>Ga0326727_10013621_pt1 | contig 18000 bp, 17 predicted proteins | sample MB2enrmetagenome_FD_207643 | JGI IMG/M metagenome (GOLD analysis project Ga0326727, IMG submission 207643) | Lab enriched peat soil microbial communities from McLean, Ithaca, NY, United States - MB29MY | ecosystem: Environmental > Terrestrial > Soil > Wetlands > Peat | place: USA: New York...
GACCGTCGAACGGGGCGTTTGTGTGGGATATCTCGGCCCTAACGGAGCGGGCAAAACGACCACCATAAAGGTAATGACAAACTTGCTTAGAGCCTCGAGCGGCAAGGCCTATCTCAACGGCGTTGACGTCATCCACCATCCCAAAGCCGCACTCGACGGAGTGGGCGCGGTCGTGGAAACGCCCGAGTTCTACCCACAACTGGCACCTTACGAATGCTTGTCATACGTCGGAACGATCCGCGGCATGAGTGGCGAAGCGATTGCCGAGCGTTCCCACGCTGTTCTAGAGCAGGTCAAGCTCCTCGAAGTGGCTGATAAGCGAACGGGGCAATTTTCAAAAGGAATGAAGCAGCGATTGGCAATTGCCCAAGCGCTCCTGCACGAGCCATCCATACTGATCCTGGACGAGCCTACAGCAGGCCTCGACCCGCGCGGCATGGTCGAAGTGCGGGAGATTATCAAGGGACTGATAAAGACCGATATCACCATACTGATGAGCTCACACCTACTGTACGAGGTGCAGGAGGTATGTGACAAAGTGGCGATCATCGACCGCGGAACCCTCCTGACCTACGATTCAGTCGCGAACCTCTCTTCGGGGCACGACGTCACCGTGACCATCAACACGCTCGAGCCGATCACGCCACCCGAGTTTAGAGCTATCAAAGCTCTACATGGTGTCACGTCCGTGAAACGCTCCGAAACGCTCGCGCTTAAAGTGAGCTTCAGCGGGGGTCCGGAAGCACAGTTCAGAGTGCTGCGAGGGATTCTAAACACGGGCGTCAAGGTCGTTTCCTACACGCCGCAGCGCGCGGCGATAGAAGACGTCTATCTGCAACTCGTGCCTGAAGGAGAGGCGTAGCCATGGCACCGAACAGCGTGCGGCAAATTGCGACCGTAGCGAAATACGAGCTCTTGAAGTACCTTCGCGGACGACGACTGCTTGCGATCGTTCTGCTGACGATTATCGTCAGCGCCATTTTTCTGATCGTCCCTCCGGCGATCGGCTCCCAATACCCCAAAGACCCGACACAGTTTACGCTGAACGTCCTCTCGTTTCTGGGCATCCTCTCTATACTGAGCGCAACCTTTTTTGGCGCTGACGCGATCGTTTCCGAGTACGAATCCAAAACCGGGTACTTCCTGTTTCCAAACCCGATCAGGAAGACGGCGATATTTGTCGGTAAGTTCATTGCAAGCGCGCTCGTTTCTGTAGGCGCTATCGCGCTCTATTACGTGATAGCGGTTGTGTCGGTGCGCGTCATCGATGGCAGCATCCCTGCGAACACCGGGTTGTCGTTTGCGTACTCGCTCGTGTACCTGTTCGCCATCCTTGCGATCGCCTATCTCTTCAGCGCCATAATGCGCAGTTCGGTGTACTCGCTCGTCCTTACGTTCTTCACCTTCTTTCTCATACTGCCGATTATCGATGCCGTGGGTTCAGTCGCGAAGTTCAAGCCGTGGTTCTCCATTACCTTCGCAAACGGAATTTCGCAGTACATATTCCAAAACCCGTACCCGACTGATAAGATCTTCACGACTGCCGCCCCAGGAGCCTCTGGCGTTGGCGTGCAAACGTATTCGCTCGCGCAATACTATCCTGAGGTACGACTGAGCCTCATCGTGATGGCAGTGTACTTTATCGTCGCATTCGTGTTGAGTATTTTCTTAGCCCAGCGAAGGGAGATGTAGAAACACCGACGGAGGCGAAAACGTGACCAAGAAATTCCTGGTCCAGAAGAAGACAGGCATCGACGTGCGGGAGTACCGGTGCAAGCCGAAAAACGCCATAGCCGCAGTAGTTAGCGAAACAGACCTCGCTAATGGAGTGATCTTCCGAACCGAAGATGGCAAGTTCGTCGTCATTTCAGAGGGGGCAAGCGCGGTCTACGACACGTACGACGACCTGCCCGCAAGCGTAAAAGAGCAAAAGGCTGAATCGGATCTATAAAGGACTAACCGCCTTGGGGTGCCATCAGCGGTACGCCCAATCCTGAAGCGTGGTCGGACTGGGGCGTTTTGCCGTTTCCTCCGTATCAACCACAGATTGGCCGATTCCGAGGAGCTGCATGAGCATTAGCGCATTACGCGGCGCGTTGCCGCGAGGATGGTTGTTGAAGTACACCCAGACTGGCTCTTTGCCGCCAAGGTCGGTTTTGATCTTCGTAATCCGTTCTTTCCACGGCACTAACTCCTGCTCGGTGTAGCTGTAATCATAGCGTTGCGACCGGTCGGGATCTTCCCCCCTGTGCCGCTTAAACCACTCTTCCGTGTTTCTGCCGTGCAACCGTACGTACGCACCTGTTTTTACGGCCGAATCCGCAATCACGGTCGGAAACGACGGCCCGTCGACGATGCACGGCTTGACATTGTTGCGTTCGAGCATCGCTTTCGTTCCTGGCTCAAAATCAAGCCGCATGCTGTCAAGCCATGAGGCGTGTCGAAACTCGACGAAATAAGCATATTCGTCTGTATGAAGCGCGGCCAGAAGCGCATCAAGCTTCTCCAAGTTGTCTGTCCTGTAACCGTGCTCAATGCGCTTAACGTAGGGCGTAAGCTGGATGAGAATGGCGCCGAGCAGCTGGTTTTGACTAATTGGCGACACAACGGTGTTCTCAAATTCCGAGGCCAATTCGTGAAGATCTTCAAGCTCATAGAACCGTGGGAACTTGAGCGAATATTCGAAGCTCTCGTACTTCAGGCCTTTCTCGATCCAGATATCGGTGAGCTTCTGGTTAGGGATGCGATAGTACGTGCTATTTATCTCCACCGTTGGAAAGAGGTTGGCGTAGAAGTCAAGCCATTTCGGCTTTTCGTCGGACTGATAAAATGGGCCTACCCAGTCGTCGTAGCTCCACCCGCTCGTTCCGACCCTGACCTGGTTAAGCAAGCGACTCGCGCGCGTGAACTCGTGCATATCCGACTCCCTCGTCTGTGTTGTAGGCACAACTCACGAGAAGTTATTGCCCCGCGACTTTATGAACCCTGCGGCAAACGCTCCAGATATGCCGCATCTGACTGCGCTGACACACCTAAAGGATCTCGAAACACGCGCTTCCTTTCAGTCCCCTGCACGCGCTTCCACCTTTTTTCCGCGATCTATTTTTTCGGATGACGCCTCAGAGACGAACGAGCGGTCGCCACGTTGACGTCTTCATAACCCTTAAATAGCAGCCAAATGAAAGGATAGAGCGTGAAGGTTAAGGCTTATACTCTCAGTACGTGTCCGCACTGTCGCATGACCAAGGAATTTCTCACGGACAACAACGTAGAATTTGAGTATGTTGACGTCGATTTGCTAACTGGCGAAAAGCGCACAGAGGTTTTGCGCGAAGTGTATCGACTAACCGGAGGTTATTCGTTTCCCGTCATCGTCGCAGGCGACACCGTAATCGTCGGGTTCAATCGAGTGCGACTTCAAGAAGTCCTGGAACTCACATAAGCGCTCCAACAAGCTGCTCAAAGGTGCTCGGAGGGCGAGTGCGGATCGCGAGCACCCAGAAGAAGTTGGCTAGTCTATTACATACTCCTTAATCAGAACGGACTCCGACAACAAGAAATCCCCTGCACGAAAGGATCGCAAGCTCGGTCGCCGTTCAAGTAAAGCACATTTTTTGAGGGAAGAAAAGTGGCTGGCTGTATCGAACAAATGGATTATGAGATTTTGCTCAAAAATGCGGCGTTCAAAGATACGTTACGCTACATCTCCGAACACGCTCCAAAGGTGTATTACGTCGGACCTGGATTCAAAGTCTTTGACCGACGGTTAATCGGAGTTCCACCTGTGCCCGTTGGCGTGGGTCCCGACTACATCATGCTCACGTACGTAAAGCCGTGCCACGGGTCTTTTGTTTTGAAGCTTCCCCGCGACGAGGAAGAAATAGCGCGAATCGTAGCTGAGGACAAGAAGTACAAAAACAAGCGTAAGAGCAAAGGCTGACCCGGCATCCGCATCTAAGTTTCTTGTCTGATCGTTCTCAACTCACCTTATTGTGATGGGAACGACAACGCCTGCACATAGCAAATGTTCGGCCGCTAGTTTGCTCCACAGTCTTCGTGAGGAGGCAAGCTTCACCAGTCTCTTCGTTGATCCGTTCTTGCCAAAAAAGGCACTTCTTTCCCTGCAACATCATCCTGACAGAAGAGACAGCAAATTAAGTAGACAGGTCAGATATGCCCCACGCGGGCTTTATGCCCCATGTTCTCGATATGGTTTTTCAATCCGCGCAGCAACGCCATCAAAAGTCGCTGCGTACTGCTGCTAATCACATAGTTGCGATAATCGGAATCAGTCTCAGCAAACACTTCTGTGGCAGATACGATGGTCTTTGGACCAGACGAGGTGAAATTATACGTTATGGTCCCTCTCGAACCGAGTACGTCGCCACTTAACACAATCCTCCTTCCCGGCAGGACCTGCTGTACGAACGAGCGAGTAATCGCCTGTATCGGCGTGAACTCACTTTTGTATCGCATAACAAAGGCGCCTCCAGGCGCCCATATGGTGCCTCCCGATATGCTAGTCACCTCGATGATGAGCGGATTCCAATCGCTCCAGCGATGTATGTCCGTGAATACCTCCCAAACAAGCTGTGATGTGGCGCTTATTTCGATCGCAGATGAGACACGGATTGGCACGGGCGAACATGCTCCGTCAAACGAGATAAGCGTTCGCAAAAGAGACACGCCTCCGTCTTTCTAGGGCCTTAACGTTTGATAAACGGCACCGAAATCGATGGATGATGTTAGGGTGTGCTTCTGAAATTACAACAGAAGGCACCCTGGTGACGAAGATGCATTCGGACGCAGGCGTTGGTCAAAGCACAGCTGGAGAAGTTATTTACGTTCCAACCACAAAAATAGGGTACGGTGATGCTAGTTGGGAAAATGGATTTGCGGTATTTGTGAATGGGTCTACGATGAAGAAGTTGAGGGCGTTCCGTTCGATGAACTTCCCGACGACTGGGTGTGTCCAGCGTGCGGCGTCGACAAATCTTTTTTTGAAAAGGAAAGTGAATAGGCTATTGTTTTGGGGACCAATGCGTCACCGCTTTTTTCTGACATAGCGTTGCGTTAACGGTGTGGGTCTCCCTAAGTCACCCGCTTCTGTTTTTTTTTGCTTCTATGCGTGCGTTGGTAGTTCTATCGCACTATACGGACTGCACGGCGGTGAGACACATTTATTAACACGTATCCTGCATTGACGGATGATGAAGGGCCTTCTCATCGCCGGAACTCAGAGCGGGATAGGCAAGACCACGATCACGTTGGCTATTCTGAAAGCACTTAAAGAATCAGGATGTAGCGTCCAATCGTTCAAAGTGGGCCCGGATTTCATCGATCCCAGTCACCTCGAGAAGGTGACAAACGCTCCCTGTTACAACCTTGATTCCTTTATGATGGGAGAGGAAGGAATCAAGCGAGAGCTTGCAAAAGGCGACGCCGACTATGCAGTTATAGAAGGCGCAATGGGCCTTTATGATGGGGTATCAAGCTGCGCTAAGATCGCAGACCTCCTCAAGATTCCTGTTCTTCTCGTGGTCGATGCGAGCACTTCATCTGAAAGCGTCGCGGCGCAGGCCTTGGGATTTATCAAGTACTCGTCGTTCACCCCGTACAAACTGACGATCGCCGGCGTCATAGCGAACCGCGTCGGCAGTGAAAAGCACGCTGAAAGCATTCGCCGGTCATTGAAGGCAATAAAAGTCCCACTGATAGGGACCATTGAACGGGACGCTTCTGGAATTCCATCACGCCACCTAGGCTTGTACATGGGAGCAGAAACGTCGTTGACTGCTTCTGCCCTGAAGTCAATTTACGACTCGCTCGATATCGAGTTCATCCAGCAAGCAGCCGCCGAACTCACGCTCGACAGACCGCCGGAGTTCAAAAGAACGCGCGATGCGGTGATCGGAATCGCGATGGATGCAGCATTCTGCTTCTATTATCGCTCAAACATAGAATCGATACAAAAGCGTGCCCGAGTCGTCTATTTCTCTCCGATTCGCGACGCCCTGCCCGATGTAGACGGATTATATTTCGGTGGCGGCTATCCCGAACTTCACGCTACGCAGCTAAGCGCAAATCGTCGCCTTCTCGAGAGCGTAAAAACAAATGCAGACGACGGCATGCCGGTATATGGCGAATGCGGGGGGCTTATGTATCTGTCGCGGTCGCTGTCTACCGTTGAGCACAAGAGAGTTTCGCTGGCCAATATTCTCCCTGTGGACATCCAAATGACCCAGAAAAGACAAGCACTCGGACACGCGGAGGTGGAAGCCGTCCGAGATTGTGCGATCGCACGCAGCGGCGACACGTTGCGAGGCCACGAATATCACTACTCGACCGCATCAGTAGATCGCGACGCGCGATTCGCGTATCGCGTAACGAAAGGTGATGGAATCGATGGCCGCGATGGTATCGTGGAGAGCAACGTTTTAGCGTCATATCTCCACACGCACGTTTACTCGATGCCGCATGAGTTTGACTTATTTGTCGCCAACGCCAACGCTTTTTCCCGATCCTAGCAATGCGTAACGTAGCAAAGCTCCGCATTCCGAGCTACGTGCAAGCATTCGTTCGCCCAGCTTACCCTCAGCGTGAATCGATAACTGACCAGCGATTGCCTACGATATTTCCGTGAGCGCTTGTGTAATATGCTCTTCAGCCGGTTTCTCGTGATGAGGTTGACACGATAACCACTACAAATGACATAGGGATCCCGATGAAATGCGGATTGAACAGTCTTAGAGGGGGGGCGCTACGTTGATTCCGGTTATCTGAGGGGCCGTTTACTGGAAACCAAAATATACCATAACAGCGTTGCGTAAGCCCCCAACCATGCTGCTGATGGCGCCTGCCGTCGGGGCCCGTTTCAGTAGAGCGTTTGTGGCAAACGAAGCAAGAAATGTCGCGCCTAAAGCACCGAACGAAAAAGTGGCAAAAAACGCAACCGCTTGAGGCGGGACTAACGAAAGAAGTAGCATGGACACGGTGACTGCAAACGCTGCCAACTTGGTGACTGTTGAAGAGCTGCACCGTCCGCGGCCGTGGGCAGATGCGCGACCAAGCGCTCAAGACTGACTGCCCGGATTTTTCATCAAAATAACCATAATAAAGCAGAAGCTCTTAGATCAGACTGGTGGTAAAAATGGACCTTCTCAAGATCCCTCATATGGAAAAAGAAGAGTACGACACGCTAATCAGTGAGAATTACGTGAGCAGGATCGCCTTCAAGGGCGACGCGTATCCTTATGTTGCACCTTTCCTCTATGTTTTCGACGGGCATTACCTCTATTTTCTCTCGACTAGGTACGGAAAAAAGATCCAGTACTTCAGCCAGAATCCAAACGTCGCGGTCGAGATCGAAAGGTTCAGCAAAGACATGTCTTCCTATACCTTCGTCACACTACTAGGCCAGCTTGCTGAAGTCACCGATCGCACAGACGGTCGGCGTGTCCGACAAAAGTTCGTTAATATGATAACGACAAAAGAACTCTCAAGCAACGTCGTTGCTGCCCTTGGCCATTCACCCGCTGAGCCTCTCGAATCTATCGTGAACGAGAACCGAAGCCTTATATGGAAACTTGAGAGCGTAGAAAAAATCGTGGCCCTTAAGAATGCGTAGATCGCTTTTGTCCGTCGATAGGGTCAAGGGTTCGCAGCCAGCGCGCGAGCGCAGGATTAATATGACGAACTTCAGTACTATCGTACACGCGTGATGAAATGACAGCAAAGTACGTTCCCGACACAAGCGTGTTGATCGATGGTAGGATCACGAAGCTCATAGACGACGGAGAACTTCGCGGAGCGACTATCATCGTCCCAGAAGCGGTAATCTCCGAGCTCGAAGCCCAGGCGAATCAAGGACGCGAGATCGGCTTCAAAGGACTAAATGAGCTCAAAGGGCTCGACGAGCGAAAACGCTCGGGCCAAGTCGACTTGCTCTATGTCGGAAGGCGACCCACCGCTGATGAGATCAAGCTTGCCTCAGTTGGGGAGATTGACGCGATGATACGAACCGTCGCGGCCGAGAATGGAGCAACCTTCATTACGAGTGATATCGTCCAAAGCGAGGTCGCGCGCGCTAAAGGCTTGGACGTTACATATCTCTACCCCGAAAAAAAAGCAGAACGGCCGCTTTTGCTGCAGCGGTTCTTTACGCGTGACACTATGTCGGTGTTTCTGAAAGAGGACGTGCCACCACGAGCAAAACGTGGCTCGATAAGCGACCTCCGATTGGTCAATATAAGAAAGACGCGGATGAGTGAAAAGGAGATTCGCGCTATTGCCACAGACGTTATTGAACAAGCTAAGTCACGCTCTGACGGTTTTATTGAACTGGAACGCCGCGGCGCTACGATTGTTCAGCTCGGCTCGATACGAATCGCCATTGCTCGACCTCCGTTTTCTGATGGCATCGAAATAACCGCCGTGCGCCCGATAGCGACGGTGAAACTCGACGACTACAAATTCGCCGACGAGCTAAAGAGTCGGCTGAGCGAATCGACAAGAGGAATAATGATCGCAGGCCCCCCAGGATCAGGTAAATCGACGTTAGCGCAAAGCGTCGCAGAGTTTCTTGCTGGTCAAGGGTTTATCGTCAAGACGATGGAAAGTCCACGCGATTTGCAGGTTCCGGACAACATCACGCAGTATTCCGCGCTAGAAGGCGACATGGCCAAGACAGCCGACATTCTGCTGCTAGTGAGACCAGACTACACGATTTATGACGAGGTTCGCAAGACCAGCGACTTCAGGACGTTCGCCGACATGCGCCTCGCAGGCGTGGGCATGGTAGGCGTCGTACATACAACGCGCGGGATCGATGCGCTTCAGCGGCCGCGTCGAATTTGGTATTATTCCTCAGGTTGTTGACACTATCATATTCCTCAAGAAAGGTGAGATTGAATCCGTATATGACGTCCATTTTGCCGTAAAAGTGCCATCGGGAATGACCGAGGCAGATCTTGCACGGCCGGTCATCGAGGTCAGGAACTTCGAGACGAACAAGGTTGAGCATGAGATTTACCTCTTCAGCAGGCAGGTCGTTGTTATGGCGGTAGGCCCGCGGGAAAGAGGCAAAGCAAAACCAACGTGGAAATTCGCCGCCCGAGAGATTGAGAAGGAGATCGATAAGTATGCCAAAGAGCCGGTCACCGTCGAGATCCTCTCCGACACTCGTGCCAACGTCTATGTGAGCGACAAGGACATATCGCACGTGATCGGCAAGGGAGGCAAAAATATCGAAAAAGTTGAAGACGTCCTCGGAATTGACATTGACGTTCTGCAGACGACGGAAGAGCCACGAAAGAAGGCCAAAAATCGCGAAAAGGGATCCCTGCAAAAAGCTGCGGCACAGGCCGACGTTGAGGTCACCGACCGCCACGTGATTGTGACGTCAGATGCCCGGCCTGGCGACATCGTAGACGTGTTGATCGATGATGAGTACCTCTTCACCGCTACCATCGGGCGAGGCGGTGAGATCAAGGTGACAAAGGGGACCAACATCGCTAATCGCATCTTAGACGCGCTTGACCGCGGCGCACGGATCACGATGCGAAGTGCGTGAGCTTCGGCTTATGAAGGACGGACGCAACAGGGTGAGGCCCACGAAGCTAACTCTCGAGGGCGCTTGCAACAATCAAAAGAGATTAGTAGAACATCCGGCACAGCTAGTATCGGCCCGCCGCGCGCCAAGGGCGCGGCTCATGGAACTTGTGTGACACGAATGAAAACGCAGAAGTTGATGACGGCTCTGTTGTATGTCGGAATCTTCGCCGGAATCCCCTTGGCAATCATCGTCGCCCTATTCTTTCTGCCCGTCTTGAACAGTGTCGATCCGACCGCAATCGTCATTCTCATTATTTTTACCGTTCTAGTTGTCACGCTGTGGCTGTTCGTCCCGCTCGAAACGCCAGTAACGCGACAGCGCAAAGGCCCCAAAGATAGAAAAACGACGGTCAAGCGCGCCGTTCCCGCACCGATCGAAGCACTTGAAGAGCTCACCGGCGAGGAGAAAAAGCGAAAGGCCCGGTCCAGGCGACCTCTCTTCGAAGAAGGCGAGAAACGCGAGCCATTCGTTGACGTCGTCGAAAAATCGACCCAACATCCTGCCGCGCAATCGCAAGTGAGGCGAAAAGCCCAGAGCAAAGCCCGTAAGAAGAGCACTAAGAAGAAAAAGCGTTAACAAGCGCTGCGCGAACCCGCATTAGTGCCACAGCACACGGAGAATTTACATGGTCACAGCACGACAGCTGTCGCTACTGAAATCCCGTCGATCTCGCGGATCTCCGCCAATACCGCATCTTGGATAGGATCGTCGAGCGCGAGCACCATTACCGCGCCGCCCCTAACTTTGTCGCGGCCGACGTTCATGCCAGCGATGTTGATATTGTTATTACCGAGTAGCGTGCCGACCTCGCCGATGACGCCGGGCTTGTCGATGTGGGATGTAATTAGCATGCATCCTTGCGTCTCTGCGTCGACGTGATAATTGCCGATCTTGACTATCCGTGGTTGATCCCCCAGGAAGAGGGTTCCCGACACCGACCAATCCCCTTTGTCGCTGTTTATTTTGACCGTTATCAGACTTTGGAAGTCTTCGAGCTTCTCCGTCTTCGTCTCCGTAATCCGAATGCCCCGCTTTTTGGCAAATATTTCTGCGTTGACAAAATTGACTGGCGATTGTAGCACGTGGTCAAGGACGCCTTTTAGCACGGCAATAGTTAGCGGGTGAACGTCGCACTGGCCAACCTCGCCGGTATACGTGACGCCGATGCCTTGAATCTGCCCCTCGACGAGCTGAATGCAGAACTTGCCGAGTTGCTCCGAAAGCGGCATATAGCTCCGCACCGCCCCAAACGTCTCCGCACGTATCGACACGTTAACCGCGTTTCGGACGGGTTCGCCCTTGAGTGCGCCGAGCATTTGCTCTGCAATAGAAACAGCCACGTTGATCTGCGCCTCGACCGTCGAGGCGCCGAGGTGCGGCGTCAAGATGCAGTTGTCGAGCGAGAGGAGCGGACTTCCCGTGGGGGGCTCATGTTCAAAGACGTCTAGCGCTGCTCCGGCGATCTTGCCGCTGTTGAGGCCCTCGTACAGCGCTTCTTCGTCTATAATGCCGCCGCGCGCAACGTTCAAAATACGGACGCCGTCGCGCATTTTTGCGATCTCTTTGGCGCCGATCAAGTGGTGCGTCTCCTTGGTCAGTGGCGTATGAACAGAGATAAAGTCCGATTTGGCGAGAACTTCATCAAGCGATGCTAGGTCAACGCGGAGCTCCTTAGCGCGCCCTACGGTAATAAAGGGATCGTATGCAATGACGTTCATGCCGAGGGCGCGCATCCGCTTGGCCACTTCGGCCCCGATGCGTCCGAGGCCGAGAACGCCGAGCGTCTTGCCGAATACTTCGACCCCGAGAAACCGCGAGCGGTTCCATTCGCCCTTCCTGACCGAAGCGTTTGCCTGCGGGATGCTGCGCGAAAGCGCCATCATCATGCTTATAGTATGCTCTGCGGCAGAGATCATGTTGCCTTCAGGGGCGTTTATGACGATAATGCCCTTCGCAGACGCAGCGTCAACGTCGATGTTGTCTACGCCTACACCCGCGCGTCCGATCACCTTGAGGTTTGATGCTTCGATGACGTCTTTCGTTACCTGTGTGCCACTTCTGACAATAAGCGCATCGTAGTCGCCGACGATGCGGATAAACTGTTCTGGCGAAAGATCAGTCCTCACGTCGACGTGGTGGTCTCTTTTGAGCAGGTCGACACCGGCTTGCGATATGGGGTCACTTACAAGTATCCTCATGGCAACGATTCCTCGTCAAAAAATTGAAGCGCACAGAGCGCGTCAACGCTATTCGCATTACCTACACGTCGAAAGCGTATTTCTAGTTTTGGTCGGAAAGGCTTATGTAATTACTGCCGCAAGTAGCAGTGATAAAACTGCAAAGGATACCGAGCATGAAAGATAAACCAACTGTCGTCTGGCTTGAGGACGTCCGCATTGAAGACGTTCCTTCCGTGGGCGGAAAGGGAGCAAGCCTCGGAGAGATGATAAGCGCGGAAATTCCTGTGCCACGGGGTTTCGCTGTCACCGCGCAAGCGTTTCGACGCTTTTTAGACGAAACGGGCATCGCATCACAACTTTTTGCCACGCTCCGCGTGAACGTCGACGATGCAAAGGAGCTAGAAGCGGCTGCCGCTAGCGCCAAGAAGCTCGTGCTGAAGACGAAGATGCCGCAGCACATGCGCAGGGACATCGTGAGTGCCTACAACGAGCTGGCAAAGAGGGAAGGGGGTGAGCCTTTGGTAGCCGTGCGATCGAGCGCTACGGCCGAAGACATGCCCGAAGCGAGCTTTGCAGGACAACAGGAGACATTTCTCAACGTGCGAGGCGCCAACGAAGTGGTCGTCGCAGTTCAAAAATGCTGGGCATCCCTGTACGGGGCTCGGGCCATTTTCTACCGCGTCAAGCAAGGTTTTGAGCACGAGTCGGTGAATATATCCGCCGTCGTCCAGAAGATGGTCAACGCAGACAGGTCAGGAGTCATGTTCACGTCCAACCCGACGACCGGTGTGCCAGAAGCGATTATCGAAGGGTCTTGGGGTCTCGGAGAGGCCATCGTGTCAGGCTCCGTGTCGCCGGACACGTACCTGATCGATAGGAAGACCCGTCAAATCAAAGTAAATGTCGCCACCAAGACAATTATGGTCGTAAAGGACCAAAAGACGGGCGCTACGATTACCAAGGACGTCCCTGCAGACCTGCAGAACAAAAGAGTCCTTAGCGACGCCGAGCTGTATACCATTCTCGACTTAGGGGAGCTCATCGAAGAGCATTACGACAGCCCTCAAGACATCGAATGGGCGATCGAAAAGGGCGCGGTGTATATCGTGCAATCGAGACCTGTGACGACGATTAGGAAAGGAGAAGAAGCACAACAGACGAGCGCAGCAGGCGAAGCAGAGAAGTTGCTCGAAGGCCTCGGAGCATCTCCTGGCCAAGCGTCTGGCGAAGTCAAGATCATTAGGAGCGTGGACGAGCTCGATAGAGTTCTGGACGGGGACATCCTCGTTACCGCGATGACCTCCCCAGACATGGTTCCCGCGATGCAAAGGGCAGCGGCGATCGTTACCGACGAAGGCGGTTTGACCAGTCACGCGGCCATCGTTTCCAGGGAACTCGGAGTACCCGCTGTAGTGGGAACGAAGGAGGCCACGAAGAAGCTCACAGATGGCATGGTCATCACCGTTGACGGCGAGAGGGGGCTTGTCTTCGCGGGACGACTCGAACGAGCTGAAGCGGCGGCGCCCGCCGAGAGGGTGGGTACCGTAGGCGCGGCAAAACCCATCACTGCGACCGAAGTCAAGGTAAACGTTTCAATTGCTCAGGCCACAGAACGAGCCGTTGCGACCGGAGCTGATGGCGTCGGACTCTTACGGGTCGAACACATGATCATCGGCATGGGCAAACACCCGCACTGGTACATCGAGCATAACGAAAAAGAAGCATTCATCAGTGAGCTGGAAAAGGGCATCCGAACAGTGGTCGACGCGTTCTTCCCACGACCCGTGTGGGTGCGCACGCTCGACGCCCCTACGGACGAGTTCCGGCAAATGGAAGGCGGCGAGGAGGAGCCGATCGAGCCGAACCCGATGCTCGGCTGGCGTGGTATACGGCGCGATCTCCGTGATGTTGAAGTCTTTGCGATGCAGCTCCAGACGTTCAAGAACCTTATCGACGACGGCTATACGAACATCGGCATCATGCTGCCCCTCGTTCAACACCAGGACGAAGTGCGAGCAGCGAAAGAGAAGATCGCAGAAATAGGCATTGATTTTGAACAGGTGGACGTCGGTATCATGATTGAGATCCCAGCATCGGCGCTCATTATTGAAGACCTTATCGCCGAGGGAATCGATTTCGTCTCGTTCGGGACGAATGATCTCACCCAATATACGCTCGCAGTCGATCGTAACAACGAAAACGTCGCCGCCCTCTACAACGAGCAGCATCCAGCAGTGCTGAAGCTGATGGACTACGTTATTCAATGCTGCAACAAAGCGGGCGTTGTCACATCAATATGCGGTCAGGCAGGCTCAAATCCAAAAATGGCGGAGCAACTCGTGCGTATGGGCATTAGCAGCATTTCGTCGAACATCGATGCAGTCGAACGCGTCAGGGAAGCAGTAGCGCGAACCGAGATGCGCATCATCCTTGAGGCTTCACGTGATCTGACGAACGAAGACTAGGGTAGCTTCGTTCAGTTATAATTAAGCAATGCACGATACCAGGGAACTAAGGCGGTTGAATAGAGGCTACGAGCGAGTCCTCAGCTCTATGTGTACATACCCGCACCCAGCCGCCGTCCGGGCACATATCGACCACATCCACACGAACTTAGGCGATCCCAACCTATTCCCTGAAATGGCCGCGCTCGAACGGCGCGCCATTGCCATCCTTGGGTCTTTCCTCGGCGCTGCTGACGTTGTCGGGTACATCACTTCAGGCGGCACCGAGTCGAACATCCAAGCGGTACGAGCGAGCAAGCTGATCTGCGAGGCGCGAAAACCCAACATTGTTGTTCCTGAATCCGCACATCAGTCGTTTGCGAAGGCGCGAGACTTTACCGGAGTAGAGGTGCGTCAAGCACGGCTAGACGCGCGCTATGCCGTTGACATCAGCTCTGTCGAAGAGCTCGTTGACGAGAACACCGCGTGCGTCGTCGGCATCGCCGGTTCTACGGCTCTCGGCGTTGTTGATCCGATTCCCGCCTTAGCGCGCGTGGCGCGTGAGAACGACGCCTTTCTGCATGTTGATGCCGCATTTGGGGGCTTCGTTCTCCCATTCCTTGAAAAAAAGTACCGTTTTGACTTCCGAGTGGAGGGCGTGCGATCAATAGCGGTCGATCCGCACAAAATGGGCATGAGCACAATACCGTCAGGCGGGCTTCTATTCAAGGAACCAACTGATTTCGACGCCCTGAGCACGAACACGCTCTACTCAGTGGAGCGGTCCATGACGGGCACACGAAGCGGCGCTTCGGTAGCTGCGACGCTAGCCGTGCTCGAGCATCTTGGGTTCGACGGATATCGAGACGTGGTGCGTGAATGCGTGCGGCTGACCAACCTGTGCGCTGAAAGAGCTGCCGAATTTGGGGTTTATCCCGTGATCACGCCTGTGATGAACATCGTCGCGTTTAAGTTGCCTAACCTACAGCGGGTCGCACTACGACTTACCGCGCGCGGCTGGCGCGTATCGATAATGGGCGGCGCATTGCGACTCGTCATTATGCCCCACATCGATGAAGCGACGATCCTACAGTTTGTCGACGACTTAAGGGAAATCGTAAAAGTTGCCACGTAATCACATTCACGCCCACGCCAGTGCCGAGAACACGTTTGACCGACGAAGCGCAGAAATGGACTTTGAAATTGAGCGAATAGCTGAACTCGTGGAGGGGGGAAAAGCCCGTGTCATACAGCTTCAATTTCCTGAAGGATTGAAGCGTTATGGGCCTCACGTAGCGAAGCGCATCAAGCAACAGATCGACGTGAGCGTATTACTGTCAGGCAACCCGTGCTACGGAGCGTGCGATCTTGACTTTGACGGTGAAGCGGACTTGCTGGTCCATTTTGGTCACGCGGAGATCCCTGCGCTCGCAGTTCAAAAGGTGCATTTCGTCGAGGTGCGGAGCGACGTCGATGTCATTCCAGTCGTAAATGAGGCGCTCGGACTTATTAAAGGCCCCCAAGTGGGCATCGTGACGAACGTCCAACACGTCCATACGTTGAGCTCCGTCCGCCGTTGTCTCGAATCGGCTGGGCTACAGTGTTCCATCGGATCCGGTGACGGAAGGATCAAATACCCCGGCCAGGTCTTAGGCTGCAATTTTTCATCTGCACGCGCCATCGACGTTGACGAGTATCTTTACATCGGAGGCGGCGCCTTTCATGCTCTCGGCGTGGCGCTGGCAACTGGCAAGCGGGTCATCGCTGCTGATCCGTTTCTGCACAGAACTTCCATTCCTGACGCTGACCTCATTGTCAAGCAGCGTTATGCCCTCATTGCGAAGGCACTCGACGCACGCACGTTTTGCGTTCTTGCTGGCACAAAAATGGGACAACGGCGGCTTGACCTTGCCTTCGAACTCGTAGAACAGGCCGTAGAGCGCGGTTACGACGCGTACACAGTAACGATAAACGAACTAACTCCCTGGACGCTTTACCAGTTCCCCGCAGAAGCGTACGTCAACACAGCCTGCCCGCGCATCGCTATAGATGATGCAAGCCTTTTTAAAGCCCCGATGCTAACGTCAATCGAGTTTGAGATGGTAATCGGGAAGCGAGATCTGAGTGAGTACGCTTTAGACGAGTTCTCAGGCGAGTGAAACACGCTGAACACGCCGGCTTGCTCGAGCTGCCCTCACCCTGGGTCAGCGCCTAAGGAGATGATAGCGGAGAAGCAGGAACGCGGTCACCTTTCTTCTTCGCGTTGTTGGCGAACGCATCGAGTTTCAGCTGCATCGCCCGTTCAAGAGGTCTCTCGATCGGGTACATGCCGGTTAGACAGCCCAGACAGAGCTTCTCACGGGGAAGGCCAATAGAGTCGATGAGGCCAGCGAGAGTGATGTACTTGAGTGAATCAACGCCAATCATCAGTTTTACGCCGTCCACACTTTTACGGGCGGCAATGAGCTCCCCGTACGTCGGCATGTCGATCCCCAGATAACACGGAGAGACGATTGGCGGCGTTCCTATACGCATGTGCACTTCCTCTGCCCCGGCTGCCCGCAGCATGTCGACGATCTTCCGCGACGTCGTTCCGCGCACAATTGAATCATCGATCATCACAACCCGCTTGCCCGCGATGTGCTTCTTGATCACGTTCAGCTTCAGTCGCACGGCGGTTTCGCGCAGATCCTGACCGGGCATGATGAAGGTCCTGCCCACGTAGCGGTTCTTTATCAAACCCTCGGTGTAAGGCAGTTTAGATTTTTCGGCGTAGCCAATAGCAAAAGCGATTCCCGAATCGGGAACCGGAATGATGATGTCTGCCTCAACGTCGCCCTCTGCGAGCGTTTGACCAATTTTGCGCCGCACCTCGTAGATCAAAGATCCGTCTAGTATCGAATCCGGGCGGGCGAAGTAGACATACTCGAACATACAGTGCGCTGTCACGGCCTTTTTTGAAACCCTTTGGCTCACGAACCCGTCTGGATGAAGGACGATAATCTCTCCCGGGCGGACGTCTCTAAGAAGCTCCCCTCCAAGCGTGTCGATGGCAGCGCTCTCGCTCGACAAGACGTAGCCGTCGTCGAATCTGCCTATGCAGAGCGGTTTTATGCCGAAGGGATCGCGGACGCCTATGACGGTATCGTTGACGAGTAGCGTAAGCGAATAGGACCCACGCAGCTTGTTCATCAGCTCTTGAACGGCAGTGATGGTGTCGTAGCGCATGAGTTCCTTCACGAGCAGGTGCGCGATGACCTCAGTATCTGAATCTGACACAAAAATGCGACCTTCGGCCTCAAGCGCCTGCCTAATATCAAAAGAGTTCACGATGTCACCATTGTGCGCGATGGCAATGGTGCCTCCCCGATAGTTTACGAGGGCAGGCTGGCAGTTTTCTACCCTACTGAGGCCCGTGGTGGAGTACCGCACGTGCCCGATCCCTCGAGTTCCCTTGAGATGCCCTAGTCGATGTTCGTCGAATACCTCGTGTACGAGACCCATGCCGCGCTCAATGTGGATTGCCGAGTCGTGCGTCGCGATACCGGCCGATTCTTGACCGCGGTGTTGCAGCGCGTAAAGACCGTAGTAGATAGGTAATGCGGCATTTTTGGAATCCAAGGCGATTCCAAACACACCACACTTGTCTTTCATCCCTGTCCCTTTTCAAGGATAAAATCAGTACTTATTGAGGAAGCTATACTTCCGAAGCCTCCTGGAGCGACCAAATCCGCAGTGAACGCACGTTTTTTTGCGGAAGTTA
>Ga0326727_10013622_pt1 | contig 18000 bp, 8 predicted proteins | sample MB2enrmetagenome_FD_207643 | JGI IMG/M metagenome (GOLD analysis project Ga0326727, IMG submission 207643) | Lab enriched peat soil microbial communities from McLean, Ithaca, NY, United States - MB29MY | ecosystem: Environmental > Terrestrial > Soil > Wetlands > Peat | place: USA: New York...
CGGCGCACATTTCTTTGAGTTACGCGCCCCGAGCAGCGACGCGCTGCGCCCTCGGGCTACGCACTGCTGCGCCCCACGGATAGCCCGATGGGTCCCCGGGCGGCGTCGTTCGCATCACGCTCTCTACAGCGGCCAGTCGGCGGCGCTCGCCACGCCGGCACCCGAAAGGCTGAGCGCAAAGAGAACGACTGCGGCGCGCATCATGGGATTCGTCAACTTACGATGCGGCCGCGCGGCTCCTTCCGAGCAGCCGTGCGTCAAGGGTCCTCGTCACCTTCGGCGAGGACTTTCGCGGTGAGCTGATTGCGCGAGCGGATCTCCAACTTCTTGTAGATCGACGAGAGCTGCTTCTCGACCAGCTTCACGCTCACGAAGAGCGCGCTCGAGATCTCCTTATTGCTGCGGCCGCGGGCGACGAGCCGGGCGATCTCGAGTTCGCGCGCGCTCAGCACGCCGGCGAGGCCGTCGACTGCCCCGCTCGCCGGGGACGGCTCCGAGGCGCCGATACGTTTGCGAATAGCGGCGGCCGCGCCGGCGTCGCCGGCCTCAGCGTAGGCGAGCGCTTCGAAATAGGGCCAGCCGACCGTGCCGAACGCGGCCGCGGCGCGAGCCGCCAGGCTCGCATTCGCTTCGCCGAACCGGCGGGCCAGGATTGCTTCGGCTAAATCCGCGGCGGCCTGCGGCGCCGCTCCGCGAAATGCGTCGCGGCGCGCCAACGCGCGCACGAGATCGGCGTCGGCGCGTTCGCAGGCGCCGGCCGCGACGACGACGAGGGGAAACGTACCGAGCGAAAGCGCCGCGTCGGCGGCCGCACGAACCGCGCGGCGGAGCAGCTTGCGCGCCCGACCGCTCTCGCCGCGACGGATCAGCAATTCCGCCACGAGCGCCGCGAGCGGACCGTATACCGGCGCTTTGCCGCTCGCAAAAGCGCTCTCGAGCGAGTCTGCGCCGGGCTCCTCGGCGCGCAGCGTCGCATTCGCGGTAGCCAGGCCGACCAACAGCGCGACGCAATGCGCGCGGTTCCAGGTGACCTTCGTCTCGCCGATGAGCGCCATCGCACCGGCGTGGAGCGCGGCCGCTTCGTCGTACGCGCCCGCGAGGGCGCGCTCGAAGGCAAGCGCCACCGACGCATCGGCGCGCAGCATCGCGGACGAGCGCAACTCCACGCAGGCGGCCAGATTCGCCTCCAAACAGCGTCGCGCGCAGGCGCTCTCGCCGACGTACAGCGCAGCCATGCCCGCCTCGCCGAGCGCGTCGTTGAGCGGCCCCAACACGTCGCGGCCGGGCTGCGGCGCGCAGAGTCGTTCCACCGCGTCGTGCAGCCGCGCTCGGTCGTGGCGCAGCGCACCGGAGATGCACTGGACGCCCCAATAGGTCACCGCCAACTCCGGATCGCACTCCACGCGCGACGGGTCGACGGCACCGAGAAGCGCGTCCGCCGCTTCGACGTGGCCGTCGTCGACCAAGTACGCGGCATAGGTAAGCCGGGCGAGGTCGGCGATGCGAGCGTCGCCGCAGCCGAGCACCACGGGAAGTGCGTCGCGCCAAAAGGCCATGGCTTCGGAGCCGCGCCCGTCGTTGAAGAGCGCCGCGCCGAAATTCCGCGCGAGACGGAACGTGGACTCCGCTCCGCCGGGATGCGAGCGCACGTAGTTCCAGGCGGGGGCGTAGTACTCGACGGCGCGATCCATGACGCCGGACCGAAAATAGCTCGTGCCGATCTTGGCGGCGACCCGCGCCGCATCGCCGCCTCCCGCATCGAGCAAACCCAACGTGCGTTCGTAGGTCGCGATCGCGCCGGCGTATTCGTGCAGCGCGAGCGCCGCGTCGCCCGCGCGTTCGCCGTAGTGCAGGGCCTTCTCCCGATTACCGCTCGCCCAGGCGTGATAGGCGATGGCTTCGACCGAGCGCTCCGCCCCGCTTGCCTCGAGTGCGAGGGCGATGCGCTGGTGGAGCGGCCTGCGCTGCGCGACGAGCAGGTCTTCGTAGATCGCCTCTCGCGTCAGCGCGTGGCGAAAACGAAAGACGCGCGGTTCGTCGGTCTCTTCGACGAGTTGGCAGCGGCGCGCGCGCTGCAGGGTCGGCAGAAGTTCCTCGAACGACGTGTCCAGGGTCTGGGCCAACAGGTCGCCGTCGAAACGCCGGCCGATCACGGCCGCCTGCGTCAGAACCGCGCGGTCGCGTTCGTCCAACGGTTCCAGGCGGTGCACGATCGCGGCGCGCACCGTCGTCGGCAGGGTCTCGCCCTCCGGCCTTCCGCGAACGCGATCCACGGCGTCTTTCAGCAGCTCCTCGGTAAAAAACGGATTGCCCTCGCCGGCGCGCGCGATCTCGCGTCTGACGTGCCGGGGGACTTGCTCGTCGCGTTCGGCGAGCGTTGCGTCGACGAGCGTCGCGGCCTCGCGAGGGTTCAACGCGCGCACCGCGATGGGCCAAACGTTGCCCAAACGAAGCAGATTGCCGAGCGGCACGAACAGCGGATGTCCGGCGTGGAGTTCGTCACTGCGATACGTGACGACGATCAGAACGCGACGCCGTTCGATGCTCGCCGCGAGCAGTTCCAGGACGGCTGCCGTTCCCCGGTCGGCCCAGTGAAAGTCTTCGATGACCCCGACGAGCGCGTGCTTCTCGGCAGCGCGCCCGAATGCGGCCTGCAGCGCGGCGAGTTGGGCGCCGCGCGAATCGGCCGGGGCGATTGCGGCGGAGCCCGTCGCGAAGGTTTCGAGCAGATCGAGGATCGGTCCGTAGGGACGCTCGCCGAACTGTCCGCATTGCGCGACCGCCACCCGGCTGCGCGCACCGTCGGTCGCCGCGAGAAACTCGCGGACGAGTCGCGACTTGCCCATTCCCGCCTCGCCCGCGACGAGCGCGACCCCGCCATGCGCCTTGGCCAAATCCCGCCGGCGCTCGACCAGAAAGCGGAGTTCGCTTTGCCGTCCGATCAGATTGCGGCAGCGTACCGGTGCCGGGAACACGACGCGGGCGATTCGCCGCGTCGCGTTCCCGCTCCCGGCCTATTCGGTAACCTGCACGATGCCGTTACCGGAGTAGTCGGTGAGCCACAGGTCGCTCGACGGAGGACCGGCGACCAAATCGACGTTGAGAGCTCCGTCGACGCCGAACTCGGTAATCGTGCCGTTCTTCGAAACGCGCCCGATGCTGGCCGGGTTCGAACCCTCTTCCGTGAACCAGACGTAGCCTTTCGCGCTGGTAATCGAGCCCGGCTCGGCCCCCGAGCTGATCCCCGACGAGAACTCCGTGACGGTGCCCGACGGCGTAATCCGGCCGATCTGGTTGGCGTTGTACTCGGTGAACCAGAGGTCGCCGTCGGGGCCGCTCGCGATATCGACGAGCCCGGCGTTTTGCGTGATTCCCGACGAAAACTCCGTGATCGTTCCGCTCGTCGTGCAGCGTCCGATCCGATTCCCGAATTCCTCGGTGAACCAGATGTTGCCGTCGGGACCGGCCGCGATGTCGTGCACCGCGGGGTCGCCGGGCGAGAGGCCGTTGGTGAACAGCGTTACGACGCCGGCGGTGGTGATGCGGCCGATCGCGTCGGTGCTCGGACTGCGGTACGTGAACCACAAGTTGCCATCGGGCCCGGCGACGATGTCCCACGGTCCGTAGGCTTCGTTGCCCGCGCTGAACTCGGTAACTTTACCTTTGCTCGTGATGCGCCCGACGACATCGCTTCCGGTCTCGGTAAACCACATGTTGTGATCGGGGCCTTCGACGATGTTGTTGGGCGTGGTGCTGGTCGGCAAGAGCGAAAATTGGGTCACCGTGCCGTTCGTGGCGATGCGGCCGATCTGGGTGGTGCCGAACTCGGTGAACCAGATTCCGCCCGGGCCCTTGGCGACGCCCCGCGGTTCGGCGCCGGACGGAATGCCGTTGAAGTACTCGACGCTCGTCAGCGCGGGTCGCGCGCGTCCGACGTGCGACTGCGGCGAGAAGCGCGACGCCGCTTGCGTTGCGCCCCCCGGCGGAGCGAGCGAAGCGGCCCCGCCGGCGCAACCGGCGACCGCCAGGCCGAGCGCAGCCGCGCCCGCGGAGCGAATGACACTGAAACACTGGGGCATGGGGTGAAGACCTCCTTGAGGAGTTGGGTGGTCTTCACGAGCCTAGTGCGGGAGCGGTGTCGCCGGGAGTAGGGATTTCCCTACGCGTCGCCTCGCCGGCCGCCCATTGAAGGTTGGTCTTCGCTCGATCGGTGTGCTGCGGCGTGGGCTTCGCGGCGAATCTCGTCCAATTCAGGATGCCCTTCGCTCAGGATGCGTTCTTTGATCGCCAGCGCCCGCCGGTAAAACGCCGCCGCGTCGTCGTGGCGGCCTTGCGCTTTGCGTAAGGCCCCGAGGCTCAAGAGCGACGCGGCAATATGGGAGTGTTCGGGACCGTGCGCGCTCTCCTGAATTGCCAACGCACGCGTTAACGCCGCTTCGGCCTCAGCCCGGCGGCCCGCGCTCAAATGCACGCGCCCGAGGCGCAGGAAGCTCTCGGCGGCGAGCGGGTGGTCGGGTCCGACCGTTTCTTCGCGAATCCGCAGCCCTCGCTCGAGCAAACGCAACGCGTCGTCCGAGCGGCCTTCGTCTGCTCGCAGCGCCGCCAAACCGTCGAGAGCCTCAGCCACTCGCGGATGACCGCCGGGGAACGCGCGTTCGAGAATGTCGAGCGCTCGAAGCTGCGTTTGCAGCGCCTCCGCGTGGCGTCCGAGGGCCGCGTATCCGCCCGCGAGGTACGTCATCGTCGTGCCGGTCTCGGCGTGATCGGGTCCGAACCTGCTTTGAAAAATGGCCAACGAGCGTTCGAGAAGCCTCACGCTCTCGGCGGGGTTACCCATGTCGAAGTGGATGTTGGCGATGTTTCCGAGCAGATAGGGGTCCTCCGCCCCGGCAGCGCCACCCCGCCCGGCTAATAGGTGCGCGGCTCGTTCGTAGAGAGCCAACGCCTCGGCGAGGCGGCCACGCGCCCAATGCACGTTGGCCAAATTGTTGGTTACTTGGCCGACGTAGGGATCGTCCGGGCCTAAGGTCCGCTCCGCAAGCTTCAACGCGCGCTCGAAAAGGGGTTGCGCTTCTTCGTAGCGCCCTTGGTACCAGAGGCTCAGCGCGACACCGTTGAGGCTGTAGGCTACGTCGGCGTGCTCGGGCCCATGCATTCGCTCGCGTAGTTCCAGGGCGCGTGCGTACGCCGCCGCCGACTCCGCATAGCGGGTGCGATGCCAAAGATACAAGCCGGCGCGTTGGAAAACGCGGGCCGCCGCCGCGGGCCGCGCGTCGGCGCCGTCGACCCAGCGGGCCGGCGGGGCGAGATGGGTGAGAAAACGTTCGGAGTCGCTAGCGGCATCGCGGCCGTCGTGCGGGAACGTCGCATCGAGCGCGCCCGCAATGCGTCCGGCATAGACGCCGCGTTGCCCTTCGGGAACGGCCGACCACGCCACGTCTTGGACCAACCGATGCACGCCGAACGTGCGCGACGCCGAATCGACCTGCACGAGCGAATAGCGTCCCAGCGGACGCAGCAGCTCGAGCAAGGCGAGTTCGTCGCCGCCGGCGAGCGCTTCGGCGAGCGGCTCGCCCAGTTCCGCAGCTCCACCGAGAAACAACTCGAAGGGAATCGCGTCGGGAGCGAGCATCGCACTGATGCGAAGCAGTTCGGCCGATGCGGGCGACGAGCGCTCCACGGCTTCGAGGTTAGCGGACCAGGTTACGGCGACCGTGTCGCGCGACACCAAACCGGCGGCCTTCTCCAGCAGCGCGACCCGCCGCGTGCGAAACGCGTTGACGTAGGCCTCGAAGGACGCGCCGGTCTCCGTGATGTATGCGGCGGCTTGCTCGAGCGCGAGCGGCAGCGCGCCCAACTCAGTAGCGAGTTGCGCGGCCGCTTCGCGGTCGCGGACATCCTCGCGACCCGTGCGCACGAGCAAAAAGTGCTGGGCCTCGGCTGCACCGAGGTCGCCGACGCGCAGGGCGCGCGGTATGCCGAATTCCGGGAAAGCGAATTCGCGTGAGGTGATGACGAGGTGGCCCGCGCCACGCGACGGTACGAAGCGGCGCACGGCGGCGCGATCTTCGACGTTGTCGAGGATCAGCAACCAGCGTTCGTTGCGCTCGAACCAGGCTGTCAGCGCGCGCACGGTCGACTCTTCGTCGGCGGCGTCGGCGCGCGGCAAACGCAAGGTGCGGGCGATTTCGACGAACGCGGTGGTCAAGCTGCCGACGGTCTCCGCGCCGACCCAAAAGACGCCGCCGGGATAGTGCGCTCGCCGCTGGAGCGCGTAGGCGAGCGCGGCTTGCGTCTTGCCCACACCGCCCAAGCCGCTCAAAGCGAGGCGACCGCGCTCGTCGAGTTCGCGGTGCATGCGCGCCAGCAAGTCTTCGCGACCGGAGAAATAACGCGTGGCCGCCGCTTCGGGAACCAGCCACGGCGCTACCGCATCGCGCGAGCGCAATTTCGGAAATTCGCGGGTCAAACCGGGTGCGACGAGTTGGGCCACGCGCTCGCGGCCGGCGATGCCGTCGAGTTCGTGCTCGCCCAAGTCGACGAGCTTCGCATCCGCAGGCAGACTCCCGCGAACGAGAGCCGCCGTCACGTTCGAGAGCAGGATCTGGCCGCCGTGAGCGAGGGCGAGCAGCCGCGCGACCCGGTTGAGCGCGGGTCCGAAATAATCGCCGTCGCGTTCGTCCGCGGTGCCGGTGTTGAGCGCGATGCGCAGCGACGCATTCCCACCCGATGCCGGGCCCGTCGCGATCAGCGAACGTTGCGCCTCGAGCGCGGCGGCCACGGCTGCCTCGGGCGTGTGGAACGCGGCGCACGAGGCAACCCCAATCGTCTTGAACGTGTGGCCGCCTGCGGCGACGATCGCTTCGCGCAGGATCCGGCCGCACGCCTCGCCCGCATCGCTCCTCGCGTCCCCGGCAACCTCGCCGAAAAGAAACGACACCGTGCCCGAAGGAATCGCCGCCGCCGCGCGCCCGTCGTCCATTAAGGCGAAGCGCCGCGCAAGCGTTCGAGTTCGTCGCGAAGCTCGCCGAGTTCGGGATGGTCCTCGGGAAATGCGGCCGTCTTGATCGCCAGCGCGCGCTCGAGAGCGGCCACGGCCGCGTCGCGACGGCCCAGCCTCGCATCGAGGGCCGCCACGTCGATCAAACTCTCGGCGACATAAACGTGGTCGCGTCCGAGGGCTTCGCGAATGGCGAGCGCGCGCTCGAGGAGCGGTTCTGCTTCTTCCGCGCGGCCTTCGGCGACGGCGAGCCGTCCAAGCCCGGCGAGGTTTTGCGCGACCTGCTGGTGGTCCGGCCCGAGCACGCCCTCCGTAATGGCCAAGGAGCGCTCGTGCAGTTCCTTCGCCTCGGCGAACCGCCCGAGCTTGACGTAGAGCGAGGCGAGATCGCACAACGACTCGGCAACTTCATCGTGATCCGCGCCGAGCGCGCGCTCGCGCAGCGCCAGCGCCCGCTGCTGTAAGGCCAGGGCCTCGGCGTATTCGCCGCGGCGCGCGTGACCGTTGCCGAGCATGCTCAAGCTCAGCGCAACGTGCGGATGCTCGGGGCCGAAGAAGCGCTCGCGCACGTCGCGCGCGCGCAGATCGAGTTCGAAGGCCTCGGCGTAGCGTCCGGTCAGCTCGCGAATGCGCGCCATATTATTGTAAATCGTGCCGCTGAATCCGTGCACTTCGCCGTGCTGTCGTCGAACGGCGCTCAGCGCGCGCTCGTAGAGCGCCCAGGCCTCGGCGTAGCGGCCGAGATGCAGGTAAAGGTTCCCGAAGTTCATCAGCGTGACGGTCACCTGATCGTGCACGGGGCCCAAGAGGCGTTCGCGCAGAGCGAGCGCCTCCACGTAATGCGGCTCGGCTTCGGCGAGACGGCCTTGCGTCACCATGACGATCCCCAGGTTCGCCAACGCGTTGGCCACCTCGATCTGATCGCCGCCAAAGTCTCGCGCGAGCGCCAACGCCTTTCGCGAGAGCGCTTCGGCCTCGACATAGCGGCCGCGCCGGGCCAAGTAGCGTCCGGTCTTGTTGAGCAGCCTGGCGACGACTTCGGAACGCACGGCGTAGGCGCTCGCCGCTTCGGCCGCAGCGAGAGCGTGCGGCACCAGGCGCTCGCAGGTTGGCCACGCCGGGAAATCGTCGGAGCGAAACCCCGCATCGACCAGCGCGACCGCGCGTTCCGCATAGCCGGCGCAACGCTCGTCGCCGAGCGCGTCGCGCACGGTGTCCTGGACCAAGCGATGCAGTCCGAAGGTCTGGGTCGAGTTGTCGGAGCGAACCAGCGAATAGCGCGTCAACGGCCTCAGCAGCTCGACCATGCCGAGCTCGTCGTCGGCAAAGTTCGCGAAGAGCGCGAACGGAATAGCGTCGGGCGCGAGGAAGGCGCACAGCCGCAGAACCTCGGCGGACTGGGGCGAAGCTCGTTCGACCGCCGCGAAGTTCGGCGCCCAAGTCACCGCGACGGTTTCGCGCGAGACGAATTCGCCGGAGCGCTCCAGCACCGCGAGACGCCGCTTTTCGAATGCCCGCAGGTAGGCTTCGAACGAGGCGGCGGTTTCCGCCACGTAGGCCGCGGCCTGTTCCAACGCGAGCGGGAGACAGCCGAGCGCTTCGGCCAACGCGGCGGCGGCGGCGCGCTCGCTCGACGCACACTCTTCGCGGCCCGTCCTGGCCAGAAGAAAATCGACCGCTTCGTCTCGAGACAGGTCGCCGACGTCGAGCGCCCGCGGAATACCGATTTCCTGAAACACCGTTTCGCGCGAGGTGATCAGGACGTGGCCCCTTCCGCTCTCGGGAACGAACGGTGCGAGTTCGCGCCGGTCCGAGACGTTGTCGAAGATCAGCAGCCAGCGATCGCTGCGGTTGAGCCAGTCCAGCGTAGCGCGGGCCGCCCGGCTCTGATCGCTCGCCGCCGCATCGGTGAGGCGCAACGACTCGGCAATCCCGACGAAGCCGTCGTTGAGACCGGACGTCGTTTCGGCGTTGATCCAAAAGACGCCGTCCGAATAATGCTCGCGATAGCGGACCGCGTATTCCATCGCGCTCTGCGTCTTTCCGGCCCCGCCCAATCCGCTCAAGGCCGTTCGACCGCGCTCGACGACGTGCTTGCGAACGCGCTCGAGCAGTTCGTCGCGGCCGGTGAAATAGCGCGTGCGCATCGCATCGGGTACGAGCCAGGGTCGTTCGGCGAACCGGTGCGCGCGCAGCGCCGGAAACTCGGCGCGCAGACCCGCCACGACGAGTTGCTTCACGCGCTCCTCGCCCGCGCCGTCCTGGAGTTCGTGCACGCCCAAATCGAGCAGACCCACCTCGGCCGGCAGATCGTGCCGGACGAGGTCCGCGCTTACGCCCGAAAGCAAGACCTGGCCGCCGTGACCGGCCGACAACAACCGCGCGACGCGTTCGATCGCGGGTCCGGCATAATCGCCGGCGCGCGCGTCGGCCGTCCCCGTGTGCACCGCCATCCGGACGCGAAGGCCGTCGACCGCCGAGAAGTCCGTGGCCTCCAGCGCGCGTTGCGCTGCGATGGCGGCGTTCACCGCCGCTTCGGGTACGGCGAAGGCCGCGCGGAACGCATCGCCGATCGTCTTGAAGACGTAGCCGCCGTGCGCGGCGATCGCCTCGCGGAGGATCTCGTCGTGCCGGCGCACGGCGGCCTGCATCGGCGCGCGATAGCGGTCCCAACGCTGCGTGCTGCCTTCGATGTCGCTGAACAGAAACGTCACGGTGCCGGAGGGCGCCGCCGTCTCCGCGGCCGGCTCGCGCTCGGTCACGTCGTATTTTCGGAGAGCGCGCCGCAGGTGCTCGCGACCGCAGCGTGCGCGAAGCGGCGGCTTATCCAGGCGATGGCCGCATCCGCGGAAACCTCGGCCGCACCGAGATGGCCGCCCGGAATGCTATCGTAGTCCACCCGCTGCCCGCGCGCGCAGGCCGCGCGCGCGTAGGCGCGGGTGATCGCGGGCCGCACGGTCACGTCGTCGCGGCCCTGCGCGATGAAGAGCGGAATCGACGCGGGCATGGCGCCCGGCGTGTTGGCGACGAACTCCGCACGCCAGGCGGGATCCGTGTAGACGCTCGAATCGACGAACGTCTGCCGCAAGAGCGCCGAGTTCACCACGACCGCGATCGCCTCGAAGGTCGACTGCACGCATTCGCGAGCGACGCGGTTGACGATCCAAATCGCGTTTTTCTTAACGACGGATTGGATGGGCAATCCGTAGACCCGCGTCCACGACCAGACGGCGTACGAAGCGAGAATGCGTCCTCCGCGCTCGGAGATATCGTCCTTCATCAAGGCCACGAGGTCGGTGGCGGGCGCGACGGCCGCAACGCCTTCGAGCGTCAATTCGGGCGCGTACTGCGCGGCGATGATGCCCGTATAGAGCGAGGCGTGTCCGCCCTGCGAGTGGCCCCACACCACGAAGTGTCCGTTCGCACCGGTACCCGGAAGTTTGGCTGCGACGCGCACCGCGTCGAGCACGGCGCGCGCCTCGCTGACGCCGACGATGTAGGGATGCGGTCCGACCGTGCCGAGGCCCGGATAGTCGGTAGAAGCCACGACGTATCCGTCGGCGATGAGCGTCGAAAGATGCGGAACGAGGCCGAAGCCCGTGAGGTGCAGCGACGGCGCACACGACTCCGCAACGCCCGTCGTCGGGTGCGCCCAGGCCACGACGGGGCGGCCGCCCGGCGGCGCGGGCGCCTTCGGCGTGTAGATCAGGCCGGTGACCGGACGCTCGCGGCCGTCGAGCCCCGTCGAAAGGTAGCTGATGCGCCATCCCAGCGCGCCGGCGGGTGCGCGCACGGGCTGCATCGTGAGCAGGTCGCCGGGTTTTGCGCTCGCCGGCGCGGCCACGAGCAGAACCGCGGCGACGAACGAGGACGCGAACAGGCCAAACGGACGTAGCATGCCTCTTCTCCTTCGCTCCGGCAGGCGAGCGCCCCGGCGAAGCTCCCTTCGCCCTTGGAGATGGGCTGGTGAGCCTAGATCGCCGAAATTGCGGCGGCGGCGCGCCCTTCGTTCCACGCTCGGCCCTCGCAGAGCAGCCGTTCCGAATCGCCCTCGCCGAACGAGCGCGCCAGCGCGGGCCTGATCAGCGCGTCGTACTGGCGTTCTTCGTTGAACTCGCGCCGCGCGCCGAGCGCGGCAAAACGGGAATCGACGTATCCGAGCAAACGCGCCGCCTCGGCGCGCGATTCGGCTTCGCGTTCGGGGGCGTCGGGCGCAACGAAGTACGAGCCGGCCAGATGTTGCATCGCGACGAGCGTCAGATACTCCACGCGCGCCTCCCGGGCCAGCGCGATCGCCTCGCGAGCGCGTTCGCGCGCCTCGCCGACCAGCGCGGTTTCGAGCAAGTACGCGGCGAGATTGCACGTAATGCTCGCGCGATCGTAAGGCGACTGCGCCGGGGTGCCGCCATCGAGGGCGTCGCGCGCGTAGTCGATGGCGGCCTTCGCGTCGCCCGAACGGAACGCCGACTCCGCGAGTAGGTTGAGCGCCGTCGTGGCGACGTTGGCGAAACCTCGTTCGCGAGCGAGGGCGAGAACCTCGGCTCCCAAAGCGTTTGCCGAGGTGAGATCGTCGGCGTACGCGTCGGCGACCGCGAGGGTGAGCAGCGTCCAAGCCGCGAGCTTCTCGAGAGCGAGGGTGCGGAAGACTTCGAGCGCGTCCGCGAGCATCGCGCGACCCTCTGGCCGGCCGAGCACGATCGTCGCGCCGCCCTTACGCCAGCGCGCCTCCGCGGCGCCCCGGACGTCGCCGGCGCGTTCGAACTCGGTCAGCGCCAAGTCGGCGGCGTCGCAACTGGCCTGCACCTGGGACAACCACGCGCGACTTTGCGAATCGACCAAGTACATTCGAGCCGCGAGCTGTCCCCGCGCATCGGGCCCGAGCGCACCCAACGCCGCCTCGGTCCAGACGCGGCCTTCGTTCGGCGCGACCGCGGCCCACGTCCAGCGCAGCGCGAAGTGGAGGAGCGCTCCCAATTCGAGGTCGTTGCCGCGACCGATGCTCCATTCGAGAGCGGCGCGCCAATCGTCCATGAGCGGGATGCAGCGTGCCTTCCACGCGTCGTCCGGCTCGACGGCGTAGGCCGCGTCGGACGCTCGCGCCGAATCCAGAAACGCGACGGCGTGAGCCCGCGTGGCCGCCGCATCTTCGCCGCTTTCGTCGAGGCGAGCGCGCGCGAACAGCCGGATCGATTCCAACAGCCGGTAGCGCGTCGCCCCCTCGCCGGGTTCGGCTTGCACCAGCGACTTGTCCACGAGCGACGCGACGAGTTCGAACGGGTTCTCGCCGCCGTGCAAGCGGCCGTGCACCGCGGTCACGCTCTCCATGGAGAAGTCTCCGGGAAACACCGACAGCTCGCGAAGGAGGCGTCGCTCCGTTTCGGGCAAGAGATCGTAACTCCAGGCGATCAACGCGCTCAAACTTCGATGGCGCGCTTCCGCGGTCGCGTCGCCGGCCGTCAGCAGTTCGAGACGTTCGTCGATGCGCTGGGCGAGTTCGCGGGTCGAAAAGAGCTTGGTGCGCACCGCGGCGAGTTCGATCGCGAGCGGAAGCCCGTCGAGCGCGCGGCAAATGCGCGCGACGAACGGGGCATCGTCGTCGTGCAGTTCGAACGTCGCGTTCACCGCCGCCGCCCGGTCCGAAAACAGCAGCGCCGCTTCGCACTCGAGCACCTCCCGAGCGCTCGCGGTTCGCTCGGCATCGGGAACGGGCAGAGGTGCGAGCCGGTGGACGTGCTCGCCGAACACGTTGAGCGGCTCGCGGCTTGTCGCCAGCACGTGCAATGTCGGGCAGGTCCGGAGCAGCGTATTTGCGAGCGAGCGCGCCGCCTCGATGACGTGCTCGCAATTGTCGAGAAGGATCAGGAGCTGCTTGGCCTCGAGTTGTGCGAGCAACGTGTCGAGGAGCGAGCGGTTCGGCGCTTCGACGACGCCCAGCGCTTCCGCGGCGAGCGCGACGACGCGCGAGGGGTCGTCGACTCGCGCCAACTCGACCAGACACACGCCGTCGGCGAAGGCGTCCGCGGCGAGCCCCGCGGCTTCCAACGCCGTTCGGGTCTTGCCGACGCCGCCGGGCCCGGCAATCGTCACGAAACGTTTCTTTCGAATCGCCGTGGAGAGCGCCGCGACTTCGGCTTCTCGCCCGACGAAGCTCGTGAGCGCGAGCGGCAAACCGCGCTGCCGCTCGGCGCCAACACCCGGCCGGCCGGAGGAAGTCTTGGGCCGCCTGGAACCCGGCGACTTCGCGGCGGCTTCGAATTCGCGGCGGGCGTCGCCCTCGAGTTCCAGCGCGTCCGAGAGCAGCGCGAGCGTGTCGCGCTGCGGCGTTCGCCGGTCGCCGCGTTCGAGCGCTCCGATGCCGCGCGCACTCATCCGGGCGCGCTCGGCCAGCGCTTCCTGGGACAAGCCCGCCTGCAGACGGTGCCGCCGGAGCAAAACGCCGAAAAGCGAGCCGCGATCCGAACGACCGTCGTCCACGAACGCAAGGTTCGCGTTGCGCCCGGCGCGCCTCCCGCACCGGACGCTCCAGGCGCGCCAGGAACGAGGGAAAGGCCCGAGCCGAGGGCCCGGGCCGGCGCACGCATACCTCGCAGCGCTACAGCGCGCCGTGCCGGAGCGTCGAGGCGTCGACGACGGACTTGAACGGCAACCGCTCGTCCTGGACGCCGAACGGTTTTGCGATGATGCGATAGGCGAACGGGGCCGAACCGTGGCTCCCTCCGACTTCGCGCACTTCGAAGCCCGCCGGCGTGCGCTCGGCGACGTACATCGACGCATCGCCTTCGGGCGTGAGCAGAACCACGTACGGCTTGGAGCTATCGATCGTGTTGGCGAAGTCGGCGCCGAGCGCAACGCGAGCGACGCCGTTGCGCAGCACGCCTTCGCCGACGTCTTCGATCGTCGGTTCGCTCGAGCGAGCCCCGAACGAGGCTTGACCGCGAGTCTTGCTGCAGCCGTTCTTGCAACTACCCGCGGTGTAGATTTCGCCTTCGACTAACTCGTTGCCCTGAGAGACGACGCCGTAGCCGCTCTGCGAACCGGTGGATCCGAAGACGCCGTAGCCGTTGTCCGACGACCCGTAGACGCCCGACGCTTCCGTCGTCGTCGCGTGATTGAAGCCGCCGACGCCGGCTTCGATGCCGAACGATTCACCCGCGGTGCCGTAGTCGGTCTGCGACGTGCCGAAGACGCCGACGCCCGAATTGGCGTCGCCTTCGATCGCGTTGCCGCTGGAGGTGTTCTTCTCCTGAATGCAGGGCGCGGTCGTCGAACAGGACTTCGGTTTCGATGGAGGCTGGGAAGAAGCGTTTGCAATGGCGATCGCGCCACCGCTGGAAACGGCGATCGCCAAGGTGAGAGCCGCCCACGTTTTCGCGGGGGCGGTAAAGCGATGATTCACGGTTATCCTTTCGCAATGAGGGGGAGGCTCCCGGTCTCTTGCCGGAACGCCGCGCCCTCATGCTGCCACCTCCGCACGCCGCCCGCGAGGCACAGGTACACAGTTATCGTACACAGATCTTCGCCCGGTCAGCGCCCGGACGGCAGGGTGCGCTTACCGAACGGCGCGCAACTCGGCGATCGCGGCGCGGAGTTCGACGAGTTCGAAGTGTTCGGCGCCGTAGGCCTCTTCTTTGATCACGAGAGCTCGCTCGAAGAGGCGCAACGCCGCATCGACGCGGCCTCGATCTTTATAGAACGATGCCAGTGGGATGAGCGTCACCAACAGGCCGGGGTTATCGGGTCCCAACGCACGCTCCCAAATATCCATCGCGCGCTCGAAGAGCTGCTCGGCTTCGGCATCGAGCCGCTGACTCGCGTGCACGCTCGCAAGCCACGTGAGGGTCTCCGCGACGTTGGTGTGGTCCGGTCCTAAGCGCTTCTCCCAGGTCGCCAAGGCGCGCTCGTAACGCGGCTTTGCGTCGGCATGGCGGCCCAGGTCGCACTCGATCTCCGCCAAGTTGTGGAGGCTCACCGCGACGTCGGGATGATCGGGGCCCAGCGCTTTCTCCCGGATCGCCAACGCGCGCTCGTGCAGCACTTGGGCTTCCGCATACCGCCCTTGGACGCGCTGAAGCATGGCCAAGCCCGTGAGGTTCCGCGCCACCGTGGGATGGTCGGGTCGCAGCGCCTTCTGCGAGATGGCCAACGAGCGCTCGAAGAGCGGTTGTGCTTCGGCGTACCGGCCCTGCATGTAAAACACGTGGGCCAATGCGTTGAGGCTTCTGGATATCTCGGCGTGGTCGGATCCGAAGATGGTCTCGCGGATCGTGAGCGTGCGCTCGAGCAGCCCCTGAGCCTCCGGAAAGCAGCCTCTGTCGAAGAGGAGAACGGCCAGACCCTGGGCGCTATCGGCGACGTCGGCGTGGACGAGTCCGAGCACCTTCTCACGGATGGCGAGGGCGCGCTCGAAGAACGACTGTGCTTCGAGATATTGGCCGGTTTCTCTCTTGAGAATCGCCAGGTCGTTGAGGCTGGCCGCAACGTCGGGGTGGTCGGGACCTAGCGCCTTCTCGCGGACTGCAAGAGAGCGTTCGCACAGCGGAAGCGCTTCGCCGTAACGCCCTCGTTCCCACAAGAACGAAGCCGCTTCGAACAAAACGCGACCGAACTTAGCCTGGTTACCGATTGCATCGTCGACCCATCGCTCGAGCGATTCAACGTGGGGCACGAGGCGCTCGCACCGCGCCAAGTCGCCGCGCCTGACGTCGGGAAACGACGCATCGAGCGCGCAGACCGCACGTTCGAGGTACGCGCCGCGCTCGGCATCCGATAGCGCCGCCGCCGTGATCTCTTGGACGAGTCGATGCACGCTGAAGGAGCGCGCATCCGCATCCGACCGGACGAGCGAGTAGCGCGAGAGAGGGCGCAGCACGTCGGCCAGCGCGAGGTCGTCCGGCTCGGCAAGCGCCTCCGCGATCGGGCGGCCCAGATGCGATGCTCCGTCGAGGAAGAGTTCGAACGGGATCGCGTCGGGCGCCAGAAACGCGCAAGAGCGCAGGACGTCCGCCGCCGCAGCCGAGGCGCGTTCCGCCGCTTCGAAGTTCGCCCTCCAGGTGACGGCGACCGTATCGTGCGCGACCAGATCGGCGGCCTTTTCGAGCAGCGCTATCCGTCGTTTGCGAAAGCCGCCGAGATAGGTGGCGAATGAGACCCCGGTTTCCGCGATGTACGCCGCCGCCTGCTCCAATGCAAGCGGAAGATGTCCGAGTTGCGCGGCCAGTTCGGCCGCGGTCGAACGCTCGTCGGGGTTCGCCTCGGTGCGGCCCGTGCGATTGAGAAGGAAACGGACCGAGTCGTCGGGATCGAGTTCGCCGACGTCGAGCGCGCGCGGTATCCCCAGCTCCGCGAACACGGACTCGCGGGAAGTGATCAGCACGTCGCCGCCGTCACGCTCGGGCACGAACCGGCGCACCGCACCGCGATCTTCGACGTTATCCAGAATCAGCAACCAGCCATCCATGCGGCTCAGCCGCGACAAGACGGCTCTGACCGCCCCTTCGTCATCGTTCGGGTCGACGCCCAATTGCAGCGCGTTCGCGATCTCGACGAAGCCGCTGGTGAGTCCACCCGCGGTATCGGCATCGACCCAAAACACCCCGTTGGGATACGCGGTGCGGTGACGTACTGCGTACTCGATTGCGGTCTGCGTCTTTCCCGCGCCGCCCAGGCCGCTCAACGCCGCGCGATGCCGTTCGACCAGTTGCCGGCGAAGCTGGTCGAGCACGACGTCGCGCCCCGTGAAGTAGCGCGTGCGTAGCGAGCCGGGTACGAGCCACGGTTGCAACGCCTGCTGCGAGCGCAGGTCGGGAAAGTCGCGCCGCAGCCCGGGCGCGTGGAGCTGGAACACGCGCTGGAAGCCCTCGATATCTTTGAGCAGGTGTTCGCCCAAATCGACGAGGCTCGCGTGCGCGGGAAGGCCGGCGCGCACCAACGCGGCCGTGCCCGCCGAAACCAAGACCTGCCCGCCGTGACCGAGCGGTAAGAGGCGCGCGACGAAGTTGAGGGTCGGGCCGAAGTAGTCGCCGTCGCGCTCGTCGGCAACGCCGGTGTTGAGCGCCATGCGAACGCGAATGCCGTCGACCGCGGAGAAGTCGGCAGCCGCTAACGCACGTTGGGCTTCGATCGCAGCGGCGGCGGCCGCTTCCGCAGTGGCGAAAGCAACGCAGAACGCGTCGCCCACGGTCTTGAAGACGTAGCCGCGGTTGGCAACGACGGCTTCGCGCATGAGGCGGTCGTGAGCGCGCACCGCATCCTGCATCGCCTCGCGGTCGCGAGCCCAGCGCTTCGTGCTGCCTTCGATGTCGCTGAAAAGGAAGGTCACCAGCCCCGTCGGTGCCATCGATTCCGCGACTCCTTCGCCGCCCGGCATAAGCCACAAATCGGGCGTCCCTGGGCGATTTCCCTCCGCGCGAAGCAGACCGCCCGTGGAATTAGGGCCGTTTTTGAAAGAGGGTGCAACGCGGAGCGACGGGGTGCGTGCCGGCTCCGGCCGAACCACGGCGGTCATGCGGATCGAGAGGTTCGGGGAATTGCTCAAGCGTTTCCGAGTCGCTGCCGGATTATCGCAAGAAACGCTTGCCGAGCGGGCGCGCATGAGCGCTCACTCGATCAGTTCGATCGAACGAGGCGCGCGACGGGCGCCGTATCGCGAAACCGTCGCGCTCCTGGCGGAGGCGCTCGCGCTCGATCCCGCCGATCGCGGCTCGCTCGAAGCGGCCGCCGAGCAGGGCCGGAAACGAGCGCCCCGAGCGATAGCCGAAAGCCGCCCGGCCGACGCGCCCGGCAACAACCTCACCGCGCAGCTCACGTCGTTCGTCGGACGCGAGAACGACGTCGAGCGGCTTCAGACGTTGCTCGAAGAGAACCGGCTGGTCACCATAACCGGTGCGGGAGGAATCGGGAAGACGCGCGTGGCGCTCGAGGTGTCTTCGCGGATCGCAGGCAAGTGGGGCAACGGCCTCTGGTTCGTCGACCTCGCTCCGCTCTCGGACGGCTCGCACGTA
>Ga0326727_10013623_pt1 | contig 17998 bp, 8 predicted proteins | sample MB2enrmetagenome_FD_207643 | JGI IMG/M metagenome (GOLD analysis project Ga0326727, IMG submission 207643) | Lab enriched peat soil microbial communities from McLean, Ithaca, NY, United States - MB29MY | ecosystem: Environmental > Terrestrial > Soil > Wetlands > Peat | place: USA: New York...
TTGCGTTTCATTGCCGGGAGGGTTGGTGGTGTCCATCCGCAGGACGTGCGTGAAGTGCTCGAGGGTCTCGTCGCGGACGGCGTCCCAGTCGGGCTCGGCGGCGCACAGCATGATAGGGAGGAAGAGACACAGGCTAAAGCCCAATGCCACATAGTTTTTGGCAAAAGACAAGTTCTGCACTAATTGTGGGGCGGCCAATCCTGGCTGCAGCCGGCTTTCAGCCGGCTTCGGCTGGGTCCGTAAGTCGTTTGCAACGGCAAGGGGCCGCCTGAAAGGCGGCTGCGGGCGAGATTGCTCGCCCCACAACTTATGCAGCAGACCCAAACGGGGAAAACTATGTGGCATTGGGCTAAAGCCCGTGTCACAGCGGAATGTTGCCATGCTTTTTCCTCGGCATCGTGTCGATCTTATTCTCCAGCATGCGCAGCGCGCGAATCAGGCGAGGACGCGTTTCATGAGGCTCGATGACGTCATCCACATAGCCGCGTTCGGCCGCGACGAACGGGCTGGCGAAACGGTCGCGATATTCGGCGATCTTGGCGTCGCGCAGCGCCGCGTCCTTGCCGTTCAGTTCGCGCCGGTAGATGATGTTAACCGCGCCATCCGCCCCCATCACCGCGATCTCGGCGCTGGGCCACGCGAAGTTGACGTCGGTGCGCAGATGCTTCGATCCCATCACGCAGTACGCGCCCCCGTAGGCCTTGCGCGTGATCACGGTAATCTTCGGCACGGTCGCTTCCGCGAACGCATACAGCAGCTTGGCGCCATGACGAATAATGCCGCCGAATTCCTGCGCCGTGCCGGGAAGAAATCCGGGAACATCCTCAAAGGTGATCAACGGAATATTGAACGCGTCGCAGAAGCGCACGAACCGCGCTCCCTTCACCGATGAATTGATATCGAGACATCCCGCCAGAACCGCCGGTTGATTGGCGACCATCCCGACCGTGCGTCCATCGAGCCGCGCAAACCCCACCACAATATTCTGCGCAAAGTGCTCGTGGACTTCGAAGAAGTAGCCGTCGTCGGCCACCCGGCGGATCACCTCTTTGATGTCATACGGGATATTGGATTCCTGCGGGACGATAGTGTCAAGTTCCATGTCCTGCCGGTCGATCGGGTCGGCTGTCGTGTTGCGCGGCGGATCCTCCCGATTATTCTGCGGCAGAAACGTCATCAACTCACGGATCATGCGGATGCATCCGGCGTCATCCGGCGCAATGAAATGACCGACTCCGCTGACCGAATTGTGCGTCACCGAACCGCCCAGCGTTTCCTTGGTGACATCCTCGTGCGTCACCGTCTTGATGACATCCGGGCCGGTGACGAACATGTAGCTGGCGCTCTCCACCATAAAGACGAAATCCGTGATGGCGGGCGAATAGACGGCGCCTCCCGCGCACGGTCCCATGATGGCGGAGATTTGCGGAACCACGCCGCTGGCCAGCGTGTTGCGCAGGAAGATATCGGCATAGCCGGCCAGCGAAACCACGCCCTCTTGAATGCGCGCCCCGCCGGAATCGTTGAGCCCGATGATCGGCGCACCCATCTTCAACGCAAGATCCATAATCTTGCAGATTTTCTGCGCGTTGGATTCGGAAAGCGATCCGCCGAACACCGTGAAGTCCTGGGCGAAGACGTATGTCAGGCGGCCATTGACGCGCCCGTACCCGGTAACGAAGCCATCGCCGGGGACGATCTGGTCGGCCATGCCGAAGTCCCGGCAGCGGTGTGTGACGAGCTTGTCGGTCTCTTCGAACGTGCCCTCGTCGAGCAGCAGGTCCACGCGTTCGCGGGCCGACAGCTTGCCTTCCTGATGCTGGCGCTCGCGCCGCGCGGGTCCCCCACCTTCTTCTGCCGCCGCGTGCCGGCGCCGCAGCTCATCCAAGCGGTTCATGACATGAGTATACGTAACCATGCATGTGCTAGGCTCGAATTATCGCGGGCGTTTAGCTCAGTTGGTTAGAGCACTTCCCTTACAAGGAAGGGGTCCGGGGTTCGAGTCCCTGAACGCCCACCATCCATTTCTGGACGATCACGTTCAGCTAACCCACCAAACGGCCACTGCGTTTGATAGGCCCCCTCCAGAGTGTCTTCAGCCCTTCGCTGATGGTACTCTTGGCAGGGAAAGCATCGGCGGAAACGGGCAAAAACACAACTGAAGTGGGCCAGGAATTCGCCCCCGCAAACAGAGAGCGAAACCGAACTCACTGTGCTTTGTAGCGACATAAGTCGCGACGATGCAAATCTCCATTTGGTGACTGCTGCCACAGCACAAAGGCCAAACCGCGTGCCAACGCGCGCGGCTCGGAAAAAGGTGTCCACGTGTTTCCATGCACTTACCGAGCCGCGACCGTGAGAAGCTGTGAAAAAATCCCAGCCGCCGATAAACGCCGATGAACCACTCATGGCCGGCCGGGCCGGCCACCCTGAAGTATGAAAAGCTGTGTCGGCTCGGTCACGAGAGGGCGCCTGAAGCGCCTGACCCGGATAACATCCGGCTTGCAGGCTAACAGCCTGCCCCACAAGGCTTTAGCTGAGTTTCCGGGACCGGGGCATGCTGTATTTTCAGAGCAACGCAGATTGAAAACAAAGTCCTTATCGGCGTTCATCTGCGTCCATCGGCGGCTAATAATGAGTTTTCTCACCTTCTGAGGGAGCGTTATTTTGCGCTGGAAAGTAATTAGTAGGATACCGGGGGTCGGGCAACCACACGCAGTCCGCGAGCTTCGGGGCCGCGGCCTTCGAACTTAGTTAACGCTGACGTATCGGTGACTTCGCTCGCAGCGACGCCAGGCGGGTGCGCAGGGTGGTCGCCAGGGACGCGTCCCCTTGTTGGCTGGCAAGGTCGGTTGCGCGCTGCTCCAGTTCGATTGCCTGCTCGAAGCGGCCGGTTTCCGCGTACGCTGCCGCCAGGGTGGCTAGGATGGCAGGATCTTTACGGGCGGTGAGCTGCGCCGCGTGCTCAGCCAGGGTTACGGCTTCGGTCCCACTGCGAAGCCCGGCATCGGCGGAGGTCGCCAGGACCCAGGCAGTCTCGTTAAGCACTGGGACGTTATCCGGATCTTGACGTAATGCCTGCTGCCACTGCGCCAGAGCTTCCGAACCACGGCCCTTCACCATGAGCGACTCGCCCAAGTGGTACCGCGCGTCCACCAGACCCGGAGAGAGTTGCAAAGCCTTTTCAAACTCCGCAATGGCTTCGTCCACGCGATGCAAGCTGGCCAGCGCAAACGCCAACTGGTTGTGCAGTTCGGCGGAATCCGGAAACCTTGTCAGCGCTTTCTGATAGGGTATGAGCGCCTGGTTGAACTGGCGTTCGGTGGCGTAGGCCCGTCCGAGGTTCGCCTGGACATTCGCATCTTCCGGAGAAAGCGAGGCAGCCCGTTCGAAGTGCGGAATCGCGTCGCGCGGCCGGTCAATCGCGGCCAGGCTCATCCCTAGGTCGAACTGCAGGTCCGCGGCGTCCGCACCCGCGTCGAGCGCTTTCTGGAGATGCGGGATAGCCTGGTCGAACTTGTCCTGGACAAACAGTGCGCGCCCCAGATTCGCCTCCACGCCCACGCGGGAGGGGTCCAATTCGAGCGCCTCGCGGAATTGCGCGACGGCCTCGTCGAACTTACCTTGCCGGGCCAGCGCCGTACCCAGGTTGTTGTGCGCTTCGACATACCCCGGATTGAGCGCGATCGCCTGAAGGTAGTGGCTGATGGCCTGGTCGAGGCGGTCTTCCGCGGACAACACACTGGCGAGATTGTTGTGCGCCTCCGGGTAATCCGGCCGGATGGCGAGCGCGGCTTCCAATTGTTGGGCTGCCTCGGGCAGGCGACCTTGTTGCGCGAGGGCCATGCCCAGATTGCTGTAGGCTTCCGCGTAGCCGGGATTACCCTCCACGGCCGACCGGTAATGACTGATGGCCTGGTCGGAATGGCCCGTTGCCGCCAGCGCGATCCCCAGGTTGTTGTGCGCTTCGGGGTATTCGGGCTTGATTGCCAGCGCTGCCTGGTATTGCACAATTGCGTCCTCGATTCTGCCCGCACCAGCCAGGGCGAGGCCGAAGTTGTTGTGGGCACGGGCATCGTCAGGCCCCATCGCGATGGCTTTTGTCCATGCCGGGATAGCGGCGGCGTAGTCGCCTTTCTTCGCCAAAGCGACGGCGAGGTCGAACTGGCGGTAGAAGTCGATCGCGGGGGTGTCGATGTGCTCGATGCCGCCGGCCGGGATATTGACGAACTCGGGTAAGTTGACGGCGCGATTGGCGGCGGTGGAGTTCTCGATCAGGATAGCCGGGGTGTCGCGGCCTTCGGCGTCGATGTGCGTCAGGAACATCTGGGTGTATGGTGAGCGGCTCTTGGAGGAGAACACCAGCCAGCGGCCGTTGGGCGAGAAACTGTGCCAGGAGTTCATCAAGGGCGTATTGCAGCTCATGAGGCGCGCCTTCCCGCCGGCGGCCGGAACGATGTACAGCCGGCTGTCCGGACGTAACAATTGCCCGTTGCGGGCCTGCACGAAGACGAGCCAGCGGCCATCGGGCGAGATCTTCGGGAAGCTGTTGCTCTTGCCGTTGTGGGAAGCGCCTTCGATCGCTTCCGGCGTGCCGCCTTTGCCTTCATTGAAGGGGATGCGGTAGAGATCGTATTGGATGGGGACTTCGGCGGGGTCGTTGGGGTACTCGGCCATTCTGCGGCCCGCGGGGTAAGGGTCCTGAGCCTCGGCGCGCGCGAACACCAGGTATTTGCCGTCGGGACTCCAGACCGGGTCAGTATGCACGTAGCGCGGGTCGTCGGCGCCGGATAGCGGGTGGAGTTTGCGGGCTTCGCGATCGTACCAGGCAAGGATTCCGCGCGTCGGGTAGAAGACCTGTAGGAAGCGGTAATCCTTGAAATTGGCGGTGTAATAGAACTGATTCCCAGTGGTGTTCGGAGGCGTAATGGTGGTGATTACGCGGCGCCCGTCGGGCGAGACCTGGGGCATGAAGCCTTCTCGGAACTCGCTGCCGAGCTGGCCGCGGAAGGAGGGCCACGAGATGACATCCTCATTGCGGATAGTCATTCTCTTCTGTACGGGCACCAGGGTGAAGAGACCCTTGTCGTTTTGCGGACCGTCAAGGGATAAGCCCAGAGTCTTGCCGTCGCCCGAGAAGGAGTGGCAGTTGGCGCAGGCGTGCAGATCCTCCATCAGCACACGGCTACTCGATAAGGAGACGTCGCGCAAGCGCCAGGCAATCAGGGGGACGGCCGTGGTGGCGAGAGGTTTGATGACTCCTTTTTCGAGTTCTGACGGCATCAACGGTACGTCGCGGTAGAAAATGGGCGCGCCGACCGGCTCCGCCGCAGTGTGCAGCCGCATTTCTCCGCGGGAAACCGGCTGCTGGGAATTCGCGGAGACGAAGCCGCTGACGGTAACGGTCGCAGCGCCATTCACGGAATGCCGCTTGATGGCAGTCCAGGTTTCCGGGTCAGGTTTCCAGGCTCGGGCAGCGGCTTGCTCCGGCATGAGTTTGGGCGGCTGATTGGTGGAGGAAACGCAGCGAGGATCGATCTTGCCGGCCTGCATCCTTTCTCCCTTTGCCGCCACATGGAGTGCTGGGGACCCATCGGCAAAGGCGATCTCAACCTGCCAGCGAACAGAGCTTGGGAGGGGATCGCGCCATAGAAAGGTGGGGGCTGCCATGTCGGGCGGAAAGACCGATCCGCCGGCGGGATAGTCGATGACGATCTTGGCGGGCGCATTCTGGGCAGAAGCCGCCATTCCGCTCGACAAGGCCAGAACACCCGCGAGGAGCCGGTTGGTCTTCACGATCAACTTGGCTCCAGGGTATCACAGCGTCCGGCAGGGCAGCCGGTCAACCTGACTCGGACAGGAAAATTCAGTCTGAAGGCGTCCGCCTCTCGTGGGCGGGATCGCGCCCGGGTTTCGTTCCAATCTCGAAAACACTCTGCGGCGCGACACAGTCGAGGCGCGTGCCGCGTATCAACTGGGTATCCCCTTGACTCATGTCCGCGCAGGTCGAATGGCCACCGACGCGACGGCTGTGTTTACGTGAGTTCATAGCGATCGCGCCGGTCACGACGACAGACGCGTGCGGCCAGCAGCACCGCGAAGGTTACCGCCACGATAAGAAGCTCATACCGCACGGCTCCTAATTATGGCACGCTGCGCAGACCGAGGGACGGCATCACGGCCGCCGTCGCGAACCCGCATTTCGGCCCTCGATAGCTTCGCGATTATGGAAGCGCCCCAGACCAGGGTGGTATGTAGCGGCCCACCAAAAGCGATCAGTCCTACCACAGCAGCTTAAAGCCCAACTGGATCTGCCGGGGGTAGTTGGAGAGCGTCGCGCTCACCGTAGACTTGTAAAGCGCGCCGAAGGTCGGGTCGGTGGCGACATTGTCGATGGCCTGCGTTCCGCTGCTGAACTGGGAGACAAAAAACGAATTGGCGATATTGAAGCATTCCGCCCGGATTTGGAATCTGAGGCGCTCGTTGATCTGGGTCATCTTGTTGAGCGATACATCCGCCATTTTGATGGTCTGGTAGCGGACGCTTCCGTCGTAGTAGGGCGTGTAACGCGGATTGTAGGTCTGGTTGACGATCAGGAAGTTGTAGCTGGTGCAGCCGTAGTCCTTGCTGAAGCCCTCCATCACAATGCTGCCGTCGTCGTTCTGCTGGGCGACGCAGGGCTTGATCACCTGGATCTTGGAGCCCGACCAGCCATGCGGCAAGTCGGCATTCTGCACATAGAGCACGTTGGAGGGCAGCGCCCACGGCTGGCCGGACTGGATCTGGAACATGATCGTCTGCTCCCAGCCGCTGAACACGCGGCTCATAAATCGGTTGCTGGAGTTCATCCAGCGGTGGCCTCTCCCGAACGGCAGTTGCCAGACCATACTGGTGACGAAGCGATGCGGCCGGTCATACTGCACCAGACCCTGCTGCATCACGTCGTTTTGCGGGTCCAGGTAACCGGTACGGGCTTCGTTCTTGGAAAACGTATAGTTTACGTTGAGGTTGATGCCGTTGTGCATGCGCATGGTGTACAGAGCCTGCAGCGCGTTGTACCAGCTCCGTCCCGTGTTCAGCATGTACTCGGTGAGGCCGGTGAACTGCGGATACGGCGTCAGAATGGTGTTGCGCGAGACGGTGGTGGAAGTGTAATCGCTGGTGCCGACGAAGGGGGCCAGGTTCCTGAACGGATTGGTTATGCTGGCGTTGCAGTAGCTGGTCGAATGTCCCAGGAGCGGGTTGCAACTGTCGCGGAAAGCCCCACTGCCCTGCACATCGAAGTTCTTGGTGGATTCCAGATCTCTCCCGCGGCTGGCGACATAAGTCACTTCGAAGCGGCCGCGCGAGCCGATCCGGCGCTGGACGCCGAAGTTGTACAGGTCGACGTGAGGGACCTGAAAGTCGGTATTGACAAAATTGAAGCTGCGTCCTGCGTAGGTCAGGAGGCCGGCGGAGGCCCCTTGCGGCGTGTTGATAGTGGGAAACGGATTATCGATCACGTCGGGAATCATGGTCTGGTTTCCCGTGTTCGAGGCCGTTAACGTGGTCGAGGCGTTAAACCCGGTGGATTGCTGGTAATTGTTGCTGGGGTTGACGTAGTACCGTCCCCAGCCGCCGCGCACCACGGTCTGGGGCGTCAGCGAATATGCCGCGCCGATGCGAGGTTGCCACGTGTTGAGATACAGATCCGAAGCCCGGGTGGGCTCGCCGTTCAGGCCGGCAAACAGCAGTCCGCCGCGGATGGGAGCCTGCAGGCCGGGGCTCGCCGCATAGTTGACCATGGAGTCGAGCGGGCTGACGACCTCCGCGTCAAAGCCGCGATTCAGGCGGTTGAAGCGTTCATTGGGCGGAAAGTTGAAGTCGAAACGGAAGCCGAGATTCAGGGTGAGCCGCGAAGTGACTCTCCAGTCGTGCTGCACCCACGGGGCCATGTAGGGCTGCATGTAGATGAAAAAAGAATTGTACGTGACGGTTCCGGAGCTGGGGGTGCCCAGCAGCCACCCGGCCAGGGAGTTACCGCTCGCCGCATCGCAATTGTTGTAAGTGGCGCAGGTGAATACGGTATTCTCGCTCAGCGAGAATACCGTCCCTGGACTCTCTACCGCGTACTGTATCCAGCGCGCGTCATAACCCGCTTTAGTGGTGTGGGTTCCGTTGACCTTGGTAATGGATCCGGAAATGCCCCACGTGCTTGTGACATTGTTGCTCGGCGAACTCTTGCCTAACTCGATATAGTTACTGAGCGCGTAATATCCAAAGCCTGGGTTATAAGGCAGCGCCGCGACCATGGACGCGGGGAAGCCCAGGCTTTTCATATCGAATTGCTGATCGATGTTCCCGAAGTTACCTTCGATATACCGGCCGTAAGAAAGGTGCGCGTCGAAAATCATGGTGGGCGAGAGCGTGGAGACCCAGTCCAGCTCGTAGGCCTTGTTCACGCGTTTCAGCGGCAGCGGACCATCCGCGCCGGGCGCTCCCTCGATGCCGTTGGTGCCGCGCATTTCTGTGCGGTTGTTGCTCGCCCCGTGGAGAAATACATGATTCCTCTGGCCGATGTTGTGGTCGATCTTGAAGACCATGTTATAAAATTTGTCGATCGCGGTGCTGTAACCGCCGGGCGCGAAGTAATCATTCTGCGTGTAATTGAACCCCGGGCTGGTGATATTGGGCTGCGGGTAGTAAGTCGCGATCTTCGCCGCGATGGGGTCGATGCGACTGGCGGGAATGATGTTATTCGCAAACGGTGTGCGCGCATAGGGGCTTGTATTTTTGGTGGTTTGCGGATCGTAAATAGTGATCAGGCGGCCGGACCCGTCATACAGCTTGGAGAAATCTCCCGTGCGCATTTCCGGCGCCGGCACCGAGAGCACCAGCGGCTGAGGCGAGCCTTCCCGGTAACCTTCATAGCTGAACATGAAGAAGGTCTTGTCGTGGCCGTTGTAAACCTTCGGCAGGCGGATCGGCCCATCGATCTCCCCGCCATACTGATCCAGATAATGGCCGCCCCTGGGAGCGCCCTGCGCGTTGTTCTGGAACGAATTGGCATCCAGCCCGTTGCGGCGCATGAACTCGTAGAGCGAGCCGTGGAGACGATTGCCGCCGCTCTTAAGCGCTACGTTGATGACGCCTCCGCCGCTCTTGCCGTATTGCGCGTCGAAAGCGGTGGTCTGGATCTTGAATTCCTGCACCGCATCCACCGGGGGAACGTAAGCCACGTTGTTGGTCCCGGCCTGCGCGTTGTTGGGCGCGCCTTCCAGCAGGAATTCGTTGTTGGCGCCTCCGGTGCCGGAGCTCCCGCTGATGTCCCAACGGGCAATCGCACCGTTATCGAACGCTCGCTGGTAGACCATCTCGCCGTTGTAGATCACGCCCGGAACCAGATCCCCCAGCATCAGGGGATTGCGGCCGTTGAGCGGAAACTCGGCCACTTCTTCCGCCCCCAGGAGCATGCCGCGGTCCGCATTGGCCGACTCCAATATCGGCACTTCGGCGGTGACGGTCACTTCCTGATTGATGCCGCCGAGTTCCAGCTTGAAGTCGACGTTAGTGGTCTCGGCTACCGTGAGCTGCAGTTGAGAGCGCTTCGCGGCCCTGAAACCGGCGGCAGTGACGGTGACCGAGTAATTTCCCGGCGGGAGCAGGGTCGCGGTATAGTAGCCACGCGAATCGCTCTTGGCGTTGTAAGTAACGTTGGTGCCGTTGTTCTGGATGGAGACAGCAGCTTCGGGAACGGGAGAATCCGACGGATCGATGATGCGTCCGGTCAGGGTCGATCGAAAATCCTGGCCCCAAAGGCTTGCTGCTCCAAAACAGATGGCGGCAACGGCGAAACAGTAACGTCTCTTCATGGTTCACTCCTGAATGCGCGCTGGCAGGCGCCTCGAACGTATTAACGTCGTACCCGACGTAACATACATGCTATTTGAAGTGCGGCCGTGGTTCAAGTGTGGGCGCAAAGGTTAACAAGAGTAAAGGCCGTGCCCCGTATCCGTAACATCAGCGCCGGGGCTATTGCGTAGCGCCTCGCGCGAGAATACGCGACAAGAAACGTCAGATACGCTTTCCCCGGTGGTGTTGGTTGGCAGGTGTAATGGTCGTGACGACGCGGCGCCCGTCGGGCGAGACCTGGGGCATGAAGCCTTTGCGGAACTCGCTGCCGAGACCCCTTGATCCACAGCCGATGCTCTCGTCCACCTCCCCGTACTAGATCTCCACTCGCGGTCCCTGTTTCGCAAGCTTCCAGTCGTACACCGCGCCCCCTTCCACCCGTTCCTGCTCGCTGAGCATCTGCCTGAGTTCCGCTGCTGCTTCCCGGCAGCGTGCCAGCAGCATCATGAATCCGCCGCCGCCCGCACCGGCGAGTTTCGCACCCCGGATATACGGGCGAGCCATCGCCAGTAAAGCATTGATGGGCGCATTCGTGGTATTCGGATCCAGCACCTGATTCAGTTCCCAATGCCGGTCGAGCAGCCGCCCTAGATAATCCCAATCGCCCTGCTGCATGGCAAACGACATCTCCATGGCCAAGGTCTTGATGCTATGCAAAACTTGCACCGCCGCCGTTTCCCGCGCCAGGTACCGCCCCACTACCTGCCGCAGCAGTTCCTTCGCGATCCGCCGGATCCCCGTGTAGTAAAGGATCATCAGCTCCTGCAATTCCTCTTCGTGCTCTCCATCCCACGCCACCGGCTGTACCCGCAGCCGCTGCCGCATGCCCGGACCCGAGGAAACCAGCTTGGCGCCCGGAAAAATTCCGCCGGCCTGGTCCTGCCAGCCTCCGCCGGTCGTCATCAGTTGTTCCAGGTGCATGGCGCGATCGCTCAGTTCCTGCGTCTCCAGCCGTTCGCCCATGATCTCCGCCAGCGCCCAAATCGTGGTAGCGGCCAGGATGCTGCTCGATCCTAAACCCGACCCCATCGGCACATCGGCCTCTGTCCGGATCTCGATACCACCCCCCATCCGTTCCAAGGTCTTCTCGAGCGGCGTATTCGTCTCGAACAGCCCCGTCATCCGCAATGCCGTCCGCACTAGCAGAAAAGGATCTCCGGGATGCGAATGTCGCAGCAACTCAGCCGATTCCCGGTACTCCTCCCCTACCCCCTCCGGATGCGAACAACACCGGATCACCGGCTCGTCGATTCTGCGCACCACCGTGCGAATCGGGTACTGGCCATTCAGTTCCACCGCCAGGTTGAGCACCGTCCCGCCCCAATCCAGGCAAAACGGCGGCGTATCCGACCATCCGCCTCCCAAATCAATCCTGACCGGCGCGGCTACCGACGCCCGCGCCTTTTCCCACTTTGCCGCGCGGGGACTCGCGATCGCCTCCGCCGACCCCATCCGGACCGCGTGATCCACCAGCCGAAACGAACGTTCCCTAGCGGCCGATGCCACCTCCCCGAGACCCGCCTGCGTCAGGAACATCCCCGCCAAATAATGCCGGCTCGCCCCTTCCGACGGACTCCGCGCCTCGATCTCCTCTCCGCTAGCCTCCAATCGCCGGCCCGCCTCCGCCAGCGCGCCCACCCCTGGCGAATGCGCCAGCATCGGCCGGATATCCGCGCCCGATTCTGCCAATGCCACCGCCGCCGAGCACCAGTTCGCCTCCATTCGCCGGTTGTGCGAAGCCTCAATCGCGCGCACGTCCGCATTCTGCGCGCTGGTTTCGAGCGACAGCCGGTCGTACTTCTCCCACTCCGCCGCCGTGAATTGCCCCGCCAGATGCATCATCCACCGTGCGCAAGCCCAGGCTTCATCCGCGCTCGGACACACCGGAAACAATTGCGCGTTCCACAACGTCCACTTTTCCGGACCCAGGCCCGGCCACACCTTGGCCAAGTCGATGCCCAGCCCGTGCAACTCCTCGATCATGGGCCGCCCGAACCACGTCGCCTTCCAAGCTGCCGCCGGGGACTTCGGATCATCCGCCACGCCGTACGCCCGAATTACAATTCCCTTGCGCCCATCGGCTGGCAAAACCGGTACCTGGTGCAACACCGTATCATCGGGAACCTCAATCGCGTCGGAAATCCCATCCAAACCGTGCAGCACGCAACCTCTTCCAGCCTGAATCGGTCCCCCCAGATGACACTCGATGAGCAGCGCCCCGGGAGCCGGCTCTACGCCTTTTCCCAGTACGCAGTCGATGGCCACGCCGGCAATCCTTCGCTCCGCCGGAACTCCGCCGGTCATTAAATCGCGCAACAGAGTGGTCGTCCCGACGTGAATGAACTCCCCTTCCACTAGCGAACACCAGAAGGGCGTACCCTCCAAAGCCTTCGCCATGCAATGCAGGACCGCCGCATCGCTTGCCTGCGGCGTCCACTGCCCGGTCAGCGCCATCGTCACATGATGGTAGAGGTCGATCGGCGGCGCATCCGGCGGTAACGCGATACCTCGTATCTTGGCGGCAATTTCCGGAGCAAAATGGAGCAGGCCGATGTCCAGCGCAACCTCATCGCCTTCCAGCAGAGCACCCGCTGCCCGTAGAGCTTCCATGGACGGCTTCTGCAGGAAGGAGTAGACCCGGCCCTTTTCGTCGGCGACATACACCCCATGCTCCATTCCCGTCGCCGCCGGTTGCCGCAGAGCGACCCCGCAAACGCCCGGACGGTTCCATTGCAGCCGGTCCGCGGTAAACGTCAGAACCACGTCCCCGCTTCCCACCACCAGGCCGCCCGGACTCTCGCGTGCCCACGCACTGGACAGTGCCAGGGTCTCGTCGAATACCGTGCTGGATTCGCCCCATGACGTCTTCACCGGCAGCGCGCTGAACAGCTTGCCGGATAGCGAATACTGCGGAAGGCGGCGCGAATCCCCTCCACAGTGAATCAGCAGAACGCGGTGCCCCTTCCACCAATCCACCCCCGCCGGAGCAATCTCCGTTAGGGCGTTGATGGTCGCTCCGCCGCTGCCCATCCGCCGGTCTCCCGGATCGGGAATCACTAGAAACTTTACCCCTGACGGGATTTGCCCGCGCTTCCGCCGCCGGTCAATCTCCCACTCGTAACGCTCCGCCTGTCGCCTGGAACTTGCCGTGATCGCGACCACGTCCCACCACGCATGTACGTCTTTGCCGGAGGCTAGCCTCTCCGCGTACCAGCGCCGCGCCTGCTGCGCAATCTCGGCACATTTTCCCTCTTCAATCGATCGTTCGCCTGGTGGCATCGCTGACCAACATACTACCGTATGGTCCGTACGAGCCGCGCCAGTCTTACGGGCGCTCCTCCATCGCCCCCGGGAATCAGTCTGCTATGTGGATCAGGTGGGGCAGCCAATCTTGGCTGCGGCCGGCTTTCAGCCGGCTTTTGGCGTTGATACGAAGATTTGCGCCGTCAAGGACTTATCCCAACGGCGGCCTAAAGGTTTCCTGGAAAGTGGCGAGACGGCAGCCTGAGAGGCCGCGCTACACAACTAAATGGCCCAGCGCCACAACGACGCACCAACCGTATAGCCCGCGCCGACGGCGGCATACAGCACCAGGTCGCCCTTTTTCAATCGTCCGCTCTCATAGGCATCCTTGGTCGCCAGGCCAAGGGTGCCCCCCGTGGTGTTCCCGTAGCGGTCGACGTCGATCACCACCTGCTCCGGCGCCAGTTTCAGCTTCTCCGCCGTGGCTTCAATGATGCGGCGATTTGCCTGATGCGGAATCAGCACCTTGATGTCCTTGCCCGTGAACCCGTTCCGTTCCAGCAGCGCCTCGGAAACCTCCTGCATCTTCCGCACGGCGTACTTGAACACCTGCTGGCCCTCCTGGTGAACGTAGTGCTGCCGCCGCGCCACCGTCTCCGCGCTCGCCGGAAGACGGCTGCCGCCGGCCGGCATGCGCAGGAATTCGGCGCCCGATCCGTCAATCTCTCCCAGGAAATCGATGAACCCCAACTCCTGCTCATCCGGACCGCACGGTTCCACCAGCATCGCGCCCGCGCCGTCGCCAAATAAAATGCATGTGGCCCGATCCTGATAATCGATAATCCGGGTCATGGTGTCCGCGCCGATCACCAGCACGCGCTTGTGTAGACCGGAGCGCACCAGGTTGGCGCCCGTGAACAGGCCGTATAGAAAACCCGAGCACGCCGCAATCAGGTCAAAGCCCCACGCCTTGGTGGCGCCGATCTGGTGCTGCACCAGGCAGGCGGTGCCGGGAAATAGAAAATCCGGCGTGACCGTGCAAACGATAATTGTGTCCAGTTCAGACGCGTCCATACCCCGGTGGGCGAGGGCGTCTCTGGCTGCCGCTACGGCCATATCCGACGTGGCCTGTTCAGGCGCGGCGACGTGGCGCTCGTGGATGCCGGTCCGGGTCACGATCCATTCATTGTTGGTGTTGACGATTCTCTCCAGATCGGCATTGGTGAGAACGGCGCTGGGCAGATAGGTTCCTAGCGCGGAGATTTTCGGCTTGACTGTGTTCATCAGAAAAATTTAGGAGGGGATTTCGCCGCTGTGGCGCTCCGTTGTGCCCCTTTAATTATGTTACATTCGTTCGAGAATGCCTCATCCCGGCGGACCCTGGCAGTTTTCTTTGGACCTGGGTGAAACGAGTTGCAAGCCGCCGTCTCCCGGCGCAAGCGAACCCGCCGAAACGCCGGAAAACATCTTCCAGCGGGTCTTTCGCATCCTGCGCCCGCGCACCCCGTTGCCTTCAGTTGAGATCGAGTGGCGCGAGTACGCCAACATCAACAGTTCGGTCCGCTGGGAACAAGGCAGACTCTCACTGAAGATCTCGGACCTGCTTCAATCCAGTCCGCCAGATGTCATCGAAGCGCTCGCGTTTATCCTGCTGGGGAAGCTGTTCCGCAAGCCGGCTTCCAAGGCGCATGTGCACCGCTATAACCTCTACCTGAACCGGCGTGACGTGCGGCGCGATATGCACCTCGTCCGGCAGATTCGTGGACGCAAATTCCTATCCGGCCCCAAAGGCCAGTTCTATGACTTATCCCAGATCTTTGCCGAGCTCAACCGTCGCTATTTCGATGGCATGATGGCTGCGCCGGAGCTGGGTTGGAGCCGCACTCGCAATAAGCGCCTGCTGGGGCACTTCGATCCTTCGCACAACGCCATTATCATCAGCCGGATCTTCGATCGGGAGAATGTAGAAAGGATTGCGCTTGAATTCGTGATGTACCACGAAATGCTGCACTTGCGATTTCCCACTGAATACCGCGGCGCACGAAGATGCATTCACACGCGGGAATTTAAGCTGGAAGAGAAGAGATTTGTTGGCTGGAAACAGGCGGCCGAAATACTGAAGCGGTTATAAAACTAGCCCACTGCCTGCACGAAAACCATATCCTGGAGTTGCAGTTGCAAACCCTCCACGGCTGCCACCAGAGACCGGACATCTACCGAGCCGATTCCTAGCGCGTGCAGAAACAACTTAAACTCCACTGAGACCATGGCCAAGGTAAACATAAACTGGCATCGGTACAGTAACTTGACCAGGTCGGGCCGGTCAAGCTGGGACTCCACCAGCAGATTTCGAATCGCCCCTACAATGCGGGCGTGATCCGCACCCAGGTTACGCAGATACACGCGGAATAAGGACCGGCGTTCGGCTCGAAAACGCCGCAGTTCGGAACTTCCGGGAAAGCCCGCTGCGATGAATTCACAGTCCGATTCGTCGAGCAAACGAAACATCGGCCGATACCGGTCACTCAGGCTGTCGTGGCTCAAAATATCCACCGGCATCGATTGATCGGGTTCGATCTTCTGCAGCACCATAAAAACGATGGCGAAGGCCATTACGATAAACGCAGCCGCTAATACCGTTACCAATACCATTCGACTAAATTCTCCTGGTGACTTACACCCCGATAATAGCCAAACAGCTGCAGGTTATCAATAGGTAGTCATGTGCCAACCTGAAAGTGGTTGTCACCTCGTACCATTCCTTTGGAATATATCTCTACTTACTAAAATACGTATACTGCCTTTCCCTAAGGCAACTGCCGGGCCGCGCGTCAGCAGGCAGTGCTTTTCGACTCGCACCACACGTTGCTAAACAAAGCGTCATAAGTGATTGCGCATCCGCTCCCTGACGGTCGCGGCTCAGTAGAGAGCCTGTTGCCGAGCCGCGGCCGTTAGGGAGCGGTTCTCCGCTTTAGTTAATGATCGGCTGGAACACCGCACAGCTTTAGTCTTATAAAAGAAAAATAGGGAAGAGATAAGGTCTAAAGCTTTCGACTTACATCGATAGTAACTTTACTAAGCGATACAGGAACTCTTCCCCTTCGTAATACTCTTTCACTCCGACCCGCTCGTCTCTCCCATGCTCCCGGACGTCATCCACATCCGCGAAAATTCCCGAAATCCCATAAGTCGGAATGCCCGCTCTGCGCAGATATAACGCATCGGTCGCGCCCGTGCTCATCAGCGGAACTACCGGCACTCCAGGCCACAGGCTTCCCGTCACCTTTTCAATCGCCCCAAATACCGCCGGCTCGATCGGCGACGGCGGCGAAGCCTTGGCCGGTTCGATTACCGTAATCTGCATCTCCGGGTCGTTGACCACCTGCCGGATCATCTCCTTTACCGTGCCGGCGTCATCATCCGGCAGCAGCCGGCAGTTTACCACCGCCCGCGCCGACTGGGGCAGCGCGTTCTCCGCATGACCCGCCTGCACCTCGGTCGCAACACAAGTAGTGCGCAGCAGCGCGTTCAAATAGGGCTGAGCAGCTAAGCGCCGGATCACCTGCGAATCAGTGGTACCTTCCGCCACGGCCGCCATATCTGCGGCCGGCTGGCCCTCCAGTGTCGCAGCGGTGCGCAAGAAAAACTCCCGCGTGATGCCGTTCAGGCGTACTGGAAACTCGAACTGTGACAGCCGTACCAGGCCTTGCGCCAACTCGTAGATTGCGTTATCCTTGCGCGGCTGCGAACTGTGGCCTCCACGATTGTGCGCTTCGAGAGCAAAGGTCACATAGACTTTCTCCGCGGCCTGTACCCCGTTCAACAGCATCTTCCCGTTCTTCAACTGGCCGCTCCCGCCTTCGTTCAAACATAGTCCGGCATCGATCAGCCCGCGGTGCATGTTGACCAGCCAGTCGGCGCCATTGTCCTTCCCGCTCTCCTCGCCGGCGGTGAGCGCCACGATCAGATCCCGCCGCGGGCGAAATCTTTCCTGCATCAGGCGGATCAGCGTGGCAACCCAAATCGACGCCATCGATTTGTCGTCGCTCACCCCGCGGCCATAGAAGTAGCCGCCCCGTTCCAGAAATTGAAACGGCGGGACCGACCAGTCCTCGGCGCGCGCTTCGACCACGTCCAGGTGCGCCAGTAAAAGAACCGGTTTCAACTCTCCGCTTCCGCGCAACCGGGCCACCATATTGCCGCGTTTCGGCGCCGCCTCCGGAACCAGCACCCGGACATCCTCCGGCCGCAACCCGGCGCTCTTCAGACGTGCGCTCATGGCTTCCGCGGCGAGGGTGGTCGAACCAGCCGAATCGGTCGTGTTGATTTCAACCAGTTGCTGCAGAATTGCCCGCGCCAGACGCTGCGCATCGATGGGAGGCAAATTCTCCGCCCTGAGAACCAGTGCCAGCAGAGCAATCCACGGAATGATGATGCGCCTCATTCACCGAATTGTCGCACTTTGTGCCGCGGACGTTGGCCGAGGGTGCTTAACCGTTTTGGGGACAGGCCAAGCCCCCGTGGGGCAGACCATCGTTGTTTGTGGTCTGCTAGGCTGCGCAGCAGCCGTTTTTTTGGGGGCTCGGCCGGCAGACGACCAAAAACGATCGCCTGCCCCCGTCTGCGCCACGAAAGCAGCGCTCGGAATGGCTGCTTTCCCCAGAATGGTTAAGCACCCGTTAGCCGGCCGCATAATCGCATAATAGAGTGCATGCTCGACTGGCTCTTCTCTGATCCCCTTCCCGTAGGCGCCTCAGCCCCGGAATTCACCGCGCTCGATCAGGATCGCAACGCCGTCACTCTGTCCCACCTGCGCGGCCACAACGTCGTGCTCATCTTCTATCCCGGCGACGATACGCCGGTC
>Ga0326727_10013624_pt1 | contig 17996 bp, 13 predicted proteins | sample MB2enrmetagenome_FD_207643 | JGI IMG/M metagenome (GOLD analysis project Ga0326727, IMG submission 207643) | Lab enriched peat soil microbial communities from McLean, Ithaca, NY, United States - MB29MY | ecosystem: Environmental > Terrestrial > Soil > Wetlands > Peat | place: USA: New York...
GACGCCCCGCAGCGAGATCGATCTTGCCCTGAAACGCGCCAGAGAGGTGGACGATGATAAAGCGAATTCGCGTTGACGATCTCCACAGGAAGTGGATGAAGAACCCCCGCTACCGGCGCGAGTACAAGGCGCTGGAGGAGGAGTTCTCGCTTGTCGGAGCGTTGATCGAGGCGCGTACCCGAGCAGGACTGACGCAGGAGCAGGTGGCTCGCCGTATGAAGACGACGCAGGCGGTCGTCGCACGGCTCGAAAGCGGTGGATCGAAGCCCTCCACACGAACTCTGGAGCGATTCGCCGCAGCCACAGGTTCACGGCTGAAGATCACTTTCGAGTCCGAGCGGCGCGCATCGGGCCGCTAATTCTTCGGCGTGACGTGCGCTTCCACGCGCATATTGGACCACTCCGGCACTTCGTAACTGTGCAGCTCGCTGGAAATGGTCGTGTGCATCTCGCGCGATTCGTTGGGGCCGAGGCCCGGAACCACCGCCGTGAAGGAGAAGATCTCCGCGTTGCCCTTCCGCGGATGAACCCTGACCTTGATCTGAAACGCCGGCAGATCCGCGGATGAATGGTTCACCACGACGTAGCGAACGTCGGAGCCGTTTTTCGAATCGACTGAAGCGCGCAATCCGGTCACCTCAACGTATTTGGCCATGGTGGGGAACGCGCCGAGCGCCGCATCGGAAGGTGCCGCGGAATTATCGGCATGGGTGACCAGAAATCGGTCGGCGAACGCCGATTTCTGCAGGAACCATGTGGACGCCAGCAGAATCAGCAGGGCCGTCAGCAGACTGATCATCCATCCGGGCGCCGACGATTTTCGCGCCGCGGGCGAAGTGAAGACCCGGAAGATCAGTCCGTTCTCGTGGAATCCGCGCAAGGCAACGGGCACGCGAACTTCGGGAGCTGCAGGCTGAGCCGCGATGGGTTCGGGCGTGCCCCATTCGACGGGGCGGCGTCTGCAGGGCGCGGACAATAACCGGACCAGGCGCTCTGAACGAGGGAACAGCGGCACGGCTCCTGTGCCTGCCTCGGCGTCGGTGCGTGGCAGCGCGATCCTGCGTTCCTCCCACATCACGCTCGCTAACCGCGATTCGCACACGTCGTCGGCGCCCTCCGCCGCGCACACCAGCGGGTTCCAGGCGACAGCCGGGGCCATCGCCTCGGGCTCGGGTGTGTATTGGAGTGTGTAGGCAAGATCCTGCGGTTTCGCCAGCGGCAACGGGGAGACCACAGTCGCCGGCAACAGGCTTTCGCCGGATGCACTTGCCAACAGCGTATGGCCCGGGTTCTCCCGCAACGCTTCCAGCAGGTGCAGAAGATCGAGCTGGATTCCGCGGATCAACTCGTGATCCGGAAGCAGATCCACGCGGAGCCCATCGGCCGGCGAAGCTTGCCAAAGGGGCAGCGGCTGGTACAGCGCGGGGCTCGGCGCGTTTCTAACCGCAGGAGCTTCCAGCAGACAGTCCACTCGCTCAGCCAGTGCGAGGGTGGTGCCTCCGGCCGGTTCGGCTTCCATGGCCGCCGGACCAGGCGCCACAGGCTCCATCGACGCCGTCTCCCACGATTTGGGAACTACGGGCGGAACATCCGCTATGTGAACCGCAGGCGCTTTGTGAACCGCCGGGGCTTGGTGAACCTCGGGACGCCATGAGACCTGCTCGGCCATGCGCGGGTGAGAAGACAGGGGATGATTCGGCAGCCCCAGAGTGGCCAGATCGATGTACGGCGCCGTGGCGTAATCCATGTCGAATGAAGCGCTTGGCGGCATGGCCTGGAGTTTGTCCCAGCGCCGGGTGGGTCGGGGTGGAGGGGGCTCGGCTGCTGCGCCCGGCGTGCAGCCGGGGCATTCCTGGAAGGCCGGGTCGTTCTCTCTGCCACACTCCGGGCAGATCCAGCTCAGCATGCTTCCAATCTAGGGCAGAGTTGGCCGGTTTGCCCTCGGCTCAATCACTGGCTGGTACCTGGAAGCAGCCTTACCTATGAGCGGGAGAGCACTTATGCCGCAGTTGTCGCGGGGGACGGCGGGCTGCGTGGGAAACTGATGAATATGCCGGCGAATGCACCGCCCGATCCGGCGGTGGAGCGATTCTTCCAGTACTGCCTGCTGGGCCTGGTGGCCAGCGGATTCCTGGCGCTGGCCGGCTCGGGGCGGCTGGATCCGCTGACCATCACCGTTACCTCGGCGGCGCTCATCGCGCGGGTTCTTCTCATCTCCGGCGTCATCCGTTTCCAGCTGCGCAGCTCCGCCACCACCGTGCTGGCGCTGGCTTACATGGGTTTCTACGCCATCGATCTCGAATACCTCTCGCGCGATTTCATGACCGCAACGGTGCATCTGGTGCTGTTTCTGGCGGCGGTGAAATGCGTGAGCGCAAACAACAATCGCGACTATGCGTTCCTGCGGATTATCGCTTTCCTGGAACTCCTGTCCGCTTCGGTGATCTCCGCGAATCTGAACTTCTTCGTCTTCCTCGCGATATTTCTGATCTTCGCCATCGGCGTCTTCGCCGCCAGCGAAATACGGCGTTCCGCGTCGCGGACCGGCGTGGTGGTGCGGACCGCGGAGGTGGGCGCATCGACGCGTTTGTGGTCGCTCACCGTCGGGTTGGCGCTGGGGATTCTGGTGATGACCTGCGGGCTGTTCTTCCTGCTGCCGCGAACGGCCCGAGCCGCGCTGCAGCACCTGGTTTCCAGCCGCTACTACGTCACCGGCTTCGCCAACGAGGTTCATCTCGGCGGCGGCGGGCCCATCGAGGAACGGTCCACCACGGTGATGCACATCGCCATGGCGGACGACTCGCGCCCGCCCGCGCGCATGAAGTGGAAAGGCGGCACGCTGGCGCGGTTCGATGGACACCGCTGGTTCAATCCGCCCGGTTACGAGGAGCCCTTCACTCGAAATCGCCAGGGGTACTTCGTTCTGGAGCCCTCGCTGGAACGCATCCACAGAGAGAAGATGCTGGGATATCTGGTGCGGGTCAACGAGGAAGCCGGCGGTTCGCTCTTCTTCGCCGGAGACCCGGCCTATCTGTGGCTGGAAACTCCGGTGGTGGTGCGCACGGCTCCGGGCAGCTACCGGCCCCGCTATGGCATGGCCGGCGGCTTCGCATACCAGGCCAGCAGTTTTATCCCCGGCCTCGACGCACCGGCGACCGCCGAGTTTCTGGAACCCGTGCTGCGGTCGGTATACCTGCAACTACCGAAAATCGATCCGAGGATCTCTCTTCTCGCCGCGCAGGTTGCGGCGGGCCAGCCGTCCGATCTGGAGAAATCGCGCGCCGTCGAGAGATATCTGCGCGAGCGCTATTCGTACACTCTGGAGCAGCCGCCCATGCCGCCCGTCGATCCCCTGGCGGCATTCCTGTTTGAGCGGCGCAAGGGACATTGCGAGTATTTCGCCTCGGCCCTGGCGGTGATGCTGCGCACGTTGGGGATACCCAGCCGCGTGGCTACCGGTTTCGACAGCGGCATTTACAATCCCATCAGCGGCCGGCAACTCATCCGCGCCTCCGACGCGCATAGCTGGGTGGAAGCCTGGATCCCATCCCGCGGCTGGATCACGCTGGACGCCACGCCGCCCGCCGTGGGCGCGCTGAACGATGGGCTGCTCAGCCGCATGGCGCTGTGGACCGATGCCGCGACGGTGTTCTGGCAGGACTGGGTACTCGACTACAACCTCTCGCAGCAGCTCACCCTGGCCGCACGCGTGGAAGATTCCACCCAGCGGTTTCGCTTCAGCCTGCCTGACGTTTTCAGCGGTTCGTGGTGGAACCTGCGCCGCGACGCCAGCGTTCGTTTGGCCAAGCGCTACAGCCTGCCGGCCTCCGTGGCCGCGCTGCTGGCCGCATTTGCGATCTGGATGCTTCCGTGGCTGATTCGCTTCGCCAGAACGCGCCTGAGGGTGCGCGGCATCCGCCAGGGCGCAGTCACCGCCGGAGACGCCACGCTGCTCTATCGGAGAATGCTCAGCCTGCTGCATCGGCGCGGCATCGAGAAGCCGGCGTGGCTGACGCCGTTCGAATTCGCGGGAATGGTGCAGAATCCGCGGCTGGCGCTGCTGGTGGACGACGCGACCAGGGCTTACAACGAGCTTCGCTTCGGCGGCCGGGCCTCCGCGGCGCAGCGCATGCTGGGGGTCCTGGATCGTATCGAGCAGTTTGCGACGGACGGGCAGCGGGCGCCGAATCCACTATGACGGCGTCGGCAAAACGAAAATCTCAGACGAAGAAACGGGAGCGGGCGCAGGAACCCCGGGCCCGCGCCGCGAGTGTCCCGCAATTTCAACTTCGGGAGCTTCGTCCGTGGCTGCTGCTCGTTTGCACTACGCTCGTTGCCTACCTGCCCGCGCTGAACGGCGGTCTGGTCTGGGACGACGAGCACCATGTTACCGCCCCGGCCCTGCAGTCTTTCGAGGGCCTCGGTAAGATCTGGTTTCAGCTCGGCGCCACCGCGCAATACTATCCCCTGCTACACAGCGCCTTCTGGATCGAGCACCAGTTCTGGGGAAACTCCACCTTCGGTTATCACCTGACCAACGTCCTGCTGCACGCGCTCTCCGCCTGCCTGGTGGTGCTCATCGCGCGGCGTCTCTCTTTGAAGGGCGCGTGGCTAGCCGGGTTCGTCTTCGCACTGCACCCGGTGTGTGTGGAAGCGGTGGCGTGGATCTCGGAGCAGAAGAGCACGCTGTCGGCTGTGTTCTGTCTGGGCTCGGCGCTCGCGTATCTGCATTTCGACCAGACGCGGCGACGGTCGCGTTATCTGCTCGCGCTGGCTTTGTTCATTCTGGCGCTCCTCAGCAAGACTGTTACCGCGACGCTGCCCGCAGCGCTGCTGGTGGTCCTGTGGTGGAAGCATGGCTGGCGGCGCTCGTGGAAGCGCGACATTGTGCCGCTGCTCGCCTGGTTTCCGCTCGGCGCAGCCGCGGGCCTGTTCACCGCGTGGGTGGAGAAGACATACATCGGGGCGGCCGGCGGGCATTACTCGCTGAGCGCGATCCAGCGCGTGCTGCTGGCGGGCCGGGTGATCTGGTTCTACGCCGACAAGCTCGTCTGGCCGGTGAATCTGATCTTCACCTATCCACGCTGGACCATCGATCCCGGCCAGTGGTGGCAGTGGCTGTTTCCGGCGGGTGTCGTGGTTGCGTTCATCGGACTCGCTGTTTTGGCGCGCCGTAACCGCGGACCGCTGGCCGCCGCTCTCATCTACGCCGGGACCCTGTTTCCGGTGGTCGGGTTTCTGAACGTTTATCCGTTCCGTTTCTCCTGGGTGGCGGACCACTTTCAGTACCTCGCCAGTCTGGCCGTGATCGTGCCCCTCAGCTCCGCGCTCGCCGCGGCCGCGAAGGTGAGACTCACGGATCGGAACAGAATCGCGCTCGGGGCCTTGCTGGTGGCGACGCTGGGCGTGCTGACATGGCGGCAGTGCGGCATGTACCGCGACGCGGAGACTTTGTATCGGGAAACGCTGCGGCGCAATCCGGCGAGCTACATGGCACACAGCAATCTCGGCACCCTCCTCATGTTGCAGCCTGGCGGAATGGCCGATGCCGTGGCGGAGTTGCAGACGGCGATGCGGCTTCAGCCCGACGACGCGGACACACACCTGGATCTGGGCGTCGCCCTCGAACACACGCCGGGCCGGACCGCGGACGCGATCGCCGAATATGAGGCGGCCGTCCGCCTGGATCCCGGAAACGCAACCGCGCGCTACGATCTGGGAAGTTTCCTCATCGACGTTCCCGGCCGATTGCCCGAAGCAATCGCCCAGCTTCAGCAGTCGGTTCGGCTCCAGCCCGAGTTCGAAAGCGCCCATCTGGCCCTGGCGGCGGCGCTGGCGCGCGTGCCCGAGCGTCTACCCGACGCGGCGGTCGAATATTGGGCCGCATTGCAGATTGAGCCGGGAAACGCGAAGGTGCATGTGGAGCTGGGCGATGTTCTGGCGCGCATCCCGGGCCGCTCCCGCGAGGCCATGATCCAGTACGAAGCGGCGCTGCGGCTCCAGCCGGGCTGGACGCCGGTGCTCGAGAGGATCAGGCGCATGCAGGCGGCTCGGCAGGCCTCACAGTAAACTGAGGTTTGCCGCTCGACCTGGCCACGCCGCTCAAGTATCTGAAAGGTGTGGGACCGGCGCGCGCCGAGATCCTCGAAGCGAAGGGCCTGTTCACCGTCGAGGACCTCCTCTCCTACGCCCCGTTTCGCTACGAAGACCGCAGCAACGTGAAGCGCATCGCCGATCTGGCGCCCGGCGAAATGGCCACCGTGATGGCCGAGGTGAAGACCGCGAAGCTGGCCGGATTCCGCCGGCGCAACCTGGGGCTGTTCGAAGCGTCGTTCACCGACGGATCCGGACAGCGCCTGCTGGGCAAGTGGTTCCATGGCGGATATCTGGCCGACAAGCTGCAACCGGGGCTGCGGCTCGCGCTTTACGGAAAAATCGAGCTCGATAGCTACACCGGCGACCTGCTCATGATGCACCCGGAGTTCGAGGCGATCTCCGAAGACGACGATCCCGACGCGACCCTGCACACCGGACGAGTCGTTCCCGTGTACGAGGCCGCCGGAAAGATCTCCACCCGGATGTTTCGAACGCTGCTGGCACGGGTGCTCGACGGGCTCGATCCGGTGGAGGATTGCCTGCCGAGTTTCCTCATCCATCGCCTCCGCCTGCCCGACCGCTGGACCGCGCTCCGCCACCTCCACTTTCCGCCCGAGCGCGAAGATCTGCGCCTTCTGAATTCGTTTCGCTCGCCCGCGCAGTTCCGGCTGATCTTCGAAGAGTTCTTCTGGCTGGAGTGCGGGCTCGAACTGAAGAAGGTGAAGGCGCGTCTGGAAGAAGGCATCGCCTTCGAACTGACCGACCGCGTGCGCATGCGGATTCGCCAGATGCTGCCGTTCAAGCCCACCGGCGCACAGAAACGAGTGCTGTCGGAAATCGCCGCGGACATGAACGCGCCGCATCCCATGCACCGTTTGCTGCAAGGCGACGTTGGCAGCGGCAAGACCCTGGTGGCTGCCGAAGCGGCCATCATCGCTATCGAGAACGGCTATCAGGTGGCCGTGCTGGCGCCCACCGAAATCCTGGCCACGCAGCATCAAATCTACTTCCGCGATCTTCTCCAGAAGCTCGGCTACACCGTGCTGCTGCTCACCGGATCGGCCACTTCGCGCGAGAAGACGCAATTGAAGAAGCTGCTGTCGGCCGGGCTGGCGCAGGTGGCCGTGGGCACGCACGCGCTGCTCGAAGAAGACGTGGAGTTCGCGAAACTCGGCCTGGCTATCGTGGACGAACAGCATCGCTTCGGCGTCATGCAGCGCCTGAGCCTGATGCGCAAGGGCCAGACGCCCGACGTGCTGGTGATGACCGCGACTCCCATACCGCGCACGCTGGCGCTGACTCTCTACGGCGATCTCGACGTCTCGGTGATCGACGAGCTGCCGCCGGGCCGCAAGCCCATCGTCACCAAACACGTGAACGCGGATCGCATTGAGGGCGTCTACAGTTTCCTGAAGACGCACGTGGACGCGGGTCGTCAGGCTTATGTCGTCTATCCGGTCATCGAGGAATCGGAGACGCTGGCCATGAAAGCCGCCGAGAAGATGCACGACCATCTTTCGCGCGTGGTCTTTCCGGATCTGGCCGTGGGGTTGCTGCACGGCCGCATGAAGCCGGACGAGAAGGAAGAGACGATGCGCCGCTTTCAGCGCGGCGAGCTGAAGATTCTGGTTTCCACCACGGTGATCGAGGTCGGAGTGGATGTGGCCAACGCAACCGTGATGGTGATCGAACAGGCCGAGCGATTCGGGCTAGCGCAACTGCACCAGCTTCGCGGGCGCGTGGGACGCGGGGCCGAGCAAAGCTACTGCATTCTGGTGACGGATCGGATGAGCGACGCGGCGCGCGACCGCATTCGCACGCTGGTGGATTCCACCGACGGGTTCCACATTGCCGAGATGGACCTGAAGCTGCGCGGTCCCGGCGAGTTCTTCGGCACGCGGCAATCCGGCCTGCCCGCGCTGCGCATCGCGAACATCATTCGCGACAAGGAGATTCTGGAGCTGGCGCGCAGCGAAGCGGCGTCCTTCATCGCGAATCCGCCGTCAGAAGACGAGCTGCGGCGGGCGGTGAAGTTCGTGCGCGAGCACTGGCAGCGGCGCTACGGCCTGGTGCAGGTGGGATGACAGTGGGGCAGAATTGCATTCTGCGGCGGGTTTTCAACCCGCCTGGGCGGGCCGATTACAAATCGGCCGCAGGTTGCAAACCTGCCCCACAACCGAAGCCATGAGACTCCGTGTCATCGCCGGGGAGTTTCGCAGCCGCTTCCTGAAAAGCCTCCCCGGTCTCGACACGCGACCCACACCGGACCGTCTGCGCGAGGCGTTGTTCAATGTGCTGGCGCCGCAGATCGAAGGAACGGTTTTTCTTGACGCCTATGCCGGCACGGGCGCGGTGGGGATCGAGGCGCTGAGCCGCGGCGCGAGCCGGGCCATCTTTGTCGAGCGCAACCGCGCGGCTGTGGAGGTGATTCGCGACAACCTCGCGGCGCTGGGGATTGCCGATCGCGCCGAGGTCTTCACGGGAAAAGCCACGCCGGTGCTCGAACGCGTGACGGCCGATATCCTCTTTCTGGACCCGCCCTACGCGCTGGTGAAGGAGTACGAACAATCGCTCGCGCTCCTTGGTGATCGCGCCACGGGGCTGGTGGTGGTGCAACACCCGCATCGTCAACCGCTCGAAGAAAGCTACGGGCACCTGCAACGCGCCCGCGTCCTGCGCCAGGGCGACAACGCGCTGAGCTTCTATCAGGTAGCGGACATCGCCGCGGCGGCGTTGGATTCGACATCGCGATAGCGACGGAGTGGCGTGGTGTCGCCGGGCGGCCACATCGTGCTTACTGAGCTCGCTCGATAGAACGTCACCGTGACGGCTCGCCGCGAGCAGTTCGGCTTCCCGGTGACGCGCGATACGGCGTGCCACGAGTCGTCCGATCGCACAATGACGCAGGATCTCCCGACGATCGGAGTAACTTCGAAAGCGGCATCCTCGGGATCCGGCGAACGAAGGATGCGCAGGCACCCTCCGTCCGCTCCATTCCATGCACGGTTGAAATAAAGCACGTGCGTTACGATCTTGTCGGGCAAATCCTGGTGAGGGCTCTGTAAGCCTCCAGCGCCATAGTGGAAGACGTTGACTTCCAGGGACGCCTGACGGAGATCGCAACCGGTCAGCGCACTCATTGCCGCGCGGTACTCTGGCGAGAGCAGGTCCATGGCCAGCGCTCGCCATGCCATGCTCAAGTCCTCCGGGAAGCTGATTCGGCCGGCGCCCATGTCAATTAGAGAGCGGACGTCATACTCCCATTGCCGGTCAGCCCCGTGCGCCGACATTGGCTTGAAATGGTCCAACGGGTAGGTCTCGACGAGTTCCAGAGCGTCCTCCCGCCTGAACAAGTCGTTAACGGCGGCCCAGCGGTACGGATAACTCTCAATCCGATGACGTGCGATGTAGCCGGGAGTCAGCATGCGCCGCCGCATCAACAAGCCCCCGGCCAGCCGCAGGGGCGCCGTCAGTTTCCACGAAATCGAAGAGCGGATCTCGGAAAGGCGCGCCTCCCCGGCAGCCGCATTGGCGCGTTCCACAGACAGCTCTCTTCGCAGTTCGTCGGCAAGCCCGCGCCGGTCGTCCAGAACCTGGCGTACGGCTGTCAGCTCATCCTGTGCCTCCTGCAATCGCCTCTGGCCCTCGGCGGCTTCGGACCGAGCGGCGTGAACCTCCGCCAGGCGAGCCTCCTTCGCCGAGCGCGCCTCGAAGAAGCCAATGGGGAAAATGTCCTCCCGCGCGGCGGACTCCAGGACTGTCGGCAGAGACTGCCACAGGCGGCCCAGAGCGACACTGGTCGCCTGCCGCTGCCCACGAATCGCGTCGGCAATGCGATCCCAATGCCCGCGCAGAGATTCGCACAGTGCACCAGCCGCGGGCGCGGTTCCATTCCTCCCGATGCGAGCGGCAAACCAGCAGGTGTCGGGCTGGCCATCAAGCGGCAGCTCGAAAAGAGTGTCGAACTGTTGCAGGACGGAGTAGCGTCGCGCGGGCATGGCATGGTGGATGAACACCGGGACTCCCGCGGTCAGAGCGGTGATGCAGAGATGATAACTGTGACCGACAACCGCTTCCGCCCGGCCTATCAGCTCCGCCGTGAGCAGTGGCGCAGGCCAGCAGGGAAGGCGCACCACGCCCGGTACGCCGTCCAGCCAGCATTCCTCATCGCCCAGACAGGGGCCGATGGGCAGCGCCAGGAAGCGGAGGTTCCCGAACCGGTCCGCGCGCTGTCTCAGGAAGCCGGCGAATCCCGCCATCGCTTCGCCAGCCTGAACCACCACGTAAGGGCCGTCCAGACCGCAGGCTTGCCGCAGCGCCGAGAAGTCCGCCGAGGGGGCGCCCTGGAAGTTCACCAGCCGGGACAGACCGAACGCCGTGTCGGGAACGACGGCCACAGGCGCGTCGGCTATGGACGCGAGGTCCGTGCGTGAGGCTTCGTCGCGGACGGATATGTACTGGCCGAGGTTAAGGACTGCCTTCACCAGCAGATTGGCCCAGCCCGGGATGCCCCCGCCAACAACGCCAACCGCGTTCCATACCAGTGGGACATCGTGCTGCAAAGCCAGCAAGGATGGAGAGAGCCAATACCCCGTGGGGTGGTGGATCTCGGGGGTCGGAGGCGCGTACCCTGGCGCGACGTCTTTGTCGAACCTGATCACGAATCCACCGCCAATCAGCAGCCCATCCAGACCTGTGATCATCTCCGGCAGGGCGGAGAGCGGCGTAACTTCGAAAGGCCATTCGGGAGCGCGTTTGGCGTGGTAGGAAAACCGTCGCAGGTTGACGGGCCCGAGGCGCTCTTCCAATTCACGCTCGGCGATGAGGGGAAACAGGAGGTCGCCATAATTGGCGACATCGAACGTGCCGCAGATGCCGACTTCGCACTTGCCCTCTCTCATTGCGGTTCTCCTCGATCGCATCGGACGCGTGCCGCTCGCGCTCCGAGTGATCGAACAAGTGGCCGCTGCCGCAGGTGACTTCAGGATAGCCTGGCGGTCTGGCCGAAGTCCATCTTCGGCGGGAGTTTGGGCGACAGCACCGGCATCTGCACCGCACCCGCATCCTCCGCCAGGGCGACAACGCGCTGAGCTTCTGTTCGACTGCGATATCGGCAGTCTGAGCGGGCACGCTCTTGTGGACGATCCAGGCAAGAAGCATCATGCATACCTGCGGGGCCATGTTGAAGACCGCGCGGACAAAGAACTGGCGCTCACACCGCCGAGCCAGAACTCTTCGGAATTCCGCCGCGACTCGACAAATGCAAAAATGTAGCGCCCAACAGCGAGGAGGACCGCGACCCCACCAATGATCGTGGTAAGCGCCGCAGTTTCCCGGAGCCAATACAGTCGGCGCGTTTCGCCACCAGGTACACGACGGCGGCCACGGATCAGCGCGATCAGGAACCAGAGAAGGGCCGCTTCAGCAAGCGTCGAGGCCAGATACCCGAATTCAGGCCATGGCTTCGAGGAACCAACCAGTCCGCAAACTTCGACGCCACCGTCAATCCCGAAAAAGACTCGATGTTGTGCCAGTCAATCAAAAGCACTCGCATCAAGCGGTAAGTCTGAGAAACCACAATCTCCCCCTGAACCATGGCCGGCACGAGCGCGAGGCGCCGATGGTTCCCGGAGACCGCGATGTTCCCTCCGCTTCGATAAAGCATATACAGGAGCACGGGCATTGGAAGGAGGAAAAGCGCGTTGCCCGGGACGGACAGATAGCCCAGCCACCGTGGATCGGGAGTCTGAGTCCATGCCCGGATCTGGCTCACAATCCAGTAAATGCGCACCACTGCCAGTGCGATGGCTGCCACCAGCGCCACTTTTCGCAGCTTCAGCACCCTTCCGCCGTCACCTTCTTCAGCAGCCACGCCATGTTCCGGCCCAGCGTCTTCATTGTCCGGATGCCTTCCTCGTCCTTCTCCACCTCGCCGGGCTCGCGGCCGATGGCGATATTCCAGTAGGACGACCCCGGCACGATCATCTCGCTGATGAGGAAAAAGTGATTCATCGCGTCGAAAGCGTGGATGGCGCCCGCCCGGCGCACCGCCACCACCGCCGCTCCCACCTTGCGGCGCACCATGCCGCCGTTGGCCATCGAAACCATGCAGGCGCGGTCGATGAGCGCTTTCATCTCCGCCGAGATGTCGGCCACGTAGGTCGGCGATCCCAGCAGGATGCCGTCGGCCGCGTCCATCTTGGCCATGCACTCGTTGAAGTAGTCCTTCTCCTGGGTGCAACGCCGGTCCTTGCGCACCGAGCAATTCCGGCACGCCCGGCAGCCGTGCATGTCCTTGCCGGCCAGCTCCACCAGTTCGGTCTCGATGCCCTCCGCTTCGATCTCGGCCAGCACATATCGAAGCAGGATCGCTGTGTTCGCGCCTCGGCGGGCGCTGCCATTGAATGCGACAACTTTCATGTAGGAGTCCTGTGCCTACGATACCGGAACAGGCGGTAGAATAGGGCCGAGCTGTCCATAGTACAAATCCACTACGAGGTGTTCCATGAAGAGCCTTCGGCTCCTTACGTTGCTCGCCGTCGCGGCAATCGGCGTCAGCGCCCAGCATCAATTTGAAATCGTGACCGGAAAGGCATTCGATTCCGCTCTGCCCAAAGACTTCTATCTCGAGGGCAACGCAATTCCCACGGCGAAGCGCAACGCCGTGATGGTCCATCTGCCTTCCGGCGCGCGCGCCATGTTTTCGCTTCTCGATACCACCGGCTACGCTTCGAACATCATCGAGAAATACGTCGGCATGATCACCACCGAGGGCGAGCTATCGATCTGCGGGAACAAAGTCGGCGTCGGGAGCTACGGCTTCGGATGGGTACCGTCGCCTCCCGAAAAGGATCAGCCGGGGAAGTTCTCGCTCTACGACCAGGCCGGCGCGAAGCTGGCGGAATGCGAAACGCCGCGCGACGCGAAACTGGCGCACCCTCAGCCGCTCCGCGTGGCGCCCGGCACGGACGGGACGGCAAAGCTCTACCATCTGCGCAACAGCGTGGAACTCAAATAACCGCCGAACGTGACCGGCCGGGCAGATTTTCTGTGTCCGCCGCCGGGAATCGGGGCGTTGGGTTCAACAAAAGTCTTGAATTGCGGCAGGGGAATGGCCTAAACTCACGTTAATCGTCTGGAGGTTAACGTGGAATCGAACGTTCTGGCGCCCGCCATCCGCCGCATCGTGAATCTGGGGGACTCCGTTCCCTGGGGCCAGGGTCTGGCGGAAGCGGACAAGTACGACGCGCTGGTGCAAAAGGCGCTCGGCCCTGCCGTCACGCTGCAGCGTTTGGCGCATTCGGGAGCGATTATTGGCCTCACGCCGGTAAACGGGCCCGCCCGTGACGGCGAAGTGCCGGTTCCGCAGCCGACCATCCTGCAGCAGTGTGCGGCCTTCAACGATTCGCCGGCGAATGTGGATCTCGTCCTTGTGGACGGCGGCATCAACGACGTGGATGTGCGGACCATCCTCAATCCGCTGGTGCCGGCGGGGGTGTTATCCGCAAAGACCCAGGCGGCCTGTCACGATGCCATGCTGGTTCTGCTTCGGAACGTCGCGGCCAAATTCACTGCGCCCCAATGCCGGATTATCGTAACCGGATACTACCCCATAATCAGCGGACAAAGCGACGTTCTTTCGATACCGGCTTTTCTGGGATTGCACGGTATCGCGCTGCCCGCATTTCTGGAAGACGACGTCGCGATCGGCGGCGTGATCTCGCACTGCCAGCAGTTCTTCACCGAATCCACCGCTTTTCTGCGACAGGCTGTAACGGCCGCGGCAGACGCGAGGATCGTCTACGTCGATTCCGGCTTTACCGATGCGAATTCCGTATTCGCGCCCGAGGCTCTGCTCTGGGGCTTGCAGAGCGATGTGGATCTGAGCCCGGTGGATGAAGTGGCGCCGCAGCGTCACGCGGCATGCGACGTTGCTTTCGACCTGCTGCAGACTCTGGAGCGCGAACAATGTTACCGGGCTTCGGCGGGGCATCCCAATCCCGCGGGCGCCCGGCAATTTGCAAAACAGATATTGGCGGCAATCGGGGCCGCGTAAAAGGAGACCTGCCATGCTACACCCCGTCACTGGCAGTAAAGACGCCGTGCTGACCGCAATCCGAAACGCCGCCGAAGCTTTTACGAATAACAACTCCGTGGTGCAGGCGAAAATGGCGGACGCTTTCAAAGATCCCGGCCAACGCGAACAGGCCCGGCAGACGATCGCCGCACAACTGAACCAAGCCGCCACCAACGCCTCGCAGGCCGCCGATGAGCCGTGGTTTCTGCCGCGCGATGCCGGCACCGGCCTCGCTCAGTCCGCCATGAACGTTCGGCTTCAGACCGCTCCCGCGCAACCCGTCGCTGCGCCCGGAGCGCTGGCGGCAGCGGCGGCACCGGCACTCGCGGCGGCCCCATTCGAGCAATTCGGACCGCTGGATCCCGAATGGATCGAGTGCGTCGTGGACGGCTTCAGGACCTTCCTCGATGGCAAGGCGAAATTCATTCAGCACCAGGCGCTCAGCGATTTCCTGGTTACCATTCCCGACCAGACCACCATTGCGCTGGTGGGCGACTGGGGCGCCGACAACGCCGCCGCCCGGCATGTCGCCGCGGAGATCAGCGCCGTCAGCCCCGCCATGGTCATCCATCTGGGCGACATCTACTACGCCGGCCAGGAAAACGAGGCGAAGGAAATGCTCGGCATATGGCCACTTGCCGACGCTGGCGGGGCAATCCCGCCGGGCACCAGCTTCAGCCTGAACGGCAATCACGAGATGTACAGCGGGGGCAAGGCCTACTTCGAGACCGTTCTCCCGAAATTCGGACAAAAGGCCAGCTATTTCGGGCTGAGGAATAACTTCTGGCAGATCCTTGCGTTCGACTCGGCATATATCGAGCAACGCCTGCTCTCCCCGACCGACGCGGCGCCCATCGACGCGCGCCTGGCAAGCCAGTGGAACTGGCTGGTGGACAAGATGAAGAACTCGGCCCTGCCGACCATTCTCCTCTCTCATCACCAACCCATCTCCGCGTTCGCCGATGAAAACGCCGCCGCCGTAAACCTGCGGAGCGACTTTCAGAAATTCATCGCCGCCGCCGGCCGGCCCATCTTCGGCTGGTTCTTCGGCCACGAGCATCGCTGCACCATCTACAACGACCCAAACGTTCCGTACTTCCCCCGCCTCATCGGGCACGGCTCCATTCCTCACGCGCCGCCGCCCGCCAATCAGCAGCCCGATCCCGGCTGTGCCTCGTTCTCAAAGATGAACGCGCGGGCCCTGCCCGATGGCGACGCGGTGTCCGGCTTCGCCCTGCTAAGCTTTGATCACGCGCTCATCGACATCGCGTACATCGACGAGGACGGGAAGGTGTTTCTCCAGGAAACCTGGCAGGCGCCGGCGCCCTGAGATCTTCGCGTGGAGCGGCTCGTTCCGGCGCATCGCGGACGGGACGCAGGCGCCGTGGATTCATGCAGATGCTTTGAACCGCGACCACCGGTGGTGCGTTGTTTCACCTTGAGCGGCAATGGGCCGCTCGATCTGGTATTGCCAATCGACATCAGGAGCGTTTCATGTCAGCACTTCGTATGCTCGGGATTACTTTGACGATTCTCGCCGCCGGCATCCCCGCGGCATCGGCGCAGAGCGGTGGAAAGCCGTGGATGGATAAGACTCTTTCGCCGGACCGCCGCGCCGACTTGCTGATCGAGCAGATGACCCTGGATGAAAAAATCCAGTTGGTGCACGGCAGTGGCGTCATGGGTTTTATGCGCAACGCCCAGGTTGACCCGGCACTGGCTGCGCGTTCGCGAGGTGGCGCGGGATTTGTGCCAGGCATCGCCAGGCTCGGCATCCCGGATCTGCAACAGGCCGATTCGGCGGTGGGCGTCGCGCTGGGAGCGACCCCCAGCCGGTACTCCACCGCCCTGCCTTCATGCCTTTCCGACGCCTCCACCTGGGACCTGAAAACCGCGTATGAATACGGCGCGCTCATCGGGCGTGAGATGCGCGATGAGGGCTACAACATGTCGCTGGGCGGGGGCGTGAACATCACGCGCGATCCGCGTAACGGCCGCAATTTCGAGTACGACGGCGAAGATCCCATCCTCGCCGGAAAGATGGACGGCCAGCTCATGAAGGGCCTGCAGGCACAGGGCGTGATCGGCGACATCAAGCACTACGCCGTGAACGATCAGGAAACCGGACGCAATTTCGTGAACGCCGTCATCGACAAGCGGGCCCTGCGCGAAACCGACCTGCTGGCCTTCGAGATCGCCATCCGCGATTCGCAGGCCGGCGCCGTGATGTGCTCCTACAACCGCGTGAACGGCGATTACGCCTGCGAGAACAACTATCTGCTGAACGACGTTCTCAAGAAGGACTGGGGCTTCCCGGGCTTTGTGCTCTCCGACTGGGGGGGCACGCACAGCACGGTGAAAGCGGCCCTCGCGGGGCTCGATCAGGAGATGCCGGGCAATCCGAAAGGGCCCCATTTGGGCGATGCCCTGAAGAAGGCCGTCGAGAGCGGCGACGTTCCGCTCGCGCGCCTGAACGACATGGTGCACCGCATTCTGCGTACGGAGTTCGTGGCCGGCCTGTTCGACAACCAATACCCGACGCAGGTGGTGGATGTTTTCGGCGGGCTGGAGATCGCGCAGAAGGTGGCCGAAGAGGGCACAGTGCTGCTGAAGAACACGAACCACCAGTTGCCGCTTCGTGCCGCAGCCGTCCGCTCCATCGCGCTGATCGGTTCGCATGCCGACGTCGGTGTTCTCTCCGGGGGCGGTTCGGCGCAGGTGGATCCACCGGGAGGCAGCGCCGTTCCATCCGCCCGGCCCTGGGACGCCGTTGTGTGGGACCCGTCGTCGCCGCTGAAATCCATTCGCGCGCGCGTCCCGCATGCCAGGGTTGAATACGACAACGGCACGGACGCGGCTGCAGCCGCGGCCCTGGCGAAGGCCGCCGACGTGGCCATTGTGTTTCTGAACCAGCCGGCGAGCGAAGGCCGCGACGTCTCTCTGACGCTCCCCAACAAACAGGACGACCTGGTCAGCGCAGTCGCGGCGGCCAATCCCCACACCGTTGTCGTGCTGGAGACCGGCGGGCCCGTATTGATGTCATGGATCGACAAGGTCAGTGCCGTGCTGGAGTCCTGGTTCCCGGGGATCCGCGGAGCAGAAGCGATCGCGGCAATTCTGTTTGGCGATGTAAACCCGGCGGCGAAACTGCCCGTGTCCTTCGCCCAAAGCGAAGCCGACCTGCCGCGAGCCGTTATCGAGAAGCCGGCTTCAAATTACACGGTCAACTACTCCGAGGGTCTGAAGGTTGGCTACAAGTGGTACGAGGCCGAGCACAAGCGGCCGCTGTTCCCGTTCGGCTTCGGACTTTCCTACACGAAGTTCGCTTACTCGGGATTGTCGGTCCATCGCGGGAATGCCGTCGAGGTGAGCTTTACCGTGCGCAACACCGGCGTTCGACCCGGCGCCGAGATCACCGAGGTCTACGCTGCGCTGCCCGCGTCGACTGGCGAACCGCCGAAGCGCCTGGTGGCGTGGGACAAGGTGCAACTGGCGCCCGGTGAATCGAAGAAAGTCACGCTTAACGTTGATCCGCAGTTCCTTTCCATCTTCAATGTGGACAAGGATGCCTGGGAGCTGGTTCCCGGCGAGTACCGGATTCTGGTGGGTGGATCGTCGGCGGAGACGCCGCTCGCGGCATCGCTGACATTGTAGTGCGCGTTACAAAACAAAAAAACGCCATGGATGCGGTGTCTGCACCCATGGCGCGAAGAGTCCCCTGGTCAGGTGAGGTTTTCGAAGAGGACTGAACTCAAATACCGTTCGCCGGAATCGGGCAGAATCACGACGATCGTTTTGCCCTTGTACTCCGGGCGCCGGGCCA
>Ga0326727_10013625_pt1 | contig 17996 bp, 19 predicted proteins | sample MB2enrmetagenome_FD_207643 | JGI IMG/M metagenome (GOLD analysis project Ga0326727, IMG submission 207643) | Lab enriched peat soil microbial communities from McLean, Ithaca, NY, United States - MB29MY | ecosystem: Environmental > Terrestrial > Soil > Wetlands > Peat | place: USA: New York...
TCCCGAAGAAAAAACTTTTTTTACAAATCTTTACCCGGCAAATAAATCGGAAATAATCGATTATCATTTTTATGAAAAGAATGGAAAACTGTCCGGTGTAAAAATTGGATCTTTAATTGATAAGAGAGGTTAAAAATGGCAATAAATTCTATTAGTAATATTGGCCCGGATCTTTCAAATGCTCTTCAGGTCGATAAGAAGAAAGATGGGAAATTTGATAATATCCTTACCGATTTTATCGGCCAGGTTAATCAATCTCGATTAGATGCGAATGATTTGACTAATAACTACATAGCCGGCGGTAATATTCAAATTCAGGATGTTATGTTAGCTGAAGAAAAAGCAGAGACAAGTATACAACTTCTTATGGAAATTAGAAACAAAGTCCTGGATATGTACAAAACATTAACTAATATTTCGGTTTGATTACAATGAAGGATAATCCTTTTAGCTCTATATTAAATATTTACAATAAACTAACACTACAGCAGAAAATGGTTATAGGAGGTGCTGTTGGCCTTACAATGATCCTGCTTGGTATTTTATTGTTCTTTCTTAACCAACCGGACTATACTTCACTCTATTCAAATCTTTCTCAAGAAGATGCGGCAAAAGTTATTGATCAACTGACTTCGCAGAAAATTCCGTATGAGATAACGGATAATGGTAAAACTATAAGAGTTCAAAAAGATAAGGTTTATGAGGAAAGAATTACGCTTGCAGGAAAAGGAATTCCAAGTTCTGGAGTTGTCGGGTATGAAATATTCGATAAATCTACGATGGGTATGTCTGATTTTATGCAGAAATTGAATTACCAGAGAGCACTTGAAGGTGAATTGGCTAAAAGTATAATGGAAGTTGATGGTGTTGAAGGCGCCAGGGTTCATATCGTTATTCCTCAAAAATCGGTATTTAAAGATGAACAGAAGCTTCCAACTGCTGCAGTTGTATTAAAATTAAAAAATAGCGATGAAATTACAAGAAATAATATTGCCGCTATTGTTAACCTGGTTTCAAGCAGTGTTGAAGGTTTACAACCCGGCAAGGTAACATTAATTGATTCTAAAGGGAAACTTCTTTCAAAAGATGACGATGGCGACCCGCTTGCAATATCAAGTGCAAAACAATATGAAATTAAAAAATCCGTTGAAAACTATTTAACTCAAAAAACTCAGGGTATGTTGGATAACGTGCTTGGATACGGGAATTCTATTATCGAAATTAATGCTGATTTAAATTTTGACCAGGTAGAGAAAACAATGGAAACTTATGATCCGAATTCACAGGTTGCAATTAGCGAACAAACTGTAAAATCGGAAAATAATGGAAGAAATGTGAGCGATTCAACGGCTCAAGTAAGTCAGAATTCAACTACTAACTATGAAATAGATAAAACTATAGAAAAAGTTATTGCTGGATCAGGAAATATTAAACGTTTAAGCGTTGCTGTTGTTGTAAATGATCGGTCAATTGAAACGAAAAAAGGAAATAAAGTGGTTAATACCGCTGAACCCAGATCTAAGGATCAACTGGATAAGCTGGAAGATATTGTAAAAAACTCCGTTGGTGTTGATCCAACAAGGAATGATCAGGTTTCTATTGTTAATATTCCGTTTGAAACAAAAGATTTGGATGAAGAAAAAATTGCAGAACCCGGTGTATTTGACGATATGAATAAGTTCGTTAATCCTTTTCTTATGATAGCAGCTGTAGCCGCGTCTATTTTTTTGCTTAAGAGTATAATGAAACGGTTAAAAACAGAGAAAATTATTATCGGAACTTATAATAATCCTGAATTAGCAATAGACAATTTTACGCCGCCTGTATTACCCGGACCAGTTGCGGTACCACAAATAGCACCGAAAATAAAAAAACCAATGCTTCCCATCGGAGATATAGAAGATGATATTTCGGAAGAGGCTATGATGAAGAAAAATCAGCAGGAAAAAATTTCAAATTATGTTTCAAAAAATCCGGTGGATGCGGCAAAATTAATTAATGCTTGGCTGCATGAGGATGGGTATTAGTTTATGAATGTATCAAGAGAATCAAAATCTGTCGATATTCCTGGCGTTCAGAAAGCTGCATTGCTTTTAATAGCGTTGAATGTTGAAACAGCCGCTGAAGTATTTAAACATCTGGATGCCGGGGAAATTGAAATGATTTCCACTGAAATTTCTAAGGTTAGAAATATCCCGTCTCAAACTGTTGGCGAGGTAATGGAAGAGTTTTACAGCATGATTACAGCAAGGGAATATGTGCTGGAAGGGGGAATTGAATATGCACAGGCTGTTCTTGAAAAATCATTTGGAATAAGCAGGGCAGTTGAGATTATTACAAAAGTAAAAAATCTGACTACGCTGCGTGGCTTTGATGTTTTAAAAAAGGCAGACTCCGCTCAATTGATTAGTTTTTTGAGCAAAGAACACCCGCAAACTGTTGCGCTTATCCTCTCACACCTTCATCCCGATCAAACGGCCGCTGCTTTAAAAGAATTAGCTGATCCTCTAAGGACTGAAGTTGTATTTAGAATAGCAACTCTGGGAAAAATTTCACCTCAAACTCTAAAACAAATTGAAAAAGTGGTTGATGATATGGCTGGTTTTAGTATGAGTCAGTCTTTAAGCAAGATAGGCGGAACTAAAAGCATTGCGGCAATATTAAATAGAACAAGTGTTAGCTTAAGCAAAGAAATTTTAGCCGGCCTTGAACAAAAAGATGCCGATGTTGCTGGTGAAGTAAAAAGATTAATGTTCCTGTTTGATGATATAGTAAATATCCAGGATAAAGATATTCAGAAAATACTTAGAGAGGTTGACAGAAAAGATCTTGCGTTGGCCCTGAAAATTGCAGATGATAAATTAAAACAAAAAATATTTACAAATATGTCTGAAAGAGCTTCAGATCTATTAAAAGAGGAACTTCAGTACATGGGCATGGTAAAATTAAAAGAAGTTGAAGGAGCACAAGCGAAAATAATAGATCTTGTTAAGGCGCTCGAAGAAAGTGGGGAAATTGCGCTTAATATGAGAGGCGGGTCTGACGAAGTTTATGTCTAGCATAATTAGAGTAAATGCTAAGTCCAAAAGGCTTAATGTCTCAATGAAGAACCCCTTGGAAAAATCCGGTATTGAAATTGAAAAGGAAGAGGGGTTTTTTCAAAAACAGCTTCAACAGTATTATGAAAAAGGTTATAATGATGGTCAGAAAACCGCAAGTGAAAAATTAGAAAAAGATTATAATGACAAATTGGCAAAGAAATTTGAATATATTAAAGAGATTATTTCGGATTTTAACAAAACTGTTGCTGAATATGATAAATCATTCGAAAAAATTATTATTAACATAGCTTTGATTATAGCTGAAAAAATTGTTCAGAGAGAAATACTTCAAGGGCCTATTATTGATTCGGTATTAAAAGATTCCTTGAAAAGAGTCATTGGCTCTAACAAAATACTTGTAAGACTTCATCCAAGCGATCTTGAAATAATTAATCAGGATAGCGGGAATCTTTTTATTGATGATTCATTCTCAAAAATTAAGTTTGAAAGCGATGAACGAATAGAACTGGGGGGATGCTTTATTGAGACAGAAATTGGAAATGTGGATGCAAGAATATCGTCTCAATTTAATGAGATGAAAAAACTATTTGAATCAACAATTATGAATGATTTTTAGGGTAATGGAAATCGATTATAAAATAACGGAGAAGTACAAGAGAATAATTAACAGGCTTGATACTATCAAAGTGAACGGGAAAGTTACGGATGTTATCGGGCTTGTTATTGTATCTGTTGGCCCAAATGTATCGCTGGGTGAAATATGCATTATTATGGACAAATATGGAACTGAAGTTTGTAAAGCTGAAGTTGTTGGATTTAAAGAAGGGAAAGTTCTTTCAATTGCTCTCGGCGAGGTTCATAATATTTCCCCTTCATGTGAAATAGTAGCCTCAGGTCGAAATTTTATGATTGGGGTTGGCCCGGAATTACTGGGAAGGGTAATTGATGGGTTCGGTAATCCAATTGACGGAAAAGGTGAAATAGTATGTTCTACATACGTATCTGTTCATAATGAGCCCCCCAATCCATTAGAGAGAAAACGAATTGCATTGCCGCTTCAGACGGGAGTCAGATCAATTGATGGGCTCCTTACAATTGGTAAAGGGCAAAGAATTGGCATTTTTGCCGGCAGTGGCGTTGGTAAAAGCGTAACACTTGGCATGATTGCCCGAAATACAAATGCTGATGTAAATGTTATTACCCTTATTGGTGAACGAGGTAGGGAAGTACGGGAGTTTATTGAAAAAGATTTGGGTTCCGAAGGTCTGAAAAGATCGGTTGTTATAGTAGCAACAAGTGATAAATCAGCGCTACTAAGAATGAAAGGAGCATTTATCGGAACAACTATTGCTGAATATTTTAGGGATACCGGTATGGATGTAGTTCTAATGATGGATTCCATAACACGTTTTGCAATGGCCCAAAGAGAAATTGGCTTATCAATTGGTGAACCTCCCACTACAAAAGGATACACTCCTTCCGTTTTTTCAATATTGCCGAAATTACTTGAAAGAGCCGGATGTTCTGAAGGGGGATCAATTACTGGATTTTATACAGTATTGGTAGATGGTGATGATATGACCGAACCAATCGCTGATGCCACAAGATCCATACTTGACGGTCATATAGTGCTTTCCCGTAAGATTGCAAACAGGGGGCAATTCCCCGCCGTAGATCCTCTGCAAAGTGTGAGCCGTGTTATGCCGGATGTTGTAAGTGCGGACCATAAAGCACGTGCAGTTGTGTTTAATGAAATTTTAGCAACGTATAATGAGGCTGAAGATTTGATTAATATTGGGGCATATGTTAAGGGAAGTAATCCCCAAATTGATCATGCTCTATCAAAGATTAAATTTCTTAGGAATTTCCTTCGTCAGGATATGAAGGAAAAGGCGTTACTTCAGGATACAATAAACAGGTTGAATGAAATTATTGAAAAGCCTTTAGGATAATCTATGTCAAAATTTAATTATAAATTTCATACTCTGCAAAAAGTGAAAGATTCTCTTCAAAAAAAGGTTCAGAAAGAAATTGCACTACTCGATCTTGAAATAGAAAAATTCGAAAATGAATTCAATACTGTTTCTAATGAGGAAAATGAAAGTAAAAAAAAAATTATAAATAAAGATGTATTGGCCGGGGAAATTAAATTTAGAAAAAATTATGAATTATGCCTTGATAGGAAAAAAATTATGATTTTAGAAAAAATTGGGAAATTAAATAAAAAGAAAGAAGTTAAACTTGCAGAGCTTATTCAAAAAAGCAAAGAGCATAAAATATTCGATTCTCTTGAAGAGGCATACCATGAGAATTTTATTAAAGAAGAGAATCGTTCGGAATTAAAATTTATTGATGAATTAGCAACTCAAAAATTTATAAGACAAACAAAGTGAAAAATAAAATTATATATATATTCCTTTTTTTAGTAGCTTTTATATTTACAACTGGTGCTGTAGTCTTTTTAAATTCAATTTATAAAAACATATTTCAGTATGATTTTAGTCTGGTATCCGATTCAGACACTACTGAGGTTAAAGATTCAACTAAAACTATTAATGCTTCATTTGCGGGAGATCATATCGATTCCTTGAAAATTTCGCCTCCAGCTAAATTGCAAGATACTCTTCACGTTGCAATTTCCAATGATTCCACTTTGTCTGATAGCTTAAAACGACCGCAAAATGTCATAAAGCCTGCTGAAAACCAGGTCACTGAAAATAATCCTCCGGATAGTACCCATATTCGGGTCGATAATATAAGAACTAAACCTGATAGCAGTTATATAATTTGGATGAAACAGACAGCAAAATTGTACGAAAACATGGATCCTAAAAAGGCAGCTAAAATAATTGAAAGTTATTCCGATAATATAGCACGAGATATAATTTATTCCATGAAACAAAAAAACGCAGCGGAAATATTATCGGAATTAAATCCTGATACTGCAAGCAGAATTACAAGGGCAAAATCAAATGCTTTTTAATCCATTATTCATACAATCTACGGATCCGGCAAATACTTCAGGTTCTATTAAGCTATCAAAGTTGGGTAGCCCCACGTATTTATTTTCAGATATTATTAAAATTATAAATAAAAATACCTTTGGCGAGACTTCCGTCACATCAAATTCGAACAACCTATCTTTACACGATGTTCAAGAGGCTGATGCTAATTCGACTGAATCTTTGGGGAAATTAATGGATATTGCTGAAGGTAATTTGGGTACTGAAAATGAAAACATTTCTTTGAACGAGCTGTTGAAGAATTTATTGATTTCTTCTAATACCGTTCAGGCCAATGATTCCAGCCAAGTCAATAGTACAGTAAATAAGAGTAAATCGTCAAATTCAACTAGTTCCCAATTATCAAATAAAGATGTAGGAAAACTCTTGCAAAATATAGCCGCATCTTTATTAAAACTTAATATTTCTCCGGATTCATTAAAAAATATCCAATCAGGAAAATCAGGTTCAAATTCATCTAATAATAATGTCAGTCAATCGGGCCAATCAATAGCTCAATTGGTTATTAATCTATCTGATTTTTCCGAATCATCTGCAAACTCAAAAGGCTCTAGCGTAAATAATTCAAATCCGTTGTCTTCGGTTTATATAAGCTTATCTTCAATATTAGCTAATATTAATAGTAATTATTCATCTGAAGATGCTGTAAAATCATCAAAAGATAGTGCTAAAACCGGTTCTACAGATCAGAAAGTTTCAACAGATCAGAAAGTTTCAACAGATCAGAAAGATTCAACAGATCAGAAAGATTCAACGGATCAGAAAGTTTCAACGGATCAGAAAGTTTCAACGGATCAGAAAAATTCAACAGATCAGAAAGTTTCAACGGAGGCTCAACAATTAGCAGCTTCTTTAGCAAACATTTTTCAAAACAATAACAATATAGTCATTAATGTTAATCACGGTACTGACAATATTAAAATTGAGATTTCAAAAGATAAAACTGATTCAGATCAGGTAAGTAAAGTTTCAGCTGGCAATATTCTTAATGCACAAGATCAAGCTGATAACTCAATTACAATAGGTCAACAGTCAGGTTCCACCAAAACTTCATTAAAAGATAATGCAAATACTTCAGAAACTAGCCCTGTTAATGCAGCTTCAGTAGTTAGCAAATCAAATGACAGTAACTCTAGTAACATAGTTATTATTTCAACTGATCAAAATGACAAAATTAACAAGATAAATAATCCCGGTACTACTGATACAACCGCATTAAAGAGTGAAGATAAAGTAACTATAACCATAATTTCTAAATTAAGTAATACAAATTCTAATAGCGTAGATTCAGAAGCTCATTCTCAATCCAATCAAAGTAACATAGACACCATAAAAATATCTAATAATTATGAATCTAATAGTTCGGCTTCATCAAAAGTAAATACAATGGAAGGTGTGAATCCAAGAATATCAATGAGTCCCGCAATTGAAAATTCAAACGATAAACAAGACAATGTTTCTGAAAATAAAATAATAGAAAGCACTAAAATAAATACAGATTCTTCAATTGCAGCAAAAAATTCGATTAGTTCTAACGAAAGTGAATTTGAACAAAAAAATATAACACAAAGTAATAACAATACAGCAGGCCTTCAATCAGATAATTCTTCAAATAAATCAACAGGTGATATAAACGCGGTTAAACAAGATAGTCCCGATCAAGTTGTTCAGGTAGCAAACAGTTCACAAGGAAGTTCTTTTAATGATCAACAGCAAAAAAAATTCTCTGATGGCAGCAAAAATTCAGACGCTAACGTTATTGGACAAATTGCAAACGATTTTTCAACAAAGACAACTGATTCTATAAAAGAAACATTAGTAAATCCAACATCATCGACAGACTCATCCGTTAAAACTGTAAAAATTACTGACATAACAAAAGAAATTTCTGATATAATTCAGCAAAATAATTCAAAAACTGTTGTTATGCAGCTAAAACCGGAAAGCTTGGGTAAAATCCAGGTCACTGTAGATGTAAATAACAATGCTGTGAGTGCAAAAGTCGTTGTAGATACAGAGGCAGTTAAACAAATAGTTCAAAATAATACAATGGAACTTAGACAGTCTCTTAACTCAAATGGAATGCAATTAAGTTCTTTATCAGTTAATGTTTCCGGTGGCGAGCAAAAATCATATCAATCACACACGCTTAAGAAAAAATCCGGCTACCAAACAAGCGATAGAAGAGTTGAAAATAATGAAAGCTTGGGTTCTGCCAAGGTTTTAGGTTATAATACCTATGAATATTTAATTTAGTAGGAGAATTCAAAATGTCAACAGTGACCGATGCAACAAACAGCACAAGCGCAGCAACCAGCGCTGCCGCATCTTCTACAACTGGTTCTAATACAACAGTCAATGAAAGTGATTTTTTACAATTATTAATAGCTCAGATGAAGAATCAAGATCCTCTTGATCCTGTGGATGGAACTCAATACGTCTCTGAACTCGCACAATTTAGTTCTTTAGAACAGCTTCAGAATTTAAATACTAACATGACTACTAGTATAGACGCTAATGAGACTTTAACAGAGTCGATAGATAATACGTTAGCTGCAAATTTAATAGGGCAAAAAGTCGAAGTTTCTTCAAGCGGTGTTACCTATAGCGGACAGGCTTCAACTGAAATAGGTTATACATTGCCCAGCACAGCAGCAGACGTTACATTAACTATCACCAATAGCTCAGGTGCTGAAGTTAGGACTATGACCGGATTGCCGACAAGTGCCGGAAACAATCAAGTTTCATGGGATTTTACTGATGATAACGGCAGTACTTTACCACAGGGTACATACACGTTCTCATTGTCTGCTAACGATTCAAGTGGAAATAGTATAACACCCACATTATTTACAACGGGTACAATTCAAGCGGTTAACTATACAAGCTCAGGTACAACTTTTACTATTAACGGTTCAACTTATAATCAATCGGATGTTCTTGAACTTCTTGGTACTTCCTCAAGTTCAAGTTCAAGTACGAGTGGAGGTAATTAATGGCTGAAATAAATGGAATTAGTGTTCCGTTTATTCCTATTACACAGAGCGGAGATCTTAGTAATACTAAGGTTCAATCTGGAGATGATAGTTTTAGCTCTATTTTTCAACAGGAACTGGGAAAAATCAAGTTCTCCAGCCATGCGTTAAAAAGATTGGAAAATAGGAATATCCAGTTAAATGATAATGATATAAATAAAATTCAGGATGCAGTTTCAAAAGCAGAACAAAAGGGCTCTAAAGACTCACTTGTAATGTTCAATAATAATGCATTCATAGTAAACGTCCCAAACCGGACTGTGGTAACAGCAATGCCGGTTGATGAAAATAATGAAAATGTCTTTACAAATATAGACAGTGTAGTATTTGCATAAATAACTTTAATTAAATAATCAGAGCGGGACCTTTTTGGACGCTCTGGGTTCGACCGACTGACTGAAGTCGAATCATCTATAAAAATCCATGGAGGTTACATATGGCACTTCTTAATTCACTCTTTTCCGGTGTATCCGGTTTACAGAACTTACAAACAATGATGGATGTTATTGGTGATAATATCGCCAATATCAATACCATAGGTTATAAAAGTTCAGATATCACATTTAGTGACACTTTTAATGATCTTCTTAAAGCCGGTATGAATGCTACTTCTACTACCGGCGGTACAAATAGTTTCCAGGTTGGTCTTGGAATGAAAGTTAATTCTATTAGCACAAACTGGACCCAGGGTACATTTGAAACTACTGGCGTTACATCCGATTTAGCTCTCCAGGGCAACGGCATGTTTATATTAAATAGCAACGGTCAAGACTATTATTCCCGTGCAGGAGCTTTTACTTTTGATTCCGACGGTAAATTGGTAGACGCGGATGGAGATATTGTACAAGGCAAGGTTGCAAATGGAGCCGGTCAAATTTCAGCTGGTTCTGCTATTCAGGATATTCAAATTGATCAAACCATGAAACTGCCCGCTGTAGCTACATCGTCGGTTGCGTGGAGCGGAAATTTGCAAAGTAGTTCACCAACTATTCAATCAACTCTGGTCGCACTTGATGGCAATTTGAATGCCGCAAATCCATCTGCTGCTGCATATTCTGCAAATCCTGCAAATCCGCAGGGTGCATACAACGCGGCTGATCCGACAACTTACCAGGCAACCACGATTGAGGGTGAAGATGGTACTAAATATACACTAAGGACATGGTACACATCGCTTGGAGCTGATAATTGGACAGCAAATTATGATGTTTATGACGCAACTAATACAAACGCAATAGCAGGTACTGCTGGTACGCAATTATTAGCATTTGATGCTAATACTGGGGATTGCACTACTGCTCAAGACCCTATTACTGGGGATACAGGTAATCTAAATTTTGAATTAAATTTTGCGTCTTTAAGCAATTTAAATGCAAATTCATCAATTCAAAATTCGATTAATAGTGGTGAAACCGAAGCGCCTGTCACTGCTGCGGAAACAATTTATGACTCACTTGGTAACGCGCATACTCTGACTTTAACATTTGATCATCTTAATGATGGTACATGGAACTGGGCGGCATCTATGCCCACTGCAGACGGTACTTTAGCTGCTCCGGCAAATGGTCAAATTACTTTTGATTCAACCGGTTCTATTTTAAGTATATATAATGGACAAAATCCACCGCAGTTGATAACTTCAACACCTCCTATACCTACTATTAATTTTACTCCTGCGAATGGTGCAAAAACTCAAACAATCGCCTTAAACTTTGGGCAAAATACTTCCGGTATTACACAAACATCACTTACATCTCAAGTTGCTGCAACATCACAAAATGGTTCGGCTGCTGCTGTCCTTTCAAATCTAAATATTGATCAGGATGGAAATATAGTTGGTGTATTTTCAAATGGTAATTCGGAAACTTTAGCTCAGATAATGGTTGCTACTTTCGAAAATACTAATGGATTAGTAAGCGCAGGTAACAACCTGTATTCGGTTGCTGCAAACTCAGGTCAAGCTGAAGTAGCAGCCCCGGGTGGAAGCTCTAATACGACAATTCAATCCGGAGCTTTGGAGCAATCAAATGTCGATCTTTCGCAAGAATTTTCCAATATGATTGTTGCACAGAGAGGTTTTGAGGCAAATTCTAAAGTAATTCAAACTTCAGATGAAATGCTACAGACAATAACAAATCTGATTAGATAATTTTTATGTACTCTCCCTTTCATAAAAGGAGTGCCGCTAATGCAGCACTCCTTTTTCTTTATAATATTACTATGCAGAATTTGAAATATTAAATTAGTACCTATTAGATTCTCTCACTTTACACTAATAAATTTATTTTCTTAGTGCTTTTATCCTGCCTATGCAGAGATTAAAATTTTACCCCTTAAGTGCTAAAATAATTGTTCTTAGCTGTCCGGTTTCAACAATAAATTCTTCAAAATTCAACCAAGTGTAGAATAATAACCATTTTGAAAATAAATTTCTCTTAGATTTTAATAAATCCATTATCCGGGAATGTTGGCATATCAATTGCGAAATAGTTTGAAAAACTTAAATATAATTATGCCAGCACAAGAAGAAACATTAGAAGCAATAAAAACGGAGGGGATAGAATTACAAACGAAAAAGTCCTCCTTCAGCCCAAGAGTACTTTTGTTTGGAATACCGGTTTTCGTAGTTCAACTGGTTGTTGTTTACTTTATAACAGCAAATATACTTATGAAAAAATTTGAAAATCAAAATATTCCATCGCCAAAAACTGTTGTAAAAACAGATTCACTAGCTCAAAATTCAGGGAAGCAGTCTGTTGAACTGGGAAAAAATATTTATCCGATCGAAGATATTATAGTAAATCCTGCCGATACTGATGGCAAAAGGCTGCTTCTTACTTCAATTGGTATCGATTTAAGTAAACCCGAAATGCAAAATGAAATAAAAACACGGGAAGTAATGGTAAAAGACATTATTATTTCCACATTGGCAAGTAAAAGTATAAGCCAATTAGATGATATGGCATACCGGGATTCATTAAAGTTTGAAATAATATCGAAAATGGAAAAGAATATACCGAGTGTTAAGGTTAACAATGTTTATTTCAGCAAATATATTATCCAATAATTATGGCAGAAGTATTATCACAACAAGAAATTGATCAACTTCTCAATAAAGTTAAAAGCGGAGAAGAACAGTCGCCTACACAGGGCACTGAAAAAGAAGCAATTCTTTTTGATTTTCGTCTTCCTAACAGGATTTCTAAAAATCAACTCAGGACTATAAGAAATATTAATGAGAATTTTGCAGAATGTTTTGCTTCATTCCTTGTTACAAAACTCCAAACAATAGTTAATATTAATGTAACTTCAATCGATCAGATATATTATTCCGAATATATACTTTCGGTTTCAAATCCTGCATGTCTTTATACATTTGATATTAAAAATACGGATATAAAAGGGATTCTGGAGTTAAACCTTGATCTTGCCTTAATGCTGGTTGACAGGCTTTTAGGAGGCAACGGTAACGGCACAAAACAATCTAATGTAATTACTCCGATTGAACAAAAAGTAATTGCAGTTATGGCTGAAAGAGTAATGCTCGATTTAAGAAAATCATGGCAGATTATTGATGACATGGAATTTAGAATAGAAAGATTCGAGTCGGATATAGATTTTGCCCAAATAACATCACAAAGTGAATCTGTGTTATTAATATCTTTCGAAATTATCATTGGTGAACAATCCTATATGATGAATCTTTGTTTTGCAACATTCGCCTTTGATAAAATATTAGCAAAACTTTCTACTCAAAAATTATCAACTATTAGAGCAACTAAACACGGCGGAATAACAACAGATGAAATTATTGCAAATAATTTATATCGTACATATCTGCCGGTTATTGTTGAATTTGGTACTGCAAAAATATCTCTTCAGAATTTATTTGATTTGGAAAAGGGAGATATTATTCTACTTGAGAATTCAATTGCTGACGAACATCCGGTTAAAGTAGGCAATAAACTTCTCTTCCATGGCAGGTTAGGAGTATCAAACAAGCATAAAGCTATAAAAATTACAAGAAAAGTTGAACAGAACATTAAACCAGAATAAGGAAATAAAATGGCAGAAAATAACAATAATGATAACCTTATTCCAGATTTAGGTTCGGATGCTGAAGAACAAATCTTTTCCGGCTCCGACCGAAATAGGGAAAATTCTAAGGTTCGCGCTGACATTGCCGAATTTGAGGAATTTGACGATTCAAAAATTAAAGGCTCCGGCTCCAGTGAAAAATTGAATTTTCTGAAGGATCTTCAATTAAATGTTTATATCGAACTCGGTCGAACTCAAATGCAGATTAAGGAAGTTCTTGAATTGGAGAGAGGATATGTAATTGAATTGGATAAACTTGCCAGCGAACCGGTAGACATATACGTGAATAACAAAAAAATAGCCGAAGGCGAAGTCGTTGTAATAGATAAACATTTTGGAATAAGAATTACAAATCTAAATGAAGTTAATAACCGCATCAAGGGAGTTTTTTAATGACTTTTATTGATGTTGTTAAAGCATTTATACCTCTTATTATTATAGTAGGTCTTCTCTATGGTGTCTTAATATTCGTAAAAAAATTCGGCGTTTCCTTTAAAGGAAATAAACAAGGTTCGGTGCCTATAAAAGTGTTGAGTTCGCAGATGATTATGCCAAAAAAATTTATTTCAATTGTTAAAGTTGAGGATACACTATTAGTATTAGGTATAAGTGAAAGCTCAATAACTCTCTTAAAAGAACTTGAAACTTCCGATGTAATATTAGATGCACCGTTTATTCCAAAAAATGATAATAACTTTATAGATATTTTAAAAAAGAATCTTGGCTTGAAATGAAGAAGATTGCGCCTATTATACTATTACTCTTTATTTTTTCCGGTATTACATTTACACAGGCACAACAGGCTACATCCATTCCTTTTCCTAAAATTGGTTTAAATGTTGGAACATCAAGTAATCCCGGAGATGTTTCAGTATCATTGCAGATACTTTTATTACTAACAGTGCTTTCTTTGGCTCCTTCACTTATGATAATGACCACTTCATATTTACGTATCATTATTGTGTTCCATTTTTTGAAAACTGCCCTTGGAACTCCTCAAATGCCTCCGGGTCAGTTAGTTGCAGGGATTGCTTTATTTATGACTTTTTTTATTATGGCCCCTACTTGGAGTCAAATAAATGATCAGGCATTAAAACCGTTAATGAATAGCCAAATCACACCGCAACAGGCTTATGATAAAGGAATTCAACCAGTTAGGGAATTTATGTTCCGGAATGTAAGAAATGAAGACCTGGAATTATTTATTAGCCTCGCCAATTTGAATCGGCCTAATGATAGAAATGATCTGCCTACTTATGTTGTTATTCCGGCTTTTGTTATAAGTGAGCTAAGAGCAGGTTTTATTATCGGATTTTTCCTTTTTATTCCCTTTTTAATGATTGATTTAATTGTGGCCAGTATTTTAATGTCAATGGGTATGATGATGCTGCCTCCTTCTATGATCTCATTACCTTTTAAAATATTATTATTTATTTTAATTGACGGCTGGCATTTAATAATTGGTTCCCTTGTTAGGAGTTTTTCATAAATGACTGAAGAAATCGTAATTGAAATTCTGAAAGAAGTTTTTTATACAACTTTTATTATTCTCCTTCCAATACTCACTGTTTCACTCGTAGTAGGTATTTCTGTTTCTATCTTTCAAGCAGCAACTTCTATACAGGAACATACATTAACATTTGTACCCAAAATACTTGCCACTGCAGTTACGCTTGTCTTTATGTTTCCATGGATTATAGATAAAATTGTGACATTTACAGAAAAAATGATGACTATGTTTCCAACAGTGCTAAAATGATTAATATCCCCATAGCCGATTTTGTTATTGTCCTGCTTATTTTTTTAAGAATATTATCTGCTTTTGTTGCCTCGCCCATTTACGGTCATGAGGGAATACCCGCATTAGCTAAGGTATTCCTGTCGCTTATTATCTCATATATCGTTTTTTTAACTATAGACAAATCCAAAATATTAGTTGAATACAATATGGCTTGGATTTTTACCAATGCCGTCAAAGAAATAATTACCGGTTTGATTTTAGGTTTTATGTTGAATTTTGTTTTCCAGGGCATTTCTTATTCGGGCACACTAATAGGATTTGAAATGGGGCTCTCTATGTCTCAAGTATTAAATCCTCTCGATAATACAAGTGAAAATGTTGTGGGTAATATCTTTTTCTATGCGTCAATAGTAATATTCTTTTTAATTAATGGGCATCATTATATTATTAGCGGATTAGTTTATTCTTTTTCAGTTTTTCAAGTAGGAACGTTTACCTTAAAGGAACCTGTTTATCTATTGCTGATAAATTACTCCTTTGCTGTATTCATTATAGCAGTTAAAATTACATCGCCTATTATCGCTTCATATTTCCTAATACATATTGGCGAAGCAATAATTGCAAAAGTAATCCCACAAATGCAGGTTTTCTTTGTCGCCCAGCCACTTATGATTGGCATCGGTTTTATGCTGCTTATAACATTGGTCCCGGTATATCTCTATGTAATAAAATATTTATTAAAGGGATCTGAGGATAACTTGTATTTATTAATTAAAGCAATGGGACAGTAAAAATGGCCGAGGTAGATGGACAAGAAAAAACTGAGCAAGCATCCGGTAAAAGGCAAAGTGATTCCAGGAATGAAGGAAAAGTTGCTAAAAGCGTTGAATTAAATTCACTCGCAATATTTACTACCGGTTTGTTATTGCTTTTCCTTACACAAAGGTCTATAGGTAGCCACCTTTCTGATTTTACGGTCGGAATTTTTAACTCCCTTGATACTCTGGATGTTTCTAAAGATTTTCTCCAGAACTTTGCGAAAAACTGTTTTTATCAATTATTTTTAATGCTTGCCCCGATTCTTGGTTCTCTCCTTGCGATAGGTCTAATCGTTAATATAGCCCAGGTAGGTTTTAAAATTTCACTTAAAGCTTTGAAACCCAAATTTACCAAATTTAACCCCATAAGCGGACTAAAAAGAATATTTGGCTCAACACATTCGTTTATCGAGATTTTAAAATCATTAGTAAAACTTGTCATAATTGGTGGTTTTACATATAGTATACTTTCCGGGCTGGTACTAAATGCCTCTATGCTCGCAGAATTAACTATCCCTGAGGTGGTTAATTATATGATCGAAGCAGCTTATACTCTTCTTTGGAAAATTGCATTGTTATATGCGCTAATTGCAGCCATCGATTTCATTTATCAAAAGTATAAATTTAAAAAAGAATTGATGATGACAAAGCAGGAAGTTAAAGAAGAGAATAAACAGCTGGAGGGCGACCCTAAAATTAAATCCCGTATTCGAAGGTTGCAGTATCAATCGGCTAAAAGCCGCATGATGAAGAATGTTCCCAAAGCAGACGTAGTCATTACAAACCCAACTCACTTTGCAGTTGCTTTAAGATACGATCTTAAAAAAGATTCTGCTCCCAGAGTTTTAGCTAAAGGTGTGGATGAACTGGCGCAAAGAATTAAAGCTATAGCAATCGAAAATGATGTGCCTATTCATGAAGATCGTGAATTAGCCCGGGCTCTCTTTAAATATTGCAATATTGGTGATGAAATACCAGCAAAACTATTTAAAGCTGTGGCACAGATATTGGCGTATCTTTATAAGTTGAAAAATATTAAAAAGAAAAAATCGATAGTATAATTTGAAACTATTAGGAAAAAATACAGACATCCTGCTGGCATTTGCCCTCATTTTTATGCTGGGACTTATGATTATGCCGCTTCCGGCGGGATTGTTAGATTTCTTTTTGGCCCTCAATATTACTTTTTCAATTCTGGTTCTTATTGTTTCATTATATATCCAGTCTCCTCTTGATATCTCAGTGTTTCCCGGGTTATTGCTTGTTTTAACTCTTTACCGCTTAACCCTTAATATAAATTCAACAAGGTTGATTTTATTAGACGGCTATGCAGGAAAGGTAATTGAAACCTTCGGAGCTTTCGTAGTTGGTGGTAATTATGTGGTTGGTTTTATAGTCTTTATCATTCTTGTTATAATACAATTTATAGTAATTATTAAAGGTTCGGGAAGAATTTCTGAAGTTGCGGCTCGTTTTACTTTGGATGCTATGCCGGGTAAACAAATGGCAATAGATGCCGATTTAAATACCGGCTTAATAAACGAAAGTGAAGCAAAAATAAGAAGAGAAAACATTTCAAGGGAAGCCGAATTTTATGGCGCAATGGATGGTGCAAGCAAGTTTGTCAAAGGTGATGCAATTGCCGGATTATTAATAAACGGAATTAATATTGTCGGTGGGTTTATTATAGGTGTTGCAAGCAAAGGTATGTCATTTACAGACGCTCTACACAACTACACTATATTAACCATTGGTGATGGTTTGGTTTCTCAAATCCCGGCCTTGCTTATCTCTACTGCAGCAGGTTTGGTTGTTACAAGGAGCTCTGCAGGAACGGCATTGGATATTCAAATGAGAAAGCAATTGCTTTCCAATCCCAGAGTGCTTGGTACGGTTGGAAGCGCGGTTACTTTATTTGCTTTTGTTCCCGGTATGCCCGCAATCCCTTTCTTGCTGCTTGGTGTATTATTAGGTGTAAGTGCATACTTTATAAGTAAAAAGAATGCTGCGGAAAAGTTTGCTAAAGAACCCAAGGAGGTCGCTGCAGCTCCGGTAGAAGAAAAAGTTGAGCAATACTTGCAAGTTGATCCTGTTGAAATTGAAATAGGTTATGGTCTGATTAGTTTGGTTGACGAAAAACAGGGAGGCAATTTATTTCAAAAAATATCTTCCACAAGAAAGTATATTGCTCTTGAATACGGTGTATTAATTCCACCTGT
>Ga0326727_10013626_pt1 | contig 17995 bp, 16 predicted proteins | sample MB2enrmetagenome_FD_207643 | JGI IMG/M metagenome (GOLD analysis project Ga0326727, IMG submission 207643) | Lab enriched peat soil microbial communities from McLean, Ithaca, NY, United States - MB29MY | ecosystem: Environmental > Terrestrial > Soil > Wetlands > Peat | place: USA: New York...
CCTGGCGAAATAATCCTAAACGGCAAAAATATGGAAATAAAAGTCAAGACTACGCCCCAAGTTGTTAAACGGAATTCTGCCCATAAACCGTTTCTTTGCGCCGTAACTTTATGCATAAACTCATGCAGTAAGAAAGATGCTGTCATGAGGAACGCGAAAACGGCCATCAGGCCCCAAGTCCACATAAAATTGAAAGTTTTGAAATAGTTTCCATACAATCCAATGGAGAAACCAATACCGATAACGAGCAGTGCTGCAACAGTTACGTTCCTTATCTCTGTGGGGCTGAAGGAAATGCGCCCCTGACGCTTAGGTTGCTGACCGAAAGCGTAGCTGTATTGATAGGAATTGTACGCTTGGGGTGTAATCACTTGTTCTTGCGTTTGTGCACGAGCAAAATCCATTCTTGGGCATGCATGGTTCTCTGGCAAACGGTGAGCACTACAGAACTGTCCACCACAGAATGGACAGCGAAACGGAAGAAGAGTTTCTTGATTGCAAACTTGACATTTCATCTAATTAAGGCGCCTTTCACATTAAAATACAAATAGTGTTTTAAATTTTTCCCTTTTTAAATCGATAAGCCGTCATAAAATCAATAAGCTACAATTGAGGCATCATTAAAGTAGGAAAAGAAAGCATGAAAGATATCACGGCCAAAGAAGCAAAAGCACAGCAAGTAGCAAAAGAACTTGGCGACCTGATGAACGTTAAACCTAAGGAGTGGATAAAAGACGTTAGAGAGACAAGGCACTAGCTGCTATATTATTGTGATGAAAGGTTACTTGTTGTGACCTACCACTTTTAAGAGCGTTTGCACTATAGTTTAGCACAATTATTTAATATGTGTACAAAGGTAGTATGGTTTGAGAAATCATGACATCTGAAGCTGAATTAAAGGAGATACGGAGTTTGCTGCTGAAATTAAACAAGAAAGTTGACGGGTTAAATGAACTAGTAGAAGAGAGGCTAATCGGCTGTGAAGAGCCCACGGAAGAAGATGTTGAAGCGATAAAAGAATATGAGACTGCGAAGAAAAATGGAAAACTGTCTTTAGTTCCTTTGAGAGAATTGAAAAAAGGGACATAGCGTTTGCCAAAATATTTGGTTTTTGTAGAAGCCAAAGCGCAAAAGCAATTTAGGAAACTGCCGAAAGTTGACCAAGACAGGATAATTGAAGTTTTGAATACGTTAGAGAAAGAGGGTTTAGCAGCTAGGATCCACATCAAGAAACTGCAAGGTTATCAAAGGCATTATCGTATAAGGTTGGGTAATTACAGGATTCGATTTGAACTTTCAGCAGATCAAGCAATTGTGGTTTATTCAATTTCGCCAAGAGAAAATGCATATGAATAATTCGACGGCGAAAAGAATCTGCGGAAATTTAGCTAAAGCGTGCAATTTCAATGAAGGAATGGAAGAAGTCAAAGACTCCTACTTGAAGGCGGGAGCTTGAAATGGCAATGTGCAAGAACGCTTAAAATAGGTAAACTACTAATCAAGAGCTAAAGGGGAGACAAAGGGAGCCATAGCTACTTGAAGCCGTTCAGCTTTGTTCATGCTGCCGATTTGCATTTAGGTTACGCACAATATGGGCTTGAAGCTAGAAGGCAAGACTTCGACAACGCGTTCAAAGAAGTAGTGGATAAAACAATCGAGTTAAAACCTGACTTCATGATTATCGCGGGTGACTTGTTCCATCAGGCACGACCATCAAACGTTACCTTGGAGAACACTATTCGAAGTTTTAAGCGGCTCAAAGACGCTAACATCCCAGTTTTAACGGTTGACGGCTCACATGATTCCGCTCCAAACACCGTAACGGGCACAATCCTCTACCCGTTGGACAGCGCAGGGTTAATCCATCATTTGCCAAGGCACAGCGGCGCATGCTGGCGCAAACCGGACTGCTGCTACGTCTACGGCATACCAAACTTTCATAACAAGCACAAGACTGAAGAGGCACTGCCAAAGTTTATGGCGGAAAACTCTCCGGCGCCCGATGGCAAGGTTTGCAACATTTTTGTTTTCCATGCCGCAGTGGATTTGCCAAGCGTTAAGCCACCGTACATTGAAGCTGAAGTTTCGCCCGAGCAATTGCCAAGCGGTTTTGACTATTATGCTGCTGGTCACGTGCATGAACGTTACTTGGACAAGTTCAAAACAGGCGTTCTCGCATACAGTGGCTGCACTGAAACCGCTGATTACAGAGAAGCAAAGTATCAGAAAGGCTTCTTTCATGTTAAGGTAAACGAGAAAGGTGAAGTAAACCCTGAGTTCAATGAAATATCGTCAAATCGTAAATTCATTGTTTTTGAGCAAGATTTCACGGGTATGGCATCAGGGAAAATAACTGAATTAGCCACTCAACTTGTAAAAGATGCTGATTCGGAAGGAGCAATTATAATTCCTGTTTTGAAAGGCACGTTACCTGCTGAAGCAAGCCGAGCAGAAATCGACATAGGCAAAATTCGAAGTGCTGGTGAGAAAGCTTTGCTTGTTCACCCAATCGTGCTGCTTAAAGAAACCGCGGTTTCCGACGAAATTGTACGTTCGATTTTTGAGAGCGAATTTAAAGATTTGAAGACTAAAGCTTTTGAGTATTTTCTGCAGATTTTCTCTGAACGTTATAGCCATGAGGAAGCAGACAAAATTGCGCGTTCAGCGCTCAGCCTTATAGAGCCCTTAACAAGAAAACAAGACGAGAAAGTTAAGCAAGCCATTGAGGAGCTGGCAAAATGAAAATTGAAATAGTTCAGCTGGAAAATATCCGCAGCCACATTAAATCCACTGTGCCGTTTACACGGGGTTTTAACTGTCTTGTTGGTGGTTTAGGCTGTGGAAAATCCAGCGTCTTGTACGCGGTTGACTTCGCCTTGTTCGGTGACTCAATAGGTAGAAGTTTTGAATATCTGCTGCGTGAGGGCGCGGATTCAGGGAAGGTCACTGTACAGTTCACACAAAACGGAAGCACCTACAAGCTAGTGCGCGGATTAAAAAGAAAAGGCAAAAGCATTACTCAAAATTTTGAAGAACTAAAACTCTATGAGGATGAGAAGCTTGTTGCCAGCATGAAAACCGACGCCATCACTGAACAGTTTAAAGCTATCACAGGTTTAGACAAGGATCTTTACCGAGAAATAGTTTGGTTTAGGCAGGAACACCTCAAAGAACTGCTTGATGCGGCACCCCGTGACAGGCAAAGGCGTTTGGATGAGTTGTTCGGTTTGTCCGATTATGAGGTTGCGTGGAGTAATATTGCTCAGTACCAGCGGGACTATGAGACTGAAAAGCGGGTTTACGAGAAGGACTCAGACGTTACTGGGTTAGAAAAGCTAAGTAACGAATACAACAGGGCAAGTGAAGAATATGCACTTTTAGAAATGGACCTTGAGAACTCAGCACAAAAGTTAACGGTTGCCAAGAAAGCGTTGGATGGAGCAGATTCAAAACTTAAAAAGCTAGAAGAGAAAAAGCAAGCTATTGAAGATCTTAAGCAAAAAGAAGCAAGATTCCATGCTGATATTGTTAACATGGTTGACACTTTGGCTTCGCTTACTCGGCGAATTGAAGGCAAAAAAACAATCTTGGATAATTTGAGTCAGCGCCAAAGCTCAATTGATGCTCAAGTTAAAGTGTGCTTGGATAAACTTGAGCAATCAGGTTTGTCAACTAATCAGTCTGCTGAAGCACTGCATTCTTCTTTGGCGGCGTTTGATGATAAAATCAGCAGTTTAAAGGCTGATCAAGAAGCGACCTCTAGGAACCTGCAAACAGACAAGAAGAGAGTTGTTTCTTTATCACAAGAAAGTAAATGTCCGCTTTGCGTGCAGCCATTAGAGGGCGAATACAAAAGTAATCTGCTTTCAAGGATTCAACAGGAAAATTTTGAACGGGAAAAAACCATTAATCAATTAAAAATTGAGATCGATAACATCCAGAAAACAAGAGCGGTAGCCTCTGAAGCTTACTCGAACTTGCAAACTTGTATGACAAGAGCTGAAGAGCTAAAAAACCGTTTAAGTGAAGAAGAAAATAACCTTAATAATCTATCAAGCGAATTTGAGGAGAAGCAGAAAATTGAAGCTGATTTGCATTTGCAGCTTGAGCAGGTTCAGTTTGAAATCAGCAGGTTTGATTTATCAGAGCTTGATGCTGCCCGAGCGCAGCGTGAACAGGCTTTTCGACAATATTGCATGTTAGACTCCGATTTGTGCACTAAAGAAAACCGCAAAAAAGATCTTTTTAACCGCTTAGATGAAATTAAAGAGCGGATTAATCTGGCGCAGGAAAAGCTTGAGCGCATCGAGAAAATTCGTAGAACCGTTGAAGTTTTAGGTGCCATTCGTGACGCTTACCGTAGTATTCAGCCGAAGCTTCGAAGTGAGTTTGTGAAGGTTTTACGAAATTATATTCAGCAAGTGCTCGATGGCTTAGTAGGCGGAGAAGGGCCCATGCTTAACGTTGTTATTGATGAAACTTACACGCCTTACGTGAAAAGCGAAATGGGGGTTGACCGTGAAGTCTCGAATCTTTCAGGGGGGGAACGTACGCTTTTGGCTTTTGCTTACCGTTTGGGTTTAGGACAACTGATTATGCAGTCTCGGACTGGCCACGGGTTAAGTATACTTGTGCTTGATGAACCCACCGAGAACTTGGGAAGCGAAGACGGCAGCATAGAACGGTTAGCTGAAGCCATAAGTCGATTTAAAGCAATTGAACAAATCATTGCGGTTACGCATAGTGAAGCGTTTGCGGGTAAAGCTGACCACGTGGTTACTTTGGAAAAAGAGGCTGGAGTCAGCAAAATCTCAATTGAACGATAAAATGCTCTGAACTAAAGTCGGGGCACAATTTTGATATAAGGGCGAACCGCAAGATTATTTGGTGTCCGTCTGTCTGAGAAGAGTGAACCGCCCAAACCTAGACCGAGAATTGAGAGTCTTTCGGATCTGGTGTTTGGACTCGCATTATCCATCGGTGCAATCACTCTTGTAGAGAGCCCGCCGAAGACGAGCCTTGCAATATACGCGGACGTTGGAACTTTTGCACTTAGCTTCTACATTCTCATCTCGATTTGGCTCGCTTACACCCGAATCATGTCGGTGCTGCCGCTGGAAAGACGAGAAACCATTTTTGCAAATAGTGTCCTTCTGTTCTGCGTGGCTATTGAGCCATTCCTATTCAACTTGCTTCAGAAGCCAATAGTGGGAGCTGAAACCTCCTCTTTTCTTGCTACGGCATCCACTCTCTTCGCCTTGGATATCGGCGGGATGTTTTTGATGCTGGGGCTTTTCTGCAACGAGATAGCCACGGAAGACAGAAAGCTTGTTGCCCGAGCCTTAATCGGCACATTTAGAATAGAACGAAACTGGTATTTCTTGGGTTCAGCTTTTTTCTTCATTTCAGCCATTCCGATATTCTGGTCAATCCAGATTAATGGAACACCGGTTCGATTCTTGATTTGGGTGGTTCCTTTGGTTTTAGTCTGGGCAGAAAGAGTGCACAGGCGACGACTAATAAACGACTAACCGAAGAACCTTAACAACTGCGTTATGCCTGGGAGGGGAGATTGCTGTGTTGCTTCCATGTGATCTCAATTCAAAGAATTTCTTGGAAGATAATTTCGTTTATGTGAAACCGTTTTTGTTATTACCAATAGCGTCGTTATCACTTAGCAAGATATCTTTTATTTGAGTGAACTAAGGTTTGGCGATTGTGAGTTGTATTGGCGTGGTCTGTATTCCGTAGATTGGGCCAGTTTGGCCAACAATGTAGTAGGTTCCTGGCGAGATTGGGTCGCCTTGAACTTGGGCGTTGAAATTGCATATCTGCAGCCAAGTGAAGTTTGCGGAAATGCTCTCTCCGGCGGGAAGCGGCTCGATTGCTATGAATTGCGGTATGGCTCTGAAATTTGACCATTGGTACACCACATTGTTTGTGCCGTTGTAAACTTGAAAATCAAAATCCAATCCTGTGTGCGTGTAGTTTATTGTCTGACCGCTGATGTTGGTGATGGTCAAAGTCAGGTTAACAGGTTCACCTAAACTGTAAGAGGTTTTGTCGAGGGTCATGGTGAGTTCGAGATTGCCATTTTCTCCGGACGCCACGGCTTGATTGGAGTATTGGATCGTTATGGAAGTAACGAAATTGAACGAGGACCCGTTTTGCAGAGTGCCCGTGATCTCCATCGGGTACGTTTGGTTTGTTTCAAATCCGGCGTCAATCAGAGTTTCTGTCTGAGATGCGTCTTGATTGGGCAAAAGCGGGTTGCTTGAAGAAACGCCGCTGAAAACGTAGGTGTAGTTGTGTCCAGATAAGGGCAATACCGCTTGAAGGCTAATCACTGGGTTGGTTGAGTTGTTCTGCAGGATGACTTCAATCGTCGGTCCACCCGGGTTATAGGGTTTAAGAATACTGACTGAAACTACGGTTAGAGCGCCTGCATTTACATGAGCGGGTGTTGCAGTCGGAGTAGGAGTTAGAGATGTATTTGGAGTCGGAGTAGAAGCTGGAGATGCGCTTGGAGTCGGAGTAGGAGTCAAAGGGTTACTATTCTTTGGCAGTTCTTTCTGTGCAACATAGTAGACGCCGACTGCTCCGATCAAAAGTATGACCAATAACAGAATAACCTGTGCCTTCGCCAAGGCTCTTTCCAATAGCTCTTTCCTCCTATACTGTCTATAGACGCAGCGAGAGATTAAAAATCAACTGTTCTGCAGACAACTAGCATGGCGCGTAGTCGCATACGGATACTCTTGGAGTAATTAACATGTCACGTGGATCAATGCGACTATTTTTCTATGCTCTTGATTTATTTTTTTGGTTATCTCTTGTGTTGGCAGAATAACGGTTTCATATTTTTTCAGGATCGAAAGAGCTTCCGGTGTAATGGGAAGCGCTGCATCATGACCCGTTCCAATGTAGACGACATCGGGTTTTTCCTCCGAAAGAAAATCTAGCTCACGTTCTGAAAGAGGAGTATGACCATAGAGGGACTTCAAATCCTTGGATTTTTTCTTCTTTCTCTTCGTTACTGTCCCGTCGACGTGAAGGATGATGTCATTTTCATATTTGACCCCGTTCACTTCCACCCAGCCAAACTCGGATTTCACAGTCACAAACCCATATGTGCTAGAGATTGCGACATATTTTTGGTTATCGTCGAACAAATCTTGGCATGCATATTGTCATGCTTTGGGTGATCACTACGTCGTCTCCTTCATTTACTTCGTCAAACACTTTTCCATCTCATAGCCTAATCTTTCTCGAGCCCAAAACTATTTAATATGAAATGTTAAAAGTAAATTTCTATAAGTAACTGTTTGCTTCTTAGGAAGAAGGAACTTGAAGAGAACATTAGGCATTGCATTTACTGTCATTTTGTGTTTATCAATGCTCTCAGCATTCGCGCCAAAAGTGACAGCTCAACACTCTTCCGCAGATGACTGGCCAATGTTCCATGCAGATCCAGCTCACAATGGAGCAGAAACAGGCAATTCGGCACTTACTCCCACGCTGCTCTGGAATTACACCACCGGCAACATGGTTGCGTCATCTCCTGCTGTTGTCAACGGCGTAGTCTACATAGGCTCAGGTGACGACAACGTTTATGCCTTAAACGCCACTAACGGCGCAAAACTTTGGAATTACACCACCGGCGCTCCGGTTTGGTCGTCTCCTGATGTTGTCAACGGCGTAGTCTACATAGGCTCAGGTGACGACAACGTGTACGCTTTGAACGCGGCAACTGGCTCCGAAATCTGGAATTACACCACAGGCGGCCCTGTCGTTTCGTCTCCTGCCGTTGTCAGCGGCGTAGTTTACATAGGCTCTGAGGACGACAAAGTTTATGCTCTAAACGCTACTAACGGCGTCAAACTTTGGAATTACACCACGGGCAGCGATGTTGATTCGTCTCCTGCTGTTGTCAACAGTATAGTCTACATTGGCTCGGATGACGGCAACGTTTACGCTCTAAACGCTACAAACGGCGTCAAACTCTGGAATCGTCCAACAGGCGCCTATGTTTGGTCGTCTCCTGCTGTTGCAAACGGCATAGTCTACGTCGGCTCAGATAACGACAACGTTTATGCTTTGAACGCTACAAACGGCAACCAACTCTGGTATTACCCTACTGGCGGCGATGTTGGGTCGTCTCCTACTGTTGTCGGCGGAGTCGTCTACATAGGCTCAGATGACAATAACGTTTACGCTCTGAACGCCGCCAACGGCGCCAAAATCTGGAATTACACTACCAGACTCTATGTTGGGTCATCTCCTGCCGTTGTCAATGGCGTAGTCTACGTGGGCTCCTACGACGACAACGTTTACGCTTTAAACGCCGCCAACGGCGCCAAAATCTGGAATTACACTACCAGACTCTATGTTGGGTCATCTCCTGCCGTTGTCAATGGCGTAGTCTACGTGGGCTCCTACGACGACAACGTTTACGCTTTAAACGCCGCCAACGGCGCCAAAATCTGGAATTTTACCACTGGTGACCATGTTGCTTCGTCTCCTGCCGTTGTCGGCGGAGTCGTCTACATAGGCTCATTTGACGACAAAGTTTATGCTTTGGCTTCGCCTATGCCGCCTAATCCTCTTTTCATTATAATTGTGTTGGTGGCCGCGGTCGTTATTGTTGACACAGTGGTTTTCTTAATGTTTCGAAAGAAACTAAAAACTAAACCCAAAAGTTCACCGCCTAACCAGAGTGATTACTGCGACTTTACGAGGCTTAAGGTGTACGTGGTGAGTTCAGTTTTTGATCCTTTGCTTTGGTCGATTTCACTTGGCATAAACGAACATATAACTCTGTTTCTTAATAGTTTTTGCTCGAGATAATCAAGCTCCAGTTGGCAAAAAAAGAAAAGCGCGGGATGTCAGGTTTACATTCACGTTTATCCACAAAAATTACTTGTTTGCAGAATTTGGTTTGAATCTTCATAAAGGATTTAGTTGCACGCTCTTTTTCGGATTTCTAGGGTTTCACTAAGACTTTTGTCGTCGTCCTTTCATTCATAACCCTATAGCCTTCGGCAATATGGGAAAGTGGAACGGCTTTGCCGTGACTAAGCCCGGTAAGCGGCTGGCTGTTTGTTCAGAAGGGCATTTGGGCTGATACTTTCCTTTTCTGCTTCCTTAACTAAAACGTTAAGCCACTGTTCATTTATTCTAAACGAGCGTCCAACCGTTGTGCGGGTTTTACTGCTTATCAGCTTAGAAACCCTTCTTTACAAAACCTGTTACTTTGTATTCAATAAAACTCTTTGTGTTTTTTCAAGCACACAGTTTACTGAATATTCTTATACTTTGAACGCCATACCGTGGCGGTTCCTAAATATTTCATAAGGAAAAACAAGGAAGAAATCAAGGTTTATGCTGATATGTTACAACCTGACTGCCGTCAGGACTGAAAAACGTTGCCCAGAGTTACAAGGGTGTCTTAATGTTGAGCTTGCATCATCAAATGATGAAGCACAGATCAAGAGGATGGGTGTTCAATTTGACAGTTTCTGAAGATTTTGCTATCAGCGTCTTACATGTTGACGATGACGCCTCTATCTTAAATGTTACCAAAATGATACTTAATATGGAAGGTAACTTCAAAATTGAATCTGCTAGCAGCGTGGATGAAGCTCTCAAGAAGTTAGAAGACAAAAAGTACGACGTTGTTGTTTCTGATTTCGAAATGCCCCAAAAAAACGGATTAGATTTTCTTAAAGAACTTAGAGGAAAAAACAACCACGTTCCCTTTATCCTGTTCACTGGAAAAGGTAGAGAAGAGGTAGCCGTTTTAGCTCTGAATATAGGGGCTGATGGTTATTATAACAAGCATGGCTCACCTGAGACTGTTTACGGGGAGCTCGCTCATGGAATCAAAAAAGCCGCGCAACGCAAGAAAGCGGAGGACGCTTTGCACATCTCTGAAGAAAAGTTTTCGAAGGCATTCAAGAATGGACCCAACGCTGTAACGATAACCCGATTGAGCGATGGCAAGATAATTGAAGCAAACGACTCCATAGTCAATCTCCTTGGATATGTTCCTGAAGAAATATTTGGACGAACCACGCTTGAATTGGATATTTGGGCTAATGCAAATGACCGCATAGAATTGGTAAAAGCACTTTCGGCAAATGGGTCCGTTCATGATCAAGATCTTGTATTAAGAAGAAAAGACGGCACTCAAATTGCTATTATTTTATCAGCGTCGCTCATAGAGATCGGAAACGAAAAGTGTATTATATCCTCGTTCATCGATGTAACTGCACGCAAAAAAGCTGAAGAAGCTCTGATCCAGACAGAAAAAGTCTGGGAGCGCACCTTTAACAGCATCCCAGACTACATCGCAATTATTGACACTCAATATAGAATCTCGCGAGTAAATCAAGCAATGGCAAATCAAATAGGCGTTACCGCCGACCAAGCTGTCGGGCTAAAATGTTATGAAAGCGTGCATGGCATGGATCACCCGCCGGACTTTTGTCCACATACACAAACATTAGCCGATGGAAAAGAACACGTTGCCGAAATTAAAGAACTCGGTCTAGGCGGAGAGTTCTTGGTCAGCACTTCTCCGCTTGAAGATGCACAAGGAAACCTCGTGGGGTCTGTTCATGTTGCAAGGAACATTACTGAACGCAAAAAAGCAGAACCCGCCTAACAGAGAGCGAAAACAGATTGCCTATTGAAGTCGTACAATCCAACGGGCATGTGGCCGAAGCCCGATTCGTCTGCGACAACTGCGGTGGACTTATTGGAACCCGATTGATGCTGGAAACCGAAATTAAAGCAAAAAAGAGCAAAAAAATAGTTTGCCAACAATGCAAAGAAGACCTGAGCTTTCAGAACAAGAAAAATTTTGCCGTAATCAAGCATGAGGAGGCTCTCCCGAACTTTAATTTGCTAAAAGAGGAGCTGGATTTTGATGCTGACAGAGGCGAGGTTCAGGCAGCTAATTCCGATTGGGTTATCATCCGTGGAGGTTTGTTCAGAGATGTTTTTGGGACGCTCAGCTCCGATTTAGGAAAAGATAGAAAAACATATTTGGAAGAACTAGGGAAAAAAGCTTGCGAAAATTTTGTCCTTTCGATGCTTGAAAGAGGCTTCGGCATGAGTGAACTCCCAACCATTTTAAGTTTGATACTCAATCAGGGAGGCTGGGGCAAAACGGAAATCGAAATGGACTTCGAGAAGAAAAAAGCAGTAATTACAATGCAAAATTGCGTAACAGCCAGAAACATTAAAACAAAAGAGCCCAACTGTCATTTTCTCAGAGGGTACTTTGAAGGTTTCTTCGAAAAAATTTTCAGTACCCAGGTGGAATGCGTAGAAACTTCATGCATTGCCAATGGTGGCTCGGTATGCTCATTTCACATTCAGCAACTGAAAAAGTAATTTTTTGTACCCACGCGCGCTAACAACTCTAGAAATATCCAAAGCGCCTAAAAAGTCCAACTAGCAGGTCTCACACTTTTCGTTTTCATCTGTCAGAATTTGGAACTCTTCCACTTTCTTGCGTTCAGTAATTTCGGTGAATACCCCGCGCAAAATGATGCTGCCATCGTCTCTGACAATCGGTACGGCATTGACGATTACTGGGAACTCTGTTCCGTCTTTCCTCAGAAATGTGTACTCGTTTCCTCCTGAACCCACTCCAGATAAAGATTGTCTGATGTTTCTCTTTGTGTTTTCCCACTCTCTTTCTGGAACCAAGTTAAAAATACTGAAGCCTTTTTCCAAATCTTCTCTACAATACCCAGTCACTTTGAAAGCTCCTGAGTTTGCGAAAACAACTTTTCCATGGTCATCGACTTCAAAAATGGGTGCTGGCAGATTATCCACGAGTTCCCTATATCTAGCTTCACTTTTCTTAATCAGCTCCTCAGTTTTCTTTCGTTCAGTAATGTCTTTGCCAAACACGGCGATCGCAAAGGCTTTGTCCGCTCGTTTTAGGAGATTGAAAGTCATCTCTAAAACTCTTGGCTCCTTCCAAGTTGTATATTCAATTGTAAATGAGCCCTGTTCGAGCACTCTTTTAGAGAGCGCGCGCCATTTTTGGAGAATTGCCTCAGAAGGCAACAATTGCAAAGCACTCATGCCTGCCTTAAGTCGCAGGTTTTGCGTCTTCAGAAAGTGTTCACTCATTGCTTGGTTAAATGTAAGAAGCCGAAAATCATCGGTGCTCATGGACCAAATAAAGTCTCTTGTGCTGTTGATAATCGAATCTGTTAGCATTTGTGCTTTAATTAACGCCGATTCAGCTGCCTTACGTGCAACAGCCATTCTTATTCCATGATACAGTTCCCCATAAACTGTTTCTGGAGAACCCTGTTTGTTATAATATCCATCAGCGCCCAAGTTGAGTGCGTTAATGGCAACTTCTTCCCGGCCTTTGCCAGTAAAAAGGACAAATGGAATCTCGTTTTTCGTCTCTCGAAGCTCCCTAAGGAAGTCTAGTCCATTTTTCTGAGGCATCTCATAATCAGAAACCACAACATCGTAGTTGCCAGTCGCTAGTTTTCCAAGCCCATCCTCAACACAATAGGCAAAGTCAATCTCAAAACTTTCGTTCATATCCTTCAGAATCTGCTTTGAAATCTCAAGTATTGAAGAGTCATCATCAACGTGCAAGACGCGTACTGGTTTCTTGCAATTCGTTGTAACTAAGTGTGAATCTTGATCTTGAAGCAAATTGTGCCCTGATCTAAAGCATAAGTTTGCATATGTTATTTTGATTTGTGTGAGGGAATTTTCACATACATAACTGAAAGGTTCCAGAATCGCACGCCGCAAAGATAACGTGAAAATGACCCCCTGTAAGCGCCAAGCCATGTTTGTTTTCAACTTTTCACCGTAAATCACAACGCTCACAAAGAAAAGAGAACTTGCGGGTGATGTCACCAAGAGTGAACAGCTGCTACATAATGCAGTGTTTGAACCTTATCCGTTCTTTAAGCGAGTTTGAGTTGAGCTAAACATTGTGCTGAAGCCCCCCATCTCCGCTAAACCCGCGCATCTCAAGTGGAAATCGCGTTTCACCCGCAGCAAAATCTCTCAAAATAGCCAGGATTGGTAAAATTGGCGCCGGGAGGGAGAAGTCATTCGATTGCAATTTTGCTAATTTAGGTCATAGGCACTTCTAATGTAACAGCTCCATCTATAATTTCCCTTTTTACTTTTCGGTTGCAGCAAGCTTCTAAGAGAGATGAGACGACGTCACTGATATAAAAACTCCAATTTTCACCCAAATTGTGGCGTAAATGAAGAACCTCAATATTCTTAACTATATAATGATCGCATTTGAACCAATTTGCATATTCGCCCAATATCGTCGTAACGAAAAAAACAGCGTCTTCGTTGTTAAACCTCAGTTCCATTGACCGAAAAAGGTCCAAAGCAATGTTTGAACCAGCTTTTTTGGCAATTTCACCCAATTTATCTTTTGGACACGCCTCTGCATAGAGTGACATGGCTCTCTGTGTCAAGACTATTACATCGAGCCGTTTCAAGAATCTGTAGAATAAACAGTAATCTCTAAGAAGCCCATTAACGAGGGCGTTTGGAGTTGTGTGTTGCCGCTCAGCCTCCTTGTTCAAAGTGTTTAGCCATAGTTCATTAATTCTGAAAGAACGCCCCACTGTTCGATTCTTATGTTCAACCATTTTTAGAAAGCGCTCCCTAAAAATCCTATGATGTATCGCGTTATAATACTTTGCGATTTATTGCATTTCAATGTTTACATAGATTCCTTATAGGTGAAAATCACTGTTGAAAGGAAGGATTTATTTGAAATTCAACGAAACAGAAAGGAGATATTTTTGAACCGTGGATATGAATATTTACGAGATGGAAAATTACTTAACAGGGCGCGCGTTTTTGATCATTTATTCTACATCAAATTGTTAGTTTCTAGATTTCTGGAAGCTCTGACATAATTCTTAGAACCATGCCAATTCGCGTACAATTTAAACAATAGACCTTAGGCGCTAAGCCACAATTTCATAAGATAATTTGAGTTAATTATCAAAAATAGGTTCAGAAATAGGCTGAATTTGGAAATAGCGCGGGATGTTAGGTTTACATTCACGTTTAAAATCCACACAAAAAGCTCTGGATAATCGGAATTTGTTCGAACCGCTTGAACTCTATATCGGTGACTTGAAAAATGGAGGACTATGCCGTAGCCTTTTGTTTCCAGTGTAGCCACTTAATGCAATCACAAAAGTTTTTATTTGTTAGAGAATTCATTAGTCAAACAGTATTTTAGAGAGGTTAAAAACATGACACACCATTATTCTGGACCGAATTTAGGCTTTCCGCGTGGAGACGCACGTGTGAATCTCACTGACCTTTTCGCGTTTCCCAAACGCGGCGACCCCAGCAAATCGATCGTGATTATGAACATGCATCCCTCATCTGGACTAAAACCACTGGTACCGACAACTACGGAACCCTTCGCGCCAGAGGCCCTCTATGAACTAAGAGTGGACACGAATGGGGACTTGGTCGCAGACATCGCCTATCGAACGCGCTTCATCTACAGCGGCGATGGTACAATGAAGGCGACTGTGCGTCGGGCGGAAGGACCTGAGGTTGCGGGCAAAGGCGAAGAAGGCAAAGTAATCATCCAGGGAGCGTCCGTTTCGATGGGTCGCGAGGCGAAGGTGACGGAGTCTGACGCGTATCGTTTTTTTGCTGGCTGGCGCAGTGACCCGTTTTTCTTCGACGTGGACGGTGCTCTAAACAAAATGCAATTCACGGGGAAGGACTTCTTTGCCGACAAGGATGTTTGCAGCATAGCCTTGGAGCTGCCCATCAGCGACATTGGCGGCGGGGTGAGCTTGAATCTTTGGCATCGTTCCCTTGTGCAGGTTGACGGTAAATGGGTGCAGGCCGACCGCGGCGCTCGACCCACTCAGACCCCCTTTATGACGGACGCCGAAAAAGGGGCATACCTCGACGGCGAACCTGCACAGGACGAAAGATTCGTGCCGATGTTTGCACACGTTCTTGAGCACACTGCCGGTTACACCCCTGAAGGTGCGAAGGCAGCGGCAATGAGCCTGTTGCCTGACGTCTTGCCCTACAATCCCATGAAGCTCGCGTCGTATCCTGGAAACGGGCGCACGCCTAGGGACGATTCGAAAAACGTCTTTCTGACTGTGTACAATGGCAGGCTAACATCGGACAAGACCGGACCACACGCTGACTTGCTGGATGAGTTCCCCTTCCTGGGTGCGCCACATAGCCCAAAAATGTTTGAAGCAAAGATGCCTCAATCCAAAGAAATGGTTGCGCCAACGCCGTAAAAGAAAATCGTCCCCTGTTTACTGCGCTCTTTCTTTAACCTTGATTAACAGATGATGAGTCCAACTTCCACTGGGCTAGTTCGAGGCTAGTCCTCATGCGCTAAAGCAATCGTTTTAGGACTTATTTGCTCAAATAACCAATAATCAAGCTCTATTTGGCAAAAGGAGCAAACACGAGATGTTAGATCTAAACATACGTCTAAATTTCACGCGAAGTGCGTGATAGCGAATAAAGTATAAAACCAATATGTTCAAATCGCCAAAATTGTTAAGAGCCCATTTAATATGGTTTTTCTGATCTACTTGCTTAGCCCAAGCTGTTGCATGAATCCAACAACGTCATAAAATAGTCTTTCTTCGACGATTTCGCCGTTCTTCCAGGTGGCTACTGTGCAGAATCCAAGCTTAGCTGTCTTTCCGGTTGGTTGGATGATCTTTCCGTCTGCGCTCTTCATGGGTCCCTTCATAGTCACTGTCCAATCGGCGACTGTGCATGTATAGTCTCCATCTCCAAATGCGATCTTGTAGGGATTATTGACTAGTTTGTTGTCGAAAGTTTTGAAGAACTCGGTAGCTTCGACGTCGTGGTTATGCCTCCCTACCGTGGGAAGGGGTTGCGCTGGCCAGTAGACCTTAACGTCTTCACTGTGACGTTTCTTAAACGTCTCCCAAAGGGGGCTGTTTGGACCTGCGTTCCAGGCGTCATCAAGGGTTTTCATCAACTCGAGATTTTCTTTTGATCCCATTTTACATTCACCCAAATTATTCTTATAAATCTCTATGTCTAGATTCTCCATTGTTTCGCTTAAAAACCTTGGCGTGAGCTTCTCTGGTCGTTTAAAACGCGAATATGCTCCAGTTCAATTGTCTTTTGGGAGCTTCTTCTTTAAAGCGGATCCATTCGCTTGTAATTTAAACAATAGACCTTAGGCGGTAAGCCTCAAGCGTGCGCAAGTTGTGGTTTATTAAAAAAGAAAGAAGATTTGTTGGTAGTGTTAGGCACCCTTCTGTTTAAGCTGGAATAGCTCGCTTTTCAACTATCTATACGACAGTTTTAGCTGCATCCAGAATGACTTTTACTGACACTTTAGGTTGGGACACGAATACAGAGTGGCTGGCGCTAATCTCTGTTGATTTAGCTTTCATTCGTTTAGCCATGAAACGTTGCAAGTCAGGAGGAATACAGCGGTCTTCAGTTGTGATTAGGTACCATGTTGGGATTGATTTCCAAGCGGGTTTTTTGGTGGTTGTATTAAAAATTCCTCCAAAGAAAGGTTTCTGTGTAACAGCCATAACTCTTGCCTCTGTTTTCTCTACGTCTTGTGCAAACACTTCTGGGTATTTCTCTTTTGCAATGTATAGGAATCCCGCAGAGTCGGGAGCAACTGCGTTTGTAAGGGGTGTTGGTGGGTATTTCGCAAGCAGACTGCCCATCGATTCTCCGGCATCTGGGGCAAAACTTGTCAAATAGACCAAGGCTTTTACGTTAGGGCGGTCATTTGCCGCGTTAGTGACAACATTGCCTCCATAAGAGTGAGCAACGAGCACAACTGGTCCATTTTGGGCATCGATTACTCTCTGTAAGGTTTCAACATCATTTTCAAGCGAGATTAGAGGAAGTTGAACCGCAGTTACGTCATAGCCAGCATCCAACAAATCGGGAATAACATGTTGCCAACCTGTGCCGTCCGCCCATGCACCGTGAACTAGTACGATTAAAAGTTTAGGTTCTTTGCTTTGCATTTGAAAACATCAACCAACTCTAGGATTCGGTCTTCGGTATAAAACTATGTGATTGAGCAGGGGTACCAACAAACGGCATTTGGACCCTTTTGTGGTTGTGGAACTACTTTGACTGCTGCTGAAAGGCTAAAACGTAGGCATACACCCATCGATGATTCTTTCTCCCTAAACATGTTTGAGTCTTTTAGTAGTCGCGTAGACTTTAAACTATGTTTGGAAACAGTATTGTGATGTTTTAGTTAAAAGAATTGGAAACTAAAACCGAAAATAACTGCTAAAACTGGCTGAAATGGAAAAAGCGCGGGATGTTAGGTTTACGTTCACGCTTAAATTTCACGCGAAAAAGTTAGAAATATGAGGAAGCGATGTTGTTCGCCTGATATTTTATGGAAGCATTTTTTCCCTTCTGATTAGCCTGCTTGACAAAATCAACAATGCAATTGACAGGCCACCGGCAACCGCGGCAATAGACAAGTCAACTAGGAAGGCGATAAAAAATGGTAAGAACGAAATATAAAACGTTGGAATGATAACCACGGCGCCGATCGTCAAAGCAAGAGGACTATTGGCGCCCACTCTCTGCTTTTGTAATGAACTGAAAGCCATCATAGCAACTGTAGATAAAGAAACGGCAGAGAAACCTTGCAAGGCGGTGAGAGCTAACAGCACTAGTGTAAAAAGTGTTGTCCCTGCAACAACGCTTGAGACGACATTGGCGGCAAATTCGGCAATGAAAAGAGTTAGTGCAAGGAATAACGCGGTTTTTAAGTAGCTTTTAAAGATGTCGCTTTGATTCCAGCCGAGTGAAAGCAGATACTCCAAAACTCCGTTGTTTTTGTCATAGACGTAAAGCAGAATAACAGATGTGGTGAATATAAGAATCCCAAGAGCCATAAACGGAACAGCAATAAGAAAAAGTGCTTCAGGCGCACCTTTGG
>Ga0326727_10013628_pt1 | contig 17994 bp, 20 predicted proteins | sample MB2enrmetagenome_FD_207643 | JGI IMG/M metagenome (GOLD analysis project Ga0326727, IMG submission 207643) | Lab enriched peat soil microbial communities from McLean, Ithaca, NY, United States - MB29MY | ecosystem: Environmental > Terrestrial > Soil > Wetlands > Peat | place: USA: New York...
CTCAAATTCTCTGCTTCGTGCACGCTGATATTCAATCTCCAGCATGCCTATTCCTTCAGGCTCATCTTGTATTGGAATCAAAGTCCTCCTTCAGGCTCATCTTGTGTTGGAAGAGAGTAGAATTTGACACCTGATACCACATTTGCGAGACTCAAAATTGCTGCCTGCTCAGCGCGACTCGCCTGAGTGGTCTCCCGTGCCGAAGTGGCGGAATTGGCAGACGCGCATGGTTCAGGTCCATGTACTCGCAAGGGTGTGGGGGTTCGAGTCCCTTCTTCGGCACCATATGATTCTAAGTTGTTTAAAATGAGCCGCCTTCGGTGGCTCTAGTTGTTTAGTTAGGTTTTAGTTAGGTGAATGGCTGCAACCCTGAAAATTCTCCGGCTGGCTGTTTTTGTTTCACCGGCTCGTAGGCTGTTCAAATGCAGAGCAATCCGTATAAAACGGGCCAATCACGGGTGTGTGCGCGCGATTAGTTCCCCTACATGCCGCCCTTGCCGAGCAGGATGCCGATGCCGTAGGTGACGGCGCCTTCAAGCGCGCCGACGACGGTCATTTCGAGGCCGGAGGACCACCAGGAGCGGACGGTGATGAGCGACTTGGCGGCTCCGACGGCGAAGTGAGCAGCCAGCGAGATGACGGCGGCGGCAATGATGGCTGGGATGCCTTGCATGAAGAAGAAGGGGATGACCGGGATGATGGCTCCGACGGCCGTAGAGAGAGCGCCGGAGCTGGCCGAGACGATGGGGTTCGAGAGCGCCTCCTCGCTGGTGCCGAGGCGCTCAGAGGCCAGAGCGCGCAGCAACTGCTCCGGATCGCTGGCAATATGGTTGACCATATGCACGGAGTCCTGCTCGGGCAGTCCTTTCATCTGGTAGTAGAGCGCGAGCAGCTCGCGGGCCTCGGGGCCGTTCATGGCGATGGCTTCGCGCTCGCGAGCGATCTCGGCGTGGTAGATTTCGCGCTCGCTCTTGGCGGCCAGATACGCGCCCGAACCCATGGAGAGCGCGGAGGCGATCATACCGGAGAGGCCGGCAAGGAGCACGTACTTGGGGTCGCCGGAGGTTGCGCCGGAGACGCCGGAGACGATGCCGAAGATGGCGCCGAGGCCGTCATTGACGCCGTAGATGGCGTCGCCGATCCATGCGCCGGGCTGCTTGCGGCCCTGGTTGCGCTTGGCGAGCATCTCTTCGAGGACGGCCTTGGCCTCGATTTTGGGCGCGCCGGCGGAGGGCTGATAGTGGCCGCGCAAGAGCGAGCCCAGCTCGCGGTAGTGGTCCTTTTCGTCCAGGATGACGTGGTCGAGAATCGCAATCGACCCCTCGTCGCCGAGGGCCTTCAACTGCTCGCCGTAGGTGGCGATGTGGCGGCTCTCCTCGATTTCGAGGCGGCGCAGGGCCATGCGCACGCCGCCGGCGCGGTTGGCCAGCGAGTCGGCCTCGCCGCCGGGGCTGCCCTTGTAGACGGGTTTGGGACCGCCCAGTTCCGCGATGCGGCCTTCCCAGAGGGCGGCGTGTTCCCACTCGGCTCCGGCGAGGTGGCGCAGCACCTGGGCGCGCACCGGGTCGGTGTCGCGGTCGGCCAGCGCCTGGTAGGTGTGGTAGGCCTCCATCTCGGCCTGCCAGTTGCCCTCAAGGGCAGCCAGGACCTTCTTGGTTTTGGCGCCGGTCAGCATGGCAATGGGCATCGGTCGTACCTCGCTCTCAAAAAAAGCATAACGGATCGTGCTGAGTGCAAGGTAGGGGCGTTGATGGGTAAGGCGCCAAGCGAGCAAGTCAGCGAGTCAGCGAACTCGCATACACTGCCCAGCAAGAAGCTGGAAGCGAAGCTTGGCGACGGCGGACGCGTTATGATGGGGTTCGACTTTCCGCATGGCACGCAAAATAAAGTCGCGAGGGGCGAAGATGCGCGGCGGCAATCTGCTGATCGCTCTTGCCGTGGCGCTGTTTGTGCTTTTGCTGTTGTTACGGATGATTGTGTTTGTCGCGGGGCACGGGCGGCGGTAAGACAGGGACCAGGGAACAGGGAACGCAGAAGCAATGGCAGATTTCGTTTGGCTGTGAGCGCTGTTGCGGTTTAGATTCAGGCGGCAGGTCGACGCCGCCTACGAGCGCAGATTGCGACGGGCAAATTCCCAGGCTTTCAAGTATTTCCAGTGAATGTAGAACGAATGATTGATGTGCTGCAGCAGCCCCGCACGGCCATCGAGGAATCCGAGCCGGAAGATGTAGTTATAGAGGAAGGTCGCTGCCGGGTTCAGGAGCGCATTCCAAACCAGCCAGGGCCAGGAGAGTCTCGCCCAGCGGGCGCGGCCTGAGGCGACGAGCGCCTGGGCGGCGAGGGTGCTGTAGCGATTCATGTGCTCGATGTAGTCGTCGAGCGTGGGGTAGCAGTGGTGGATGAGAGGTCCGCGCAGCCAGCCGTCGGGACCGTCGGACTGCATGGTTTCGTGGACGGGACGGTCAAGGAAGCGGGCCGCGCCGCGGCGGAAGAGGCGCAGCTTGCGGTCGGGCCAGTAGCCGCCGTGGCGCAGCGGCCGGCCCAGAAAATGATTGAGCCGCGGGATGCGGTAGGCGGTGAAGTCGGGCTCGCCGGCCAGCAGCGCCTGGATTTCGCGCGCGAGTTCCGGGCTCACCTCTTCATCGGCATCGAGCGAGAGAACCCAGTCCCCGGTGGCGTGGGAGATGGCGGAGTTTTTCTGTGCGGCAAAGCCCTTCCACGGCTCGGCGAAAACGCGCGCACCGGCGCCGGCCGCAATCTCCAGGGTCGCATCGGTCGAGCCGGAATCGACAACGACGATTTCTGCCGCCCAGCGCACACTCGCCAGGGTGCGCGGCAGGTTGGCCGCTTCGTTCAGCGTAATCAGGACGACGGAGAGCGTCTCGGGCATCGAGGCAAGGATACAAGATGCAGGGAGCGAGCCACGCCAGCGGGCAAAAATCGCCCGCCCCCCGCTTCGCTACCGCGGCAGGAACCGAGGGAAGAAGGGAACAGGGAACAGAGAATAGAGAACAGAGAATAGGGCGTTCCGCCTAGCTGGTTGCGCCGGCCGCCGCTTCAACCTCAGCCCAGTCGCCGGGCGTCAGATTCAGGCTCGCCGCGCCCACGTTCTCTTTCAAGTGCGCAATCTTCGACGTGCCGGGGATGGGCAGCATCACCGGAGAGCGCTGCAAGAGCCACGCGAGCGAGAGCTGGGCCATCGTGACGCGATGACGGGCGGCGATGCGGCCGAGGGCCTGCGCAGACGGAAGGTCGGGTTTGAGCAGTTTGCCGGCGGCAATTGGATACCAGGGCAGAAAGCCGATGCCGCGACGTTCGCAGTAGTTGAGCGTTTCCTCATGGCGCCGGTCGGCCAGACTGTATCGATTCTGGACAGTCGCGACGGGCACGATCTTTTCGGCGTCTTCGATCTCGGCCGGCGTCACCTCACTCAGGCCGATGTGGCGGATCTTGCCCTGTTCCTGCATGCGGCGGAGCGCTCCGAGGGACTCTTCGAGCGGCGTGCGCGGGTCGATGCGATGTAATTGGTAGAGTTCGATGCGATCGAGGCGGAGCCGGCGCAGGCTCAACTCGACACACTGGATGAGGTAGCCGGCGCGGCCGACGTACTCGGTTTTTGCCGGACCCTGGCGCGTGATGCCGCCCTTGGTGGCGATGACCACGCCGGGCGCGTAGGGGTAAAGCGCCTCGCCGATGAGACGCTCGGCGATCTCGGGGCCGTAGGCGTCTGCGGTGTCGATGAGCGTTACGCCCAGTTCGACGGCTCGGCGCAATACGCGGCGGGCTCCGGCTGCGTCAGACGGCTCGCCCCACGCGCCCTCGCCCACTAGGCGCATGGTTCCGTAGCCGAGCCGGTGCACGGGCAGATCGCCGCCGATAAGGAAAGTGCCGGCGCCGGCAGCGGATGGACTCAGTGGAGTCATGGTCGATTCGATGTTATCCGCATGAGCCGCTGTGGGACAATGCGAGTGACGATGTCCTCGAAGAGTGCGAGTTCGACGAGTGCGGGTCTGGAGACCGGCGGTACACAGGGAACCGCGCCGCGCCCGGCTGCGTAATGTGAACTGAGCCTGACGAGTCAGCAGGGAGAAACCGCCATGAGCGCGTACGCATATCCGAACCCGCAAGCCATCTTCTATCAGCAATACGAGGCCGAGCGCCGCGACGAAGTGGTGGGCATTCTGCTGGCGCTGTTTCTGGGCGGCTTTGGCATCCATCATTTCTATCTGCGCCGCACCGGCTTGGGCATTCTCTACTGCTGCCTCTTCTGGACGCCCTTTCCATGGGTCCTGGGTTTTATCGAGTGCTTCTTCATGCCTGGCCGCGTGCGCGAGTTCAACGCCATCCAGGCGGCGGGGATTGCCGCGTCGCTCGGCATCGCGGTTCCCGGCTGGGGCCAGCCGATGAATGTGACCGTGAGCATGTCGCCCGCGAGCGTGGTGGGGCCGGGTAAGCTCACGGCTTGCACGCGCTGCCAGCACGCCAACGCGCCCGCCGCGCACTTTTGTACCGGGTGTGGAGCGGCGTTAGTCGCACCGATCCCGGAAGCGCGTTAATCAACCGGCCCGCGAGCAGGATTGCCACCAATCATCTCAGCACGATAGCTTTCCGCCCTCACTCCTGAAGGCAGGACACAACCCTCAATTCCGGCGGGGGCAGCTCCGTATCGATCACTGGAACCCCCGCCTCGACGAGTTCGGTTCCATTCACCCTTGCTGTCAAAGACGATACCACCGGCCTCACCAGCAGCACGGTGGAGTACACCCTCACCGTGAACCCGGTCTCCACAATAGTAATCACTGTGGAGAAGGTGCCGCAGGGCATGGTGAACATGCCATACACCTTCGGCAACGACCTCAATATCACCGGCGGCACCGCTCCATACACGTGCGCCCACACGAATGCGCCGGCAGGACTGGCCCTCCAGAGCGGAACATGCAATCTTGTCGGCACTCCCACCTCGTCGGGTTCCCCGACGGTTACGCTGAAGGTGACCGACAGCACCACGCCCGTCGCGCAGACACAGAGCACAACCTTCACGCTGCCCGTAGTGGTGGAGACGGCAGAAGCCAATAACAGTGGCAATAATATACTTGACACACAAAGATTTAGGGGATAACCTCATGGTAAATGTTCTGGAACATTGCCCAAGCTATTGTGGCGCTGTTAATGGCGTATCTGGGGGTGCACATGACACTGCATCCGAGTGACTCGCCACGCGCTCGATTCTGGTATAAGTTCGGTTTCGTGGCCTGCGCAGTGCTTGCCATTGTGTTAGTGGCCGTCCAGAGCTATCGCACGAACCGCTCACAGCAGGATTCCTCTAATCAGATTGCGGGACTTCGATCCGATGTTCAGGCGGCAAAAACGGAATCGCAGACCGCTCGGACAGAGACACAACAGATTAGGGTCGAGTTCGAAATCGAGAGCGCACGAAGGGAGCAAGCTGAAAAAGACCTATTGATAGCCACGCGAGGAATAGAAAGCAATACTCGCAAACAGAATACGCAATTGGTTGGCATGAGTGCGCAAGAACAACAACGATCTGACGCTTTCAAGCAGATGATGCTACGAATCTCCCTCCAACAGTTAGCCGATAAGATCTCCACATTGGAGTTCACAGAGGATGAATGGCGCAAGGCAGATAGCGAGGCGAGAGCAAAGGCGGGACCTAGGGGTAGATATGATCCAGATTACCAACAGCAGCATCACAACTTGAACCTTTTATACGACCGCGAATTGCATCCGACAATCTTAGCGGCAAAAGACCTTTACGATCAGATTCGGGAATCAATTCCTAGGGCGAAAATCGAGGAGATCGGAGACGGTTCTAATTTTGGCAGCGCTGCATCTGGTGCTCAAGAATTCGATATTGCGAGCCTTCGCGGAATCATACTGGCCTTGACCAGCGCCTATACAAAGGCCTCTGCCATCCTATTGTCTCCTGAAGAGTAGGTGTGAAAATGCAGCGGAAATATCACTCCGGGGCAACGGCGCGCAAGAACTTTGAAGAAACAATGACGAAGCTCTTTCGCGCCCCAAAACCCGCAAAACCTGAGAAGCGGCCTAAGAAAAAGGCTGCTTCGGAAGAGAAGAAGAGCTGATGCGTTTGCCGCGCCATTGCCGCTTAATCCAGTCAATCCGCTCCCTGCCCTGTCAGTTGGGTATAGGTGAGGCGACGACCTATGATTTGGCTCATGGCGAGAGTAAAGCGAGCCTCGTCTGTGAGGGGATTGTCTTTCGTGGCGCGATTGTTGTATCTGAAAACCTGCTCATCCACGTAGCGGTCAAGATGAAAAGGTTCGACCGCAATGTAAGTGCCACGAAGGCCGCGCTTCAAGAGACTCCAGAAATTTTCCATTCCGTTTGTGTGAACCTGACCGCGCACATACTCGGTCACGTGATTAACGGTCTCGTGAATGAATCCCTCTTTTTTGAGCCAGTCGTAACTCGGGGGGCATTGTCGGTGTAGATCGTTGCGTTCTTGCCGACTTGATTCAGGATTACGTCTTGCACGGCCTCGCGCTTCACGTTGGGGATCATCTTCGTGCGGACCTGACGCAATTCCCGGTCAAGCAAGCCCATGACAATCGCGCGGCCCTGATGCTTGTTCAACTCTATCGAGCGCAGTCTGGCATCCCGGTGCATCATCTTCGTGTTCGGACCGATAAATGCCTCATCGCTCTCGACAGGCCCACCCTCACCGAATTTATGGGTCCGCTCGTCCCGCATCGCTTCACGAATCCTGTGAAGCATGAACCATGCCGACTTCTGTGTGATTCCAAGGGCGCGTTGAATCTCGTAAGAGCTGATACCATTCTTGCAGTTGCAGATCATCCACACTGCCGTCATCCACTTGTCGAGACCCATCGGGGAATCCTCAAAAATGGTGCCGACTTTGACCGTGAACTGCTTTTTGCACCCGTTGCAAAACCACAACTTCCGAGTCTTGACGAACGAATTGCTTTCCGACTCGCAGCGAGGGCACGTGACCTTGCCATCCGGCCAGCGAAGGAACTTTGCGTAATCAAAGGCGCGGTCTACGTCTGCGAAGTAAGCTATTGCTTGGGAAAGAGTTACAGGCTTTTTCATCTCTCTGCCTCTCAATCTAAAATAAGCATAGCGCAAATCAACTTGTGTGTCAAGTATATTATTGCCAAACGGTGGATTCGTATGGACGGACGACCATGACCATCGGCCCTTCACAGGGACAATCTTCCTTTGTCGTGTACCTCACCAACAATTCCGTCGGCGAGATGCTCGTCATGACCACAGCCTCACACGGCAACGGCACCACCACCGGCGCCAACGACCTTTTCATCGGCGAGGCGCGGGGGCAGAATGCGTCGGCTGTCTCGTCCAGCACCCCGCTGAGCGGCCCCTTTGTCGGGTATATGTCGGCGCCGGACTGCTGCGGGAACTTCAAGGCCACTGTGCTTCAGATGTCAGCCAATGACTTCGTGGACTTCGAGAACGACAACGGCACATTAACCCTCAATTCGGGGTCCGGGTCAGTACCCTACACCTACCCCGCCGCGTCAGTACCCGACCGCGGCACCTTCAACACGTCGCCTGGATACGGCGCGGATCTCTTCTACGTCTACAACACCAACTCCGCCATGGTGCTGTTTGCTGACGGCCAAAGCAGTGGCGAGTCGCAGGGACTGCTCGGCTGGATCGAGCCGCAAACCGCTCCCGCCTCAGGCACGTGGGCCCTTAGCGACGTGAGCAGCGCCAGCCCGGGCACCAGCTACTTCACTGGCTCGTTGCAGAATTGGAACAATTCCACCGACTCGCAATCGGGCGCCTTCACCGCGGTCAGCGGCGCGTTCACGCCCTTCGCCCAGGACGAAGGAGAGCAGAACTGGGCAAGCTGGGACCAGGACTTCTCTCTCATTCTGGGTGAGCCCGCAGCGGGTTCTATTGCGCTCGATACAACCTACGGCCAGGACGGAGTATTCGACGTCAACATAACGCCGACAGGCGGCACGGCAACCCCGATAACCTATTGCGTCGCAATCAGCGTAGACGAGGCCACCAATTCCAGCACCAAGGGCCGTTTTGCCTGCGCCAACGCAAGCGACGGTGGGGGCCCCGTCATCACCATCGGTCAGCAGTAGCCGGCAAATTCGCCCCATCGCTAGGCCCCGCCTTCGGGCGGGGCTTGCTTTTGTGCGCCAGCATTGTTCAACAGCTTGGAGGTGCAAATACTCTTCACATCCTGATGGGGGAGAAGTGATAGCGCAAAGGCGTCGTCGCGAGGCGGCTGTGAGAAATGCGGGCTAGTTCCTAGCCCCTAGCCCCAAGCTCCTAGCCCCTGATCGCTGTCCAGACACGCAAAAACATGCAAAAACATGCGCAAAATGGAGCAAAAGTGAGCATTTGGGACCGCTAAGGCCCGTTTAGATGCACTTTCGGGAAATTGTCTGGTGCCATTTGCTCTTATTCGTAACTTTTCTCGGTTCTAACTGCTGTCTAAAAGGGAAATTTCCCGGTATTTGTCTCGAAGAATCGCACCCTCTGAAGCGAACGTTTGCGGGGCAAGTGCAACCACCTAAGCGAACATTTGGCCGGTAGTGCCCACCGCCAAGACCAACATTTCAAGCGATTTCTCGCGCCTCCCGCCCTCGCCGCAAAAACCAGGGTGCGGCGAGGGTGGCGCGCTACATATTCGCGTGCCCCGACCGCATGCTCTCGTTGAACTTGGGCTTGGTGAAGTCAAGTGCGGCTTCGAGAGCTGCCTGGTAGTCGGCGGCGCGGGCCATAAGTGCGGGCGTTGCCGCGGCAAACTCGCCGTCGAGGACCATCAACCCCTCGCCCGCCTCGTCGCCGGCCATGCGCAGCAGGTCGGCCCCTGTCGTATTCAGGTACTGCGCGTCGCGCGGATCGGCGATCCAAACCGGCTTGCCCGCGCCCAGCACACCGGAGAGCCAGTAGACCTTGATGAGCAGGTAGTTCAGCCGCTCGTGGTCGTCGGTCTCGGTAAAGATAAACTTCTTTTGCCAGCGGCTGTAGTAGCGCGTGGTGACGGGCACCGGCTGGCGATTGCCGGACTTCAAGAACTCCAGTTGGCCCATGTCGACGGTCTTGCGGACGGCGTTGTAGACGAAGGTCTCGGCGTAGGGCTGCTCCATGGCGGGCACGATCTCGGCGAAGGTGAGGGTGACGGAGGCGGAGATTTTGGCGTGCAGATTGTGCGTTCCGCCATCGGCCAGGGCTATCTCGCCGTGAACAATATAGGTGTCAGCGCCGGAGCTGGAGCGGTGAAAGGGCCAAGCGAAATGCCCAAAGGCCAGCGGTAGCCCGCCGAGAGTGACGTAGCACTCGGGCCGCGGATTGCGCAGGCGCTTGGCCTCGGCGGCGAGGTGCGCCGTCATTTCGGGGAGTAAATCCGGCTTGTCAAAGTCGAAGGCGTTCGTCATTTCGAGTTTGAGCGAGCGGCTGGCGACGTCCTTGCCCGGCAAGCCGAGCTCGAAGACGGCGGTGGGTGCCCCAAGAAAATCGGCGCCCGTTGTGACGGAGACGAGTGTCAGGCCTGCCTTTACGGCGGCTGCTTCAAGCGAAGTGACAAGGGAAGATTTCAGTTCGAAGGTCATAGGCGGGGAATCCTGCTTCGAGATCGTTGCAGAACCATTTTAGCGCCGTCCCTACGGGACTCTTGTCCTACGAGGGCGCCTCGTTCCCCACGCTGAAGCGCAGTGCTGACGAACACTGCGCCTCCGGCGCGCGGGCCGGGTCTTTCTATCTAAGGGCCTTTGATTTTTGGCAGGCTCCAGCGGGGCAAGGTGACCTTCGTGGCAATCGTAAACAGACCAGTGGGTTCAAAGCAATCGGCTACCCCAAGCGCCGCGTTTACAATGACAGCGTGCCCTCCGAACCGTCGAAACACATCATTCTGGCCGAGAATCTGACCAAGGTTTACGCGGCAGGCCGCATCCAGGTAGCCGCGGTTCACGGCGTTTCCATGGCCGTCGAAGCGGGCGAGTTTGTGGCCATTGTGGGGCCGTCGGGTTCAGGCAAGTCCACTCTTTTCTATCTGTTAGGCGGGCTCACGCGGGCTACAGAGGGACGCGTCGTTATCGACAGCATCGATTTCGCATCACTGAACGATGGCGAGCGGACGCGGCTGCGCAAGCACCGCATCGGGTTCGTCTTCCAGCGGTTCAATCTTCTGCCTACGCTCTCGGCTATGGGGAACATCGAGATCGCTCACTCCGTGAGCGGGCGCAAGGGGCCGATGGACCTGAAATATCTTGACCATCTGAGCGACTTGCTGGCTATCAAGGGACGGCTGCATCACCGGCCCGCGGAACTGAGCGGCGGCGAGCAGCAGCGGGTGGCGATCGCCCGGGCGCTGATTACCCGGCCGGCCATTGTGCTGGCCGACGAGCCCACCGGGAATCTCGACACCAAGAATTCCGATGCGGTATTGCAGATGCTGCTGCGCTCGAACCGGGAGCTGGGCCAGACGACCCTGATGATTACGCATAATCCCGAGGCGGCGGCGATTGCGGGGCGCATCCTCTATATGCGCGACGGAGAGATTGTGCGGGAGGAGAAAGGGTCGCGGTCGGAAGCGGCTGTGTAGGCGATTTCCGGCGAGCCTCATCTGCCGTAACATCCAGTCCCTGCAGATACCCTTTGACTCCAAAGGTCTTTCTTGGTATCTTGTAAAGGTTCGCAAGAACGCAGCTTGACGTGTGTTTTCAGGCGGGTTGCGTAGGGAAATCCCCGGGAGGCTGTAAGAATCGGGTGGTTTTCCAGGGCCGGGTGAAGTCAACCGGCCAGACATGTTTCCGGAGTGGCTCTTTTCTTGCGGAGGGCAGGAAACACTCGCATCAACGGCACGCGCGCTCCCCACCTTGGAGGGGCTATGCGGGCCGGAAGCGGGATACGGCGCTGGCCTTTCCGTGAAGCTCATGGAAAGCGACCAGCAAACCGTCCTGCTTCTCGTCTGAGATCGGAAGAAGACAGACGTGAAGCGGTAGCCACAGGGCTTCTGTGCGCTTGATTGGCTGAAATGCCAACCAGGACCAGAGCGGCCCGAAAGGCGATGCGCGGCTGAGGAACGGGAAGTTAAGGGATTGTGTAGCAAGGAGATGCGGTTTGCCGACATTTAACCAACTGGTTCGCAAGGGGCGTACGGCCCCGCGGTATAAGACGGCGTCGCCCGCGTTGCAGGCCTCGCCGCAGCGGCGCGGCGTGTGCACGCGCGTGTATACGCAAACGCCCAAGAAGCCGAACTCGGCCCTGCGCAAGGTAGCTCGCGTGCGGCTGACCAACGGAATCGAGGTCACCACCTACATTCCCGGCATCGGCCACAACCTGCAGGAGCACTCGATTGTGCTCATTCGCGGGGGCCGCGTGAAAGATCTGCCGGGTGTGCGCTATCACGTGGTGCGCGGGACGCTGGATTCGGTGGGCGTGGCGGGCCGTTCGCAGAGCCGGTCGAAGTACGGGACCAAGCGCGCCAAGGGCGGAGCGGCGAAAAAGTAATGCAGCTTTTAGCTATTAGCTTTTAGCTCCGGCGTTGGTGGATTGGGCCGATGCGGCTGGAGCGAGCGGGATGAGCTAATAGCTAACGGCTAAAAGCTAAAGGCTGTTTTTTGAGGATTTATGCCAAGAAAAGGGCACATTGCGAAGCGGGAAGTGGCGCCAGATCCGGTCTATGGGTCGACGCTAGTGACCAAGTTTGTGAACTCGATGATGTGGGGCGGCAAGAAGTCGACCGCTCAATCCATCTTCTACCAGGCAATGAAGAACCTGGAGGAGAAGGGGGGCGGCGATGACGCGCTCAAGCTCTTCAAGAAGGCAGTGGAGAACTGCAAGCCGCTGCTTGAGGTGAAGACGCGGCGCGTAGGCGGCGCCAACTACCAGGTGCCGATCGAGGTGAATGCCGACCGGAGAACCTCGCTGGCCATTCGCTGGCTGATTACGTACGGCCGCAGCCGTGGCGAGAAGGGCATGACCGACAAGCTGAGTAACGAGCTGCTGGATGCGGCCAACGGACGCGGCGCGGCCATGAAGAAGAAAGAAGACGTGCATCGCATGGCCGAGGCCAACAAGGCCTTTGCGCACTACCGGTGGTAGAGAAGCAAGGACCAGGGACCAGGGGCTAGGACCCGACTCTCTGGGAAGTTTGGAAGATTGAGCCGGCTAGAAGGGCATGTCCGGCGTGGCAGTTTGGGGACGAAGGAACTGTCTGGATTGAAAGCAACCGCGGGGAGAGACATCCCGCAAGGAATGATCAGCCGTGGCTCGCACCGTACCCCTAAATCGCTGCCGGAACATCGGCATCATGGCGCATATCGACGCCGGGAAGACGACAGCGACAGAGCGCATCCTGTATTACACCGGCATTACGCACCGGCTGGGTGAGGTGCATGAGGGCACGGCGACCATGGACTACATGGAACAGGAGCAGGAGCGCGGCATCACGATCACCTCGGCCGCCACCACCTGCACCTGGCGCGACTTCCTTATCAATATTATTGATACTCCCGGCCACGTGGACTTTACCGCCGAAGTGGAACGCTCGCTGCGCGTGCTCGACGGCGCAGTGGCCCTGTTCGACTCCGTCAGCGGCGTGCAGCCACAGACCGAGACGGTGTGGCGGCAGGGCGACAAGTACAAGGTTCCCCGAATCTGCTTCGTCAACAAGATGGACAAGAACGGCGCGGACTTCGAACACGTTCTCGAAACCATCCGCAAGCGCCTGGGCGCGCGGCCTGTGGCCCTGCAGATTCCCGTAGGCGCGGAGGCAAAGTTCAAGGGCGTCGTGGACCTGATCGAGATGAAGGCCATCGTCTGGCACGACGAGACGCTGGGCTCGGAGTTCTCTGAGGAACCAATTCCCGCCGAGCTAAGGAAGAAGGCCGAGGCTTTCCGGATGCAGTTGATCGAGGTCATCGCCGAGACCGACGACGTGCTGCTGGAGAAATTTCTCGAGGGCGAGACGCCGACGATCGAAGAGCTCAAAGCCGGCATTCGCCAGGCCACCATCGATCTGAAGGTTTTCCCGGTCATTTGCGGTTCGGCGTTTAAGAATAAAGGCATCCAAACCCTCCTCGACGCGGTCGTCGATTACCTGCCCAGCCCGCTCGACAAACCTCCCGTCGAGGGCATCGATCCGAAGCATCACTCCAAAATCGAACGCCGCAAGCCGGACGACAACGAGCCGCTTTCGGCGCTGGCCTTCAAGATCATCAACGATCCCTTCGGCAAGCTGTGTTTCGTCCGCGTCTACTCCGGTTCCTTAAGGACCGGCGACACGGTGCTGAATCCGCGCACCGGCAAGACCGACCGCATCGGCCGCCTGGTAAAGATGCACGCCAACAAGCGCGAGGACGTGGAAGAGATTCTGGCCGGCGACATCTGCGCGTGCGTGGGACTGAAGGATCAGAAGACCGGCGACACGCTTTGCGCGCCGCACCACCAGATTGCTCTCGGCGCCATCACCTTCCCCGAGACTGTCATCTCGGTCGCCATCGAGCCCAAGACGAAGGTTGACCAGGAAAAGATGGGCGTTGCGCTGGCGCGGCTTGCCGATGAGGACCCCACCTTCAAGGTGCACACGGACGAAGATTCCGGCCAGACGATTATCAGCGGCATGGGCGAGTTGCACCTCGAGATTCTTGTCGACCGCATGAGGCGCGAGCACAAGGTGGAAGCCAACGTGGGCGAGCCCAAGGTGGCATTCCGCGAAACCATCCGCAAAAAGGCCGAGGCCGAGGGCAAGTACATCCGGCAGACTGGCGGTTCGGGCAATTATGGCGACTGCTGGCTGCGCGTGGAACCGAACGAGCCGGGCGCGGGCTACGAGTTCATCAACGAGATCAAGGGCGGTGTGGTGCCGAAGGAGTATATCAAGCCCATCGACATGGGTGTGCGTGGAGCGATGGAGAACGGCATTTTGGCCGGTTTCCCCATGGTGGATGTGAAGGTGACCCTGTTCGATGGCAGCTACCACGAGGTGGACTCTAACGAAAATGCCTTCAAGATCGCCGGTTCCATCGGCTTCAAGGAAGCCGCACGCAAGGCCAGCCCGGTACTTCTGGAGCCGGTGATGTCCGTCGAGGTCACCGTTCCCGAAGAGTTTGTGGGGACGATCATTGGCGATATCAACTCGCGCCGCGGCCGCATTGAGCACATGGATCGCGTGGGCGGCTCACAGGTCATCAAGGCCATAGTGCCACTCAAGGAGATGTTCGGGTACGTGAACGATATTCGCTCGTCCACGCAGGGCCGGGCGTCGTATTCGATGCAGTTTGCGCGCTACGAAGAGGCGCCGCGCATGATTGCCGACGAAATCATCGGCAGGGCGCAAGGGAAATAGCTACTAGCTTCTCGCCTCTAGCTTTGGTGGTGGAAAAGCGAAGAGTTGAGGCTGGGGTTGGCGGGACGAAGCTAGGAGCTAGCAGCTAGAGGCTAGTAGCTGCATTTAGGGTTTTGGGGCTGGAGCCGGATTGCCGGCGCCCCGAGGAGCAACGGGCAGTACAAGCGAAAGCATTTCTCGTTAAGGTCTGCGGCGGAGCGATGATGCGTAGTTGGCGCGACCATCAGGGAGCGACAACTTTCTGAAAAGGTCAGAGACGCCACCGGATAACGAGAAATGCCGAAGGAAAGGATTTGAGGCTTTTTATGGCGAAGGAAAAGTTTGACCGTTCGAAGCCGCACGTGAACGTAGGGACGATTGGGCACATCGATCATGGCAAGACGACGCTGACGGCGGCGATCACCAAGGTATTGCAGAAGCACAACCCGAAGATCGTGTTTCGTTCGTTCGACTCGATCGACAACGCGCCGGAAGAGCGGGAGCGGGGCATCACGATCGCGACGGCGCACGTGGAGTACGAGACGGCCAACCGTCACTACGCGCACGTGGACTGCCCCGGCCACGCCGATTACATCAAGAACATGATTACGGGCGCGGCGCAGATGGACGGGGCGATTCTGGTGGTGGCGGCGACCGACGGGCCGATGCCGCAGACCAAGGAGCACGTTCTGTTGGCGCGTCAGGTGGGCGTGCCCTGCGTGCTGGTGTTCCTGAACAAGTGCGACGCGGTGGAGGATGAGGAGCTGATCGAGCTGGTGGAGATGGAAGTGCGCGAGCTTCTGGGCAAGTATCAGTTCCCGGAGGACGCGCCGGTGATTCGCGGCTCGGCATTGGGGGCGCTGAACGGCGAGCCGCAGTGGGAAGCCAAGATCGACGAGCTGATGGAGGCGGTGGACAAGTACGTACCGCGGCCGGATCGCGCGGTGGATCTGCCTTTCCTGATGCCGATCGAGGATATTTTTTCGATCTCCGGACGCGGGACCGTGGGCTTCCGCGAGACGCGCAAGACGGTGTGCACGGGCGTGGAGATGTTCAAGAAGCAGTTGGACGAGGGGCTGGCGGGCGACAACGCGGGGATTCTGTTGCGCGGCACTCCCAAGGAGGACGTGGAGCGGGGGATGGTGCTGGCCAAGCCGGGCTCGATTACGCCGCACACCAACTTCAAGGGTTCGGTGTACGTGCTGAGTAAGGAAGAGGGCGGGCGTCACACGCCGTTCTTCAAGGGCTACCGGCCGCAGTTCTACTTCCGGACGACCGACGTGACGGGAGTGGCGGAGCTGCCGGAGGGCGTGGAGATGGTGATGCCGGGCGACAACGTGGAGCTGACGGTGGAGCTGATTACGCCGGTGGCTCTGGAGAAGGGACTGCGGTTCGCGATTCGCGAAGGCGGCCGCACGGTGGGCGCAGGAACGATTAGCGAGATTGTTAAGTAGTTTGCAAGCTTTCAACCGTCAGCTTTCGGCTCTCAGTTCAAGGCGCGATGCCGGGGCTGAAAGCTGAAAGCTAAAAGCTGAAAGCTGGAAAGCAGAGCCATGGTAGGACAAAGAATTCGCATCCGGTTGAAGGCATACGACTATCGCGTGCTGGACACCTCGACCGGCGAGATTGTGGACACGGCCAAGCGCACCGGGGCAACGGTGGCGGGGCCGATTCCCTTGCCGACGATCAAGAACAAGTATTGCGTGCTGCGCTCTCCTCACGTCGACAAGAAGTCGCGGGAGCAGTTCGAGATCCGCACGCACAAGCGGCTGATTGACATTCTGGAGCCAACGCAGCAAACGGTAGACGCGCTGATGAAGCTCGATTTGCCGGCCGGTGTGGATGTCGAGATCAAGGCGTTCGAGAAGTAGCTATTAGCTGTTAGCTTTTAGCTCTTAGCTTTACCGGAGCGATGCCAAGGGCTGGTGGCAAAACAAGAGTATTGATGGTGAGCAGTAAGCCCGAACCGGGTACGGAAAAGCTAAAGGCCAAGAGCTAATAGCTAACGGCTCACGAGAATTCCGGCAGTGCGAGGCAATCAAGCTCGCATGATGAGGTGAGGACGAGATGGCGGTTACGGGGATTGTAGGAAAAAAGATCGGCATGACGCAGGTCTTCGACGAAAAGGGCGACGTGCATCCGATTACGGTGCTGCAGGCCGGCCCCTGCGTGATTACGCAGTTGAAGACGGCGGCGAAAGACGGTTACGACGCCGCGCAAATCGGGCTGGTGGAGTTTGTGAAGGCTTCGCGGATGACCAAGGCACAGACCGGTCACCTAGCGAAGACCGAGGCGCCGCCGGTGAAGGTGATCAAGGAAGTGGATGTCGAGGCTGCCGCCGAAGGCGCTGCCGAGACCAAGGCTGGCGACCGCGTGCTGGTGGATATCTTCAGCGACGCGAAGTTCGTGGACGTAATCGGGACTTCGAAGGGCCGCGGGTTTGCCGGCGTGGTGCGCAGGCACAAATTTGCCGGAGGCCCAAAATCGCACGGGCACATGTTCCAGGTGCAGGGCTCCATTGGAGCTTCGAGCTTTCCGTCGCGGGTGTTTCCCGGCCAGCGCATGCCCGGCCACATGGGAACCGACCAGGTGACGGTGCGCAATCTGCGCATTCGCGGCATCGACCTGGACGAGAATCTGTTGATGGTCGAAGGAGCAGTACCGGGGCCGCGCGAGGGCTATGTACTGATCTCGAAGGCCAAGGCACCGCCGCGCGAGCGCCGCGGCTTTGCCGGATTGGGCACGGTCGATCCGCTGAAGGCGGCCAAGAAGGCGGCGAAGAGGAAGTGATGCAGCTATTAGCTTGTAGCCAGCAGCTGGTAGCCAGCGTTTTGGGGAAGGCAAGATTCGTTGCATTGTGGATGAAGTAGCTACGGTCTGCAGGCTACTGGCTCCAGGCTTAGGAAGAAGACGATGGCAAAAGTGGATGTATTGGATTTGAGCGGCAAGAAGGTGGGCTCTGTGGAACTGGCCGACGCGGTGTTTGCGCCGGAGCAGGTGAACGAGGCTTTGTTGTGGGAGGCGGTGAAGCACTATCGCGCCTCGCTGCGCCAGGGCACGCACAAGACCAAGAGCCGCACCGAGGTTGCCGGTTCCGGCAAGAAGCTGTGGAAGCAAAAGGGCACGGGAAGGGCGCGCATCGGGTCCGTTCGATCTGCTCTATGGCGTCATGGCTACACGGTGCACGGACCCCAGCCGCGCAGCTACGACTATGCCTTCCCGCGCAAAAAGCTGCTGGGCGCGTTGCGCTCGGCGCTGGCCTCCAAGCTGGCCGATGGCAAGCTAACCGTGGTGGATTCGCTCGAAATCAAGGAAGGCAAGACCAAGCTCTACCGCGAGGCGCTCAACAAGCTCGACGTCACGCGCACCGCGCTGCTTGTCGAAAACGGCAAGACCCTGACGCAGGCGCTGGTGATGGGCGCGCGCAACCTGAAGGGCGTGGAACTGGTGCTGAACAACGAGGTGCACCCCTACGATCTGCTGCGCTATGAGCGGGCGATTTTCTCGAAGGCCGCGATTGAGCAGTTGGCGGAGGCTTTGGAGAAGAGCGTGTCGAAACGTAAGGCCGCAGCCGAGAAGGAGGCCGCGTAATGCCGACGACCTATACCGTAATTCGCCGCCCGCTGATTACTGAGAAGGGACTGGGCGTGAAGGAGACCGAAGGAACGCTGGTGTTCGAT
>Ga0326727_10013630_pt1 | contig 17992 bp, 18 predicted proteins | sample MB2enrmetagenome_FD_207643 | JGI IMG/M metagenome (GOLD analysis project Ga0326727, IMG submission 207643) | Lab enriched peat soil microbial communities from McLean, Ithaca, NY, United States - MB29MY | ecosystem: Environmental > Terrestrial > Soil > Wetlands > Peat | place: USA: New York...
TTTTTGAGCGATATTATAACTCCTGCGAACCCAACGAATTCGATGACGAAGCCAGCGCCGTGTATAAGACCTCGAAGTGGGCCAATGCAGCGAAGTTAGGTCAGATTATAAGCATCGCTCGTAGCGATACGCTTATCATCAACGAACTCGACCTACAAATAGCAATCAACAAAGTTGAGGAAGTCGCGGAGGATTTGAAAATTGTATTTAGAGCCGTAGGCGAAAGCTCGCTCGCGAGCGCGTCGGAAAAGGTGTTGAAGTTTATTGAAATACGAGGTTACGCCTCGCGCTCCGACATTCTAAGCGTCAACTGGCACCATATGACAAGCAACGACCTCGACGTAATTATAGCGACTTTCCGAGAGGCTGGGACTCTTGGAGAACGAGTTGTCGGTAATAAAACACTCTACTACGTAAAGGAGAAGACGTGAGCAGCGAAGCCGAAGAAATCGAAATGATAAAGGAATGTAACGCACAACACGATTTAAGAAAAGGGCAAGCACCGCCGAGAGTACTCATTGATCAAACAGGGAAGTGGCCCTTCAAGAGAGTTTTGAATAGTCACGTCATCGTCATGATTGACAAGTTCAAATACAGCGGACGACTTGCCATTCCTGAGAATGCTCAGCACAGCCCCACTAAAGGAAGGGTTATTGGTGTTGCTGCCGATATTACGGACATCGAGGTAGGTGACAAACTTCTATACAGTCAATTCGCGGGCTATCTTCTCAAATTCGAGGAATTGCCCTTGCTACGCTGTATAGGATATACAGAGATTCTTTCTGTTCTGAACGAAGACAGTCCAGAACTTATAAGCGAGGGTTCATGAGTAAATCACCCGTTCCGCACGATTGTATCGGAAATGAGATCGTGAAAGACTGCTGGATTACTATGCAGCCTCCGTTCCCTATCGTATGGAAGGTACTAGCTGTCGAAAACGGAGGTATTCATACCGCAAACGGAGTTACCCCGGCAGTCGTTCGTCTGTCTTGCGACATAACGCTACGAAGTATGCCGGGGCTTCCATTCAACGCTCTAGTACGAGTAGTCGAGCCCTCACAACAAAAAGTTCTCGAAGGCATGATCGACTCATTCGGCAAGAGTTAATGACCGCGCTTGTGATGCATTCCGCTGAGCTTCTGCGGTGTTTCCTTTGTCCCGCGATGCCCGGTGTGGGTCTTACCACCACGAGCGACCTTCGCTTGCTTCGCTGTTTGTCCGCCGAATGCATAGACGTGGGAGGTCTTGCCTGTATCAACCGAAGGCGAAACCTCCAACGACTTGCAGTGTGCGGACACTTCGCTTACTCCACATTGTGCTGTCTTGCCCATTGCCATGTTGTCTCCTTTGTTAACAAAAGTAACAGTTGTGACTACAATCGCCAGAGCGTCCCCTGACGAAATTCTATCTCTTTTCGAGAAGCTCAACAGTAAGATATCTCAAGCCCGCGATGTACTCCGTATCCGTTAAATTCTTCTCTTTACGCACTCGCTGAAGCATATCCCAATCTTCGGGAGACTCAGCACGAATATGCTCTTCCATTTCGGGAACTGAGAATTCTTCAACACTTACGTTGCCAGATTCCGCACGAGCCTTTGCAGCAGCAGCTTCTTTAGCAGCCAGAGCTTTACCTGCAACATCACCTCCGCTTATTTCCTGACCTCCACCACCGAGTGCAGTCGGGCCTTTTTCTTTCCTAACCCTTGCCACACGCTCACGGGCCTTCGTGCGACGGCCGATGGCCGATTCCTTGGTGGTTCCAGGCTTGACTCCGGGTTCGCGGCCTACGGCTTCCGGTGGAGCCTTCGCTCCAAGACCCCTCGCCTTGACATAAGCCTCGACTCCGTGCTTCGTAACGTCAGTTTCCTGCCCAGCTTTCAACTCGTATGTTCCATCTGGTTTAACTTGATATCCCGCTTCGCCCTCTTTGAGACTAAAGTCAGGGCTTTTGCCCATGTCAGTAGGCTGACCGCCTCGGCTTATTTTGACAAAACGTCCCGGACGAGCAAGTTCCTCGACCGAGGCTACACCGCCTCCGGCGTGACCACCTTGCAGAGCCGTTAGTCTTTTTACACGAGGTTTCGTCGACCCCGCCGCAAGCGCTTCTGTCTTTGCTACTTCGGGAGGTGCTGGTGCAGCAGGAAGCCGAGGCTCGCCTGCGTGAGGGGGTTCTGTTTTTGGAGGAGGCAAAGCCGGAGGCTCTTCACCCTCAGGAGCTTTGAATTTTCCGAGAGGCTTCTCAGGACCAAAGTGCTTCTCCTGAAGAATAAGCTCTTCAAGCTCAGGCATTAATCTCCAAACACGGGCGGCGCGTATAAGAGCTTGCGAGGCATATCCCGCGATGGCTCCCGACATAACACCGCCTATCCAACTTCCCCCAGCTACACGCTCAGCGAGCATTACAGGAACTCCAACAGGAGTGCCATAAGCCATTCTAAATAACGTACCTCTCCAGCCACCTATCTCTTTGGCAAGTTTTCCCCATAGTGATTCAAAGCGAGCGACCTCCTTATCAAGCCCATAATCTTTCCCATAATCTTTGTAGTCCTTCATGAGCTCTCTGACACGAGCTCCATTAGCCTTCAGAATTCCTCCTACTTTGTCGCCATGTTGAGCCTCTCGTATGCCTCTAAGAATGTCGCCATATTTCTCGTCCCGAAGGCTCGTAACCTTATTGTAGTCGTCCCAATCGTCTTTGAACCCATATTTATACGCCGGGTCTCTAAGACGAGGAGTCAGAACTTCTTTGTACATCTTTGATAAGACTGCTCTATCTGAACCCGAGCTATCCCAAATAGCTTCGCCCACAGCAGACCTGTATTGCTTTGTCTTTTCCCACGACCAGCCTAAAGATGACTGAGCATCCTTAAGCATCGTTCGAAGAATGGGGTGAAGAGGTGTTTTGGTCTTTACAAGCTCTTTTTGTATATCCAGTATATTTTGAGCAATCTCGCTACTAGATACCACGTTAGGGACATTCTTATCAACTTGTTCGGCTATATTCCTCGCTCGAATGGAAGCTCTTTCTTGAACCTTCTTATCTGCCTTATCGAACATCTTAGCAATCTGCATACCTTTTTTATGACGCCAATCTTCAGCAAGAGTCTTCTTATCAAGAAGAGCCTTAATAGGGTCTCTTGTCATTCGATAGGCAACACGTTGAGCTTCAGCAGGGTCGAGCTTGAGATGAGCCGCTGATTTCTCAGCTACTTTAACACCTGCATCGACGATCAGAGCTGTATTGAGAATTGTCTGTCCGAACTTTTCCGGGTCTTGAGAAGCCTCAGGAAAATGTCTGATTAAATCCCAAATGGCTTGACCAGTGTCAAGTACAAATTCACCACCACTGACAATATCCTTACCTACTTGCTTCTGTGCAGCAAAGGCGGGGCGATCATATCCCTCAAAGGGATTAACAGCCGAGGCGATGTCATGAAGAAATTGTCCGCCTCCAATAGCCATTCCAAGACCTGCTTTGCCAGCCCCGATAAATTCACCTCCAAGATATCTACCAGTACGACCATACCAAGTAGGGTCTTGAAGAATAGCTTGGGGAGTATCCCAACGAGGACGAGGCAGTTGCTGAAGACCTTCCATCGCTTTTCTAGCTTGGATATCCCAACGACTTCCAGGGTCTTTCTGGGTTTCTTTGACAGGAGCGGGTACTGAAGCAGGAGCAGCTTGAGCAGCCTTTGGCCTCGGGCTTTCAGCTGACACAATTCCCTTCTTCTTGAAGTAGGCAATCGCCTGCTCTTTCGTCGTGCCGTGAGGCATGATGTAGTGTCGGTTGTCAGGACCGAGCACCCGAACTGTGTCTTGACCGTTAGACATTACTTCACGTCCTCAGGCGAAACAACGATATCACTATCGTCCTCCTCGCCTTCGTCAGACTCTGCCTTCAACCCCGAAGCACCTCTCCAATCAGGATACCGCTCGTTAACGGTAGTTTCCAAACCAGCCTTGTATTGACGTACACTGTTGAGCATACTCTGCACGTCGTCTTTTCCAGTACCTCCTATCCATGAAGGAGCGTGTCTCCCAATCCAACCCGGCAGAGCCTTTGCCAAATTACTCGCTCCTGCTTGTTGAAGCATTCCACCGAGAGCTGTTACATCCTCTTTGGTAAATCCGTCATCTCCACGAGAGTTCAATACCGACTCGACATAGGCTTCAGCCTGCTTTGCAGCGTTGATAGGCTTAAGAAGCCCAGGAGGAGGCTGTTGTCCTTTTCCTCCTGTTTTCGGACCTAGCTTTGCGAGAGCGAGTCTAGTCTTAACAATATCCAAATCAACAAGAGACTTTTGATAGCGAGCGTCATCAAGAGCCTTAGCAGCCTCACCTCTCTGTTTGGCCATCTGAGCTTCACTCTGTTTTACTTGAAGGTCTAGCTGAGCCTTCTGAGCCTCGGCCTGAGCTCTTTGTACATTGAGCGCCGCTGTTTGAACTTCGGCCTTGTATTTTTCTTGCTCCGCCGCATACTTTTCTTGCTCCGCTAGTTGAGCCGCCGTTGGCTGACCAGCCTTTGCCCTCACGAGGTCTTGCTGAGCCGTTATAGCTCCTGTCTGCGCCTGTGTTGTCGCAGTCTGCTGAGCCGGACCTGCCTGCGGCAATCTATACCCACTCATTGTCGCCGGCATCTGAGGTGCTTGCTTCGACTTGCCTTGGATGTAATCTTGCAAACCCTTCTCAAAACCAGCGACGGCTGGATCGGGAGGTTCGCCGGGCTTTTGAGCTTCTTTACTTTTTTGCAACCATCCTTTGTAAACTTTGTTCAAAACCTTGGTTGAGTGTTTATCATTAAGGATTTCATGCACAGTTGCTATAGCGTTCGCCTTAGTCTTTTCGTCGGGCGAGTTTGTCGCTTCCATCGCCTGCATCAAATTCTTAGCGATATTCTCAGCCTCGACATGTTGCTTTTGGTCCTGACGGGAGTTCCAATCTTGAAGCAGTTTCGATACTCCCTGAACCCCTGCATAAACTCCCGCCGCGTTGGGAGCCAGCTTGGACATCATCTGGCCACTTTCAGACGGAACTTGATAGCCCTCTCTTTGAGGAGTCGCTGTGTGCAACGGAAACTGACCCGTCACTGGAGCGTTCGGTCCCGCTGCGGGAGTTCCCATCGTTGGGGGAGGTGTTGTTTGAGGAGCCCGTCCGGGCTGAGCAGGAATCGGAGGCTGAGCTCCTTGACGCTGTCCCCCACCTTGAGCCATTTGAGCTACAGCCCGAAGAATCTCCAAAAACTTCGGATTTTGTAAAACGTTCGCGACAGTTCCGCCCATAGAAACTCCTTGTTAAGACCCGAAAATACCTCCGGGGTTGGCTTCGACTATACTTGCAAGACCTCCCAAAATACCTCCAGCTGACCCTATAAGAGCCGATCCTATTCCTCCCTGTTTCGTATAAATCGGCGGGTAAGTCGTGGACGCTGTCTCTATATTACCTATCAAAGGATTGTACTGAGGCTGTGTTCTGATAAACTCGTTGTAAAGATTGGTAATAGATTCTTGGTCAAGGCTTTGAACTGCCTGAGCCATCGATTGTTCTTGTGGAAGAGCTTGCAGAGTTAGTTGCCCGAGCAAAGACTCTTCACTCGCAGCGGTCTGCGCTCCGTAGTTCGCCATTGCTTGAGCCATCTCGCTGGAGCCTAGTGCTCCCTGAGCACCAAACTGCTCCTTGATATCAGCATACTGCTGTTGAATAGGCTGGTTCATTGCCGAGACTTCGGATTGCCACATAGGTAGTACATAGGACAAGGGACTACCCGTAGGAGTGCCTCCCGGCGTCATCGTGCCTGACACACCCCCTCCCTGCCCGAGATAAAACGCTTGAAGAGCCTGCATCAAGGGATTCTCAGGTGCAGTCAATGTGCCAGGAGCAGTCGCTTGCCCTGTCGAAGGAAGTATTGCTGACAAGTCAAAAGGTGTAACACCTGTGCCAATCTGAGACTGAAGCCATTGATTAAATTCGTCTGTCAAAGAAGGGTCTTGTGACGGGCCGGTGGCCGCTCCTCCCTGAAGGCCATAGCCTCCTTGTTTCGACGCTACCGTCGTGCCCGGATTGTAGTAAGATGAGGGAGTAGACGAAGTCGCTGGAGGAACAATACCTGGAGGATAACTAGACGTAGGAGAAGACGTAAACGCTGTCGGACTTGCTGACGGCATTGGGTAGGATGACGTCATAGAGGGATAGTTCATAAACTGATTTTGACCACCACTATCGTACCCCAAACTACTGATATCAGTAAACGAGACGGGAGAAGCTCCGCTTCCTACCCCCGTACTCGCGAACTCCGGAATTTGATACATACAGCCTCCTACGCCTTGAAGCAAATCGAACGATACACAGGTCGAAGAGGTGATTCAGTCCTGTGATTTTCCATCTCGCGTCTCTTCTTACGACCTTCGATAAGACCTGGACGATCCGGGTGCTTTGGGTCTCCATAGAGAAGAATATGAACCTTTTGTGCCTTTTCGTACTCAAGATACTCCATGAACGCGCGTTCAACCGCGGCCCAAATTAAAATCTCGTTCCAATCCCGAGGAATGAGTATCTGTGTTTGAGGTAAATTAGCATCGTTAATCGGATGCTGTTGAAGCATTCGCGTCTGAATTTGGTAAGCCTTGTCGGGAACGGGAGTAAACCCTATCAAGTTTGAAAAACGATACCACTCCGTCGGTAGACTAAAAGTAGGCTGAAAGTTATCTGCTTTTTGATAATGTGACTGCATCAGCTTACGACGTATTGAATTCGTCGGAGGGTCTTGCCATATCAATATGTCAAGAGTTGCGACGTTGGCCGTCGCGGAGGGAAGCAGATTGGACTCCATATACTCTTGCTGTTGAGGTGTAAGTGTATAGGGAACCCCATAAAGCTCCAACTGGTCAAACTCGTTCCTGAAATCAGGATCGCTCGTAATTTCGAGCAATGAATCACGAACCCAAATCGGGGCTCTTGTCAAAGCGTCCGAAGTTTTGTTCTCGGCTCTTATAATGACTTCGTTTAGTAAGTCGTTAATGAGCCAAGTATATAAACCCGTTGGTTGAAGAACCGGCATGTATCACCTAATCGTGAAATGCACTACAAACGATATCTGTAAACTGAGCTGCCGCTGCTGTCGCTGCTACAGTTTGAAACGTTACCGAGGCCGCTATCTTCGCTGTGATTCCCCCATTTAGCGGAACTCCTGAAGTGATAAGATACCCATCACAATGAGGCGTGTAATTTGCATCAGCAAAGGCTGTCGTCCATGTTACGACCGTAGTGCATGTATCTCCAACGCCAGCAGCCGTCACACAGCCTACTGTTGTACGAGTGGCTTGATATCCTGAGCCCGCGGACTGAGAAAGACCTTGATTCACAACGACATCGCCATTCGCCCCGGAAGGACTGCTTCCTGGCGTTAGCACCACACTTCCACCTGCGCCAGTTGTAGTGGCTGCCCCTCCCGAGAGCGTCAGAGTACCTCCAGTGTGCGCCGTACCGCCAGCAGGACCGGCGGAAATACTGACTGCATAACCGTTTCCAAGAGTAAGTCCCGTAGGGTAAAAAGTGACGGGAAGAACTCCGAAAGGACTCACGTCCATTCCGCCTACAAATATGTTTGTCCCATCATAACCGAGCGCTGATAGGTCCGCAGTATTCCCTGAATTCCTTATATTTATTACATCAGTTGCTGCCAACCGAATCAATCCCGACTGCGCTGGATTCGCTGTAGCGCTCTCGAAAAAGTTGCTGAGAACCCCTGCACTTGCTGTAACAAGCCCACTCGCCTCTATTGTTCCTACTGAAAGATTACCTGTACTTACAAGAGGAGCTGTCCATACATATGAATATGTAGTAGCTCCTGTCGTGGCTACACTTATAATGTATGTTATACTCGCAGGAGCAAAGAAGTAATAATTACCACTTTGATCAGCGCTCAATGGCTGAGTGATGGCTGTTGTCAGAGTTATATTGGAGTATACTGTCGTCGTAGGCGTACAAATAGTCCCCGCCGCAGGTAAAATCGACCCTTGACAAACATAAACAGCCGCTCCCGGAAGGGGCTGTAAAACATTACCGACAATTCCAGTGGAGCTCGAAATTGGAACAGACTCCCAAGCTGTGTTAAAATGAACAGCACCTTGAGCCGCTGCGAGCGGAGCTATTGTTAACAAAGTTAACAGAAGCAGTAATAGTCTTTTTGTCATCGAAAAACCTTCACGGAGCTAGTTAGCAGCCTGAAGCCCCGTTGCCGCTAAAGGGCCTGTGTACCTGTAAATGATATAGCCTGCGATTGCTGCGCCGCCCGTGGGCACCGTTGCGGGCGTGAAGTACACGTACACGATGGTGCTTGCATTAGCTGTGGCATCGGCGTAGTCCTGGCTGCCATCAAACGTCGCGGGCAAAGTTCCTGCCGGGACCGCCGCGCTTGACACTGCGCCATTCACGTCTACTGTGTAAACCTGATAGTAGTAGGTCACATTGGCCACGACCGCTGTATCGTCGTAGCAAAATGACCCCGCGGGAGCAACGGACGGGCAAGTGCCCGAGGTCGTTGCAGTCGCTATCTTCACGTAGCCTGACGGCACTGTCTGGCTGAAGAGCGGAATGATACCCAACAGCACTAAGACTGGGATCAACAGCCACAACACTCTGAGTTTGCGTTTCATTGTGTTTTCTCCTTAGTTTCAACCGAAATCTTGGGCCGCTCGACCAATCCATAGCAATGCAAAACCAAGGTCTCTCCGGGCTTGCTGTGAATCGTAAGGTGGTCCTTCATGTGTTCAATCCATTCCTTCACATCTCCCTGCACTAGATTGCAGCCTGGTATTTTCAGAAATACGTCAGGCCAATCAAAGCGCACGATGCCACTTTCGGGAACTTTCTTTGTGAGTGCAAAGTTGATTTCTTCTCGCGTTGCCGGGTCGTAGCCGAGTCCGCGCAAGCCGCCATAAGATGAAGGCGCTAACAAGCAATCCGGCTTCGTGCCCAGCGGCGCGTTCGGGTCAGCTATGAAGTAGTGCATCGTGCCCTTGCCGTCCTTATGTGGCGCACAACTCCAGTGCGCTATAGGTTTCTCGGTCCATTGGGCCTGCGCGAGCAGGGTTAGTGGAAAAAACAGAAGTATTAACAACCGGCTCATGGTGTCACGCAAGTAATCTGCACGATTTCCGTATCACTAGCTGTCGGCGTGAGACTATAGGCAAACGTCACGCTCGTAGCACTAAGAGCCGAGCTTGTGAATGTCCCTGTCGGGTTCGTGCCTCCGGTTTGAATTGCCGTGCAGCTAAATGGGGCAACGAGATAGGGTGAAGGAAAGGTGTAGGCGATAGTGGGGTTCGCTCCCGTGCCGCTTGCGCCGTTGGTGATTGTGCCCTGTACAGGAGCATCTCCACCACTCAAAGCCGACCATGCGGCGCTGGCACCCCAATTTCCACTTAGTACCAGCTTCGCGGCTGTTACAAGAACGCCGTTGGAAGTGGCCGCTTCACCAGTGAGGCTCCCAAGTCCGTTGAAGACTCCGCCACCGCCGTTCGTAAAGGTATTGTTTGGCCCGTAGACGTTGATGGTGTTACCGGCTGCGCCGAGGATGGCGTATTGCGATGCCCCACCTTGAAAAACATTGTTTGGTCCGATGTTCAGAACCGCTCCGGTCCCGGCAAAGTATGCTCCGGCTGACCCAGCCCCACCACTCACACCGAATTCGCTCATTTCTGTAGTGAGAACAGCGTTATTTTCCATTTTCAGGGCGCTGTCGGACGGACCTCCAATCCAGTAGTCGTTAAGCGAAAAAGCAATACCGTAGTGGTCCCAGTTGAAAGCGGAATTATTAAAACTGAAAACACGCGAGGCTGGATTTGTGACTAAACACCAGGTGCTGTTCACGGTATAACTGTTGCAAGACATGCTGTTGTTCGACATATTCACGAAACCTGCAGATATGTTCATGCCGGTCGAGCCAAAAAAATTTGAACCTCCGACCTCAAAGGTGTCGTCGCCACCACCGATAAGAATACCTACATTGCTTGGACCACAAGTGCGCGCTCCCCATCCCACTCCATCTACACGAAACGTGCTTGTGGCGCTACCTACATCCAATAAGGCGATGATGTTGCTTCCGCTGCATCTTTGTCCAAGCCCCCAAACAGTAAACTGCTCTAGGTCAGTGATGTTTGCGTTCCCAACGCATCCTCCTCCCGCCCCTGGTACGGGACAGTTTGCGAAGTTGAAACCCGTAGCGCCAGGTAAGGGAACCAAAAACGTCGCCAGGCTTTGGCCCGTGACTCGTTGGCCGAGATATCCCGTTCCTGCTGAAGTTACGCTAGGACAACCGGCGATTTGTTGTAAAATAGGCAAACTGAATCCAGTCATCCCTCCGGCAAGTTGCAAGGCAGCACCGCAGCCACCCGCCGTCCAAGCGCTATTTATGGCCGTCGTATCATCGTCGCCCCAAAACAAGCAGGTCGTGGCTGCAGCCGAGGTATTCGAGTTGCCTGTGACGTGAATCTGCTGCGCGGAATCAATTGACAGAATTGTGGTTTGATACACGCCACCAAAAGAGATGTTAGGAGCATCCAGACAAGACGACCCCGTTCCCTGTGTTGCGAAAATTGGTTCTCCGACGTAAGCGTATGGCCTGCCCAAATTGTCTGTACTGGTGAAAAAGCAATCCGAGTTTGAGCAGCTAACGATGTTGCTGGTATTTGTCGTGGTAACGTCCGCTACCACATGCGCATCAAACTTCGCACCGTAAATGCTCATTAATTGCGCTGCTGTGATGACGTTCGAGCCGTAAGTATCGGCCATCACCGTCCATTGATTCGCAAGCGGCCCGCAACTATAAGCGTAGAATGGCGCAACAGTAAGGCGCACGGGCTGCGTCGTTCCCGGCGTACACGTCCCCGGCAAGCTGGCGACTGGCGTGAGGCCACCGCCGCTGGCAGTCCACGTCGTACAAGCGCCCCCAGACACAACAGTACAAATTTGCGACCCTGTCCCAATGAGATATGTTGTACTCCCAAGTACAGCACTTGAAATCTCGCTCAAAGCATAAACGCTGGTCCCAGGCCCAGCCGCTATCGAAATCGCAGGCGGAGTCAAAGTAACGCCTGTACTTGAGGTAATAGTCACAAACTGACTAAAACAACCCGAAGTTGCCTGTGGGCAGACTTGAAATTTCCATTGAGACAACGACGGTGCAATAACCGCGTTTTGCGTGAGTGTTATCGATGCAGAGCCAGTCGCACCAAGAGCTCCGCTTTGACTTTGATTAGGAACCGTCGTTGTAGTTCCGGCCATGTAAAAAGGAGGGCCATATTGACTAGCTCCTGGAGGAGAGGACAAAACTACGGACCAAGTTCCGTTGTTCCAAGACTGACCTCCAAGGTCAGTAACCTGCAAAGTGATATTCGTGGTCTGAGCAAAAGCACCGAGGGCAAGGACGGCAAGAAGCAAACAAAAGATAAATAACTTAACAGTCACTCCTGCTACTGTCGAGCGTAGGGTTATTTGGGTTTTCGTTCCTCCAACCGAACCTGTGTAGATATCCGTTGATGCTGATTTAGACATGACATGATACCCCACTGGAACACGGCCTAGATTATGAGTAACGACAAAATCAACATTTGCATTCGGGGGTGTAGCCGTAGCCCAATTTCCACTTATGTTATCAGAATTAGTACCATCTCCATAACCAACACTTCCATTAATGACTTTCGTCAAATTTATGTAGTTTTGACGAAGCATTGAGACAAAAGTCTTCAAAGACTTTTCAGTCGGCTTGACGACACTAAAGTTAAGATTTGGAGCAGCTTTCATTTCAGTTCTCTAGTAAACCTCCGCGCTGTTCCCCTCCCATATCGTAGATTGGTGCAAGCTCGACAATTCCAGTCGGGCTATAAGGAGGCACAGATACAACATACTGAAACCGAAGTCCGGGCATCTTAAATTCTTGAACGTAGTTCAGTACATCGCCGCTTCCAGAGCCTACCGTAAACGTGTGTGTTTCGCTTTGGTTCTGCTCATTTGTCAAGGTTATCGTAAATGTAGTCGAGCCCAGATCAACAAAGGAAAGCCTAAACTTCTTGACAGTCTTTCTATGACGACGGTCACCAAAGACCAACTTTCCTGACGTTAAGCTGGCTCCATTTTCGGAGTAGTTTGTGAAGTCGATGTATGCTGGCGTACCGTCGCTATAGCCAAGAAGTACACCGCCGAAGGGGTTATTTTGCTGAAGTGTAGCTGGTGTCCAGGACTGGGCTTGAATCGTTCCTACGAGATTCATAATCTCGATTGCGTTATTTTTGAAGAAACCCCCGATCGATATGATTTTCTTGTTATAGACAAATCGTGTCCAGTTAGCCTCATCGAAGTTATAAACCCAAACAGCGATGTTTGGAATCACAAGCCAATAGGCTCTGAAATACTGTCCGGCGATTGTGTAGGACACAAGCCCGTAGATAGTCAAGGGATTGCTCGTAAGAACGTCGGCTAGAATACGAGAACGTGCTCCAAGTCTTTGACGATTACTACCAACAGGCATATCGCCTATCGGTTGGATAGAAGAGCCATCAAAAGTATAGACATTATCTATACCAAGATAGACAGCAAACTCGATGCCTTGGTCGTCCGCTCGGCATAGACTGTAAGGAGCGACACACCCTTGAGGAGTGTTAATCATTGGGTAGAAGCTAAAAGGAGCCGTCCCTATTCCTGTAGGAACAATCTGCATGATTCCATTTTGGTGAAAGCCGTATCCGTACTCCCCTAACTTAATGATACCATTGATAGGTCCGAGATTGTTAACTATGTCATTCAGACCATAGCTATAACTCGCCCAGTCGGTCGGATCGCCGATACCGCTCCAGTAGTAGCGATTAGGAAAAGCCGGATTAACAGCGAAGAGGTGCAAGCCTACTTCAGCAAGATGCTGAGCCGGAGGTGCGGCTGCGCTAGATTGTGTGTAAGCAGCAGCAACTCCATCCCATATCCATATAATATCGACACCTTGCGAAAAACAGAGCTTATAATTAAGCACATCCCAAGTAAAAAGCTCGCTTGAGGTTCCTCCAAAGGCTGGACCGTTAATTTGGGTCCAGCCTCCGTTAACGAATTGAAGAAGGCGAGTCGGAGTGATTATACACTGAATCAGGGCGCCTTGTACATTGTAAAAACTCGGGATGGCCAAAATAGGCTCATTCGCCGGCGCGGGAAGTGTTGGTAGAGCAGTCCATCCAGGACGAGTATAAGCAGCACCTTTACGAAGAATAAAGTTGGTCACATCGGCAAAGCCATAGGCTTCTATCTCCGAAAGAGGAAGCTCGCTCTGAACTCCGCCAAACGGACCTGTAAGAGCCGCTTCATAAAGCTCTTCGCTGCGTATCTGTTGTCTGTCCTGAATTGAGGGCACTAGAGCGACTCCACTATAAGCTGATTGAAAGTCTGCGAATCTGTATTGGCTGCATTCTGAACTTGCACTAGCAAATTCTGCGCTTGAGTCGAATCAACTGCAACGGTATTGGTGAGAAGAACACAAGCACCACTTCCACTATACTCCTGTAGAGTAGCGAGTTGTGAGTTCGTTACCCCTCTATTGGACATATTGACTTCAAAAATACCCGGAACAGAACCGGGAGGATTCGATATAGTTCCTCCACCACCCCCCACACCCAGAGTAGAGCCACCGTACTTGAAATATACAATGGTGTTCGCTGCATTCGTTTGAGAGGAATAAGTAAAAAACAGCTTTATACGAAGTGTTCCATTTATGCCAAGGAAATTAGCCGCGATAGGAACAGTATATATCGTATCAAGATTTGTATCCCCTGTATGAACGATAGCTGTATTGTTTTTGTAAACCGTTGGGGCCGCGACTGGAATAAAAGAGATAGTAATATCAACCCAAGCCGCCCCACTCCATTGAAAGATATGCCCCGTATCTGTTGCAAAGTAAAGAAGCCCCGTCCAGTTCGCTGGCTGTGCATCAGTGCCAGGATTCCATATATTAGCAGCAAGGCCACTTATCAAAGCCATTCGCTGTTGAGCATCAAGACGGAAAGTACGCAAATCCTGACCCAACAAGTTAGCGAGTTGAGTATCAGGCGGCTGAGTAACATCCCATACATTCGTGGGGTTTGCCATTGAATTACACCAAAACTCCTTCGTTTGCTTCTACCTGGCGAACTCGATCATCATATAACCTCAACATTTGTGGGTCTTTCTCATGAGTGACCTCAAGAGGCTCTCCGATGTGCTCTTTTATCCAATCGTAAATCTTGATAAGCTGCTCATACTTACCTTCACTCTGCGAGCCGCGAGCAGTAAAAACACGAACCTCTTTTCCCTCGGAAATCCAACGCTTCACTTTCGACACCATTGGGTCGATAGGCTCGCCAATATCATCAGACCACTTCGAGTAAGTCGCGAGTGTTCCATCGAGGTCAACACCGATCCATCCCTCATCTCCATCGGTCAAGATCCGACGAAGTTCCCTATAATCCTTCAAACAGACCTGAGCAAGGTCAGTACGATATTGTACTTCGGGAATACGAAGTCTAGTGACAATTTCGTAAGCACGAGCGAATCCTTCGCCTATCGAATCGCCGTGGCCATTAACAACTCCAAGGATGCCGACGCCGTGGGAACTTTGCAATTCGCCGTCGACGAGCATCACTCCGTAGGGGTAGAACCACTGTTTGTCATCTTCCTTAAACCCCCGAATACTAACACCCGCCTGTGCATGGTACTTCTCCGAAGGCCACGGCGGGAGGCTCAGCCTCACCCCCACCCCAAAACCTTCGCTAAGGGTGTCAGTAGGAGTGTCACCACGAGCCATAGTATCAAGAAAAGCACCGAAATTAAAGTCACACAAAGAATGAAGAGTGGTAGGAAAAGAGTCATAACCAAACCGAGGCGTGAATTCGAGGCCATAAATTCCTTCTTCATTAACGATACAGTTAATATCGATAATACCGACGTAGTTGTGTTTCTGCAACACCTTTGTTAACTTTATTAACGTTTGTTTCACAATAGGGTCTGAGATGTCGCAACGCCAGATGACATTACCCGTGCAACCACCTGAAGGACCGAGGTCGCCATTCATCGAGTGTTTACGCTCGATTGTATGATTAAACATACCCTCGGCCCACTCTTTACCATTGAACCAACCCTCGGTCGATACAGCCACGCCTTCGACAAACTCTTGAACTGTAATTTCGACCTCAGCAGAACCTTGCTCTTTTTCAAAGACCTTGAGCATCGAATGTGCGTCTTCGACATCCGAGGCTACATAGGAAGGAACGACGCCGCTCAGCCCTCCTTCCGGCTTGATTACAACCTTCCCACCGTCAGAACCAAGCCTCTCACAAGCCTCCGCAGCGTCGCTCCAGCTAGTCACGTTCACAGCTTCGGGGGTTTCGATACCAGCGTCGTTCATCACCTCCTCGGCGAGACCGCGGTCGGTCTCTAGCTTATCAGCAAAGACACTGCCACCAAATACTTTAGTACCTCCGTCACGAAACTCTTCAAGAATATGACCAAAGCCTGTGACATCGGCAATAACTGTCTGTCCAGACTTATACTCAAGTGCAGGCTCTATAAGCCCTTTACCCTGCTCGTCGTGACTAGGGTCAAAAATCTTTACCTTAACGTCGTGGCCTTCGGCTTTCAGACGGACGGCGAGGCCCACCCCGTCACCAGCATCACTCAAGATAAGGAACCTACCCACTTTTTTAGTTCTCGCCATTTACTGCTTCCTGAACTTGTTCTACGTCACTAGGAGGGAACACAGTTCCTTTTTTCACCTGAATATGAATATGTTCGTTCGAAGTGCCCCCGGCTTCGATAAAGGCATAAAAATGAACATCGCCTAGTTCGAATTGAATCGACTTTAGTGTCTCTTGTTTGTCAGGAAGGTCGTGCGTTCGTATGTCATAAGCGTTACCCGAGTGATGAGGGTCATCTGGCCCACTATGAACCCCATCACACGCCGACGTAATCTCTAAGTCATAAGTCAAAGGCTCAGCGACTACGTCGAGCGCGGAGAGGATACGGAAACCTCCGGGAGCTATCTTCGTAAACAAGACACCGTCTTTGATTCGGATGACTCCCATAGAAAACTCCTACTTCACGTGAATACGTGCAGTGACACTGTTGGGTCCGATAGCATTTATGATAAGACCCTCATACCAGTTCTCAACGTTGTATGTCTGTATTTCTCGGATTGCAGCGACCTGAGCCCTCGCAAAAACGATTGACTTTCCGTTTCTGTCCTGAATATCCATGAGAGTATCACCCACCGCAGGAGCAACAGTCCCTCCGACAATCTCAATGAATTTGATAAATACTTGGTAGGGAAAAATCACAACTCCCGCAGCGGCAGTGTCAATATACCAAGGTCTTGCTGAAAGGTCATTTGCCATGAGGGTCTCTACTTTCTCGCAACTCTGTCTTGATGTCTCGTATGTCTGTCCTGATATCATCGAGTGACTGTTTAAGAGACACTTCTTGCTCCTCAATCACAGTCACTCGATGTTCGATAGCAAGTCTGTCGACACCCAAAGTAACTAGCACGGAAAGTGCAGACGCTACAGCGGCAGTGAGCACAACATGCTTTCCTGAGTAAACTCCATTAGGCATTTGAGCTCCTCAGTTGAAGTTGTAGCTAACTGCAAAATCGTAGCCGTACAGAGCTACCGTACTGCCAGCAGGAGTTACAATTTGAGTTTCGACCCAGAGCTCCTGGTCGGGGTTGATCAAGTAACCATTGGGGGCGCTGGCGATTGCCTCAATCAAGTTGAGTTGTGCAGCGGTCAAGGTATAGTTGAGCACGTTCACAGTAGCACTAACTACCACACTCAGATTGTTAGCCGCGGAGGGAACAATGTTCGTTGCCGCCCAAGCAACTCCGTTGGAGAAGTTGACCAAATCAACACGAGAAGCAATCGACGTAAGATTGTTTCCAAGAACCGTGTAGATAAGGTCAAAGCCCTTCATCTTGAAACCCTTGACCTTGAGTGCAGTTCTGGGTTGAAGTTCCTGTGCCGTGCTCATCGAACCGATTTGATCAGGACGATACTGCTGTGGTTGCGCGGAACCCGGAATACCAGAACCGCTCGTAGAACCAAACTGTTCCTGAATATCTTCAAAAAATCCAGTACGACGCAGAGCCTGGTTCGTGAGGTTACACGCAATGTAAAACGTATTACTCGCCGCAAGTAAGTAATACCACTGACCAGCAGCGTTTCGTGTCAGTGTTGTATTCGCTAAGGGAGAGACCACGATATCCCCAAGAGCGCAGTGTACCCTTGCGTCTTGCATATCAAGGTCCATCATGTATCTTGAAGTAGTATGCGGCATTGACCCTCCTTAAAGGTCGCACTATCTGGCGATAGTGTCTAGTAAGCCTAAAACCTTGGTGCCTCGTCAGCCGCCTCGCACCGCCCAGCCCCAGAGTGGAGAAGGAGCCAAGCGAGGCACCTAAAGACTAGCGCTCATCATCTTCCGTATTGACAGGCTGCTGAAGGATATCGGCAACTTGCATTTCGGTATCGGCGCTTTGTGACAAGACTTCTTGAATGACATAGTCACGCTGGAAAGTTAAAGGGTCATCGAAACACTTTGGACACACAAGGAGTCCACGGTTGAGCCCCGACTGACGTCGCAACTGACTAGTCGGCCAGTCTTGACCACAGCGGTCACATCGGTGCCACGGGACTCCATGTATTCCGCTATGACTTTGGTTTGGCATTCTCAATTTTCGAAAGAGCTTCCGAAAGTTGCTCTTTTGTAACACCAAGGTTGTCCAAAGCCCTTGTAAAAATTCTGTCACTTCTTCGAATGAAAGAGATTTTCGGGGGTCGGTCGTAGTTATTAAGACGATCAATTTCCTACAAAAATACCACCCTCGCCGTCGAAGAATCCTGCAAGCCAATCGAGGTTCATGAAACGCCTCTAGCGAATAATACCAAAAGTAAACACTCCCGCCGCAGGAGTACAGGCCGCGGCAGTGAGT
>Ga0326727_10013631_pt1 | contig 17991 bp, 18 predicted proteins | sample MB2enrmetagenome_FD_207643 | JGI IMG/M metagenome (GOLD analysis project Ga0326727, IMG submission 207643) | Lab enriched peat soil microbial communities from McLean, Ithaca, NY, United States - MB29MY | ecosystem: Environmental > Terrestrial > Soil > Wetlands > Peat | place: USA: New York...
CAGAGAAGAATTCGTGGAAGACAATCTTGGGAGAATAAGCGCAGCCTACGGGGAACGTGTCGCCCACCACGGCCCACTGCGGCTCGCCCCAAAGGCAGAGAATCTTGCCGAGGTCGTGAACCAGGCCCGTGAGAATAAACCAGCGCGGGCGTCCGTCGCGGCGGCAAGACTCGGCGGTCTGGAGCAGGTGCTCGATCTGCGGCAGGTCGGTGTCCGGGTCGCTATCGTCAACCAGGGTGTTCAGGTATTCCATCGTCTCCCAGATCCCCATGCGAGTGCGCCCGCGATCGCCGTATTCGCGCTGCTTGGCCTTGACGAACTCGCGAGTCTGGTAGGTGTGATTAAGGCGATAGAACTCCTTTACGGAGGGCCGGGCATCGCCGGTGTGGTCGCGGAACTCCTCTGGCTTTTTGTCCGTGCTGCCCGAGGCTGCCGCCACGGCCTGAGCGTCGGAAGGCCCTTCGGGGTAGCGCTGCTTGAGAAAGTCTTCCCACTCGTCGAAGCTGCTGAGTGGTGAGCCTAACTTATTGGTAGATTCCACGGACCGCCCTCCTTGGCGCAGGCGAAACCGCACATCTTGATTTCAGACACCTTACGATTAGCCCTATCCCAGTCTCAAATTTGACATAAGTGGTTGGCCGTGTCAAGAAAGCCACCTCGCCGCGTACGGCATTACGGAGGCTTAAAGGTCAAATCTGGTTACTGAACATTGACATTTTGTCCCGGATCGCGCTACGTTGGTAGTGTCAACCTGAAACTCAGAAAGGAGGTGCCCCTATGGCACGCTTCGAAAGAAAACCAGAGCGGACTTCCCTCGCCGAAACCCCAAAGGTCGAACCAAGGCGACCGGCCATCCCTCTACCATCGTCTTCTCGCACTCTGACTCAAGATGAGCCGCAGCGACGGGCTGTTTCGGAAGACGACGTGAGACATCGAGCCTATGAACTCTACCTCCAACGAGGCGCTACAGCAGGCAGCGACGTCGGCGATTGGCTGCAAGCGGAACGGGAACTCCGGGCGAACTGATCGACGGTCAGAGGCCAAGAGACGCTAGACCCATTCGGCAGTCTGGCCGCCACTCCACGGCGGCCAGACTAACTTTTCGCAGCTTGCCCTCCCCGTCTCCCTAAATCAACATCACCCTGTCCTCCCCACAGCAACAGAAAGGCTTGGACACGCCACGGTCCGCTTGTGCCCCTGGCGCCTGAGGGCATATACTCGGGTCGCTTCAAAGATGCCAACCACAAGGAGCAACGCTGTGAACGAGCGGTTAACTTGTTTCAAGAGCCCACGCTTGGTCAACTTCGGTCTAATTACAATCGCCGCAATTGTGTTCCTGCCCTGCACACTGCTTATTGCCGGGGCATCCCCTATCCCCGTGCGAGGGCTCAACCTCGGCGCCCCGAAGCCCGATGAACTGCCCCTGGCGGTGAAATTCATACGCGAGGTCCTGCCGAAAGCAGGCGTAAACGTACTGGTGATGGAGTTCGACTATCGCTACCAGTACAAGTCGCATCCGGAGGTGATCGATGCGGATGCGCTTTCCGAGGACCAGGTCAAGCAGATTGTGGCGGCTTGCCACGACGCCGGGGTTCGCCTGATTCCACTGATCAATTCGCTGGGCCACCAGTCCTGGGCAGGGCAGACGTTCGGGCTCTTGAGGGCCCACCCGGAGTTCGATGAAACGCCTGGGAAATACCCGGGCAACCAAGGCATCTATTGCCGAAGCTATTGCCCCTTGGCCCCCGGGCTGCACAACGTAGTCTTCGACCTGATCGATGAGCTTGCCGGCGCCTGCCGGGCCGATGCCGTTCATGTCGGTATGGACGAGGTCTTCCTGTTGGGCGAGGACGACTGCCCGCGCTGCCGGGGCAAGAACAAGTCCGAGCTGTTCGCGCAGGAAGTGCGTACCTTACACGATCATCTGGCCGCGACCCATCGCGAGATGTGGATGTGGGGAGACCGCTTTCTGGACGGCGACCTGACCGGCCTGGGGAAGTGGGAAGCCAGCCAGAACGGGACAGCGCCCGCCATCAACCTGGTTCCGAAGGATATCGTGATTTGCGACTGGCATTACGACATGGCGGTCCCCACGGCGGCCTACTTCGCCATTCAGGGCTTCCGCGTGGTGTCGGCGCCGTGGCAGATGACTGACGTCGCCCTAAACGAATTGGAGATGGTCCGCAAAGTGCGCGCCGAGGCGACGGATCCGCTCAAGTCGCGCACCCTGGGGCTGCTGCAAACCACTTGGATAGACCTGGGCGACTTTGTGAAGGCGTACTACGGGCAAGCCTCCACCAGCGCCGACGCGGTCAAGGCTGCGGAATGCTTCAAGGCGCTATTCAGGGAAATTCAGCAGGAGGATTAGTCTGCCGGACGGTGGGGCACAAAAGAGGATAGCGAAAGGGGCAAAGCGCATGGAAAGCACACCTTCAGAGGAAATCCGCGTGGCTCTGCCGGGCTCCCTTGCGCCTATTAGGCTGCCCGCGGGATGGTCGCGGGCCTCCGAGCCAAGCGCTGCGGTGACGATCGTCGGCCCCGAGGGGGACTTGCGGGTTGCGTTCCTTATCTGCGCGCTCGACGGCACGCCGGAAGAAATCGCGCGCCGCGCGTGGCGAGTTTTCGACCCTGGATTCGATTTCCCGGTGCGGCAGAAAATTCAGATGCCTGGGAGCGGCGGGTGGGAAGCGGTCTTTCAGATCGTCCACAACGTTCCGGCTGCACAGTCGCGTAGCGCCGTAGCCGTTCTGCGCACACGGGGAGATAACGCCTATTGCGTGTTGGTGCTTGGGACAAAGGCTTCCTTGAACCGTCGAATGGCTCAACTCTGGGAGGTCCTGGAGAGCTGGAAACCGGAGGGGCTGAGCGCGCCAAACCTCGCCGGTGCTGAGCGGAAAGAGTGGGGCGAAAAGCAGAGCGCTCAAATGAGCGAATTCCTTCGCGCCGGCATCGCGGAATTGCAGATTCCGGCAGTCGCAATGGCCGTCGTGCAAGCGGGACGCATCGTTTTCGCCGAGGGCTTCGGCACGCCCAGGATTGGGTCGAGCGAGCCGGTGCGGCCGGACACGCGCTTCATGATCGGCTCGAACACCAAGCCGCTAACCACGCTGATGATGGCTCGGCTTGTGACGCGGGGGAATTTCGATTGGTCTACGCCGGTGACGAAACTGCTGCCCGATTTCGCGCTCGCCGATCCCGAACTGACCCGCAAGTTGGAGATGAGGCATACAGTCGCCGCCTCCACGGGGATGCCGCCACGAGACATGGACCTGATCTTCAAGTTCAAAGGGGTCACGCCCGAGCAGCGGCTGGCCGAGATGAAGCAGATGAAGCCCACTACGGGCTTCGGCGAAACATTTCAATACTCCAATTACATGGTGGCCCTCGGAGGGTATGCAGCGGCTCGAAGCTTCCGGCAAGAAAACTCGCTGAAAGAAGCCTACGAACAGGCCATGCAGGAATTGGTATTTGAGCCACTCGGCATGGAGCGGACCGGTTTCGACGAAGGACGTGGCGAGCATTCGGCATCGCCGCACGCCATCGGCTTCGGGGGGGGCTGCGAATTGCTGGACCCGGCGATGGAGCGTTTCGCGGCAGCTATCGCACCAGCGGGGGGAGGGGCCTGGTCGTCGGCCGGGGATATGGCGAGATATCTCCTGCTCGAATTGAACCGGGGAAGGCTGCCCAGCGGAGAGCAGTTGCTCCCGGAAGATGCGCTCGTGGAACGATGGAAGCGCCTAACCAAAATCACCGACAAGATGAGTTATGGGCTGGGCCTGCTCCGCAGCGAAGAAGATGGGCTGGATGTGATCAGCCACGGCGGCATGACGCTTGGCTTCACGTCCGATATGTATTTTCTGCCCCAAAACGACGTCGGGGTGGTCTTGCTTACTAATCTATACGCGGCCAGCCTCCTCGCGGCGGCGCGGCAGAAAGTATTCGAGCTGCTCTTTGGCGCGCCGGCGAAAGCCCGGCAGATGATCGAGGCCGCCTCATTGGCTGAAAAGGAGGCAATGGCGGGCAGGCGCGCTCGCGTGAAGTTGGGTGCCGAGGCCGTGGCGTGGCTGGAAGGGATTGCGGGCGAGTACCGAAGCCGCGAGCTCGGACCCCTGGTCGTGCGTCGGAAAGAAGGGGGATACTGGGGCGAGTTCGAGAGTTGGGCCAGCCCGCTGGGCATCGAGGAGCAACCCAGCGGACGCCCGCTGGTGGCGCTGGTCGGTCCCGGGTTGATCCACGCCCTCCGCCTGCAAGTGGCGGACGACGCCCAGGCCCTCGTCCTGGATCAGGGACAACACGTCTACAGGTTTGAGAGGCAGTAACGGCGCTGGCGGAATCAAGCACTTACCTTGTCTGCGAGAGGACGCCATTGCGGGCTGCGCCACGAAGCGAGTGACACTTTACGTATGCGTCCGCGGCGGAGTGTTGAGACGGGCACATCCCCGCCCCGCTCAGACCGTCTCTCCGTGGAAGCACCGGTTTCTGGACCGCGCCTAACACGATGATCACCTGCCGTAGGTCGGCTTAATGGCTCAACGACCAGACGTACGCCGCGAGCGCCGAGAGTTGGTCCGGTGTGAGTTGCGCCCCGCCCTTGGGCGGCATGGGGCTACGATATTCTTTGGGGTGCTCGACTCCTTCCCGAATCGTCTTCAGGATTCCGGCATAGCTGCCGTCGCTCCACAACCACTTCTTCGAGGCAAGGCTAGGGCCTAAGGGCGAACCGCTGCCGCGGGCGCCGTGGCAACCCACACAAGTGGCCCCGCCCACTTGTCCGTGGTAAATGCGATCGCCCAAGGCGACCATGGCTCGCGTCGCGCCGTGCGGAACGGGAAGATTCCCCGATGCCGCCGCGCCGGCGTTGGCATGCGTTCCCTCCGGCGGCTTGGCAAAGGACTCTTCCGTCTCACCGGCCGGCGCCGAAGGACTCGGGCACGGAGTGATTCCGGCGGCGCCGTCGCCTCCGCCCTTATACACAATTCGATAGATTCGGCCCCGTACATCGTCGGACACGAAGAGCGCCCCGTCCGGCCCCACCGCCACGCCCGAAGGGCGATGTGCAGCGCCTTCCGGAGTCTTCACCGCGCCGGCAAAACCATCGGCGAAAATCTCGCAGTTTCCGGCAGCCTGGTCGCCGAGGAGTGGCTGAAAGACCACGTTATAGCCGCCTTGCCGGTAAGGAGCGCGATCCCATGAACCGTGGAAGGCGATGAAGACTCCGTCGCGATAGCGGGCAGGGAATTGCGTCTGGTCGTAGTGCGTCATACCGTTCGGCGCCCAGTGGGCGGGAAGCGAGGCGACGGGAGAGATCTTGTCGGCGCAAATGCCCACGCGTTTGCCGCCGTCACCGCCATACTCGGGCGCCAGCACGAGCTTTCCCGCAACTCCGTCGAAATAACATTCGGGCCAACCGTAGTCGCCGTCCGGCTTCAAGAGAAGCAACTCTTCTGCGGGCAAGGTCGCTTCCTCAACGGGCTTATAGAGTTCCGGCCAATTCGCATGCAACTGGTCGCGTCCGTGCTGGGTGACGAACAAGCGCCCGGCGGAATCGAAGGCGAAACCTTCAGCGTTGCGGATGCCCGTCGCGTAACGCGCCTCGGGCGAAAACCTTTGGTCCGTTTTGTTCGCGTCGAAACGCCACACTCCGCCTCGGGTCCTGAGTTCGGTACACGGGTCGGCGCCTGGCACGTGGGGTTGGCGGTTGCGCGGCTGGCAGGCGTTGGTAGCGGTGGCAACATCCACGTACATCATTCCCTCGGCGTCAATAATGAACGGATGCATGGGATGATCGCCGCCCAGGGGCAGGCCGGAGACGATCGTCTCGGAAGCGTTCTGAGGCACAAGCAAGCCGGCAGGGAGCGCATAGCGCACGATTCGATCGTTAAGCTCTGCGTAAATCGCGCCCTTGTACATGCCGATGCCGGTGCCACCCGCACCACCCGTCTGGACGGTTGCGCCGAAGCGTTCGATGACATTGGCCTTTCCGGCACCGGTTGTGTCCTGGAGGGCCACCAGAAATCCTCCCGGGTGAGTGCCTTGGCCTCCATAGTACCTACCGGACCAGGTGTTGGCGTAAACGACTCCAGTCGGTCCCACCACCAGGTGGCGCGCATGTCCGATGCCGTCAGCAAAAACCGTCGCGCAAAAGCCGGCGGGCAGCGTTAAGCCTGTGTCGTCGTCCGGACACAACGAACTCTTCGCTCCGTTCGCAGAATTCGATTGGCTTCGAGTTGAGACCGATGAGCTCAGCAAGCAGAACACGGCGAGGCAAGACAATAGAGTTGCGATCACGTACCGCCGACGCATGGAACCCTCCGAAGCTTGATTGAGATTCTTGCCCACTATCCCGTTACATTCTTCATGCTCGTACTAAGTCAGTTGGCAAGTCAAGCCCGGTGCCCCGGCTCACATGTTCGGAGCCGCGTCAGGGGCGGCATAGACTAGCCCAGGACGTGAGCCCTGGGTTGGACAGCCCTCACCCCGCCTTCGGCACCCCTCTCCCTCCCGGCGGGAGGGGGGATGGGGGAGGGCTTTACCGATGCAGCACGAGAGTCCACAAGGCTTAAATCGGCATTCTCCCCGAAATCATACGAGCTGGAATCGTAACCCCCGGACGCCGTGGCAAGGCGACGTCAACCTGGCCCCTGTGTAGCCGACAATTTGTCCCTATCTTGCCTCCCCTTGCGACGCCGCGGCCTTTCCGCGTTTTCCCAAACTGTGGTGTTTCTTGCTCCCTTCGGGGCCTGCCTTGTGCCGATTGGCGCGCCAAAGGCCCCTGATTTGCACAGCTCAAAAAAGTGATGTGCCTTGTTTTCAGCCACTTCTTGGCTTTGTTCCCAGTATTTTTCAATTCCCTCGCGGTACCCCGAGTTTCCCCCAGCCGGGCAATTTCGGTCCCTGCCGAATCCCCCCACGGTCCAGTCCCCCGCCCCAACGTGTGCGGCGTCAAAAGGCTCAAATTTTGGCTCTCTGTCACGCATTTGAGCACTCAATCGGAGTTCGTTTTGAGTTCGTTTTAGTTCGTTTTTAACATGCCTTTCTTTGTTTTCAATAACATACTGGCTTCGTTCGTATCTTTTTTTGTTTTTTGGGGACCCCAGTTTTCCCGAGTGCGGGGACTATTGCGCTTTTCCTCGCGGTCCGCAGCCTGCCCACGACAATGTGTCCACAAAATGACCACACTTATAGGCTACCATGTGTCCCTGGATTTGTCAAGCGAAAAATGCGAACGGCGCTAGTGTCTGGGACCGAATGTCGTTTGGCCGGCTGGCGCAGGACGATCAGGGAGGTAGGGGTGGTTCGCGAACCGCCCCTACAGTTAGAGATTATCCATAACTGGATACCCAATGACGTAATCCGCGATACGGCAACTGAATCGGGCGGTGGTGCGCGGCTCAGCCCACTAGCGTTGCGTTACCGAAGAAAGTGAAACAGCCGATGGTCTGTCACCCTGAGCGCAGCGAAGGGTCTCTGCAGTCGTTTTCTCAGTGAAACTACGGGGATGCTTCGCTTCGCTCAGCATGACAGCTTACGCTCGGCGTGTCTTACCCCAGCCTTTCCTTCCCTTCCTCGTACACGAGCGACAGGCACAGCCCCGTCACCAGGGCAGGCAGTGGAGAGAAGGGCCCCGGCCTCAGCATCTTGAACATGAAGTAGGAATACTCTCCTACTAGCATTATCGCCCACACGCCCGCCAGCATCCAATAGTGTCTCATACGCTCCCGTAGTGTCCTTTGCTCTTCCCCTGGTCGTCGTACACATGGGTCGGCTGCATGGTTCGCCACGCACGGGGCCGCCCAGCAGATTCCGCTCGGACACCGGCTTCCCGACGAGGCTCCGCCGAGCGGCAGATTCGGCGCAGAGGTGGGCCCAATGCCAAACACTTTATGCAGAACCAAATACCTCGCCTCCGAACGAGCCGATGGCGAAAGCTCAGGATTTGGCTCCTTGGAACTCCCTGCTCCAATGAGTACGTCAACTATTCAGTTGAAGGAGTAATCCCTTTTTCAGAATATGCGAACCTGCCGTAAAAGGCAAGTAGTAAGCGGAAAATCTGCACCCATAGCCCCTACCCTTGTGCATAACTCAGCCCTGCAATAACGTGCCAGTATGCTTTCGGCTAACGACCCGATCATGATCAGGAATTCTGATATCCGCCGCCAGACCGAAGCTTTAACCCAACAGCACGCGTGGCCTTTGCACGATCCAGTGATTTCACAGGCTTTGGGGGCAGTGCGCAAGTTGTCAGGACCGCATCGTCCTACTAAGCAGATCGCAATAAGCCTCACGTCGTGGTGCGCCGTTAGCGCTCTCCTTTCCCTCAAGGCGGGCGACATTGGCCAAGCGCACGATGGCCACCCAGTTGCTGTGCTTGGTGCCATGCGTGTAAAGCACCAGCATCTGCACACTTCCGCGCAAACGCAACTTCTGAATAATATTTGACAGAAAGTCCGTGTCCGCAACGAAGTGAGCGGATTGCCCTCCCAAGATGCCGAGGGGGCGACCATGGTGGGACAACAGAACGACCGGGTTTTGTTAGTAGACGACGAACCTCTTGTCCGAAAGTTCATCTCGGGATACTTGGTGGCGGCGGGATATGTCGTTCGGGTGGCGGTTGACGGTCTCGATGCGCTCGAAAAACTTCGCGCGGGACTCCCGGACTTGATTATTTCCGACCTCAAAATGCCCCGCATGTCGGGGTTTGAATTTCTTGACGTAGTTCGCAAACGCTTCCCTCAAATTCCCGTCATTGTAATCAGTGCCGACGCCACCGATGAAATGCCAGAGGGAGTGGCCGCCGACGCCCACTGCCAGAAGAGTGGATTCGGATGTGAGCAGCTCTTGCAAGCTATGCGGGACCTGACCACAAAACTTCCTCTACGAACTGCTCCCCCCCACGTTGACATCAAGCCAACCCAGGCAATATGGGATAGGGACGGAAACTACACCATCAGTTGCGAAGACTGCTTGCGTGTATTCAGTGTCCCCCGCGTCTTTCACAAGGGGCAAGATGAAAAGTCGACCACCTGTGTGCACTGCGGGAAAGTCGTTCAGTTCCTCGATGCTAAGGACACCTAGGCATGTTGATCGCTCTCCGCTTGGAATAGCGGTACTATGGCGGCTCGGCACTCTGCGGACAAGACGATTTCCGCCACTCAAACCGGAAGAAGAAGACAGGCCGCTGATGGCTTCCCCTCAAGATATAGAATCCGCAAGGCTCAGTATGCTGGAAGCGCGAAAGGCGCTTGAGGACTATGAAAGGCTTAAGGGCTTTGCTTCGTGTTCCCAACACATAATCCTCACTCGGGTATTCACCAAAGCCACACAGGCCTACCTAACGCTTTCAGCGAGCCAACGATGAACATGGCTCTGGCGAAGCAGCACCCACGCCTGCGGTACGTCGCGTCAGTGTTCTCGGGGAACGCTCGGGAGTGGCGTTTCCCGAGTTCTGATGCCCCAGTAGGAAATCCCACGCAAGCCGCCTTTCCACGAGGTTTGGGTGACGTCCAACTAGGGTGCAGGGCCAGCAGCAACCAACATTCGACCTTTTTCGGGCGAGGAGGTGAACGATGAACGAATTCAAGAACGCCAACGCCCTTACACACGCGGTGAATGACAGCCTCCGGGCCCCCATTGTACCCCGCGCCTACAATCGGTTCTTGCCGGACGAATCCCTGTGGTGGCTTGTCGGATACGCTCCATGACAATTCAGTCTTCTGTGCCCAATCAGGCCGTAACAGGGTCCAGGGAATCCGAGCCTCGGTTGGCAGCCGCCCGGATACTTGAGGCGGAGCGGAGGAACCCCACCAGTTCGTGCTTGCGCAGCATCTCCAGACTCAGCCGGCATACCTGGGCTGCAGGCACCCCACCTACAGCGCGATGACGGCGAGAAAAGCGCCTCACGATCTCCTGCACCGTGGATTGACCTTCGCAGAGGAACAGGGTATCCGCCAGCAGCCGTGGAAGCTCCATCAGCTTTAGACGGTCATCATCGGACTTGCTGGCCGCGAGCACCCTGGGACCGCGAACGACGCGCTGAAGAGGTTGCTTTGAGCGCAGCGCCTGAAAGATAGCCCGCACATCTGTCGTCACGCGAACCACGTGAACGCCGGGGGCACGGAGGGGAATCAAGTCGGATGTGATCGCCACCTCGTCCGGCTCGAAGAGACCGGAAGAGGCGGTGTCATCCTGGGACTCAGCCTCCAGCGCCTCCTGCAATTCGAGGAGCCCTCGAACAGCGACGCTTACCGGATTCATCTTCGCCAAATATACAGCCTTCAGAAACGCTTGAAAATTGTGCGAAAACTCGATAGAGGCATAGTACTTGGCGGGGTTTGCGGGTTCCTGCCGCCATGCCCGCCAGGCGTCGAAAACTGTCAGCAGATGGCCGGCTTCCTGGTGCAGCGCGATGAGCAGCCAGCGGAAGCGACGCTCTGCCCCCATAAAGAACCGGTTCAACTCCATCAGGTACCCCCGGTCCAGAGGGCTGGGTAAGCCGTAAAAATTGGGGAAGATCTCCGGAAAGGCGCGGATCAATTCTCGATCGGCGGGATCTTGCTGCCAGCCTTGGTGCGACATGTCGGAATAGTGGCCGTCAAACAAAAGCCGGTCGCGGTTCTGCCTCAGCAGCACAGTCCCCGCCAGCGGAGCCAGGATGTTGAGCTGAGGGTTGACGCGCTCGTGACGCAGAGTGTCCACGACGAAGGCCACGGTCAGAGCCAAGTCCTGTTTCTCCTCTTCCGGGTACCCCATAATCGTGGAGACGGTTGTGGCCATTCCCTCCCGGTCTGTCAAGGAGATCATCCGCGCAGCCTCTTCCAAATCGAGGCCTTTTTGAATGATCTTCTGCATGCGAGGTGAACCAGTCTCGATGCCGAAGAAAATAGCATTGCACCCAGCCCTGGACATGAGCGCCAGGAGGTCACGGTCAACGCAATCTGTGCGGGCACTGCAACCCCAGTTGAACTTGTAGCCCGACTGCAACAGCACTTCGCAGAAATGGACGACTCTCTTCCGATCAACAGTGAACATATCGTGAATAAGGTCAAAACCCTCCGTACCATACGTCTGGTGTAGAAAGCTCATCTGCTCGATCAGGCGAGCGGGGGACTTCAGCCGGAAACGCCGATGAAAGAAATCATTGGTGGAGCAGAAGGTGCACCCAAATGGACATCCTCGGCCCAGTTCGAGGGCCAGCCGTGAGCACAAGGACCGGTCGCGGGCGAGCAGATGATAGGCGGGGAGGGGTAGCGAATCCAAATCCTCAATCACCGGGGCATTCGGATTGCGGAGGATCCTTCCCTGGTGGCGATAGGTGATTCCCAGGATGCCGCTTAGATCGTCTCCGTCCGCGAGGGCCCGCAGCAGGCGGGGAAACGTGACCTCGGCCTCTCCCCGCACAATCACATCAACGGCGGCAAATGCGGCTAAGGTAGCCTCATCCACCACCGAGGCCTGCGGACCGCCCAGCACGATCGTCGCCCCAGAGTGGGTCCGCCGAATCTCCTGGGCCAGACGGAGAGTTAGGGGGAAGCTGCTGCACATGGTGCTGAAGCCGATGACATCGAACGGAAGCTCGGCAAGCCGCGCCGCAGCGAATGAACAGAAATTAAGATGCCTGTAGGAGCCTTGCTCCGGCCACGAGTATTCAAAAAAGAACCGATTGAGATCGACTACGTCGGGGAGAAAGCCATTCTGTTCCAGGACGGCTGCCAAGCTGAGGATTCCAAGAGGCACATCGAGGGCCGCGTCCCTCAGATCGGTCGACTGAGCAATGGGCCCGTCCTCCAGCTCAGCGACTGTTGGAGCCGCTACAAGACACACTCGCACCCTGAGTCCTCCTGCGCACTTGGTTCTTCCCAGCCTCGCGAGACCTTGCGAGATGCCTGCTACTACCGCCGAGGATGTTGATGCCTAAAGGCCGATGTGACCTCGAACTGTTTCCCCTGGGCTTTGATCATTCCCAGAAACTCTGGAACCAATTTCTGTCCTAACTCCTCGAGCTTATCTAGTTGTTCTTCGGTAGCGTCTAAGTCCTTTATGATGATCACCACTTCGGTGTCCCTTATCGTGCCGCCCCCTGCCTTCGTTGTCTTTGCCATTTGCAACTCCTTCTGTTGCCTTCATCAGGATACTTACATCCCATTCTTTACAACACCTGTGCCCATACCGGGCCGCCAGAATCGACTCGTTGGTTCCCTGCGTCAAGGGAGTAGGCCATTCCCCAGCTTCTTCGCGACCCGGTAGTGTGAAATCGTCTTGCCCGTCATTGGGAATTCTTGATGAGCAGCGCATCGGTCGTGTCCTTTCCGCGCGAGAGGGCCAGGCGGCCATCGCGGGACCAGTCGAACGCGAAAATCTTATCGGAAGTGAAATGGGTCACCGGCTTCGGCGGGCCGCCCGTCACCGGTTGTTCCCAGATATTATCCACGCCATTCACGCTGTTGAGGAAAGAGATGGCGTGGCCATCGGGGGCCCAAAGAAGGGGTGGAGGGGCCCAAACAACGGGATATTGGCCGGTAACCGGCAGCGGGAGAACCTTGGCGGGTTGGCCGCCCGCGAAAGGAACCACCCCCAAGCTCACCGGCTGATTCTGACCGGGAGAGTATCCAAAAGCGATCCACTTGCCGTCCGGGGAGACGGAGGGCCAAATGGAGTTGTAGTCCGTCAACTGGGACGCTGGCCCGCCTCCGCTCGGAACCTTCATCAGAGTAACCTTCCCGCCCAAGTCCCGGCTGAAAACCACCCACTGACCATCCGGCGACACGGCGGGGCCGCCATCAGACCGGCCCTGGGTAAGCTGTTTCAGGTTGGTACCGTCCATGTCCACCCGCCAGATGTTCCACCGGTTATTTCGGTCGTGCTGGATGAAGGCAATGAAGTCACCACGGGGAGAGACGACGGGGCCATAAGAACTCGAATATGCATCGTTGTTGGTGAGCTGCTGGGGGTTCGAGCCGTCTGAGCCCATCTCCCAAAGGTCATAGCCCCCGTTATGAACTGAGCAATAGACGATTTTCCCGTCCGGCGTCCATGCCACACCGTTATCGCCGTCGCCGTTCTGGTTTCCGGAACTCAACGTGCTGGCTTCGGACTCCTTGCCAGGCGTGGCGACCTGGAGGGTGGCAAGAATCTGCTCCTGGAGGGCCAGCAAGGTCTTTCCGTCCGCAGCCGCCCGAACTCCTGTGTACTTCGAAAGCTCGTGAGTGAGCTGGCGGACCTCGCCTCTCTCGACCGACACTTCGTAAAGCTGTGATGTCGCAATGTTCCCGGATTCCCCTTGCGGACTGCCCGCAACGACCAAGTGACGGCTTCCAGGAAGCCAAGTGAGATCTGCGATCCAATTCCAATACGCGCCTGCCACCGTCTGCGCCGGGCCGCCTTCCGCCCCGATGGTGGTCAAAACCGGCTGCGGCCTAAAGTGAGCGAAGGCGAGGGTCCTGCCATCCGGAGACCAGGCAACGCGCGGCGTGTCCATCCACCCAGTCCCCTTGTAGGATGCCAACGCCCGCTCGCTAGAGCCATCCACCGAGGCGGTCAGCAGGCTGAACTCATTAATGGCTTCCCGCACGAAAGCGATCCGCTGGCCATCGGGTGAGAATGCCGGCGGGCCGGAAATCCCCACCAGCGTCCTCCTTGCGCTTCCCCCGAGGGCGGGCACTTGGTAAAGATCGCCGCTAGGTTTCAGAGGCTTCTGGCGGACGAAGTAAATGTAGCTGCCATCGGGAGAGAATGCCAGGCCCGGACATTGATCCTCGCCCAGAGTGGCAATCTGGACGGCACTCTCCGTGGCCAGTTGTCTCAGCCAGAGACTTTGCTTGCCCGCCGTTTCCCGCACGAAGGCTACATATTTGCCGTCGGGTGAGATGTCCGCTTGTTGGACGTCGGCGCTGCCCGTCACGCGCGTAAATTCCAAAGCGGCGGGCGAAGCCGGCGCACGGCTGGCGGCGCGATGGAGCGCATAGATGAGAGCGGCGGCGATCACCATCACGGCGGATATCAATGCGACGATGGCTTTCTTGTGGCGCTTCACCAAGCCCGCGATCACCTGCGAATCGGAGCTGCCTCCTCGTACCGGGAGTGTCCCCTCCGGCGTCGGCGATCCTGCCTGCGGGCTCGCCGCTACAGCACGTCCCGAATCAGTGTCACGCTTCAGGCGCTTCAGGTCGGTACCCACATCCGTCGCACTCTGGTAACGCACCTCGCGGTCCTTCTCCAGCGCCTTGTTGATGATTTCTTCGAGCTTGGTCGGCAGTTCGGGGTTCAAACGCACTGGCGAGATCGGCACCCGGTTCAAAATCGCATCGTGGATGACGGCGGTGGTCGCCCCGGTAAACGCCGGCCGGCCCGTCGCCATCTCGTACAGCAGGACGCCAAAAGAAAACAAGTCCGTGCGCGCGTCCAGTCTTTCCCCGCGTGCTTGCTCGGGGGACATGTAGGCCAACGTGCCCAAAACCAGGCCCGAACTGGTCGAGTACCCCCCACTGGTCTCTGTTGTCGCCTCCGCGGTAGCATCCCCGACTCGGACGGGGCGGCGAGACAGCAAGAGCTTGGCCAACCCAAAGTCGAGCACCTTAGCCCTGGCCGTCCCGCCCTGCGGGATGACAAAAATATTTGCTGGCTTGATGTCCCGATGGATGATCCCTTTCGCATGGGCCGCGCACAGCGCATCGGCAATCTGGATGGCGAGGTCGAGCAGTTCGTCCGTCCGTAGAGGCGGTTTTGTGCCGCCACGTTCGGGCTGGCGGGGTAAACCCTCCGCTATCGCTAGCCGCTGCTTCAGGGTCCGCCCCTCCAGCAACTCCATAGCGATGAAGGGCTGGCCTTCGTGCTCATCAATGTCGTAGATCGTGCAGATGTTGGGATGATTGAGCGCGCTGGCTGCACGCGCCTCGCGCTGAAATCGCTCCAGGGCGTGCCGGTCCTTGGAGAGTTCTTCAGGCAGGAACTTGAGCGCTACGAAGCGGCCCAGCTTGGTGTCCTCGGCCTTATAGACCACGCCCATGCCCCCGCCACCCAACTTCTCCAGGATGCGGTAGTGGGAAACGGTCTGACCGACCATGAGGCAATCACCCTAAAATAAAATGACGCGAGCTCCGATTGCGACCAGCATACGCCGCGTGCATCGGCAAGTCAACGCAATAGGACTATGGCACAATCCGTCGATAAGGTGCGGCGACCCGAGCGGAGTTCAGATCGGCGCCGATGGAAGTCCCGAGTTTGACTAGCCGACTCCTTGTCACTGTCATGCCATCACGCTGGGAGTCGCAAGTCCTGACTTCGTTTTCCCAAAATGTGGCGTCATTTGCTCCCTCTGGGGTGAGATTGCTGTTAATTTGCGCACAGAACGCGCGATATTTGCAACCTTCAAAAAGTGATGTCCTTTGTTTTCAAGTACTCCCTGGCTTTGTTCCCACGATTTTCGTATTCTCTCGCGGTCCTCTGGATTCCCCCGACCGGGCGATTTCGTCCACGGTCGTCCTTCCCGCTCGAGGCCTCCGCCAAAACCTGTAAGGTGTTAGAAAACTCGAATTCTACACGTAATGCGCGCATTTCAGCACTCAATTGCGGCTCATTTGGACTTCGTTTTAGTTCGTTTTGCACATGCCTTCCTGTGTTTTCAATAACATACTGGCTTCGATCGTATTATTTTTGTTGTTTGCAAACCGAGCTTTTCCCCGCTCGCCCGGACGAACCCGCGTTTTCCTTCCCTTCCGAGCATGTCGGCGCTCCCTTAGCGACAAAACGTCGAGAAATAGACAACCATGATAGGCTATCATAGGCGGGCTGGCTTGTCAAGCAAAAAGAGCGGAAAAGCGAAAAGTGCGGACCGTAGTGTCGCAGCTTGAATTCGAGCGGCGAGTTTACCTCGCCAACTGGCGGCGTAAAGCCGCCCCTACGTCAAACTGAGACACTACCGTGCAAACCTGGCGCCGGTCGTTCCTGAACGGGCCGCTGAAAAATCCTTCTAGTTGTCATTTTGTCATTCCCGATCAGAGATAATGTCCCTAATCCGACGGTAACGGCGGGCGAGACTGGTAGGGGCGCATGCTGGCCGTCACGACGGGAGGACGCCAGTTCGCGGCGACTGAGCGGAACCCTAGCAAACGAGCCCCTGGAGGGCAGCTCGCCCGGATCGCCATCAGGTCGTCCAGGTCAAGGACGTCTTCACGCCAGCAGGTTGATGGCGGTTGCGATGAAACACGAGGCAAGGAGGGGCGGAAGCATAGGGAGCCGGGGCTAGGCTCGTGAAGATTCCCTCCTCGGCCAGCATCCCCCGCCTCGAAACACTACCGCCGCGAGGTAAGGGCAGCCACCCTGTGCCAGACCCTTTCCGAACTGATCAGCCGGAAGGTCGTGTCTTGGGCGACTATCCGGCCATCGCTCGGGTTTTTGTGGCCAACTGGGGCGTCAGTGCCGAGGAACGGATTTCTTGCAGGGCAAAGCGCCTTCGTTCCTTAGTGTTTCCGCAGGTCGACTCGTGTGGCGGTCATCACCTTGCTCCCGCTTTCGTAAGTACCGAGGCAGACCACGTCCGAGCCTTCCTTGAATTCACTCATATCGATGACCTTCGTACCCTCGGTCCACTTTGTCGAACTGTCGAAGCGGATCGTCTTTATGATGTCTCCCCTGCGCACGTCCATCTTGGACTCGTCCTTGTAGAGCCTGACGATGTGGCCGTGCCAACGGGTTACTTGTGGGCCCACCGCTGCCTTCTCCTGCCCGTAGGCAACAGTGTCGTGGGAGGCAAGTCCGAGCACTGCAAACGAGGCGAACAGCAGAATGACGATAACTTTTCTCATGGTATTCTCCTCTGATTGCGCGTCTGGCTGGCGCGCGTTTGGCTTGGTGAATACGCTCGTCGTTGATACTACCTGTACAGGTGGAGTATAGAATCACACATTACGGAAGTAAAGCACCTTTGGGGAAGTTGAACCGAAGCTGCACAAATGGGCCTTGATCTGTCCTGTATGTAGAGGTACATTCTTACCCAGGTTGTGTGAAACCCGTCACATATGAGGTGACTTATGACACGCTGGTATCGGGGAGCGCTGATCCTGGTATTTGTGTGCCTTGCTGCCGCTGGCGCGGCTATCATCGCGCAAGAAGCCAATCTTACGCAAGACCAGATCCGAGAGTTTCTGCTCAAGGCCAAAGTTGTGGGGTCGCGACCGAGCAGCAAGGGAGTGACTTCGCCTTGGCGGTTGACGCTGTCGGACGGCAAATTGACCCACGACGCGTCCTTCCAGCCGATCGATCAACTCACGCCTTTCTTCCGGCTGGAAAACGGAACCACCGAAGTTAATTTTCGCGATTCTTACCACCACAACATCGCAGCCTTTGAGCTGGCTAAACTCGTGGGGCTCGATGACATGATGCCGGTTTACGTGGAGCGCAGTTGGAATGGCCACAAAGGCTCACTGAGCTGGTGGCTCCCGGTCAAGATGGATGAAGCGGAGCGCCAACAGCGGAAGCTGCAGCCGCCGGACGTCAATGCTTGGAACATGCAGGCGGACAGGATGTGGGTGTTCAGCGAGCTCGTCTACGATACCGACCGCAATCAGACGAATGTCCTCATCGGGGAAAATTGGAAGCTCTGGATGATCGATTTTTCGCGCGCCTTCCGGCCCCATCACAAGCTATTCAATCCTGCTCATCTCGTGCGGTGCGACCGGCACTTGCTCGAAAAGTTGCGGCAGTTGGACGGGGCCGTAGTGAGGGAAAAAACCTCGCCGCACATTACCAAGACGCAAGTCGAGGCGGTCATGGCGCGCCGGGATCTGATTGTAGCTGACTTTGATAAAAAGATCGCCGAAACGGGCGAGAAGGACGTGCTTTACTGAATAAGGTTGCCGGTTGATATCTGCCTGCGCACTTCACGCTATCGGCCAAGAGCGACTTACGGAATTGAACAATGAGGTGAGCCAACTGCCGCGCATGGCCGACCCTCTGTGGGTCGAGACTTGGCAGTGGGCCCTTGCACGTTTGAAAGCC
>Ga0326727_10013632_pt1 | contig 17990 bp, 11 predicted proteins | sample MB2enrmetagenome_FD_207643 | JGI IMG/M metagenome (GOLD analysis project Ga0326727, IMG submission 207643) | Lab enriched peat soil microbial communities from McLean, Ithaca, NY, United States - MB29MY | ecosystem: Environmental > Terrestrial > Soil > Wetlands > Peat | place: USA: New York...
GGCCATGTTCTTTTTGCGAGTAGGCTTGAGAATGTCCGAGGGACGAATTTCTGATGCTGGGTTCCGTTTGCTGTAGCCGTGCGCAACGGCGTAGCGCAGCACCATGCCGACAATCTGGAGAATCCGCTTGGCCATGTCGGAGGCCCCACGGGTTTCAATTCCCTTGGCCAGCTCGACCAGTTCCGTCGGCTCAATCTCAGCAATCGGGCGCGCCCCAAGAGCGGAGTAGACGTTCGCCCGGAGCCGGTTTCTGGTCGTCGCTGCGTGACGGACGCTCTTGTTCCCCCGCCAGTGTTCCAACCATTGTTCAGCAATCTTCTCGAAGGTGTATTCCGTGGCGACCATGACAGCGGTCTTTTCGGCCTTCCGCTCGGCCATCGGATCGATGCCTTTGGCCAGTTGCTTCCGGGCCGCGTCTCGGCGTTCGCGGGCGTCGGCCAGAGTGATTTCGGGGTAGCGGCCCAGCGCCATTAGCTTTTCCGCACCCTCAAAGCGGTACTTCCAGCGCCAGAGCTTGCCGCCTGACGGAGTGACCATCAGGTGAAGGCCGCCGCCGTCTGACAGTTTGTAGGGCTTGTCTCCGGACTTGGAGCGCCGGATTTCGGTATCGGTGAGCGCCATCGGGAATCCCTTCCAAATATCCGAAGTGGAAATACCCCCACATCCGGAAAATCTACCCCCATCTATACCCCCACGGGAGCATGGCTTCCACGATACGCCTCTGGACGTAAAAACACAATAAACCGCTGTTTTATCAGCGGTTTATTGTTCCTTACTGGATGTCTTTGGATGTCTCTGAATCTAATCTTGGTAGGCACGACTGGATTCGAACCAGCGACCTCTTCCGTGTCAAGGAAGCGCTCTAACCAACTGAGCTACGCGCCTGCAAGCTGTCAGTCAGTAGTCTATCAGGATCGAGGCGGCGTGGAAAGACCGGCTATGGCCCGCGGTCAGAGCGGCCCGCGCCGGGCGGATCCTCCATCCGGTAGCGCGGGGCGGATCCTCCATCCGGTAAACTGCTAAGAATCCAGGTCGCGACCGCGAGGAGCCCCGCAAATGTCCCAACTCTATGTTCTGGTGCTGGTTGTCATTGTCGCTGCCCTGCTGGCGGTGGCTCTCTATCGCACCTCGCAGGTGCGCACCAAGGCCGACTATCTGGTGGCCGGCCGCTCTCTACCCGCCGCGGTCCTGGTGCTCACGCTGCTCACCTCCTGGATCGGCGCCGGTTCGCTCTTTGCCGGGGCGGAGAACGCCTACAAGAACGGCTTTGCCGCGCTCTGGCAGCCGGCCGGCGGCTGGCTGGGCCTGCTGCTCATCTACTTCATCGCGCCCCGCGCCCGCAAGTTCGCCCAATTCACGCTGCCCGACCTGCTCGAGGCCCGCTACAACCAGACGGCGCGGGTGCTGGGCACGATCGCCATCCTCATCGCCTATATCGCCATCACCAGCTACCAGTTCAAGGGCGGCGGCGACGTGCTGCACCTCATCTTTCCCGGCGCCGTCTCGCCACAGCTGGGCACATTCATCATCGCCGCGTTCGTCATCCTCACCACGGCCCTGGCCGGCATGTCTTCAGTGGCTTACATGGACGTGGCCATCGGCTCGCTGGTCACCGTCATCTGCGTCATCGCCGCGCCCATGCTGTACTTCAAGGCCGGCGGATGGGCCGGGCTTCATTCCGCGCTGCCGCCCGAGTACTTTCAGGTGCTGGGAAACTATCGCCTCAGCCCGGATCATGTGCGCCAATCGGTGGGCATGGGCGTCGTCCGCGGCCTCGAGTTCCTGGTGCCCGTGCTGCTGCTCATGCTGGGCAACCAGGTGATGTACCAGAAGTTCTTCTCCGCAAGATCCGAGCGGGACGCGCGTGTTTCGGTCATCGGCTGGATTCTGGGCACGCTTCTGCTGGAAACGCTGATCGTGGCCATCGCCGTCTTCGGCCGCGCGCTTTATCCCACCGGCGAGGTGGCCCTGCATCCGCGCGAGATCATCCCCTATACGGCTCGCCACGGCCTGCCCGCGCTCATGGGCGCGCTGCTGCTGGGCGCGGTCTTCGCCAAAGTCATCTCCACGGCCTCCAACTACCTGTTCTCCCCGGCCACCAACCTGGTCAACGACGTCTTCGTCCGCTATCTGGCGCCGGGGGCCTCGAACAAGCGGGTGCTCATCGTCTCCCGCCTGGCCGTTGTGCTCCTGGGTTGCTGGGCGCTCTACCAGGCGGTCTATGCCGAGAGCATCCTGCAGAAGATGCTCTATGCCTACACCGTCTACTCCGCCGCGCTCACGCCGGTGGTGCTGGCGGCCTTCTACTCGAAACGCGTCACGGCCTGGGGCGCGGTAGCCGCCATCGCTTCCGGAACCGCGGTTACGCTGGCCTGGGATATTCAAGCGGTCCGAGAGTTCTTCCCGCCCATTGTCGCCGCGCGCGACGCCATCTTCCCGGCGCTGGCCGCCGCTGTGATCGCCATGATCGCGGTCAGCCTCCTGACGCCCAAACCCGCTCCGGAACAACTGGCGCGGTTTGCGGATTAGAGCGGTCAGCGGCAGTCCCAGGGATGAAAGCACGGTTCCCGGGAATGCCGGGCCAGCGGCATGCGGGAAGCCGCGCCGTCCCATTCCCGGTAGACGATGGCGTCCTTCCGGAGACTGCATCAGTCCGAGTTACAATCCTGCCCGCGGCAAAGCCTTCAGGCGCCGTCGGGAGTTACTACTCCGACGACACGATTCTGACCGGGCCTAACATGCCGGCCACGGGCGCTGGCGGGGTGGGCCGCTCAGATATGGCTGCGGCGGCCTGAGGCCGGTTGGCGCCGGCGGGGTTTGGCGGCGCCGGAGCTGGGCCTCTGCCGGGAGGCGCCGCCCGCACCTCGATCTCAATAACATTCTTTCCCTTCTTCAGAGCTTTGGTCACATCCCAGCGATAGGGCTGCCATCCGCGCGCCTCGAGATCGACGCCGTTCAGGCGGAGATGCGCATAGTCGCGGAGATCCGCGCATTCCAGCAGCATGCGGCGCTTGCCGGCGGGCTTAGCGGTCAAGGCAAACTCCTTGATGTAAGTTCCGGGACTGGATACATCCTTTACTCCCAGATCCTGCCATGACTTCAGCGGGCCGGTATAACTCTGGCCATTGACGCTGAGCGACCAGTCGCCGTCCAGTTCCTGAACCGGCTTCCGCGAAGCAAGAACCGGCTCCGGCGCGGATGCATTGGCCGGCAAAGGGCCAATTACAATCATCTTTGCTTCATAGGGCTCGAGCACAAGGGGCAGCTCCACGGTATCTCCCTGCGCTATGGCATCGAGCACGGGGTGAATCTGTCCGGTCGCCAGATCCCAGACCTGCGCGCGTCCGTGACCTGAGACCGTCGCGGTCCGCGTCTGCTCCTGGTTGCTTTCATTGAAGATGAAGTATAGGTCCGCATCGCTCCATGCGCGATGGTTGTATTTGATCGGCGGGCACGCTTGATCGAGCAGAAAATCCGGCCGGGGCAGGTTCGCGATCACGGCGGGAGTCAGATCGCCCGAAGTTTCGTGCATGGCGAAGCTCAAATCGGGAGCGCCATCCGGATGAAGAAATGTCCGGTCCACGACCATCGATGGCGTGCTCCCCATAAAGATTACCTTGCCGCCGTTCCCGGCAAAGGTCCGCAGGCGGTCCAGCGAAGCGCGGGTGATGACAACCGAGGACGGAACGATAACTGCGCGATATAGCTGCCCGCTCAGATTCCTGAATCCATCCTTCTCCAGCGTTGCCACAGAACTCAACGATTGCTCATCGAAGTAGTCGAAGTCGATCTGGTGCTCGAGCAACTGCTTCGACAGCTTCGTTGTGCTGCGATCCGCATCCTCAAACCCCAGCCACATGCTGTTGGCCGGATGATACAAGGCGACCTGCGCGGCCGGCCGGCCGATGGACATCAGATACCCGGCGCGATTGGTATACCAGGCAAGCATTGAAAACGCCGGCGAGATAGGGATCGGCCCGGCAGTTCCATTCATCCCGCCGCGCCCCAGCGCGCCCTGTAACTGCAGCACGGTAAAGCCTTCGACCAGTTGATAATCCACCTGGAACTTGCCGTCGATCCCCAGCCCGCCGCCTTCTTCCGTCCACACGCGCGGACGCCCGAAGAGATGCGCGGCCGAGGAGGCCAGCTTGGGGAAGTTATTGTTGACCGAGTAAGTCGGGTCTTCGGCATTCACCATGGCCGGCACAAGCTGGCCGAGGTTATCGACGCCGGGAACCTCGATATGGCGCATATCGCGGAAAAAATCGCCTTCGTTGCGGATCAGATCTTCGCCGCGAGAGAGATTCAGCATCAGTTCTTCATGATTCAGATGGACCAGATACTCCAGACGATTCTGCGTGGCCCACTCGCCCAGCACGCCGAAGAAGCTGTTCGAAAAGATGCCGCTCCACACATCCCAGTAATCCGCCTTTACCTTCCATGCTTCGTCCGTCATCTTCGGCGCGAAGAGCAGCGGCAGATAGGGCTGCAAGTCATAGCCTTTCTTCGCGCGAAACTGCTCCAGCAGCGTCGGGGTCCATGGCTTGAAGCCGGTATAGTCCGGCTCATCGGCGAAGAAGCCTATCACCGTCGATCCGAATTCGCCGCCGAAGAGTCCCTTGTAAACTTCGTGGGTAGACTTCAGGAATGCTTTGGTCGCATCCGGATTCAGATAGTCGATCAGGGAATACAGGCTGTCTTTCGAATAAGTTCCGTCGGCGCGATTGATATAGCGAGTGGGCGAACTCCGAAAGACGTGGCGGATGAACTGTATCTCCCAGTGACCGTCCGGCGGAGCAGTCCACTTCACTCCGCCATCCACGATCGGCAGCGTCAGAGCCGTTCCCTCCGGCGGTCCCACCGGGCCGCCCGGCGTCGCGCTCACTCCCATTGCCGGTCCCATTCCCGCGGGCGCCGGCCTGGGCGGCGCGGGCAGGTTCACCGCCATCGCGGCCAGAGTGTCCACCGGCACAGGCATGGTAATCGTCTGTCCCGGCGCAATGCTGACATGCGCATCGGCCACAATGCCCTGCATCGCCAGTTGCGGATACTCCGCGCTGATCTTGCCGCCGGCAAAGCCGCTGGGATAACTCCCCTCATCCGCCAGCCACACCTTCATGCCCCGCTTCTTCGCCTCTTCCACGGCAAACTTGGTCAGCGCCAGATGCTCCGGCGAGAGATACTTCGGAGTCATTCCCCGCGCCGGCCCGAAGTTAACCACATACATGCCCATCTGCGACAGGGCGTCGAACTCCGAGGTAATTCGGTCCTCGGTCAGTTGGCCGCCCCAGATGGCCCAGTGAATCGCACCATACTCGCGCGGAGGCGTCTGAAAGTTCGCCGCAACCTCGCGGGTTGTGGGGTTCGTCATCCGCTGCCACGGCTGTTGAGCGGCCAGCGCCATCGGCAAAGCCAGCAGTAAAACTGAAATCGCGTTTCGCATCCCGCGCCTCCCGCGTGTTACTTGGAGCAACAGCTCCGGCCGTATAACTCTCGCGCCTTCAACCGCGCCGCCGGTCCCTTCTGTCTCATCCTTCCGCCGGCCCGGTCAGAAGCTGCGGAGTCAAGGTCGATAAACCATCCGCCAGATTGACGGCCTTGGATACGATCTGAATCTGCGCAGGTTTCAAGCCCGGACGGCTGGCAGCGATGCTAATCGTTCCGGGCGTGAGAGTCGAGCGCACCGAAACGCGGTTGATGCCGCACTCCGTATTCAAGTACAGATTGTTCGTGGAATCCACCTTGCCGCTGTTATAACCGCCGCGCCAGATTCCCGGCCCGGAGATAGTAAAGTCGACCCGCGCATCGTCCGTCGGGCAGCGCAATCCCTTTGCATCCACCACTTCGAAATCGATGAAGGCCGCGTCCTGCCCATCGGCCTGGAGTCCCTGCGGCCCCACCGTCAAAGTCAGTTTGATGGCCGCGGGCGCGCCGGCCGTGGATAGTTCTTGCCCGGCTGCTATCTTGCCGGCATTCCTGCCCACGGCCTTCAGAGTTCCGGGCATAAACTCCACGTCGGGGAAAGCAAAGATGTAGCCGTCCTCCGGATTCGCGTTCAACCCCAGCGACTTACCATTGAGGAATAGCTCCACCGACTCGGTGTTAGAGACGACGTAAACAGTCTTGACCGTCTTTCCGGCGGGCTGGGCCGGAATTGCCGGCTGGTCTGGAAACGGAGGCCGGCCCGGAGCCCCGGGCCGCCCCGGTACTGCGGGCAGCGCCGGACTGGCGGGCTGCTCCAGCGGATAACTCCAGTGGCCGAGAATGTGCAGGTCCGGCTTTTCGTTCTGCATCACGCGGTGGGCAAAGTATATCTGCTTGGGCAGGCGCACCGCATCCACCTTGCCGCTCACCCGGCAGACCTCGCTCGAATCCTGGCGGCCGTCCGCGTCGGAGTCGGAGAAATATATGGAAGCATAGCCCGACCATTTCGAATGAGCCGGGTCGGGATTGGAGATGCGGTTTTGCCAATACGCCCAATAGCGCGCGATGCCGGCCAGCGCGAAGCTCTCTGAAGTGTACAGATACGGCGACCGGATTCTCCACGTATCGTTCGGGCCTTTGATGGCTTTGTAGTAAGGCGGCGAGTAATCGTCCCAGAAGCGGCGCGCGCCTTCATCGCGGAAATCCTCGGACTCGATCAGAGGTGCGCGATCGCGGCGGTCGGCGCTGTATCCGCGGAAGATGTCGCTGGGTCCAGCCAGCGCATCCGTCTTGGGATCCTGTCCGATCATGACTTCGTACACTTCGGCGACGGGAGTTAGCGCGGTGTTGGCGGCGGCATCGTCGTTATCGCGATCACCCATCAATCGCCCGCCCTCCGGATCCCACTGCTTGCGCAGCGCAACCATCTGCTGCATCTGTTCCACGGTCACCACCGTATTGCCCGCCTCCCAGATAAGAATGCTGGGGTTGTTGCGGTAGTAGACGATGGTGTCACGCATAACTTCCAGGCGCTGATCCCACTGGCGTCCGGTAACATCGCGCTCCTTGTCGCCCGCCGGGCAGATCTGGACGACGCCGTAGCGGGCCATTGCGTCGGCGTCCACCTTCTGCGGCGCAATGTGCATCCAGCGGATATAGTTGCCGTGACATTCGCGGATAAGTCTGGCGTTATAGTCGTGCATCCAGTCGGGATAAGCCTGGCCCAGGCCCTCCCACTCGTTGCTGGCGCGCTGCGCAAAGCCTCTCAGGTATACAAACTTGCCGTTGATGTAAACGCCGCCCGCGCCCGCGCCGCCCTTAAACTCCGTCTTGCGGAATCCGGTCACGATCCTATCGGCGTCCACGACCTTTCCGTCCACCTTGAGAATGGTGAAGACGTTATAGAGATAAGGATCTTCGGTGCTCCAGAAGCGCGCGTCCTTCAAACTCCCCGCCGCCCTCAGCTCGGTCTTCTCGCCGTCCATCATGTCCACCGCGTCGCCCTCGAAGCGCGCGCGGACCTGCCCGCCGCGATCGACGACGACCGCGGATAACTCGACCGTCGCCCGATCGCCCGAATCGTTGCGCACCTCGGATTCGACAGTTATTTCGGCAGACTTTGTCTGGAAATCGAAGTTACCGGCATGCACGTAAGTTCCGGTCGTTTCCAGCCCGTAGTAGAGCGGCAGCGTCTGGTGAATTTTGCCCGTAACGTGCAACCAGACATGCCGGTTGATGCCGCCGTGGTCGGGATTGAAATCGTTGGCGTTCCATTCAAACTTGGTTCCGGTGGCGCGCTCCAGATAGTCCGTCCGGTTGTCAACCTTCACCGCCAGCACATTCTCCCGCGGCCCGAAATTCACCGCATCTGAGATATCGATGCCGTAGGCTGTAACTCCGTTCTCATACAAGCCGACCTGTTTCCCATTGAGAAAGATGTCGCCGGCCTGGCGCATGCCCTCGAATTCGAGGAATATCTTGCGCTCCGAGAAGCCGCCCGGAAGCTTGAAATGCTTGCGATACCAGGAGAGCCCCTTGTAAGTGCCCAGGTCGCCGCCGCTGTGCGAGATGATCTTGCGGAACGAGTCAACGTCGTTGAAGCTGTGTGGGGTGCTGATGACCGCCCATTGCGAGTCGTCGAAGGCGGGAGCCTCGGCTCCGGCCACGTCGTCGCGGATGAATCGCCAGTCGAGATTGAAGTTGAGTCTCGAGCGCGGGGATTGCGGCGGGGTGTAGCGCGCGGCAGGAGCCGCCGCGAACGCGCCACGGCCTGCTTCGCCAAGGAGGGGAAGCCCGGCCGCCGCGACCGCAGCCGTTGCAAGGAATTTGCGGCGGGAGATGGGATGCGTTGACATGACTGTGCTCCTCTTGTCGCCATTGCGCGACTCTGTGGGCGCCAAACTCTTTCCTGCCCATACTACCCAAACCAAGTCAATTGGGCAATTGTGTACCAAATGAACTCCCAGTTTGAAGCGATCGAATTCCTTTGGCGTCTCACGGGAGCTGAATGCGCGCCGATCACGCGGAGGCCAGTTCTAACAGCCTGTGGTGAAAGTCCCAAGTGTTGAGAACTTCCCTCTGCGGCTGGCCCTCGTAGTCTTTCGGCGCGTTTCCCGCGTCTATGTTGCAGGGGCGTTGCGTTATCGCCTCTATCAGCTGCGATTCTTCACAGTTGCCAAACCTGGAGTTGCCATGAAAACCCGCCTCTTATCCGCAATCGTCTTCGGCCTCGCACTTGCCGCCGCCGCCTCGGCTCAGGATGCATCCACCGCTCCACCCGCCGGCTCGCCCCCGGCGCCAGCTCAAGGCCCCGACGCAGGCGGCCGGCAGGGCGGTCAGGGCCAGCGCGGAGGCGGCTGGGGCGGAGGCGGCATGATGGGCCGCGGCCTCACCGGGACCGTCACCGAAGTTGCCGCCGACCACTACACCATCAAGACCGACGCCGGCGATACCTACACCGTCCACTTCAGCGCCAACACCCGCATCCTGAAGCAGGCGGCGGGAATGCGCGAGCGCGGACAGGGAGGACAGGGAGGACCAGGAGGCTGGGGCGGCGAGCGCGGCGGCAATCCCCCGCAGGTGCTCAAGCCCACTGACATCAAGGTGGGCGACGCTATCTCCGCCATGGGCGAGATCGATGCCGCGGCCAAGTCGGTGGGCGCGACATTCGTCCTGCAGATCGACCCCGAGCGCGCCAAAGAGATGCGCGAGATGCAGGCCAACTACGGCAAGACCTGGCTCATGGGCAAGGTCACGGCCATCGACGGCGTCAAAGTCACCCTCATGGGCGCCATAGACAACACCGCGCACGTCTTTGTGGCCGATGAGAACACCACCTTCCGCAAGCGCCGCGACCCCATCACGCTGGCCGACATTCAGGTGGGCGATACGGTCCGCGTCGAGGGCGCCCTCAAGGATGGAAGCTTCCTGGCTTCCGCGGTCGTTGCCATGGGCGCGCAAGGTCCGCCGTCCACCGTCCCCCGCGATGCCGCGCCTCCACCTCAACCCAAGTAGCTCGTGTCCCACCCTAGCCGTTCGGCGCGGCGAACCGCGGCGGACCGCGAAGGTGGCGCACCCATACGCTTGGAGCGGCGCAGCGGTCCCGGCTCAGCCGACGAAGCGAAGCGCATCTTCCGCCCACTCCACCGCCTCCGCGTAGCAGAGGACGACCTGCGCCTCGTTCAGGCCATAGGCTTCAACCGCCGCATCGCACCCCGTCCAGTCGGCGTACTCATGGCACTCGATCCATCGCAACAAGCTGCGCTCCGGATAGGCGATGCCTTCCAGCGCGCGGCGAATCTCGTTGCGCAGCGGCAGCGCCGGCGTCAGTTCTTCCATCGGCCGGCGCAGCATGGCCGGCAGCAGGCTCAGCATCCCCAGCAGGTACTGCTCGGCTGGGTCCAGCGAGCAATGCGCGGCGGCCAGCTCGCAGAATCGCCCGCGCACAAAGGCCATGCGCAGCAACTCCGCCGGCTGATCGGCACACAGCTCGCTGGTGATGGCCAGGGTCAGAATTCGCCGGAACGCCTCCTCGCCCACCGCCAGCAGCGCCGACTGGATCGAGTTCACCTCCTGGCGGATGGCGCACATGGGCGAGTTGACCACCCGCAGCAGCCGGTAGATCAGTGAAGCGTCGCGCTTGATAAGATGCGTGAGCCTGCGCAGTTCGATCGAGTCGTCTCGCAGCAGTTGCAGAATCTCGATCTGAGAGAGCCGGTTGGCCGGCACCTTCCGGTTCTCCATCAGCACCGGCCGGCAAAAGTAATATCCCTGAAAGAGCGTGAAGCCCTCCGCCCGCGCCTGCTTGAATTCCTCCTGCGTCTCCACCTTCTCGGCAACCAGCGCCACGGTGACTGCCCGCAGCCGTTTGAGAAGTATCTCGCGTTCCTGGGGGCCGGTCAGCGCAAAATCCATTTTGATGTAGTCGGCCAGCTCCACCAGCGGGCCCCACTTCGGCTTGAAGGTGAAATCGTCCAGCGCCAGCCGGAAGCCGGAGGCCTTCAGCTTGCGGCACGCGGCAATCAGGGTGGGCGTCGGCTCCAGGTTCTCCAGTATCTCCAGAACCGTCATGCCGGCGGGCAGAACATGCACCATATCCTCGGTCAGCGCCTCCCGCGTGCAGTTCACAAACGCCGGCAGCCCGCCCGTCAGCCGCTCCAGCCCGAAGATCACCGAATTGTCCAGCATGGTGCGGGTGGCCAGGTCGCCATCGCCGCGAAAGCTTGCCTCCGGCCCGGCCCGGAACAGCAGTTCATATCCGTGCACCCTGCCGCGCAGATCCATAATCGGCTGCCGCGCCACATAGCGCAGACCATCCGCCGGCTCCGGCAACGCAACCACGGGAGTTCTCGACGGTATGAGCTGCGTCGCCATGCGTACCCTTCAGTACGGCTTATCGGTCAGCCGCTCGAAGAACTTGAAACTCTGCTTTCCATCGGGGCAATCCCGCGGGGCCGCTCTTAATTGAAGCATCGGAGATTGCGAAGAGAAGGTCACTTTTGCACACCATCAGGGTGTCAAAGGCCGCGAAGTCGCCTTGGGGCGCGCCTGATTCTGCAATTGCGATTTGGGAGCTAGCGCTGCAGCAGGTCGATGGGCTTGGTAAAGTCGGTGACCCGGATCTGGCGGGCGAGGGTTGGGTGCCGGCGTTCGAGGGCCAGGAACATCTCCCAGGCGACGCGGCGGTAGCTGAAGTGCCCGGCGGGACCGGAGCGGAGTTCGATGATGTACTGGGCTTCGGCAAAGTCCATCTTGAATAGCGATCGGATGCGGGTGGCGAGGGCGAACAGGTAAAGGGCGGATTGGGCGGCTTCCGGAGCGGGGCAGGACGCGATTTGGGCGCTGGCGGCGTGGGCGCTTTCGATGGCGGATTGGAAGCCGGCGCGGACGCCGGCCTCTGCGAGAATGTCCACATCGGGCCCCAGGTCGCCGCAGGACGGGGTTTCATAGCCGTGGAGGGCGGTGAAGGGCTGGATGATCTGGATGCAGCGGCGATGGCGGTGCATGTCGCGGAAGCCGCCAATGTCCATCAATATGTCGAAGCGGAGGGCCGCGCCGGCCTGGAAGGCGCGAAGCGCTTCGTCGTGGCGGCCGCGGTGGCGCAGGCCCAGTTCGACGACTTCGCTGATGCGGGCGGCGGGGAGCTGGGCGACAAGGTCGCGAATCTGGCGGTACGGGTGGTGGGCAACGGAGTAAAGGAGCGTGGAGGCCAGTTCGACTTCCAGGGTCTCGGTGCGCTCGACGAGATCGACCAGCGGCGCATCGGCAATGGGGAGTTCGGCGAGGATCTCGCCCGCCGCCTGCCCGAGTTCGGCCTGGGTCTGGATGGCATATTCGTTGGGCTGGGCGTATTTGACCAGGGTGGGAGCGGTGCGGACTTCGCGGGTGAGAAGGCTGGCCGCTTCGGCAGCGAGACTTCCCTCGGGGGCTGAAGCCCCTCCCTTTACTGGTCCGCATTCGGCACGACTGAAGTCGTGCCCTTTCAAAGCCTCGGCGGCGGCGATCTTTTCAACCAGCGCGGCGCCGGCCTGCGCGTTGACGTTCCAGGCGGGGCCGGTGGCGGCGTCGCGGAGCCTGAGTCCCAGGTCGCGAAGCTCGCCGGCGGGGTGCGAAAGCAGGCGGGAGACCTGGGTCTCAAGGGTGCGGGCGCTGACGATCTGGCCGAGGGAGGTGTTGGTGGCCAGAGGGAGCAGGTAGCGGGCTACGTCGAAGGCCCGGGCTTTGAGGGTGCGCTCGTAGGTGTCGGGCTTGAGGTTGGCGGGGCATTCCACGCGGCGGCGCAAGGCCTCAAGGACAGCGGCGGTGGCGCGCCGATAGGCGGCGAAGAGGTTCTCAATGGTCTTGCAATAGAGCTGGGCGGCTTCGGCGTGGCCGGCGAAGTCGGGGAAGAACCAGCCGGATTTGAGGAAGTTCTGGTAGCGGGTGGAGCGCTCCTGTCCGTCCCAGCGCTGCTCGTCTACCAGAACGATCGCGGCCAGCAGGCTCAGCCGTTCGACGGCGAAGGCGATGTGAGCCAGGTCGGCGATGGAGCGGTGGCCATACTGGAAATAGAAGGTATTGAGGAACTGCTCGGCGCGCTGGGCGCTGATCTCCGTGAGGGATTCGCGCATGGAGAGCGCGGAGCGGGAGTACTTGGCCATGGCGTAGGCCAGCACTTCCGGGTCGGCGCCGTGGACCGCGAAAACGCTGGTCTGGTTATGTGCGCCGGGGGGGAGAAAAGATTCACTGGACATTTTCGAGGTCTCGGGACCAGAATACGGCATTGGGGTGCAGAATAGGGCTGCGCATCCTGGATGGGCGCGGGCGCGCCGCGGAGTCAACAGGATTGGAGAAGCTGGGGAAGAGCGATTGGGCGCTGCGGGATTGAGCTAAGCGGGAGTTGGCTATGCTGGAGTATCTGATTCGCACGTCGCACAGGCCGCGGCCTTTACCTTCGGGCCGCTGGGAGATGACCCAGCGCTGGAACGATCTGCTGTTTGCGCACTGGCCGGTTCCGGCCGCGCACATGGCGGAGTTGCTGCCGGAGGGGTTGCAGGTGGACACCTATCAGGGCTCCGCCTGGCTGGGAGTGGTGCCGTTCTGGCTGGACCGGATCAAGATCCGGGGCGTGCCTCCGATTCCCGGAGCGCGCAGCTTCCCCGATCTCAATCTGCGCACCTACGCCCGCGACGAATATACCGGAACGCGGGGCGTATATTGCTTTTCGCTGGATGCCAGCAACCTGCTGGCCGTCGCGCTGGCGCGCGCCTTCTATAACCTGCCCTACTACTGGGCCGAGATGCGGCTTGAGCAGCGGTCGGAGCGCGAGTTCTCGTTCTATAGCCGGAGGCGGTTCGCGAGCCAGCCGGTGGTCTTCAGCGCGCGTTATCGCGGGCTGGGGCCGACCCACAAGCTGGCCGAGTACCGCAGCGGCACGCTCGAGCATTTCCTCACCGAGCGCTATTGCCTGTTTACGCGCAACCGGGCCGGGCAGCCTATCCGCGCCAATATCCACCATGTCGCCTGGCCCCTGGAAGACGCCGAAGCGGAGATCGAGCGCAACGACCTGCCATCGGCGATTGGGCTTTCCCTGCCAAACGAGGAGCCGGTATTGCACTACTCCCGCCGCTTGGCGATTTACGTCTGGCCGGCGGAGCTGGTGCGGCCCGCCCTCGCCGCCCGCCCGGTCACGGTGGCTGTCACGCCCTCCGGATAACGGCGCCGTCCAGCTTTCATCTCACAGCGCCTTGTCTTCCCGCGGCAGAAAGGGCTGCACGAGTTGCCCCACCAGCCCCGGAGCCGTAGGCGTGCTTATTCCGTACTTTGGCGGCCACTGCTTCCTCGGCATATACCAGGAGCCGAAGAGTATATCCATGATGGGGAGCATCGAAGCATAGTTCTTGTCCACGTGCTCGTCGTTGGTGTGGTGCCAATGGTGAAAGGCGGGCGTGGAGATCAGCACGCTCAGCCAGCCAAAGCGCCAGCGCAGATTGGCGTGAATGAAGAAGCCCCACATGGTTCCGGCAAGAAGGACAAGCAAAGTCACTACATCCAGTTGTCCTCCCGCCGCCGGCTGGGCAAGGCCCACGGCATACAACAGCACAAGTCCGCACAGGCGAACGAAGACCATATCCACCGGATGAGCGCGGGAACTGACGAGCCAGTCCATCTCCTCGGCGCTGTGGTGGATGGAATGGAACCGCCAGAGGAGGGGAATTTCATGGGTCCACCGATGTCCCCAGTAAAACCCAAGCTCCCCGACTACCAGGGCGGCCATCAAGCGCGCGCCCAGCGGCAGGCTGGCAGTCCATTCGTGGACCGCTCCTGGAACCAGCCGATGCATCGCCCAGGCGATGACCGCCACGGGAAAGACCAGGAGCGCCTTCGGCAAGAGGCCGCTGAGAAAGTAGTAGCCCAGATCGACGAAGAAGCCTTTGCGGAATATCCTCTGCGGACGAACCGCGAACAGTCTCTCCAGAGGCACAAAAACAAGCATCAGCAGGAACAGCCATATAATCAGCCGGAGAATGTCCACCACGTACGGAGGCAAATCCTGAATACTGTCCAAAAGAGAGTCCATCGTATGGTCGATTCTATATCCGAGAGATGAAAACGAGGCAGCGCCCGCGATCTGGCGCTGCCTCGGTTTTCTTGAGGGGCATGAGTTCTTTTAAGGGGACGGTGGCCGGAAATCAGCGCCTGAGCCACTTCCGCGACCTGAGAATTCCCAAGCCGCCCATCAGGCCTGTGACCAGCAGGGGCAAGGTTCCCGGTTCCGGCGTCGCCGTCATCGAAACGCCGTCCAGGAGGAGAAAGGGAGGCACCGGCAGGTTGCCGACGGCGAGGAACGAGAGCGCCTCGCTGGTGCTGGTCGCGGTGAAGGTGTCGGTCTGGTACATCCAGCCGGAGAAGCCTTGGCTGGGAAGGAAATACGTGCTCGTATCCTCGGTCTGGCTGCCCAGGCTCACGGCCCAGTACTGCTGGGTGGCGCCGGTAAAACCCTCCTGTTGGGAGGCTGCCCAGTAGAAGCCGACTTCATATGACTGGCCAACGGTCAGGCCGCTGATGGTCTGCGAGATCGGCGCGGTCTCGAAGTCGCCGTCGGCCGCCACATAGTTTCCGCCGGCAGGGCTGGTGGCCGGCAGGCCATTCGCCGGACCATTGTTCGGGCCCCATAACTGGAGGTTCCCATAGCTGCCAGTCACTCCCGTTGTGTCCGCGCTTCCGGGCGTGAAGAGAAAGTTGTATCCGGTGGTTGTCCAGCCCGTGGCATTGATGTTATAGCCCAACTGGCCGCCGCCCGTGCTCGGCGTCGTCACCTCAAAACCGCCGTTGGTTACCAGGTCCGCCCGCGCCGGCCCGGCAAGCAGCAAAAGAGCCGCGGCCGAAGAGCCGATCACGGCTGCCTTCCGCAGGAGTTGAATCGACAACGCAAAATTCTTCATCGTTCCCTTCATGGAATGCTCCTCATTCGTGTATTTGTTGGTGAATCTGCCGAGTCAACCCCGATGCGATTCCGGGCAGCTTGTTCAGGTTGTTCAAATTGCTCAGATTGTTCGGACTGTTCAGTGTTGTCCGGCGCTTCAGGTACAGGCGGTTGGGGAAGCCGCGCCCTCTCTATTGCAACTCGCGTGCCAAACTCCAAGGGGCTGAAAAACGGCCGCGAGGAAGATCGCACGCTGTTGATTCCACTGCCATAATGTGATGCGCGTCACATTTTGGCCGGCTCCGCCGAACGACGGCATTGTGCAGGAACTTGCACAAAAAATGGAACTTCCTTACCCAAAGTTTCCTGTTTCCGGTGGGTTCCCGCTTCCATCGTTCAATCATTGATGTGCTCCATATCACCTTGGTGAGCCTGGCGCGCCGGCTGGCCCGCGGCGGCCGTCTCCGCGGTCCCGAAGACCCGGCTGCCGTGCCCCTATAATGGGACAGAATGGTGCGGAGCCGTCCGTACACGGGGCTCCGAAGAGAGGGATATGGCGAATCTGCAGGGAAGAATTGCGCTGGTGACCGGAGCTTCGCAGGGAATCGGACGGGCCTGCGCCCTGGAGTTGGCGCGGGCCGGGGCCACGCTGGCGGTGACCGACATCAACGAGGTCAAGCTGGCCCAGGTGGCGGCGGAGATCGAGGCGGCCGGCGGCCAGGCGGCGGCGTTCCGGCTCGACGTCTCCAGCCCGGAGTCGATCGAGGCCGGGGCGAAGGCGGTGCTGGAGCGCTTCGGCAAGGTTGAGATTCTGGTGAACAACGCCGGCATCACCCGCGACGGGCTGATGATGGCCATGAAGCGCGCCGACTGGGACCTGGTGCTGGCCATCAATCTGACCGGGCCGTTTCTGCTCACCCAGGCCCTGCTCAGGCCGATGATCAAGAACCGCTGGGGGCGCATCGTGAACATGGCCAGCGTGGTGGGCCGGACCGGGCAGGCGGGCCAGGTGAACTATGCGGCCTCGAAGGCCGGCCTGATCGGGCTCACTAAGTCGCTGGCGCGCGAGGTTGCGTCTAGGGGGATTACCGTGAACGCCGTTGCGCCGGGGTACATCGAGACGCCCATGACCGCGGTGCTGGACGAGAAGGTGAGCGCGGCGATGCTGGCGCAGATTCCGCTGGGCCGGCGCGGAACGGACCGCGATGTGGCGCAGGTGGTGGCGTTTCTGGCTTCCGATGAGGCGGCGTACATCACCGGGCACGTGCTGGACGTGAACGGCGGAATGTTCATGGGCTGACGGAGGATGGCGGGTTTGGTTGTGACGAAAGGGCGCGGTTCCTGCCGCGCCCTTTCAAGTTGGCCGGGCAGCTCAGCTCCCGATATACTTCGCGCCCCACACCAGCAGCGCCGTGCCCAGCAGGATGCGGTATACCGCGAACATCACAAAGCCGTGCTTGCGCACCCAGAAGAGGAACCACTCCACGACGCCGAGGGCCACGAAGAAGGAGACGACCAAGCCGATAATGAGGACAATCCAGCGCTCGCTGTTCATGGTGACGTGAGCGGCGGCCGTTCCGGCGGCTTGCGCGGCCTTGCTGGGGTGAATCTCCTTGACGAAGTCCCAGCAGGTGGCGGCGATCATGGTGGGAATGGAGAGCAAGAAGCTGAACTCGAGGGCCGAGGGACGGTCCAGGCCCACCAACTGACCGGCGGCAATGGTGGACATGGAGCGCGAGGTTCCCGGAAAGACGGCCGAGAGGGTCTGGCAGACGCCGATCCAGACCGCCTGGCCGAGGCTCATGTCTTCCACGTCCAGAGTATTGGGATCGTAGCGATCGCTCCAGGCGTCGATGATCCACATGACGATGCCGCCGATGAGCAGCGCCAGGGCCATGACAGTGAGGCTGCCCAGATTCTTCTCGCTCCATTTGTGCAGCGGCAGGGCGAGCGCCGACGTGCAGGCAAAAGCGATGAGCGTGAGCGAGATGGGATGATTCAGCCAGTTGCGGTCGCCGTTTTCGCCTTTGGGAAAGGTGCGCAGGAAGTCTACGATGCGGCCCAGGAACAGAAGGGCGAGGGCTAGGATGGCGCCCAACTGAATGACGACGGTGTACATCTTCCAGTAAGCATCGTCCAGCGGGATCTTCATCAGCGCTTCGGCAATGCGCAGGTGAGCCGTCGAACTGACGGGGAGAAACTCGGTCAAGCCTTCCACGATGCCCAACAAGATGGACTGAATATAGGGGTTCAAGAAGCCTCCTGCTTGCGGGTTCTCAGGCTGTGGAAGAAACTCGCGATTTCAAAGCCGTTTCCAATTCCCGTGGTCCTTACCTCAACCGCTCACTCGCGATCGATGCCGTAGACCGGGACGCCCTCATCCAATTTGTACACCAGAGCCCCGGCGCGCCAAGCATAATCCGATTGAGCGAAGTGTTCCTTCAGCTTTGCGGCCAGTTCCTTGGCGTGGTTGCGGGCGTCGTCGGCCTTCTTGTCGCTGCCGTCGGCGGTGTACATATCCGCTAAGACGGCCTCGCGGTAGACGGCCTGGTAGAGAGCCTGCGCGGCGCGGGGCCCGTCCGGATACTCGGCCGCGTACCTCTCGTAGAGTTCGGATTCCTTCTCCGGGCATTTGGGCGATCCCTGCCAGTCGCCGCAGAGC
>Ga0326727_10013633_pt1 | contig 17990 bp, 18 predicted proteins | sample MB2enrmetagenome_FD_207643 | JGI IMG/M metagenome (GOLD analysis project Ga0326727, IMG submission 207643) | Lab enriched peat soil microbial communities from McLean, Ithaca, NY, United States - MB29MY | ecosystem: Environmental > Terrestrial > Soil > Wetlands > Peat | place: USA: New York...
CGCGCATGGGTCTTCACCTGCACGACGATGCGATCGCCGGCAAAACGGAGCTGCGGGTTCTCGGCATAGATGGAGCAGGCGCTCTTAGCGTTGCCTTTGAGGTAATAGCGGCCGTCAGGCGAGTTGAAGAGCTGCTGCTTGAGGGTGCGCTCCAGAGCGTCGCGGCTTACCTTCAGTTCGACGGCCCCGCACCGCGCCAGTCCGCCCGCCAGAAACAGCAGACCGGCCGCCAGTATTCGCCGGGGTATTGTCATATCGGTATCGTGCCACCGGGGCCGCACCCTGGCCAGTTTTGCACATGGAAAGGACGTGCCCAACCCGGCTTTGAGTTGGGGTCTTGACCGGCAATTCCATGGGGCGCAACGAGATGCATCTGTCTTCGAGTTCGCCCCCGGCCCGCGTGAAGAACTGGCCATAGATAATTTTGCTATTGATTTTTGAACAAAATATACGTAAAATAGCAAGCTATAGTTCTCCTCTGGATCGACAGGCTCCCCAACTTGTCGAGGAGGAATCATGGAAAATCACCTTTTTCTCTAAAGGAAACCAAATCAATGGCGAAGCGTCGTGGAAATCCAAATTGGGGCAAGCCGGAGCCCATTGGCCCGGTTGTGCCCACTGTGACCTCCTTCGAGCAGATTGTGAGGGAGTTCAAGCTCAGCCCGGACCAGTACATCCGGTCAACCCGCCTGCGGGAGTGGGCTCGGCGCAACAAGAATTCCAAGTACATCCCTGAGGCACTTCTAGAGGCCTGGGGCTTCGAGATTGAATCGACGTTGTAGGCCGTTTTCTGCGTTGTTTTGCAAAAGCGCTGCCTTCGGGCGGCGCTTTTGCTGTCTGGATGGCAGTAGCGCGGCCAGGCCACCCGCTCCTTCCAGCGAATGATGACCGCTCACACCGAATTGGAGTTGGGATTCGGAGGCTGTGAGGCACATTGAGCGGCCTCGCGCATCACTTGTCTCAAGACCTCGCATGTCCGGGCAGTTTGCTCCGGCCCGATCGTCGGATCTACAAGAAACATCAGGCTCGTCTCTCCCAGTTCACGCGCCACGGGATGACGCTCTTGGGGACGCCACTCGGGCGGAAACGCCTTCTCCAGGTAGATTTCGCTGCAACTTCCGCTGAAGCACGGGATACCCTCTGCCTTGATCGCCTCGATGATGCGCTCGCGCGTCCACTCGGGACGAAGCGCCTCTGGACGCACGAACGCATAGTACTTGTAATAGGCGTGCTCAATGTGCTTTGGCGGCGTCGTGACACGAAGCCCAGGCAAGGCCGCGAATCGGTCCGTCAGAGTCTGCGCGTGCTTGCGGCGAATCGAGAGCCACGCGGGAAGTTTCCTGAGCGCCACGCGGCCAACCGCCGATTGAATCTCGGTCAGCCGCCAGTTCGTCCCGAACGACTCATGCAGCCATCGGAACCCAGGGCCCTGCCCGCGCCGATGCACCGCCTCATAGCTCTTCCCGTGATCCTTCAACGACCACATGGCGTTCCACAACTCAGCCGAATTCGTCGTCGCCATGCCACCTTCGCCGGCGGTCGTCATGATCTTGTCCTGGCAAAAGGAGAACGCGGCCACATCTCCCATGGATCCGACCGGGCGGCCCTTGTAGGCGGCGCCGAGCGCCTGGGCGCAATCTTCCACAACCTTGATGCCTCGCTCGCGCGCCAGCGCCAGGATATCGTCCATTTCACACGGCCATCCCGCCAGATGCACCGCAACGATCGCCTTCGTTCGTGGCGTCAGCACCTTGCGAATGCTCTCCGCCGTGATGTTCTGGCTCTCGCGGTCCACGTCCGCGACAACCGGACGGGCGCCGAGCATAACGGCACAACTCGCTGAAGCAATAAACGTCCGGCTCGTGGTAACCACTTCGTCGCCTGGGCCGACGCCCAACGCCTTCAGGGCGCATTCAAGAGCTACGCTTCCGTTGGCCAGTGCGACGGCATATTTGCACCCGGCAAATGCCGCAAACTCCTCCTCGAACAGCCGGCCTTCCTGCCCCGTCCAATAATTCACTTTGCCGGAACGCAAAACCCGCAGAGCCGCTTCGATCTCGTCGTCGGCGAAAATGGGCCATGATCCCGGAACGAGCTCATTCCTCGCCGCCGGAGAGTCGCCTTCTAAAGTCTCGGCGGTAAGAGGCGGCTCTAGGACTCGTCTAACAATCATGCTTTCCTCTGCTTCGGACCTCAACACTGTGAAACAGTTCTCACAACCGGCTTGAACAAAGATCGGGCGAAAGCCGCCGGTTGTTTACTGCAATCTCAATTACCCCGCTGTAACGAGCATCCGATGCGCGGCGTCTGTTTTGGCGTCCAGGGCCTTCAGCACGTTACATGCAATCTGTTTGCCGGTAAGACCGTATTTATCCAACAGATATCCATAATCGCCGTAGTGCACAGGGGCATCCGGCAGGCCGATAAAAAGTTGCTTTGGCGCCCCGCCAAGCTTCGCCGTGCATTCCGCAATGGCTCCGCCAAGGCCTCCCACAACACTGTGCTCCTCGACAGTCACCACCAATTTGACGGAGGAGATTGCTTCCTCTATTGCATCGCAGTCAAGAGGCTTGACAGTGTGCATGTTTGTGACAGAAGCCGACACTCCCTGCTTCTCCAGTTCCTTCGCGGCGACAAGAGACTCATACACCATTGTTCCCGAGGCGAAGATCGCGACGTCGCCGCCCCTTCTCAGCGGTACTGCCTTGCCGATCGTGAACTCATACTCTTCCGTATAGACAGCGGGGTTGTTCGCCGCGCCAGTCAGTCGGACGAATACCGGTCCCTCGTGCTCTAGAAGCGCATAAACCGTCTTGACGATTTCGGCTCCGTCGGCGGGCGCTACTACAGTCAATCCAGGGACGGCGCGCATGAGCGCCATATCTTCGACGCCGCAGTGAGTGTGGCCAAGCAGGCCTAAAGCGACGCCGCCGGCAAGACCTATCACCTTGACATTCAATCCCATATATCCGAGATGCACCCGAACCTGCTCATAGCTGCGTGTCGCGGCGAAATTCGAGAAGGTCGTGGCAAAGGTCTTGTACCCCTCTTTAGCAAGACCTGCGGCAATCCCTATCATGTTCTGCTCGGCAATTCCGACATTCAGAAAGTTCTCCGGATACGCGGCGCGAAACCTCTCTAAGCCGGACGATATACCCAGATCCGCTGTCAGCACCATGACCTTATCGGCGCCTTTCATGGCATCCAGCATAGCAACGCCGAAGACTGCCCGGGAACCCAGCATCGACCAGAGCCGGACATTGGCGCGGTTGATTTCCAGCATGTTTCCTCCCGCCATTCATTACTAAGTCAACTCTTGAAGAGCAGCGTCGTATTTGTCCTGGGTCAGCCAGTTGTGGTGCCACTCATTGTTGCTTTCCATGAAAGAGACGCCCTTGCCCTTTACCGTCGAGGCAATGATGGCCAACGGTCGCCCTGGCTCCGTGCGCGGTGCGGTGAAGGCTTCGTACAGAGCGGCTACATCATGGCCATCCACGCATCTCGTCTCCCAGCCGAAGCTGCGCCACTTCGCCTCATGGCTGTTCATGTCCATAATTGTGCTGCACGAACCGTCGCTTTGGAGGCCATTGGAGTCGATAATCGCCGTCAGACTATCCAGCTTGAAATGGGAAGCTGCCATCGCCGCTTCCCAAACGGTCCCCTCGTTGGACTCGCCATCCCCCATCAGAACGAAGGTGCGATAACTTCGTCCAGCCTTCCTTCCCGCAAGAGATATGCCAATCCCAACCGACAGTCCAAGGCCGAGGCTTCCGCTGGAAATCTCGATGCCGTTTCCGATGCGCATGGCCGGATGCGCCGGAAGGATGCCTTCCGGAAGTTCAAACAACTCCAGATCCTTGGCGGTTAAGAATCCGGCTTCGGCCAAGGCAGTGTAGAGGGCAAGGGATCCATGTCCCTTGCTCAGCAAGAAGCGATCCCGCTCCAACCAAAACGGATTCCCGGCGTCGACATTCATTACCTTGCCATAAAGGACGGCACATATGTCGACGATGGAAAGCGCTGGAGCAAGATGCGCGCGGAGCTTACCGGCTCTGAGCCCCATCGCCAGCACGTTCTTTCGCATACGGCAGGCCCAGGCGCGCAATTCCATGACAGCCTGTTCATCCAACATCCAATGCCTCCTGTCAGTTCTGCAGGCCGCCATCCACGCGCACCACCTCACCGGTAACATAGGAAGCTAAGTCCGATGCCAGGAACACGGCCGCGTCCGCAATCTCCGATGGCTTGCCCAGGCGTTTCAGTCTGGTCTGCTGTATCGCTTCTTCGATTGCGCCGCCGGTCATGCTTTCTCTTACCATGTCCGTATCGGTGATCCCGGGGGCGATGGCATTCACTCGAATATTGTGCTGGGCAAGCTCGTGGGCCATAACCCTTGTCATGCACGCGACGGCCGCCTTGCTTGCGCCGTAAGCGCTCCGCCCAGGGTTGGCGTCGAGCGCCGCGCTGGAGGAGATATTGATCACGCTGCCGGACTTTTGGCGTACCATCAGTTTGACGACGTATTGCGTCAGGGCCACCTGCGCGAAGAAATTCACCTCGAAGACCTCGCGCATCTTGTCCATCGACGTCATCTGGTACAAGGCGTTGTAGGTTATCCCGGCATTGTTGACCAGAACATCCACAGAAGCCTTTCCGGCCAAAATGACCCTTACGGCCTCTTTCATTTTAAGACCGTCCGTGATGTCGAAATAGAGGGGCGTGATACGGACACCGTTGGAGCTTGCCAGGTTTTCGCACAACTGCTCGAAGTCCGCCGTTCCGGTGCGGCAGCATGCCCATACATTGGCGCCATTGTCCGCGAATGCAATGAGCATTTGCTTGCCGATTCCGCGGGCACAGCCGGTGATGATCGCATTCTTCCCCTTCAGCAGCATGACTCAGATTCTCCTCTTGACCTATTGTACTCGGTTATCCGATGCCGCCATCGACGCGCAAGACCTGGCCGGTAACGTAGCGGGAGAGATCCGATGCGAGAAAAAGCATGACTCCGGCGACCTCGGACGGAAGCCCCGGGCGTCGCATGGGAATGCGAGAACACAGTTTCTCGAACGGCTGCGGCGGGATCGCCGCTGTCATGTCGGTCTTAATGACTCCTGGGGCGATGGCATTCACCCTGATATTGTGTTCTGCCAACTCGGACGCAAGGGTCTTGGTGGCCCCGATGAGCGCCGCTTTCGAGGAGCTATACGAAACCTGGCCCACATTCCCGTCGATGGCCGAGATGGATGAGACATAGACAATGCTTCCAGATTTCTGTCTGACCATCAGCTTACTCATATATTGACTTATCAGCATCTGGGAAAAGAAATTGATTTCGAACACCGCCTTCATGCTTTCCATGGCGGTCATCTGAAAGAGTGCGTCCTGCGTCATGCCCGCGATATTCAATAGAATATCGACCTTGTGCTTGGCGGCTGCCACTTGCTTCATAGAAGCTCTTATCTCATCCGTGTTGGCAAGATCGAAGTAGAGTGGAGTGATGCTCACGCCAGTTTCGGCTGCAAGCTGGCGCGTGCCGGCCTCAAAGGCCGCATCCTGGTGCTGACAGCAAGCCAGGATGGCGGCGCCCTCGGCGGCGAACAGCCGCATGGCCTCATTCCCGATGCCCTTGAGGCATCCCGTAATCATTGCAGTCTTCCCTTGTAACAGCATTCCAGTCCCCTTCTCAGCGAATGTCGCAGACGCGCGAAAGCGTCCTCATTAAATCGTACCCGTCCCAGATAGGCCCTAAGTCCATCGCCTCTCCGACAGGCACAATTCTGTCTATGCCAGGCAACCGGTTCCGCGCCACGAAGGATGCCAGTTCTTCCCTGGGAACGCCGAAATACGTCAGTGTTTGATATTTACTCGTAACGATCGAAGCGATATCGTCAAGCGCCTCCGTAGCGTATTCATAGAAGTAACCGCTGTTGCAGCGCCGGCTATCTATGCCGGGAAAGACTGCATTGAGCCGGAGTCGGTAAATCCGGTTGTCCTCATGCCGCAACCCGGTCAAGCTATCCAGTTCGATGGCATCGCGGCAGGCCTGTGCAAACTTATCCACAGCGCGCACCGCGGGAAGCTCATAACGCCGCTTCACCTCCGCGCTCAGGGCGCCCCAAAAGCGAACTCCTGCCTCTTCCGCTTCCGATTCTCTTCCCTGCCAAACGAGCAAGCGCGGCGAAGAGCACGCATTTTGATCCATGATGTAGGCATCGTTGAAGAAACCCGCCGCGAGGCGCTTCAAGCCGGCTTCGTCCAAACTGAGTATGCTTGCCGCTCCGAGCATGCAGAACGAATAGCGATCGGCAAAGCCAATATCCACACCCCGCGCCGGCAGAGGAGCCTTTCTGATGGCATTGATAGTCGCATCACCTCCCCATACGATGCGAACGTCGGCCATGGCGCTCAATGCCGCGGTGATTTCCTCTTCGTGCCCATAGGTCACAAAAGCGTTCATAGCCCGGACTTCCGGAAACGATCCTTCTCCAAGGAGATCGTCTATATGCCGGACTATGAATGGTATCTGCGGGAAATCCCGGTTAGGCAGACGCACGACGTTGGCGTTCCCTGCCAAGAGCGAGAATGCCCAGGAAAAAGCAAAGTTCACGGGCATATTGGTCGGCGTGATGTGGAGCGCCAGGCCGCGGCCGATCCGAAACGCGCCGTCGTTGTATCTCTTGGCCAGACGTTCTATATTCGCCTTGCGACACCACCAGGCAAACGACATGACGTCCGGCATTGTTCTGGTGGCGCGGTCTGCAATAAGCCGCGAGGAGAGCAGAGCCAGGAACGCCCGGACCTTGCCGTCGAAAGGAAGCATTGGTCGAGCGGAAAAACCGACCGGTCCGCCCAAAACATAATTCAATTTAGGGTCAGTGGGAAGCATAGACATCGCTGCAACCTCGCACCTCGGCGTTCATAACTCGGCCCTGAACGCGGAAATACTTCCCCTTCCTTCCGCACGGGCAGTCGTCCACTCCGAGTATTTCACCGATGTCCTCGGTGAGAATGGAGTGGCCGGGGTAACTCGTCGGCAGCAGCGACAGCAGCTGCAGGAGCCCGGGATGTCCCGGGCCCAAGGGGGAAAATGCAACCGGGTCGCGAACGAGGACGTCGGAGAATATGGAGGCGTGCAAGACGCCCTGCGAACATTCCATGAATATCGATCCTGTCTGTTCGACCATGCCGTAGTAATTGCAGACATCCGATACTCCACATGTTGCGGCTACCGCATTCTTGAAGGCGGCATTGTCCACCGCTAGCGATGCAAGCTTCTTCCACCCCCCCCCATGAATAAGGATTCCATCCATTTGAAACCGCCGGCCAGCTCGGCGCAGGGCCTCACATAAAAACTCCCACACCACAAAGGTGAACCCGAAAAGAAGAATCCTATCCCCCCGATGCTTCTCCAGAAAGGCATGGAGGCGCGCAAAATCGATCTGATAGTTCTCATCCAGCAGGTAAGTAGGATCGTAGCCGAGCATGGAGAATCCGACAATTCCAGCGCCGCGCGCTGAAAACAGCGCTCTGTCCTTAATCACAGATGGACTGTCGACTATGAGCAACGGCAGGCGCTTGCCGCCGGTAAACGATGAAACGATCTTTACGAGGACCTTCGTCTGGTTTGCGGCCGTAGTTCCGTCGAGATATATCCTTGAGACGGGCTGGCCGGAAGTCCCGGAAGATGTCATGGTCTTGATGACATCGCGCCGGTCGACGCTGCTCAACTCGAACTCCTTGAACAACCGCGTCGGAATGTAAGGTATGTCTTCGACTTGCATCTCGGCGCGCGGATTGTAGCCCAAAAGCCTGGAAACACGGCGGTATTCCGGACTGCGTTCATAGTGGTGGAGCGTCAAATCCGATAGGGCGCGCGCATATAACGCATACTTGGCCTCGGCATCCATGGAGAATGGCGGAGTCCCGAGCATTTCTTCGATAACGGGCGTTGCGTATGTTTGCATGAAACTCAGGGCAGCTCCGCATAGATGATCTTGCCGGCTTCATTTCGCGGTATCCGGTCAATCACAAAGGCTCGAAGAACAGAGTGGTGCAAGTTTGTCAGCCGCTGAGCAAGCGAGACGACATCTTTCCGCAGAGCCGGACTGGTTATATAAATCCGCAACATCTCGTCGTCGCCGGCGCACGCGCATTCGATTCCCGCATTGCGGATGAGTTGCTCAACCTCTTCGAGATTCACGCGGTTTCCGAAGAGCTTTATAAAGCGGCTTCTCCGCCCCACAATGTAGTAAGCGCCTTCCGCGTCGCGCTTTGCCAAATCCCCCGTCTGGAGCACACCCCTGCGTTCATCTCCATGGGCCAAATCCTCGCGCCGGTGGGCGTACCCGAGGGATACATTAGGGCCCCGGTAGAATAGCTCCCCAACCACATCCGGCTGCGTAATGACGTTTCCCGTCTCGTCCTCAATCCACAACTCACCCCCCGGTATCGCCTGGCCAACGCTCCCAGGCTTTTCGAGAGCCAACCGCGGCGGAAGATAGGACATGCGCGCCGTCGCCTCCGCCGCGCCATACATGACGTAGAATCGCATCCCCCGATCCCGGCAAAGAGCTGCAAACTCTTGCACAAGAGCGGCACTGAGCTTTCCCCCTGCCTGAGTTAGCACGCGCAGATCGGGCAGGTCCATGCGATTCCAGCGCAACCGCTTGAGCAGCTCGAATGTGTACGGCACCCCGGAGAGTGTCGTTGCCCCGTAATTCTTAAGCGCTTCCCAAAACCGTTTCTCCATCAAGCTGGCATTTGTAAGAACAACCCTCGCGCCGCACTGAAGGTGTGAGTTAACAACCGACAAGCCGTACACATAGTGCATAGGCAGCGCCGTAATTGCCCTATCGTCGGCGCGGATTCCAAGATACTCCGCAATGGATCTTGCGTTGCTGGAAAGATTCTCGTAGGACAGGCGCACGAATTTCGCGCTGCCGGTGCTGCCCGAGGTGGTCACCAGCAGGGCAAGATCGTCATGCACCGGGCTCGAGTCGTTGCTGTAAGCCAGAAGCACGTGGTCGCCGAGTGCGAGCAACTCGGCCGCGTGCGGCAGATGGCCGGCCCGGTCCCGCGGGAGCAAAATGTAGTTCGGACGGTACGTGCGCAGCAGATTCGATAACAGATCGGAATGAAGGTCATGCGCCAGCAGCGCGGCCGGGACCCTGGAGCGCAAGCAGCCGAGGTATCCGATGAGGGATGCCATGCCGTTGTCGGCGAGAATAAACACCAGTCCACGGCCTGCAACGCGGGCGCCGAACGAGTCCGCGGCCGCGGCAGCGGACTCATATGTATGCGGCTCACCATTTTCAGCGGTGAAGGCTATCGCTTCGCGAAACCGCCCCATATCGTCAAAGAAACTCATGCTTTGCCTTCAGCGCTCAAGCCGCTCATAGCGCCGCACGCTAAAACTGGATTTCATACTTAGCAAGAATCTCCATCCCCTTGGGGTAGGAACTGAAGTCGATAATATCGTCGGTCTCCATCATGATGTCGAACTCGGTTTCAAGCGCCGCCATCATCGCCATATGTCCGACTGAGTCCCACCCCGCAACCGAGTTGTAAACCAGATTTGCGTTGAGATCCTGCGGCTGGACGTTCAATGCTTCCATGAAGACTTTGTCATACCTTTGCCTGTTGGTCATTGTCATAGTTGCGGTCACCTAAAGGAATACCCTTTTGCTGATGTTGGGACGCATGGGTCTGCACGGATTGCCCAGAGCGATTACTTCGTCGGGAATGTCTCCGAACACGACCGATCCCATACCGACGACCGCGGCCCTTCCGATTCGAATGTTTTGTTTCACTTGCGTGCCCATTCCCACATAGCTCTCACTTCCAATATAGCACCCGCCACCTATATTCACCTGCCCCGATACCACGCAATTGTCCTCGAAAACCGAGTCGTGGCCTATCGTTGAGCCGGCGATAATTGCGACGTTTCGCCCAATGGTCGCCATGCTCGACACAAAGCACCCTGGAAAGATGATCGCCCCGTCCTTAATCGTCGCCGTTTCAGAAATTACGGCACAATCGTCTACCAGGGATGCCAAGCCAACGCCGGCGGAGTCGAGCTTCTCCAAGAGCGCCTTGCGGACGAACGGCTCGCCGTTGGCGATTACGGCCTCCATTTCAGCGGCGCCGAATCGCTTGCAGGCAGATTCGAGCCGAAACACATCGGCGCCGTAAAACGAGGGCTCCTCCCGCCCATCGTCCAGGAATGCAATCCGGTCCCAGAGCGAATGCGAGCGATTGAGGCGGCGAGCAATGTCCAGAACCTCTTTTCCGAATCCCCCGGAACAATAGATAAAGAGATTCATTCAAAACTCCCAGTAAGAGGATCCCATGCGGCTTGGCGTTTTTTCAGGGGTTCCTTGGATCCGTAAGCGGGCAATCCGCCGATCGACTGCACTGAGCGCCGCAACCCCTACTTGCCGCCAAACTCGGGCATGGTTGCATGGCCTGCCCTCGAGATACCGGAGCGCAAAAACACGCGCCGAGCGGTGCTGAACAGAATTCGCAGGTCCAACATTAAACTCCAGTTACGCACATACCACGTATCGAGGACGAATTTCTCCTCCCAGGTGAGCGCGTTGCGTCCGTTTATCTGGGCCCAGCCGGTGATGCCCGGCAAGACATCATGCCGATGAGCCTGTTCAGGAGTGTAACGAGGTAGATACTCCATCAAGAGGGGTCTTGGACCCACCAGACTCAGGTCGCCGCTCAGCACGTTCCACAACTGCGGCAACTCGTCGAGACTTGTAGCCCGCAAGAACCGTCCTGCCCGAGTCAGCCGGTCCGCATCCGGCAGCAGCTTCCCGCTTGCATCGCGGCGGTTCGACATGGTGCGAAACTTGAGCAGCCAAAAAGGCTGAGCAAAACGGCCGGGCCGCGGCTGGCGAAATAGGATCGGACGTCCCATAGACAACCACACCAGAAGACTCGCGCCGATAAGCAGCGGCGACAGAACGATAAGTCCACAGAGTGCCGCGGCGCGGTCAAATAGTCTTTTGATCCAGAGCCGCCACCCGGTCTGCCGATGCCGCATCCCGAACGCCTGTTCGACGACCGCCTTGAATACACGGTCGAACTCATCGGCGCCAACGGAAACGGATAACGCGGTGTCATAGAACGCTCTGCCGCTGCGACCCATGGCGGCAAGCCGATCGGGGCCAGCGTCAACGAGCTGCTTTACCGCATCCGCAATGCTCTCGGGATCACCGGGTTCGCAGAGGATGCCGGACTGCGACCGCTTCACCAGGTCGGCTGCATCGCCGCGGACCCCCATCAGGATCGGTCTTCCCGCCGCCAGGTAAGCCTGTGTCTTCGATGGGATGGTAATGCGGAACAACGGATCATCCTTCAGATGCACAAGCAAGGCGTCTGCGCCCGCAAGAATGCCGCCCATGGCTTGCATCGGCTGCCGGGGCAGAAACCTCACGTTGTCCAGGTTCATCTCCCCGGCCATGCGTTCCAACCGGGACCGATCCACCCCGCCTCCGATGAAGAGGAATTCGGCGTCTGGCGCCGTAGTCCGGCAGATTCGAGCGGCAAGCAGCACGCTGTCCAGCCCTTGGGCGAGGCCCATCGTGCCCGCAAAGAGGATGCAAAAACGACCCGGTCCGCCCAGCCGCGTCCTAGGCATGTCGGTGCACTTCAGCGCCGCCTCATCGCACCAGTTGTAAATCACGTCGATCTTGTCCGGCGGAACTTCGCGCCTTACCAAAGTCTCCTTGAAGCCCGGTGAAGCGACAGTGATATGCGATGCGCGGCGATAAACAAACCTGCACAAGCTTGCCAACAAGTCAAGAGCCGCCCGATTCCGCATCATCCCCGAAGCAGCGACAGTGTCGGGCCAAAGGTCGCAGATGTCGTATACAACAGGCGCCCTGCGAAAAAACCCAATCGCCATGCTCGCAAAGCCCACGGTAATCGGCGGATGGTAAGCGTACACCACGTCCGGCTTCCTGATCAGCACCGTTCCGATCGCCGCCGCCGAGAGTGCAAAACTCGCGTAGTTCAAAGCCCGCTGAAGGCCGGACGTATTGTGGCTGGGATAAAGCGCCACGCGCAGCACGTCTATGCCGTCGAGTCTCTCACGCATCCAAGGACGGATCCGGTAGCCCGGATAAACCTTCCCTCCGGGATAGTTGGGAAAGCCGGTAAGCACCTCGACTTCATGGCCTCGAGCAACCATTTCACGGGCAAACAACAACCCCTTGAAGGCCGGCTCCGGCTCAAACCACTGACTCAGAATCAGAATCTTCATATGCTGAGAAACGGTACCGGCGTCAAAGCGCCAGTTGCGGCATCTCGTGACCGCGTATAAGTCTCACGCCCTGCGCCACACAACCCGGTTCACGTAGCCCGTGTAACTGTAAATGATCCGTACTACCTTCTCAGACACATCCGGGACGTTGTAATCGGGCACGATTCGCCGCGTTCGCCGTTCGCCGCGGGGCTGTGCTTCCAGCACCTTCAACGCAGCCAAAACGCACTCCGGATCGAGGCCCGTCATCATCACTACCGCCTCTTCCATCGCTTCCGGACGCTCATGTATCTCGCGAAGGTTCAAAGCCGGGAATCCGAGAATCGACGACTCCTCGGAGATCGTACCGCTGTCCGACAACGTAGCCCTGGCATTGATTTCAAGCTGCACATAGTCGAACAGACCTAAAGGTTCCCGGAATTCAACCTCCGGCCTCAATGAAACGTTCAGTTGTTCCAGCCGCTTCCGTGTTCTTGGGTGGGTGCTCACGAGCATCCGCAAACCGTAGGTCGCCACCAGTAGATTGAGCAAGTCGACGAATCTTCCAAGCTGCTCCGGGTAATCGACGTTTTCCTCCCGGTGGCAGCTCACTACGAAGTATTCCAGGGGCTTAAGATCGAGCCGGTCTAGAATATCGGACCCCAAGATCTTCGGCAGGTAATGATTGAGAACCTCAAACATCGGACTTCCTGTCTTGATAATTCGATCCTGCGGCAGACCCTCCCGGAGCAGGTACTCCCGGGAAATTGAACTGTACGGCATGTTTATATCGCTGATGTGATCGACAATCCTGCGATTGATCTCCTCGGGCGAGCGGTCGTCGAAGCACCGGTTTCCCGCTTCCATATGGAAGACCGGAATCCTCCGTCGCTTCGCGGAGAGAGCTGCGAGACTGCTATTCGTGTCGCCGAGAATCAGCACTGCATCCGGCTTGATCCGAGCGAGCGCCTCATCGGACTTCGCGATCACCAACCCGATAGTCTCCGCGGCATTGCTGCCCGCCGCCTCAAGAAAGTAGTCCGGTTTCCGAATATCCAAGGTTTCGAAAAACAGCTGATTCAACTCATAGTCGTAATTCTGGCCGGTATGGACGATAATGTGCTCCGTATAGCGATCCAAAGCGGCCATCACGCGCGATGTCTTGATAATCTCCGGGCGCGTTCCTAGGATTGTTACAACCTTCATTCGCTCTTCTCCTTGCCGATCTCGCAATCCCCGGCAATTGCGCCTTGCGGGGCCCGCGGGTCATGTGTTAAGTTCTGCGTCTCTACCGGGCAGAAATAGGTATCTGGAACGTCTGGATTGAACACCTCGCTGGCCCAGAACAAAGTCACCATATCCCCTTCGCCCACGTTCGTGATGGAGTGAGTAAAGCCCGGCGGAATATCGACCACCTGATAGTCGCGCCCATCCACGGCATACTCCTGCACCGCACCGCCCTCGATCGCCCTCATTCGGATCGAACCATTGCCCGCGACAACCAGAAACTTCTCGGACTTTGTGTGATGATAATGGTTCCCGCGTGTCACGCCGGGTCTGGTTCTCGATACGAAGAGTTGCCCGGAATGATCCGATTTGATGAACTCCGCCAAAGATCCCCGCTCATCTCTCTTACTCAAGAGATTATACCGCCGCGCAGACGGCGGAACGTATGACAGATAAGTGGCGTAAAGGGCCTTATTGAACGAATCCGCAAAATCCGGCAATCGCAGCGTCCTGTCCAATTCATGAAATGCCTGAATGCGGCCGGCAAGATCGTCAAGCCGGATATGCGTGGTCGGGATTTCATACGGTCCGCGGCCTTCGACCTCCAATTCCGCCAGGAATGCCGACATCACATCATCCACATAGTTGAGGTCGATTTCGATTGCAGGGTCGGAGATGAAGACCGGCAGGTCATGAGCGATATTGTAACAGAACGTCGCGGTCACTGAGTTATGGTTCGGCTGGCACCACTTTCCGAACAGGCCCTTCAGCCGATAGATTTGAACGGGCGCGCCGGTGCGGACGCCGAAGGCCCTAAGAATGCGTTCCGCTTCCCGCTTGCTGAGGCCGTACGGATTGTCTAAGTCCGCCTGCACGGACGATTCGAACACGACCTTAGGCGCACGCTTCGCTTGGATCAAGAGCTGACAAATCCGCTCGGTAAAGCCGACATTCTCCCTATCGAAGTCCAGCGGGTCAGTCGAGCGATAGATGCCTCCAAGATGAAACAAAACATCGGCTTTGTTCAACCACCCTTGGAGGTCTGCGGAGATTTCCTGGCGGTCAACCGGAAATATCTCACAATCGTTCCGGGCCCGCAGGTGGGCCGCGAGATTGCGCCCAAGGAAGCTTGCCGCGCCCGTTATGAGAACCCTGGTCATGCCAGGACCTCGCGCCGGCTTACGGCCTCCCTGACACACGATAGCTTGAGAAGCAGATCGATCATGCCTTCGACGTCCAGCCGGGGAACGTTGTGGGAGTGGTAGTCCTGGGTTTGGGAGACCTCGGCTCTTCCCTCGCTGAAGTAACATGAGTAATTCAGATCCCGTGCATCGATCGGCACCCGGAAGTACTCGCCAAGGTCCTCGGCATGGGCCATTTCCTCACGGTTCAGAAGGGTTTCATAGAGTTTCTCTCCGTGCCGCGTGCCGATTATCCGAATTTCATTCTCCGCATTCAAAAGCTTCAGCAGGGCTGTCGCCAGAGTGCCGATGGTTGCTGCCGGAGCCTTCTGAACGAAGAGGTCGCCCGGCTTCCCGTTCGCAAAGGCATAGAGCACGAGGTCCACAGCGCTATCGATGGTCATCATGAAGCGAGTCATATTTGGATCGGTCACGGTCAGTGGTTCGCCGGCCAGAATCTGACTCAGAAACAAAGGAATCACCGACCCTCGGGAGGCCATCACGTTCCCATATCGGGTTCCGCAGAACACGGTGGAACTATCCGCGTACATCCGCGCCTTCGCCACCATGCACTTCTCCATCAGCCCCTTTGACATTCCCATCGCGTTGACAGGATACACTGCCTTGTCGGTACTCAACACGATCACCTTGCCGACGTTGCAGGCAAGCGCCGCATTCATTACATTTTCCGCGCCTAGCGTGTTGGTCTGGACCGCTTCGATGGGAAAGAATTCGCACGACGGAACCTGCTTCAACGCCGCCGCATGAAACACGAAATCCACCCCCCGCATCGCCTGCAAGACGCTATTGTAGTTTCGTACATCGCCCAAATAGAAGCTGACGGCGCTGTTCTTGAGCCGGTTGCGCATATCGTCCTGCTTCTTTTCGTCGCGGCTGAAGATGCGAATCTCTCCCAGGCCAATCTTGGCAGCCATGTCGAGAACGGCATTGCCAAAAGTGCCCGTGCCGCCGGTAATCAAAAGAGTCTTTCCCAAAAGCATTGTAGAGTTCATTCTGTCAGTTCCTGTCCGATCCGCAGACTAGGGGAGTCTGGAGTATTGTTGCATTTCCCGTTGCCCGATTCAGCCGCGAGAGTTGACGCACGTGGGCGCTTGCGAGGTGCGCAATCCTCAATTGTACGCCGGTCGCGGATGCATTGAGAATACTGTGAACCGGCCCATAAGGAAACCAATGGAACCCGCTCCTCCGGTACTAACAACCATCTGCTCTCCCCCTGGGGCTTCAACTCGGTGCTCATCCCGCGGGCGCATGAGCGATCATTGCGGTTACCACGCGATTCCATGCGTGGTCGCAAGACTCAAAGGGCGCGCGCTCGATCGACTGCTTGAGAGCGTGCCACTGTTCGGGATGGCTGGATAGGTCGGTCAATAGCCGGGCGAGTCCTTCGTGATCGTCGTATGCAACCGCGAGACACTGCTTGTTCTCCAGATATGGCCTGGCGGTTTGCACTTCGGTATTGGCGATGAAAGGCGTGGCGGTGGCAACACAGTCGCCCCACTTGCCGGACTCGGCGGTCCGGTTGATCTCAATCCGCGGATCGTAAAACGTGAATGCCAAATGTGTCCGATAATAAGTAGCAAGCGCTTCCTCCCCGCTCAGTTCGCCCAAGTACTCAGCGCATGGAAGGGCAATCAACCGCTTCGCATCCTCGCAACCGATCCTCCCGGCTACAACAATCTGAACGGCGCCGGCCGGGCAACATTCTATCGCCTTGATCAGCGTAGACAAACCCCTCGTTTCCACCAGCCAGCCGTTCACATACAGCGTGAGTCGCGATCCCGGCTTGTAGTCCCGCAGCAAACGCAACTCCCGGGCGGCGTCAACTGTCGATTGCGTCGGCGTGTTCGGTATGATCCTAAGGTTGACGTCGGGATATGGCCACCTTGAGCGGCCTGGGACCACGTGAAGAATTGCGCGCCTTGCCGCCAGACGCTCAGCAGCCGCAAGGAGTGACTTAATCGCGCCAGGCCACCGGTAAGACGTGGAGACGTTATCGGTATTGTAGAAGACGTACGCCTTTCGGCGAAAGATACTTGCTACCGCCAGAGGAAAAGCGCTTTCAAAGCGATGGCAAAAGAAGATGGTTCCGGGCTGCTTCCGCAGAGCCCGCCAGAAGATCCGCACCATCCAGCGCACGTACATAGTCATCAAGCGCCAGTTGTGCTCGCCGCCGCCGGACTGCAAGACCGTTGCAGACACATAACCCGGTACTCGCGGCGGCTTGTTATGCCGGCTCCATAACCAAGCCGAGACAGTAACATCCGGCCGGTCCGCCGCCGCGACGCTCTTCGACAGGTCTCGGGAGTCTTGCAAATCCGAGATGCTGGAGACAAATGTGAGTCGAGGAGATGGAGCGGTCATCTTGGCGCCTCCCCGCGGTCTCTTGGCAGAGGAGAGAGCACGCGCGAAGCTACCGGAGAACCCGCGGGATGGACCCATTCGCGGTAAAGCGTTTGAAGCTCCTCAACTTCATTCACGACGTTGAAGCGACTGCCTGAAAGCAACGCCTGGGCGACTTCAGGGGAGTACTTGGCGCCACTTAGCGCGGTCTCGATTTGGTCGGCCCATAAAGAGGGGGCGACGGTGAGCGAAAAGCGAGTGACGAGTTCCGGTATCAAATCGACTTCCCGCGGGATCGAGCCGGAGATAATGCACGGCAATGCGGCGGCTTGGGCCTCGATCACTGCCAGTCCCAAACCTTCATAAAGGGACGGGAAGACAAAGGCATCCATCGCGCCCCGCATAAGCCTGGGGACGTCGCGCCGGTTGCCCGGCAGGATGACACGCCCGGCGAAACCGGATTCTGAGAAAGCGCGCATGATTGCTGGCCGGGCGGGGCCATCTCCGACGAGTAGAAAGTAGACATCCGGCCGCCGCCGCAGCAAGAGCTTTCCTATCTGAAAGAGGAAACGGTGGTTCTTCTCCTCACTGAATCTGCCCACGTGCCCGACGACGATAGCGGTGGCGGGGATACCGAGTTCGGCACGGACCAGTTTTCGATCGACCGCGCATGCGAACGGCTCCAGATCGATGCCGCAGGGATGCACATGCCATCGCGGATCGGAGATCCAATGCGGTCCGAACAAATCTGCTGCCGCAGTAGCGCTAGCGGCCAGTCCGTGTGTTGCAGTTAATTGGATCAGTTTTCTGCACAGCGCACTGTAAGCGGAGCGGCCAATGGTCTTCGACAATGGGCCGGAATCCGTGTGGCTGTGGGCAATGCGAACCGGAACGCCGGACGCCTTGGCCGCAGCCAAAACAAAGCCGTTATTGAAGCTAAGATGCGCGTGAACGGCGTCGTAAGGGCC
>Ga0326727_10013634_pt1 | contig 17989 bp, 13 predicted proteins | sample MB2enrmetagenome_FD_207643 | JGI IMG/M metagenome (GOLD analysis project Ga0326727, IMG submission 207643) | Lab enriched peat soil microbial communities from McLean, Ithaca, NY, United States - MB29MY | ecosystem: Environmental > Terrestrial > Soil > Wetlands > Peat | place: USA: New York...
GGTGGGGGCAGGTTTGGCCATGAACACAATATCACTCTCGCCGCTGTAATATGTCAAGTTTTATAGCAAAAAAACATGACAAGCAGTTTGGAAATTGCATTGATGACATCCCTCTATCTGCCCAAAGGAGCAGCCAAGTATGTTTGTAGAATTGCTACCGCTGTTACGAAATCGCACCGTCTCGCTGAGCGTCGCCGTACCTGCCACCGGCGACTCCATTGTCCTCACCGTCATGCCGAAAGTCACCGACGAGAAAGCGGAAGAGTTTGGGTCCATCAAGGAAGCGGCCGTGAAGGCACTCTCCGGCTCCCTGACACTCAAGGCGCAGTCTGCGGAAGAACTGGACGCAGGACTGCACCAGGCGCTCCTCCAGTATGTCGGCAGCCAGTTGACGATCGAAGGGTCGATCAACGAGATGGTCAAAACGGTAAAGGCCGCCGAAGAAGAGGCCAAGGAAGCTGCCAAAGCCGCAGTTGCAGCGGCGAAGAAGAAGGTTGGCCAGGCCACAACCGGCAGCAAGCCATCGACGGCCGCGGCAGCTTCGGCAGAAGAAAAGAAGGCCGAGCCCCCTGCGCCGCCGAGTCTCTTTGATGCTTCCCCTGCGGGGGAGGACCCGGCAGAAACAGAAGACGATGATTCGGCTGCCGAGCCTGCTTCTTCGCCTGCGGCGCCATTGCACGAAGTGGCCGCAGGCTCGTAAGCTCCCACCTTCCTGCTAACCAGCCCCCAAATACTTCACTTCTCTGCGACCCTCACGGGGGAGTAGCCCAGGAGAATCCTTTTGTATGCCCATTGAAGTCGCGCAAATGGAAAGACAGTTCGCCTTCGGCGGACGAATTATCCCCGATCCCAACCCAGAGCTCACGCCGGAAGCCGTCCGCGAGTTTCTGACCTTCCAGTATCCGGAGATGTCGACGGCCACCATCGTGGGACCCGAGACAACCGGCCGCTACCTCCGCTACACCATCCAGCGCTCCATCGGAAGCAAGGGCTGAGCCAATGCCGCGCTCCCGGTCGACGCCCAGAAGTGACCGTCTGCGCAACCGTCAGCCGCTCTGCACTGCATTACGCGGAAAGCAGAGCGGCATCAACGAGAGCGCGGAGAGTCATGCGTTCGCGAGGTTCTGTAAATGCGCAACAAGTCAGCAGTTGTCCAAGGGGGTGTACACAGCCGTCGTTCAAAACCAACGGAAGGGAACTCGCAGGCTGCCGTCCCCGCCGGAGTTTCTCCTGCCACTCGCATAGGGCTGCTCGCGCCCGGAGGTCCTGCCGCGCTTCCTTCGTTAGACGAGGTTCCCGGCGAGTACAGCTACTACTCCGGGAAGAAGCTCCTCTTCAAGCTCTGTGAACACCTGGTGGAGGAAGGGTTGGCTACGGCCAGAAGCTGGGAGAACAGCAGAGCCAATCCCCTTGCATTCGTGGATGAGTCCCTGCGGCGCTGGTGCTTTCTGCACGGCCTCTCACGGATCGAGGAAGAGTTCAGCGAATTCTCGGTTGCGATCCGGGGCGCGGAAGATCAAAAGCTCCACATTTCGGTGCAGCACTGGCACCTTGGCCAGCTGGTTTGCCGGGCTCCGCTGACGGCACTCGAAGGGCAGGCGGCGGGCTTGGGGGCAGCGTTCTACCAGCTCCTTGCCTACACGATGGTCCGGTCACTTGGGTCATGGGATCTCGACGATGCGGCGGCCAGCGTGGAACAGATGAAGGAGTGGGCCAGTGAATCTCGTGAGGAGGAGGGCGGGGCAGGGGATCAGTTCGAAATCCCCGACCTCGATGGCTGCACTCCAGTATTCATCGCTGAAGCGCGCAAGAAACACGTCTCAATCCGGCACAGCCTGCGGATGCTCCATGCACACGCCGCTGGCCGTTTTGGGATGTGGATCAAGTCGCTCCTCCGGATGTACGCGCTCAGTCGTATTCCCATCGATCAACGCCTGAGGCAAGATCCGGAGGAGGAGGGATACGACTATCTTCGGCCTGTTCCGGTTGTGGTTCTGTCGTTTGATGAACAGGACGCCATTGTCGCTACGGTGAACGAAGAGCTCGAGAACTGGGGCCAGTGTTCTTCGCCGCCCGTGGTGGACCTGAAGGTTGATTCCTCCCACCCCCAAGAGATGCGCGAGGCCTGGAGGATTCTCAGGGTCAACTTTGAGATCGCGTTGGAACTGGCCAGCCTCGCTGAACAATGGAGGCGTTGGGCCGAAGCGGAGGAGAAGAAGAATGAACACCGACATCGAAATCGGGGGCAACTCAGCGGTCGAGCTGCGTAAGGCGGTGATGATCTACACCGGAACCCATGCCTACGTCACCGTGCACGATGTGCTGCGCGACGAGCAGGGAAAGCCCCACTATGGCCCACCGGAAGCTCTGAGTGCAGAGTTTGTGAAGAGCCTCTGTGAACTGTTGAACCAGAAGGCGGTCCGTGAGATCGAGGTTCTGCCGAGCAATGTTCTGTGCCTGACGGACGAGTTTGTAGCCTGGTGGTGTCCTGCTGCAGTGCGCCCCATGTTCTTCGAATCGGCCACGGACGAGGAAGCGAACGCGCTGTCTGGCGGGATGTTTCCGCACCCTGCCCTTGTGTTCGCCGCCACAGAGAGACAGCTTTCGGTCCGGGCATTGCCGGGGAATGAAAGACCCACCAGCGGCACGCCCTTGTTGAGTGCACCGTACTGGAACACCTACGAGGACGGCTCAGTCTGCACTGGCAGTATGCGTGTGCCTGGGGCGGAGGTGTCGTCGTCGGTTACGGCTGAGTGGGAGCGAGGGTTCTTTGAAAGCGCCTTCACTCACCCCGCCGGTGCCGTGCGGCTGACCTCATATAAAGGTGGCGTCATCCCAATGTGGACGATCGTTCTCGGCAGAGATGTTTTTCCGAATCAGCACCTGGTCACCGCACACGAGACCCTCCTGCAATTCATACGACGCTGCCAGAAGTAGCAACGGAGCAGAAAATGCAATCGGTTCATCACCTTCATCCTCGCCTGATGGGCAGCACCCGCCCGCTGCGCGTCCTTCTCGTTGGCGCCGGCGGGAGCGGGAGTGCGGTCCTGCTCCAACTCCCCTTCTTAGAGCAAGCCCTGCGGGCCTGGGGCCAGCCAGGTCTCGCCGTCACCGTCATGGATCCCGACACGGTGTCCGAGGTGAACGTCGTCCGTCAGCCTTTCTCCCACGCCGATATCGGATCGAACAAGGCTATGTGCCTAGTCGGCCGGATCAATATGTTCTGGGGCTTCGGCTGGAAAGCGATACCGCAGGCCTTTGGAGATGAGCAGGCTGCGGAGCCGGAGTGCGATCTACTAATCAGTTGTGTTGATACCAGGAAGGCCCGCCATCAGATTGCCGAGTCGTTCAAGAAGTTCCACGCGCCGGCATATCACCTCGATCTTGGCAACAACGCTTCCAGCGGGCAGTACGTCCTTGGCCAGCCCAAGGATAGGACAGTCTCCGCACGCGCACAGGAGACCCGCCTTCCAACGGTTTTCGAGCTGTACCCAGAGATCGCTGACTCAACGCTCGGGGAAAGCCCGCTTCCAAGTTGTTCGGCCGTGGAGGCGCTGGATCGGCAGGAGCCATTCATCAATCAGAACCTGGCCGTCAGCTCGCTTGCCATGCTTGCTCGATTGCTGCGGTACGGGCAAATCTCATATCACGGTGGCTTCTACAACGCTGAGACCGGACGCATTGCCCCACTCCTAGTCTGTCCAGATAGGTTTGCGAAGATACGGGGGACTGCGAAGAAACAGCCATCGAAGAGCGCACCGCGTGGCAAGCGAGCTGTCGCGTAATCGGGCAACTTCTTCGGCATTCATCAGAATGAGGGGGAACAGGGCGAGTGAGAAAGATGCCTGAAAAACGTAGAGGCCGCTTCCTATGCTGCCGCGGCCTCCTCACTTCTATTCGATTGTGTACTGCCGTCGGGTATGGGTCGTCGGGTAGTGTTCTCGTCGGGTTTGATTCCGTCGATATTGTACCTGCTGTTGGATTCGTCAATCTGATCCCGTCAGCATTCGGATTATTGCGCACCTCTGGTCCGTTCTGCAAGCTGTTTACGAAGAGTTCGCGATTTTCGAGTGAAAAGTGAACGGTGCGTCTAGCCCTAACGAAAGTGTCGATTTGGAGACCAAGTGGAGAGGACTATGCGGCCATTTCGTGAAAAGAGCTTGTAATGCTTGGTGGTTCGCAGTACTTTTGGGGGCCAGAGACTCTCATTCGTGTTCTTGACGACTTCGCGATAGAAGAGCCCTGCGGTGTGCCCGATCATTCCAGTCAGGTGATGCAATGCGCTTCCAATTCATTCATGCGGCCGATTTACACCTGGGCAGTCCATTTGTCGGTCTTGCGATGCACGATGAAGAGATCGCTAAGCGATTTTCCCATGCAAGCCGGGAAGCGTTCAGCGACCTGGTCACGCGCGCGGTTGACCTCAAGGTGGCGTTTCTGGTGATTGCGGGTGACATCTACGACGGCGATTGGAAAGATACCTCAATCGGACTTTTCTTTAATCGCGAACTGGCACGTTTAGAACGCGCAGGTATTCCGGTATACCTTGCCAAGGGCAACCACGATGCTGAAAGCGTCATAACTAAAGCCGTTTCGCTGCCGCCGTCGGTGCAGGTCTTTCCTTCGACGAAGGCGAAGACATTTGAAATCGAACAGATCAAAGTAGCACTGCATGGACGGAGTTTCCCGAATCGCTCGGTGACAGAGAACCTTTCTCTCTCGTACCCACCGCCTATGCCAGGGTGGTTCAACATCGGGGTGCTACACACTTCGTGCGATGGCAGACAAAACCATGATAACTATGCGCCGTGCGCCGTTACTGACCTGGCCAGTCGAAATTACCAGTACTGGGGGCTCGGGCATATCCACGAGTATGAAGAAGTGTGCCGGAGTCCGTGGATCATTTTTCCGGGAAACTTGCAGGGGCGGAGCATTAAAGAATGTGGCCCCAAGGGAGCAGTTCTCATCGATGTGATCGATGGGGAAGTCACGCTGGTGCAGCGCCTGATTCTGGACAAAGCGCGTTGGGAGACGGCTAGCGTGGACATTACTGGGATCGAAAACGACAGAGATGCACTACGGCGGATCGAGGAAGCGGCCCGCCCCCTGGTCGACCAAGCAGAAGGCAGATTGTTGGCCTTGCGAATTTCTCTCCACGGCGCCTCCAGTCTGCACTGCCGATTGAAAGCATGCATGGACAGCTTCTCCGATGAAGTTCAGGCAACTTTGCACCGTCTTCACGAAGATGTTTGGCTACAGAGACTCGTTTTAGAGACCACAGAACCGACGCGGGATGCCGATGGCGCGGTAGGTTTACTCGACCTTACTGCAATGCTCGATGGAACCGAAACAGATTCCGTTCTCCGGGCGGCCGCAGCTGAGGAGCTTTCGCTGATAAAAAGAAAGCTCCCCGGTGGGGTGGGTGACAGTGCTTCCAATACCGATGAGTTGGACTCACTCCTTGCAGAAGCCCGCGCCGTAGTTCTCGGACGGGTGGACTCGTAAGCAGGATCGGACACATGCGCATACGAAAACTTATTCTCGATAAGTATGGTCCATTCTCAGGACGGACGCTTCAATTCCGGCCCGATGCAAAGCTGCATATTGTGTTTGGGCCAAACGAAGCAGGTAAGAGTTGTGCACTCGCTGCCATTACGGATCTTCTCTTTAGTATTGAACCCCGGACTCGATATGACTTCTTGCACAAACCCAAAGACCTGCGCATCGGTGGCGTGATCGAGGCTCTCGATGGAAGCCAAATTATTTTTCAAAGGCGGAAGGGAACAAAGGACACCCTTCTCGATGCCCTTGGGGCGCCGATACCGGACGAGAAACTGATTCCTTTCCTTGGCAATCTGACTCGCGAGGTGTTTGTTCGTGCCTTCGGGCTCAACACGGAGACGCTGCGTCTGGGAGCAGAGGACATGCTAAAGAGCGGCGGGGAGATCGGGGCTACTCTTTTCGCTGCCGCCTCGGGACTCAGAGGCATGACGGACCTCCGACACCGTTTAGAGAGTGAAGCTGAAGCGATCTTCGCTCCCCGCGCAGCGAAGGACCGCAGGTTCTACCAAATCCTTGACCGCTATGAGGCGGCGCGGCGGCAGGTACGCGAGCTAGAACTCAAGGCGGCCGACTGGCAAGCACTAAACCTTGAAATAGAGGGGTATTCCGAGAAATTACGAGAATTCGAGGCCAAACGTGCTGAAAACTCAGCAGAAGAAGCGAGGCTCTCGAGACTCAAGCGGATCGCACCGTTGGTACGCATTATCGATGCTGACCTCGCCGAATTGCTGTCGATTGGAGCCCTTCCCCAGGTGGCGGGCGATTTTGCAGACCGGTTGCAGGCCGCCCTTGAACGTCATCGCGAAGCTACCCGCGAAAGCGCGCGCGCACTCGACAACCAGCAAAGCCTAGAGCTGGAACTCTCCTCAATAGTCTTGGACGAAGCCCTTCTCGCCAGCGCTACCGAAATTCAGTCGTTGGTCGCGAAGACGGGAGCTTACGAGAAGGACCAGCGGGACACTCCTCGTATTCAAGCAGAAGCCGACGGCTATTCAGCAGAACTAAAGCAGGTGGCCAAACGCCTTGGCATGAGCGATGTAGAGCACGTCCTGCTCAATCAGCCGACCGATCCGGTGTGTGTGGCCGTCAAGAGCCTGATCTTGGAAGGTAAGAGGCTCATTGCGTCCCTTGAACAGTGCGTAGATAGCATTACCTCAGAAACCGATACACTTTCTGATCTTGAACGGGAACGTGCGGCCCACGAAGTAGTACCGAATCCACGTCTTTTACGCGACAAGCTCACTGCACTCGATCCTGTGCTTAAGCAGCTTGGCCGACGCTCCGAGATCGAACGGGCATGTGTAGCCGAAACGCAGAGCATTGAAGGCGCAGCGGCCCGGCTGCACCCATCCATAGTGGATATAGACGCGCTCGCCGCAGCCTCATTGCCGAGTGTCGAAACGATCACTCGTTTCCGCATCGAGCATGATCGGTTCCTTTCAGAATTCCAACGTGCAAAGGATCTGGGCGCGACGCTCGCGGAAACGATAAGCGGGACTGAGAAGCGGTTGCAGTCCATGAAGTCTCACGGTTCGGTGCCCTCTCGGGAGGCGATTGTTACAGAACGTGAGGAGCGCGACAAAGCTTGGGTTCTGCTGCGAGATTCAATGATCGGGACGACTGCCCCGCTGACCGGAGCGGAATTGACCGGAACCATCGTTGACTTCGAAAAGCACGGCTCCGAGGCTGATCGCCTGGCGGACTCTGCTCTTGCAAATGCGGAACTGGTTGCGACACACGCAGCGGAGGTCGCGCATTTGGCGGAACAACAAGCCGAGCAGGTGAGCGCCAGCGAACGAGAAGCCGCACTCAAGACTGACTATGACGTCCACATGAAGGCCTGGAAGGAAATCTGGCAGCCGGCTATTGATCCACTCCCGCCGTTGGAGATGGCGGCTTGGTTGTCCCAGGTCCAATCATTGGTCTTGCGTTTGGACAAGAACAATGCTCTAGCCGATGAGCTAGTCCGAATTGATGCGGCTGTTGCCGCTATTCGGCCCGAGATGGAAAGCCTCGCCAGCGAAGCCGGAGTGCGACAACTGAATGCAACGGATGCGAGTGCTCTGATGACTCAGGTCAACACCAGATTAGCCGCGGTAGAGAAACTGTGGGATGGTGCCAGCAAACTGGCGACGAGTATCGCAAACTCTCAATCACGTATAGCAAAGCTGCGTAAAGCCAGTGATGAGGCGACGACGAAGCTCGATGGATGGCGGTTGCGCTGGGAAAGAACGGTTCCGACCATCGGTTTAAATCCATGTGCAACGATCGAGCAAGCCGAGGCTGCACTTTCCGCGTGGCAGAAGGTGCCGGATATTCTGCGCGAGCGCGATAACCGCGAGCGCAGAGTGTCAGGCATGCAGCGCGATAGCAAGAGCTTTGAAGAGCGCGTGTGTACCATTATCGGAATTGCGGCAGCCGATCTGAGCTCGCTTCCGGTCGAAGTCGCCATAAAGAGCCTCAATGAGCGCCTCAACGAAGCTACTAGCGCCAAAGCGCGCCGTGATCAGGTCGCGACCCGGCTGAATAAAGTGAGCCAGACGCTCCAGGGCTCTGAGCGGATACTGGAAGAAGCCACGACCGAGTTGAACACGCTAACCATCGCCGTACCGTCTGGCACCGATCTGTCTGAACTTCTGGAGCGTTTTTCTCGCCAGGAGGAGCTAAGCAAGACGCTGTCAGAACACCGCGACCAGCTGATTGCGCAGGGTGAAGGATTCACTGAAGACCAGCTTCGGTCTGGATTGGAAACCTTCAACGTGGACGATGCCGTGGCGAGGCTTCAGCAGCTGTCACAAGAGGACTCGCAAATGGAGAGCGAAGCCCGGGAAGCCTTTGCCAATCGGAAACTTGCAATCAACAGGCGAGAAGAGCTCCATAAGGGTGTCGGCGCTGAACTAGCGAATCAGCAGAGGAAGAATGCTGAGACGGAGTTGCTGAATGCCGCTCGTGATTGGACAGTTCTCAAACTTGGCGCCCTACTGGTTGGCAGGGCTATCGAGAAGGCGCGGGCGAGTCAACATAGTCCTTTGATTAACCGTGCCGGCGAACTGTTTTCCACGATCACCGGCGGATCGTTTATTGGTATTGCACAGGATTTCGGGGAAGACGATACGCCGTACTTGGCGGGGCGACGGTCGTCCCAGGAACTGGTTGCAATTCCTGGCCTGAGTGAAGGGGCTCGTGACCAGCTGTATTTGTCGCTTCGCTTGGCATATATAGAACAGTTTGCGAAGAATGCCGAGCCTGTTCCATTCATTGGTGATGACTTGTTTACGAGTTCTGACGAGTATCGCACTGCCAACGGCCTGCTGGCCCTGGCTGCGATAGGCGGCAAAGTTCAGCCGATCCTCTTTACGCATCACCGGCACGTAACCAATATTGCGAGAGAACGGATCGGTGATGCGGTGGACATCATTGACATGGAGCGAGGTGAGGTTGCATCCACGGCTTAATACCGGCGGGCTGAGGCATATGACGCGGCTCGCGCCGCCAAACCTATTGAAATACTAGACCTTTCCTGCTTCAATTCTAGGCAGAGAAAACACTCTTGATTCAAACAGGGTTACCTAGTGGCCAGACGAAGAAAAGCTTCCGGTGGAGGAGCGCTCGGCGTTCTGGTTGTAATTCTAGCGATGCTAGCCACGCTCCCGAAGGAAGTCTGGATCATCGGTGGAATAATCGCGGCGATAGCCCTGATTGCATTTGCGATGTCCCGGAGCAGCAAGCCGACTCCGGTTGACCTACAGGCGGCGAGCCGAGTGCGGCAAGCGCCACCCCCTAGGGATTCCGGCCCGAGCGAGCGTACAGTATCAGTCCGAATCACGAGCGGAACGGCCTACAAGATTCCGGCTCCATCGTCATCTGACTTTTCGCGGGCCAAATGGTTGCTCCCTGGAGAGCCCTTCGAACTGAGCGGGCTGTCGATCCGTGGCGGCTTGGTATACGTTGGCCTCAATCTTAAAGCGGAGAGCGGCCGGCAAGATCCTGCTCTGATCAATCCCAACCTCAAGGTTTCACGTGACCGTGCAGACGTGACAGTTCGCCGGATGCCATACTGGCCGAGCTATAGCGATGTTGATCCGATCGCGCGAAAGGCGTATCTGCAATGGCTCGCGAGTGGACGACGCGACCCATCAGTAGACATCGGATACGTTTTCCTCTTCTTTTATGGACTTGAACGGCGGGCTCTGGTCGATCTCCCGGCCGCCGATAATAAAAATGGGGAGATGAATATCATTCGGCAGGAAGTTCGTGAACTGCTGGATGTTTACGCCGCCAGTGGCTCATTTAGGATGTACGCGTCTAATCTTCTCGCTTATCTTGCGGCTACGAGCCGTCTTGAGTGTGGGCAAACCCCGGAACTGCCTAATGGATCTGTGAGAAGCTATGAGCTGCCGTTTGATCTTAAGATCGGTCTTGCGCAGTTTGCCGTAGAAAAGACACCGGTTCCATCCACGTGGGCACTCGCGTGGGCTCTTGCAGACCCCGCAATTGTTCTGAGAACGCCGGCCAGACGATGCCGGGAACAGTTCCTGGCTCTTTTCCCCAAGGTCTACCAAGAAACGAGTGGTGCCGGAATCACCCTTCCGGTGAACAAGACAAAGCTCAAGGTCAGCTATCGCCCAGCCTCAGCGGGGTTCGCCTGCAAGATGTTTACTGCTGATGTAGGACTGCCAGACGTCACTGCGATCGTGTGGCCGCAGAAGAAGCTCCAAGCTGTTGTCGACGCCTGCATAGCCCAACTTGAGAGGTATAGCCGCTTCATTGCCAAACATTCGGAGAGGGCACACTGCGTCGAGGCGTTGGCTCTTCTCCCAGCTTCTGCCTGGCCGGATGGAGCGAAGAAAATCCTGGTGGAAATCTCGAAAGGGCTCGAAAACGAATCGATTGTAACCACATGGGAGAAGTTCCTGAAAAGGTTTGGGAACGACACCGCGATTTCGCGCTCAGCATCCGCGCTGCTTGCGTCCCGGCTTGAGGAGCATTCGATTGGACTGGTTCCGGACTTGATTGCTGGAGCAAAGGTGCCTGCACAGGACGACACGATTGTCCTGTTTGCCTCCGCCAAACGCGACGACAAAGTGATGTCTAGTGGTTCATACGCTATTGCCTCTCTCGTCTCGGACCTTGGTGCGATGGTGGCGAACGCAGACGGCAAGCCATCGGCCTCTGCGATCTCCCTGCTAGCCAGTACGGTCAATGCGTGGGACCAACTCGACGAACACAGCAAAGCGCGGCTAAGGGCGGGCCTCCGGCTTCCAGGCTCCTTCAGTGCATCGCTGAAGCGGCGCATGGAGGTATTGCCTGAGGACGCGAGGCGCGCCATCGCGGAAGTTCTTGCCTCTGCAGCCAGAGCAGATGAACTAGTGGGAGTGGAAGAGGTCCGGCTTCTGGAGACGATTTACAAACAGCTGCAGCTTGACCCAAAGCTTCTATATAGTGATCTTCACGGTCAACCGAGTTCAGCCTCGAAGCGTGAGATTTCGAAATTCGGCTTGGATGCCGAACGCATTGCAAAGCTGCAGGTGGAATCCGATCAGATCTCCTCGGTACTCAAAGATGTGTTTGCGGACGACCAATCAGGCGGTTCCGCCGCCTTGGTGGAGGAGAATGATTCCGCAGATTCCCTTCTTGGCCTCGACGAAGAGCACGAGCGGTTTGTGCGTCTCCTTGTGTCTCGTCCACAATGGTCAAGAGCTGACCTGAGCGACGTTGCAGGCGATATGGAACCCTCGAGAAAATCAATGAGGCTGCGCTGACGCGATTCGAAATGCCCATAGCCGAAGGGGAAGACCCGGTGGAGATTAATAGCGAGGTTGCTGCGATGGTGATGGCATGAGCACGATACGAGCGAAAGATCGAGATGCAGTCATCCAGTCCCTGCGCGCAGGAGTAGTGCCCCGAGTTGGGCAGCATTTGATTCAGGTCGGTCGCGCGGGAGAGCTGAGTGCTCTGATGGCGGATGTTGACTGCCTCGCGGACGGCGGCTCGGCATTCCGGATAGTCATCGGTGAATATGGAGCCGGAAAGACCTTCTTTCTGAATCTCGTCCGCGCGATTGCGCTGGAGAAGAAACTTGTAACCGTGAACGCCGATCTGAATCCGGATCGTCGCCTGCACGCAAGCAGCGGACAGGCTCGGTCCCTCTACGCCGAGCTTGCCCGGAGCGCTTCAACGCGAACTCGTCCCGATGGAGGTGCGCTTCCAGGTATTGTTGAAAGATTCATTGCGGAAGCAAAAAGCGTGGCGAAAAGTCAGGGTCGGAGCGCCGAAGAGGAGATACGTGCCCGCTTAGAACGACTGGCCGAAATGGTTAATGGCTATGATTTTGCCGATGTCGTCTGGGCATACTGCAGGGGCTTTGATCAAGGGAATGAGCAGCTCAAGACAGATGCGGTCCGTTGGTTGCGAGGCGAGTTCACAACCAAAACCGATGCTCGGAATGCTCTTGGGGTTCGAACTATTGTCGACGATGCCTCAGTCTATGATCAGCTCAAACTGCTCGGTAGATTCGTGCGGCTTGCCGGGTATTCTGGGCTGTTGGTCTGCCTGGATGAGCTGGTCAACCTGTACAAACTTGCCAATACTCAGGCGCGGCAATCCAATTACGAGCAGATCTTGCGGATTCTTAACGACTCGCTCCAGGGTTCGGCGGAGGGTGTTGGTTTCGTGCTCGGCGGCACTCCAGAGTTTCTACTCGATACCCGGAGAGGGCTTTACAGCTATCCGGCTTTGCAATCGCGCCTTGCCGAGAATAGCTTCGCCAGTGGCGGTCTAATCGATTTGACTGGCCCCGTTATTCGCTTAAGCAATCTGACCGCCGAAGACTTTTATGCATACGGCGAGTCAACGAACTATTTGATTCCTGACGATGGCCTCACCGCATTCATGAAGCACTGCTCGCAGCGGCTTGGAGACAGTTACTTTCGTACACCAAGGACCACAATTACAGCATTTATCAACTTGCTGGCTGTGCTGGATCAGAATCCGGGCACAGACCTGAGTGACCTTATCGGGGAAATCGAAGTTCAACGCGACCTCGGGGCAGAGGACGAAAGGGCGATCTCCCAGGATGACGAATTCGCCAGCTTCCAGCTCTGAGTCCAGCGCGTTCAGCCTGCTTGATCGCCGCATTCAGCGGTGGATCTGGAGCGAGGGTTGGGCTGCTCTCCGCGACATTCAGGAAGTTGCGATCCCCGCGATTCTTCCAGCTGATCGTGACGTGATCATCTCGGCCCCGACGGCCGGCGGAAAAACGGAAGCAGCGTTCTTTCCGATCATATCCAGATTGCTGAGGGAAGAGGAGCCGACCGGCGCCGTGCTCTATGTAAGCCCGCTCAAAGCTCTTATCAACGATCAATGGGAGAGACTGGAGCAACTGTGCCGGGCTGTCGAAATCCCAGTCGTGGCGTGGCATGGTGATGTTCCTGCGAGCCGCAAGCATCGCTTTCTGAAGAACCCGCGCGGAGTGTTGCTCATTACCCCGGAATCGCTTGAGGCGCTGTTCGTCATCCGCGGCAGTTCGATGCCGTTCCTGACTGCTTCGGTCGTCTACGTGGTCGTAGACGAGTTGCACTCATTTATTGGTTCTGAGCGAGGCAAGCAGCTGCAATCGTTGATGCACCGCGTAGAAACGAGCGCGGGCCGAATGATACCCAGAATCGGCTTATCCGCAACGCTGGGTGATATGCACCTGGCTGCTGAGTTTCTGCGGCCGGAACCCGTGGCAGCGGTGACGGTGCTGGAGAGCCGAACTGCCGGCCAACAGCTCAAGGTGCTTATCAAGAGCTATGGGCTTCCGAAGAATGGAAACGAGCTAGCGTGTTCGAAGGAGATCGCATCAGATCTATTCACTGCACTTCGTGGTTCGAACAATCTTGTCTTCCCAAACCGCAGGTCGTCCGTTGAGTTGTATACCGATTTGCTGCGCCAACAGTGTGAGCAGGCCGGTGTTCCAAACGAGTTTTGGGCACACCACGGCAATCTCTCTCGGGAACTCCGCGAGGAAACTGAGCATGCACTGAAGTCTGGTCCGTACGCGGCTACAGCCATCTGTACTTCGACTCTTGAGCTTGGAATTGACATCGGGGCGGTGAAGAGCATTGCGCAAATTGGTCCACCTCCATCTGTGTCAGGCCTTCGACAACGGTTAGGGCGCTCTGGGCGACGGGCGGGCGAACCCGCCATTCTGAGGTGTTTTTGTGACGAGGCCGAGTTAACTCCAGAAGCATCCATATCGGACCGGTTGCGTGAAGGGCTTGTTCAGACCGCAGCGATGATTCGTTTGCTCCTCAAGGGATGGTTCGAGCCTCCTGATGTGACTGGGCTACACGCTTCGACGTTCATACAGCAGGTGTTGTCGGTTGTGGCGGAGCGGGGTGGGGCGAGCGTGGGGATGTTATGGTCAACGCTCGTTCAGGACGGTCCATTTGGCAACATCGACAAGGAGAGCTTCCTTGCCATTTTGAAAGAAATGGGCGTTCGGGACCTCCTGGTACAGGACCGCACTGGGCTGTTGCTGCACGGCGGGCTTGGCGAGAAGTTGGTAAATAGTTACGACTTTTACGCGGCGTTCGTCACAGACGATGAGTTCACGTTACAGCACGAAGGCCACACGTTGGGCTCGCTTCCCATCAGTCGCCCGCTCGTCAAGGATCAACGGCTGATTTTCGGAGGGCGCCGATGGAGAGTGATCGATGCGGATGACCAGCGAAAGGTGATTTCAGTTGTGCCTGATCCTGGCGGTGCGCCTCCAATGTTTGACAGTGCGGGGGCAAAAGTGCACAACGTCGTTCGCAACGAAATGCGCGCCGTTTTAGCGAGCGAGGAGCGTATCACCTTTTTGGACGAGCGAGGACAGACTTTCCTCGCAGAGGCTCGCCGAGCATACCGGGACACGCAATTAAACTCAAGAATTCTACTTGCCGATGGAAATGACGCCTTGATGCTTAGCTGGAGCGGTGACAAGGCCAACGATGCACTTTGCTTGATGTTGTCAAGCCGAGGATACACTGCCTGGAATGAGGGGCTAGCTGTGCGAGTTCATAAATGCCGAATAGAAGAGCTTGAACCTGCCCTGCGGTCAATCGGTCAGGCTGGCGGCGACGCGCTTCGTCCCGATTCTTGGAATCGTGCAGCAGTAATTCGCGAGAAGTGGGATTGGGCGCTGCCGTTTGAGGTGCTCGTGAACTCTTTCATATCTTCTCATCTCGACGTTGAGAATGCCTGCCTGGTTGCGCGGAACGCAGTCGCGGGTTAGGGGGCAGGGCGAGATGGTCAGGGGCACCCGGGCAATGCTCAGCCCCTACGCTAGCGAAAAGGTCAACCATGTTAAGCGCGGTGCGGATATTCTCGGTGATGCTCATGGGCTGGCCCTCACATGCGCAGTTGCAGTTGGCGAAAGCGCGGGCGCATGGGTGCACGGGTGCGTGTCCTGCTCCGGTTGATCTCTCGGCCAAAGGCACGGCTTCGATCCAGGGCGCGCGGATGAGTTGTTCTACGAACGCCCTACTGCCGTCTCCGCCTTGGCACGCGGAGGATTCTCCAACTCGCGTCTTTGGCTTTCCAGTTCGCTGATTCTCTTCTTGAGTTCGCCTTCGTAGGCCCTCAACTCATCTAGGTCAGCTTTCATCTGCATCTTTGTAGGTACGTCGGGCTGCCGCCCGGCTGGACGGTCGTGTCCGGAACGCTCTGAGGCCTTCTTCATGCCAAAGAATACTTTGGCGTAATCGGCATCAGTGACACAGGCCCCCTTCAAAGAGAGCGTCTGGACTCCCGGCTGGAAACGCCCTACGACCTTGTTAAACAGACGCTCTTCTACTAGTCGCTCCCAGCTCTCCCTGAGCCGGGTGTAGAAGCCAGTCACCGCCTGTTCGTAGGCGTCTTTGCCGCAAGCGGCAGGATCGGGAATCTGCACAAGAAGCTTCTCCAGCCACGCCAGGCGATCCCGAACGGTTTTCATCGCCCACGGACTGTCGTCCGGTGCCACTACGCCAAACCCTTTTCCTTGGACGTGGTCGATCCAGATTCTCGCTAGGGGCACGCCCTCTGCGGCGGCTTCGCAGGACAGTTCGTAGTAAAAGGAGATGTCGTGCGTAAAGACGACGACCTGCGCTTCCGGCTTCAGGCGCGCCTCGGCCACAAGTCGCCTCGCCACTTCCCTTGCGTGCAGGTGGTCTAAGGATGACACCGGATCATCGACGATGATTCCGCTCATCGAGGGCATAGTGCGAAGTTCCGCAAAGAAGCAAGCAAGGGCGAGGCCGCGGAACTCGCCTTCGCTTAACACGTGTGAAGTCCGGGCGTTTCGTGTCTTCTTCAGGTTTACTCCCATAAAGCTCTTACCACGGTCGGTATGACCTTCAACTTGTATGGGCAGATAGTCTAGGCCAAGCAGAGCAGCTTCCTCATGAACTGCGTTTGCGAAATCCTGGCTCAAGTAGCTGTCCCGCAATGCGCTGGCCTTTCGCGAAATCTGCGTAGTGTCACACTGAGTTTTGCATTTCCTGAGTTGGAGAATCGCAATCAGTCGGTCACGGCGCAGAAGCAACGCGCTGAGCTCTTCGCTACATTTCTTTCGGTCAAGCAGTTCCTCGTGGCTCTGCTTGAGTTTGGCGAGTTCGGCAGTGTCCTCGACCAACTCATCGAGATGCTGAGCCTGTTCATCCTGGCTTGCCGCCCAGTCCCGCAGTTCGGCTTCGGGATATTCGGCAAGTGCGGCTCTTGCCCAGTTCTCATTCAACTCGTCCAGCGCGGCTAAAACCTCTTTGCGACGAACGTCCAGCTGAGAACACAGCTGCGGCAGGCCGGAGACCTCAGGCGTCGCTCCGAGTTCGGTGATAACTTCTGCCAAACTGATCTCCGTGTCTGCCTTCGACGGGATGGCAAGTGAGGCAAGCTTCTGGCGGACCGCCCGAATCCGCGCTTCCTCAGACTTCAGTTGTGTTTGGGTAGTGTCTTCAACAAACGCTTTGAAGCGCTGTAATCTCTCGCCCGCAGCCTTGGTTAACGGTTGCTGACAGAGCAGACACAGCCGATCCGGACCGGTGGCCGGGAACGGGTTGTCCGGATAAGCCTCCACATTGAACGCTTCTGCGGCCTCGTACAGCCTTCGCCAGGCGGGTGAACCCGTCGCTGTTGGCAGTGGCTCAGAAGCGAAGCGCCCTTCGGTCGCAAGTCGCGCCGCTTTCTTGCACTCGTTCAAAGTCCGGATTTGTTGTTTGGCGCGGTCTAAGCCGGAATTGGCCAATTCGGTGTAGGCTCCGTCAAGCTTGGCTTTTAGCGACCGAACCGTTTGCGCAAACCGTCGCCGTTGCGCAGCCTTCTGGGCCGGTTCCGCTGCTTCACGCAGCTTGCGCTCACACTCCTTGAGAGCTAGACCGTGCGACTCCTTCCACTCGGCTAGGGACTCCAGCTCCGCCACCTTCGGCAGTTGTGAAGCAGCTATGCCGGCGGCAAGACGCTCGAAGGGTTGGACGTAGTGCTGGCTGCGATACCCCGAGACAGGCAGGTTCACTAGGCTGCTGACCGAATTCACCTCAGTTTCAAGCTTCTTTCCAATCAGTTCGCACACTGCTCCGAGCCTGGGAAGAACATCGAGGCCGGCGGGAAGAAACTCAATTCTGTTTTGCTGGTCGGCGTATAGCGGGGCAACGCTAGCGTCGAACACGGAGATGCGTGACAGTTCTGCCGGTCCGACCTTCCCAGACTCCCATTGATACTCCTGTTCCTCTCCTGACCCAACCGAATAGGCGATGTTAGCCTTCGGAGGCAGAACGGTTGCCGAGCCATATACGTTTCCCAAGACAGGCTCCGGCGAATCGTGACGAGTGCGGCAAACCTGTTTGCAGATTCTGGCATACCCAGTCTTACCGCTGCCGTTATAACCGAACACCACCGTTATGCCCGACGGTGCCAGCCGCAATTCTTGGCCGCACGCAAGTTGATTGGCATTTTCGACGCTGCTGAGCGCCAACAGCCGGGTTACCGGAACTGCGGCTGAACGTCCTTCCGCCATGTGCTCAGGGCCGAGCGGCACGGCTGAGGACGACCCGCCAAGGTCGTTCTCAGCCTTCAGGTTGGCGACAACCTCCTGCAAGTCGTGTTCCCCAATCTCAGCTTGGGTGACAACTCTGCGGATCAGGTCCTGTTGCCAAGATGGTCGTGTGCGCGAGAATGTAAGTAGATCGTCAATGATGCTCATAGTGGTGTGGAATTACACGGTAATTATGAGCTCTGGATTGGTAGTGTCAAGCCCTGACGGCTGCACCTGCACTGAACCCTCCGACCCTCACAAGGATCCGTTGCGATTGCCAAGATCGGCAAGGCCTCTGTGTATCACGGCACACCCACGCGAAATTCCTAGGTCTCCTGGGAGTTTGGCGGCGCTTTTTCTTCTTCCATCAAGCTGAACGGCATCCAGTTT
>Ga0326727_10013636_pt1 | contig 17986 bp, 13 predicted proteins | sample MB2enrmetagenome_FD_207643 | JGI IMG/M metagenome (GOLD analysis project Ga0326727, IMG submission 207643) | Lab enriched peat soil microbial communities from McLean, Ithaca, NY, United States - MB29MY | ecosystem: Environmental > Terrestrial > Soil > Wetlands > Peat | place: USA: New York...
TGACCATCTGCTGCACCTGCGACTTCTCCGCGCGCCCATAGCCAACCACGGCGGACTTGATGGCCAGCGGGGCGTAGGCAACAACGGCGAGCGATTGCTCGGCCGCCGTCATCATGGCGACTCCACGAACATGGCCGAGCTTCAGCGCACTCTTGGCGTTGACGGAGTAAAAGACATCTTCGATGGCAACGACCTCAGGACGATGCGCGGCGATCTGGGCCGCAAGCTCATCGTGAACCTGCTTCAGGCGAATCTCCAGAGCATCCCGCGAAGAGAGATGAATGGCGCCCGAAGCAACGCAACGGAGCTGGTCGTTCTCGTCTTCGACTACTCCGTAGCCGGTGTATTCGCTGCCGCAGTCGATGCCCAGAACACGCATAAAGAGAGTGTAGCCCAAAGGGAAGAACTGGGCTGATTAAGAGAAGATGCGAATTGGAGTGGCCGGGTCAGCTGCGGCGCTTTCCGCTCAGGGTTTCAATGGCGATGGCGAAGACGCGAGTGTCCTGGTGGGCGCGGGCGATGTACTCGGCGCCCTCCTTGCGGTAGTCCGGTGCGTACTTGTCGATGAGCAGGGCGAGGGCGGTGAGCTTCTCCTCTCCGGCAAGCTCGCGAACCCGGCCTTCGGCGATGGCGCTCTCATAGCGAATGGAGAAGCTCTCCGGCAGGAGCTCGGTTTCGCCGACGACGCAGAAGCTGGCACGTGGCGAAGCCGCGAGATTTTCGAGCTTGCGGCCCTCGATTGCGCAATGGAAGACAATCTCATCGCCGTGAAGAGCATAGCTGATGGGAACGCCGTAGGGCTCGCCCTCGGGGCCGACGGTGCTAAGCACGCCATGCTGGCAGCGGGCGAGCAACTCTCGCGCCTGCTGCTCGTCGATCTGGCGATCTTTGCGCCGCATCGGGCGCGCTGGATGCATCTGCATAGTTTCGCCTTCACGTTCTACCTCATGATACGGCGCCCGGCAACAGTGCAACGGCTGGACGACTCTAAAGTGCTGTTCTAAGGAGGCCTGCTATGGCAGTGCATGAGTTTAAGCGCAAGCCCAAACCCCAGGTTGAACATCGCAGCTTCTCCAAACCCGATGAGGTCCGCGCGTTTGAACGGGGGAAAGTGGAGGTGGTTTCACTAGGGGAAACGACCTTTGGACGCGCCGTCTTTGAACCGGGATGGCGTTGGTCCTCTCACGTAAAGCCACTTGCAAAGACGAACAGCTGCCAGACGTCGCATCTGAACCTGCACATTTCCGGAAGGCTGCATGTCCTGATGGATGATGGCAAGGAGTATGAGTTCGGCCCTGGCGATATCAGCGAGCTTCCTCCTGGCCATGACGCCTGGGTTGTAGGCAATGACCCAGTAGTGGTGATCGATATCAGCGGAATGGAGCACTACGCGGAGCGGAAGAAATAGCGGCTAGCGATTTCTGCGCAGATCGCGATCGACTTCGAGCTTCTCCTGCATCAGGCGGGCGATGGCGACGGCGTCGTTGCCGCGCCCTGCCTCGGTGATCTGGCGCTGCAGCTCGCGCTGCCGTTGTTCAAGACGGCGGCGGCGAAGCGCCTCGATGGCTCCGTGGAGGAGCTCGGCGTTCAGCGGCTCATGTTCGTGCATGATGACCGAGAGAAAGAGCTCGCGATCGGCTTCGGCGAGCTCGGCGGTCATCAGGTCGGCGCCTTCAGCAAGAGCTTTGAGCAGTGCGTCGATCAGCGCCTCGCTGCGCAGCCCTTCGTGCAGCCGCTCGGAGCTGAGGGTGTAGTACGCCTGCTCGGCGGGGTTGTAAACCTGCTCCTGTCCGCTTTCATCGCGGAAGGTGAAGGCCAGCTCGTCGCCGCTGGTGAGGGCCTGCAGCAGCAGACGCTCGGATTCGGTGAGGGGACTCTGCTTCGGCGCTTCGACCCTGGTAGCGGTGCGCGAGGAAGCGACGTGACGAAGCTCCTGTCGAAGGACGGCAGAGTCGATCTGCAGCTTCTGGGAGATGTCGGCGGCGAGCTCGTCGCGCACAATGCGGCTGGGCACGCGCTGGATGTGCGGCAACAGGTAGTTGACGGCCTTGACCTTGCCCTCCGGGGTGCGCGGAAATTGCGCCTGCGCACGTTCGATGAGGTAATCGAAGTATCGCTGCGAGGAGCGCAGCGCGGCACCGTAGGCATCGGCACCCTTTCGCCGCACGTAGAGATCGGGATCGAAGCCCTGTTCGAGAGTGACGATGCGAATCTCAAACTCTTCGCTGACCAGCAGTGCCAGCGAGCGTTCGGCAGCAGCAGCGCCGGCGGCATCGGGATCGAAGTTGACGACAATCTTCTTGCTGAAGCGGGCGAGCAGGCGCGCCTGCGCCTCGGTGAATGCCGTTCCGCTGGAGGCAATCACGTTGCGATATCCAGCGTTGAAGACCGAGATGCAATCCATCTGGCCTTCGACCAGGATGACGTAGTCGAGCTGGCGAATCGCCTCCTTGGCCAGATGAAGATTGAAGAGCACGCGCGACTTGCTGTAAATCGGCGTCTCCGGCGAGTTCAGGTACTTGGGACCTGACTTGTCGTCGGTGGCCAGCGTGCGTCCGGTGAAGGCGATCACCTTGCCGCTCTCGTTGCAGATGGGAAAGACGACGCGGTTGCGGAACTTGGAGTACAGAGCTGCTTTGGCTCCGCTGGCTTCTTTCTCACCCTCGCGATCTTTCCAGCTGAACAGGCCGCTCTCGCGCATGGCGTCTTCGTCGGCAAGGCCTTTGAGGAAGTCGCGAAGAAGGAATCCAGATTCAGGCGCAAAGCCAATGCGGAAGCGGGCGATAGCTTCGTCGTTCAAGCCGCGGCCGTGCAGATATTCGCGCGCCGCCGTGCCCTCGGGACGCGCAAGCTGCTGCTGGAACCACTGGCAGGCGGCCTCGTGCAGATCGAGAAGCAGTCCGCGGGTGCGCGCCTCGCGTGCTTCCTCCGCCGAGCTGAACTGCGCCTTGGGCGCGGCGATGCCGAGCTTCTGCGCTACGGCGCGAACCGCCTCCGGAAAGGTGATGTTCTCGATCTTCTGGATGAAGGTGAAGACGTCGCCGGAGGCCCCGCAACCGAAGCAATGGAAGAACTGGCGTGTGGCGTGGACGGAGAATGAGGGCGTCTTTTCGCCGTGGAAGGGACAGAGTCCGGAGTAGTTCTGAGCTCCGGCCTTGCGCAGCTTTACATATTCGCCGACGATGCGAACGATGTCGGCCTGCTGCTTGACGGTCTGCGCAAAGTCCGAAGAGGTAGCCACACTCTTAGTCTGCCCGATTGCCTCGAGCGATGCGCGAGTTAAGCTGCCGCAGGCTGTGGAAAAGCTGTGCTTAAGCCATCTTTTGCCCGAAAAATGGCACTCGGCTGTGGAAATTGCGACGGGATTGATGCACATCAATCTAGAAATGCGCCTTAACACATTCCTAACAGCAACTTACACCTTCAACTCCACTTCCGTGGCGCCGCTGCCGCCCTGATTTTGCGCAGGTTCGGTGATGTTGGCGACCTGCGGATGCGTCTTTAGGTACTGGCGCAGCGCCTTGCGCAGGATTCCCATGCCGGAGCCGTGGACGATGCGGATGTGCGAGAGGCCCGCGAGGAAGGCGCGGTCGACGAACTTCTCGACCTCGGCGGTGGCCTCTTCGACGTTGCGTCCGATGACGTTGATCTCGGCGGGGGCGGAGTCGTCTTCGCGCAGGCGGACGTTGATTCCCTTGCTGCGCGCGGCTTCGACGGGATTGTTGGCGGCGCGGCCGATGACGGCGGCGACATCGTCGAGCGGAACGCGCATCTTCATCGGGCCGACCTGGACCTCCAGCGCCTCGCCTTCCAGCTTGCGCACCACGCGGCCGGTGCGTCCGAGGGATTTGAGTTGCACGGTGTCGCCTTCAGAGACGCGGGCGACCACGTGCGGGCGCGCGTTCTCATCGCCGCGGTCGGCGCCGGTAGTGTGGGCGACAACCGTCTGGTTGAACTGCTCGCGAAATTCGCGGCGGGCGCGGGCGATGCGGCGCTCGGCCTCCTTGCCCAGCTTGGTAGCGGCGGCGCGATCCTGCACGGCGGCAACGGCCTCGCGGGCGTGGTACTCAAAGTCGCGCATCAGCGAATCGAGCTTCTTTTCCAGCTCGCGAATCTTCTCGCGCTGCTCCTTCATTCCCTCGGCTTCCAGACGGGAGCGTTCGCGGGCAACCTCCTGTTCGCGCTGGCGAATGCCGAGGCGCTCGTCCTGCACCTGGCGCAGCTCGGCGTGGAGCCGATCGAGAAAGGCGGCGATGTCCTGCGTTTGCGTGCTGAGATGGCGGCGGGCATCGGCGATGATGCCGGCGTTGAGTCCGATCTGCTGCGCGATGTTGATTCCGGCCGAGGCTCCGGGGACGCCGACGCGAAGCTCGTAGGTGGGCGCGAGGGTTTCTTTGTTGAAGCCAACGGCGGCGTTGAGAACTCCCGCGTTGTTGGTCGCGTAGATCTTCAGCGCGGTGTGATGGGTGGAGATGATGGTGAGCGCCTTCGAGTCGCGGAAGTGCTCGGCGATGGCGACGGCCAGCGCCGCTCCTTCTTCGGGATCGGTGGCCGAGCCGAGCTCATCGAGCAGCACCAGCGAATGCGCGGTTGCTGTGTGGGAGATGAAATCGATGTTGGTAACGTGCGCGGAAAACGTCGAGAGATTCTGCTCGATCGACTGCGAGTCGCCGATGTCGGCGAGAACGGCGTCGCAGATGGGCAGCTCGGCGCGCTCGGCAGGAACGGGGATTCCGGCCTGAGCCATCAGCGCAAGCAGGCCGACGGTTTTCAGCGCGACGGTTTTGCCGCCGGTGTTGGGGCCGCTGATGATGAGCTGGCGGTGCACGCCATCCATCTCAAGGGTGAGTGGGACGACCTGCTTGCCGTGAAGCTGCAGGTTTCGCTCCATCACCGGATGGCGCGCGTTGACGAGGACGAGCGAGTCGGCGGCTGAATCCTGCTCAAACCCAGCCAGCAGCGAGACGCGGCAGCAGTTGTACTGCTGGGCAAAGCGCGCCTTGGCGAATTGCAGCTCGAGCTCCCGCAGGCTCTCGATCGCCGCGAGAATTGCCTCGGATTGCTGGCCGAGCCGCGAGCTCATCTCCAGCAGGATGCGGTGAATTTCATTCTGCTCGTCTTCGAGCAGGCGAACGAGCTCGTTGTTCTGCTCGATGGTCTCCAGCGGCTCGATGAAGACGGTCTGGCCGCTGGAGCTGGCTCCGTGAATCACGCCCTGCACGCGGCGCTTCTGCTCGGTCTTGACGGGGATGACGAAGCGGTCGCCGCGAATGGTGACCAGCTGTTCCTGCAGCGCGTCGCTCTCCGAGAGGCGCCGGAGATAACCTTGGAGCGAGTTCTGGATGGCGCGGCGCTGGCGCTCGATCTCGCGGCGAATGCCGGCCAGCGCGGGCGAGGCATGGTCATCAAGGGTGCCATCCGGCGCGAACTTGTTGGCGAAGTAGCGCAGCAGCGGAGTGAAATCTTCGATTCTCGCGCTGAGCTCTTTGATCGCCGGCCAGGGCTCGCGGAGCGCCTGCGGCGGATGAGCGACAGCCTCGCGCCACTCGGCGGCGCGGTCGAGCAGAAGGATAATCTCGCGCAGCTCGGCAACCTCCAGCGCAACGCCGCCGATGCGCGCGCGCAGCACGAGCTGGGCGCAATCGACGAGACCGGCGAAGTCGAAGCGTCCACCGACGCGGAGAAACTCGCGCACTTCGGCGGTGAGCTGCTGCTGCCGCTCGATCCACTCGCGCTCGGCCGTGGGCGCAAGCGCATCGACGGCCTGGCGGCCGAGATCGCTCTGGCAGAAGCCGCGCACGATCTCACGAAGGCGGTCGAATTCGAGAACGGCGGCGCTGGTGTATTGAAGCGGAACGGGCATCAACGCCATTATCGCAGAGTGGGAAGGCCACATCCGCCAGCTGCGGGCAGATATGGGGCACCAGCAGGGTTACAGCTCAAGCGAGGTGCGTATCGTCGCCGGCGATGCGGCGTTCGTTCTCGGGCGCGCGGGCGGGAGTATCGAGCGGCTCAGGGATGAGGTCGTGAATCGATTCCAGCCAGAGCATCTGCGAGGCGAAGAGCTCGCCAAAGCAGCGCGAGGCGATGGTAGCAACCTCTTCCGGTGCGGGCCGGACGCCGGTCTCGAATTCGATCGAGGTCACCGGTTTGGTCAGGCCGCAGGGAACGATGAGTTGGAAGAAATCGAGATCGGTGGTGACGTTGAGAGCGAAGCCGTGCGAGGTCACTCCGCGCGAGACGTGCACGCCGATGGCGGCGATCTTGCGCTCGACATCCCAGGTTAGCTCCGCTTCGCTCCCTGTGGCACCCGCAGGATCTTCCAGTGGAACGTAGTCGCGGTTGCGAACCCGCGGGCTGAGCCGCGGCGGGATGGTTGGATAAGTCCAGACGCCGGTCATGCCCTTGATGCGCTGAGTCTCAATCCGATAGTGAGCGCAGATGCGCATCAGCACCTCTTCGAGGCGGCGCACGTACTCGATGACGCCAAGCTTGGGAACGAAGGAGCGCAGATCGAAGACGGGATAGGCGACGAGCTGTCCGGGGCCGTGGAAGGTTACGTCGCCGCCGCGGTCGATCTCATGAACCTCTACTCCGCGCGCGGCCAGTAATTCAGCAGGGGCAAGAATGTTGGATTGGCGGGCGTTGCGTCCCAGCGTGATCACCGGCGGATGCTCGACAAACAGGAGAACGTTGCCGATGCGCTGCTGCTTGCAGAGTTCGACAAGCGTTTCCTGCAACCGCAGCGCCGTGGCGTAGTCGCAGCGCCCGAGATTGAGGACGGAGATCACCCTACCAGCATACTGCGCGGCCGCCAGACAGGCGAGTACGAGAGGATCACTATCAGGACCAGGCCCGCACCGCACAGAAAATTTCAGGCCGCCCTGGAGACGTGGGCACTCTGCTCGTACCCCTTCAGCGCAAAGTAAATCGCGCGATCGAAGAACCGATCGAGCGTCAACAGAAACTCCAGCTCGACATGAAGCTCAAGGGCCTTTTCAGCCGCGCACTCGCGGTAGACAAACATCCAGAGCTCGGCCTTGGACATCATCAATGCCCAGGCGAGCTCACTTGAGGGAATCTTCTGAGCAGCGCGCCTTGTGCCAACCGCGGTGAAGTAGGACTCGACGTCTCGTCCACTCCGGTTCAGCAGCCACTCTTCGAGATGAGCGTACAGGGCAAGCGTGGCGTCGCGGAGTTCGTGGGGATCGAGCTCGCGATAGGTCTTAGTCAGCTCTGACGTTCTGAGCGCGGCGAGCAGGCTGTCGGTGATTTCCTCTGAGTGTTTTTCAACCAGCCGTACCAATCTGACTCCCAGCATAGGATTACCTCCTCTGGCTATGGATGGGACTCTGGCCGGGGAGGATGATATCGCTCTTCTGCTGTTTTCGACACTGCGAAGTAGCGCTGTGTTGACTTTTTAAGGCGGGCATCCGGTCTGAAGTGCTGACCGGCAAGCGCGGGTCTGATCCTGGGTCAGTCCTGGTCGCGAACTCCAAGCACGCGATAGCTGGCGATGGCGGACTTGTTCACGTAAATGAGCTGATTGTTGCCGCCCGGAGAGGATGGGATCAGGAAGAAGCCATCAGAGCTGAGGTGATGACGCGAGTTTTCTACGCAGCCCTCGACAATCTCACCGTCGCGAAAGGCGATTTCCACCCAGATGAGCTCAGGATGCCGACCGGCGGCGTAAAAGCGTACCGGGTCATAATCGCGATCGCCCTTGAATGAGGATACGAAGAAGATTGCCTTGATTTGAGAAAGCTCGAGAGTTAACGCGCTACCATCTTCCGTAACGCACATGGCCAGCAGATCGGCGAGCGGGTAGCGAGAAGCCAGCAGAGCGCGATCGTTTTGTTCGTCATTACGGAAATATGCCCGGATGACCCTGCCGTCGCCGGTGTTGATGACAACCTTGTATCCTGGCCCGAAAGCTGCGCTCGATGAGTTCGAATCCGTCATACATCAGGCCCGAACGGACTTCGCTGCCGGTTTCGGATCCTGGTTCGGAGACAGGCCGTACTGGCGAATCTTGTAAAGCAGAGCCTTGTAACTGATCTTCAACTCGTTCGCCGCCTGCTTCCGGTTCCAGTTATTTCGGATCAGCACCTCGCTCATAATCTCCGTTTCCGCCACGCCCATCGCGCTGCGGGCGATCTTCTTCAATCCTTCCGAAGGCGCGACCGCTGGGTTCACTGCTGACGATGCGACCGCGGACACGCCGCGCGCAAGCCGCAGATCTGCCAGCACGTGCCGTTCATCGCCGAGAACCAGATAGCGCTTCACGTAGTTCTCCAGCTCGCGCAGGTTGCCCGGCCAATCATACTCCATGAATGCGGAGAGGAGGCTCTCGGAGATGACCATCGGCTGCTTGGCATACTTTGCCGAGAGTTTCTGCATGAAATGCCTGACAAGAATCGGAATCTCCTCTTTTCTCTCGCGCAAAGGAGGCATCTGAATGGAGAATCCACTCAGCCGGTAGTAGAGATCTTCGCGGAAGGTGCGGGCCGCAATGGCAGCCTGCATATCGATGTTGGTGGCTGCAATCACGCGCACATCGACCTTGATGCAGGTGCGGCCGCCCAGCCGGGAGAAGGTTCCGTCCTGAAGGACCTGCAGTAACTTGGACTGCAACGCCGGAGGCATCTCGCCGATCTCATCGAGCAGGATGGTGCCCATGTTGCAGATCTCGAATCTTCCGGGCTTCGGACGAACGGCGCCGGTGAATGCGCCCTGCTCGTAACCGAAGAGCTCGCTCTCCAACAGATCCGCCGGCATAGCGGCGCAGTTGACCTTGAGGAACGTGCGATGGGCCCGCGGCGACATCTTATGCAGATACATCGCCAGGACCTCTTTCCCGGTTCCGCTCTCGCCCAGAATCAGCATCGGCAAATCGACACGGGCAAGGATGGCGCACTGTCCGCGAATTTCATTCATGCGCGGGCTGGCGCTGACAAACGAACAATTCTCCGCCAACATCGTTTCATGCGTGGACGATTCGCTGCTGGAGCTACCCTCAACCAAAGCAAGATGCCGCCGCACGGAGTCCTTCAGTTGATCGATGCTGAAAGGCAACTGGATGTAGTCGGAGGCGCCAAGCTTCATCGCCTGCACAACCGTTTCCGCATGCGGCAGGCTGGAGAACGCGATGACCGGGACGGCGGGACAAACTTCACGCAACGATGCCAGGACGTTCAGCGAGTGGCTTTCCGCCAACTCCAGAAGAATCAGTTCAACCGAGTGTTTCTTCTGTAGCCGGACAAACGCCTGTTCCCTGGGAAGCACCAATACGTTCACGCCTTCGCGGGCCAGCAACTGGCTGACGAAAAGGGGAACGCCAGAGTCACTCCCAACGACAAGGACCTGTCGCACAGGAGCAGCCGCAGAGAATGGCGACTGAGCTGTGCCGGATAACTTTGGGGATGAACTTGAATTCGTTGTCATGGCAGACCTATTCTGGCTATGAGCAAAAAACTGCACATCCGACACTGCGACAACGGGGGCCCCTGAACTGTTTGAATGCGAATAATTTCGAATGAGCGCGAATGAATCCGAATTTGACAGACGAGACTCCATCCCAACCTGGCTGGAAGTTGGACAGAGGTGAGGAAAACTGTACTTCAGAGCTGCTGAAAAGTCAAACAACTACATGATGCATCCAGCCCGATATGCCCGCTTCCCAGCGAGCATTCCGGGTTCAGCTACTTTGGATGCGCATGGACGCGCAGGGTTGTTTTACATCCGATGAATTTTGCGTTCAGGCGTTGGCCGCGATGTCGCTGCGCGGGATGCACTCGGTGATCTCCGCGACTCGCTCCACAACCCGTTGCTGCTGCCGCGCTGAGATTTCGGGGAACATGGGAAGCGAGAGAATATCGCTGGCAAAGCTTTCGGTGATCGGCAAATCCCCCTTGCGGTAGCCCAGCTCCGCGTATGCTTTCTGCAGATGAATCGGCACGGGATAGTGAATTCCCGTCCCGATGCCCGCCGCCGCAAGCCGCTCCTGCACGACGTTTCGTTCGCTAAGCCTCACAACATAAAGATGATAGACGGCTTTGGACTGCACCGGCTCGAAGGGAGTAATCACGCCTCTGACCGTCTCAAACATGGCCTGGTAACGGGCGGCAGCGGAGCGGCGCATCTCATTCCACCGCGGCAGGTGTTTCAGCTTAACGTCGAGGAATCCGGCCTGAATCGAATCCAACCGGCCGTTGAAGCCGATGACTTCGTGGTAGTACTTGGTTGCGGAGCCATGATCGCGCAGCCGGCGAATATCGCGTGCGATGCGAGGATCGGAGGTCGTTACGGCTCCCGCGTCTCCGCAGGCACCGAGGTTCTTGCCCGGGTAAAAGCTGAAGGCTGCGGCCCTGCCGATCGATCCGGCCTTCCTCCAGCGGTTTTGGCGCTCTGAGAAATACTCTGCGCCGTGGGCCTGGCAGGCGTCTTCGATCAACTCAAGATGAAAGTCCTGCGCGATCTCCTCGATGGCGTCCATGTCTGCCATCTGACCGAAAAGGTGGACAGGAAGCACGGCGGTGATGGGCATTCCCGTGCGGCGTCCGAGGCGCATGCCAGTATCCACGTCGAGGGGACACTCTTCCAGGTAGGTCCGCAGTGAATGGGGGCACATGTTGTATGTGTCCTCGTCCACCTCGATGAATTCGGGAACCGCCCCTGCCTGAGTGATCGCTTCGGCCGTGGCGATAAACGAATTCGCGACCGTCAGCACGGCGTCTCCCGGCTTGACTCCGGCGGCAATCAGGGCGAAACGCAGGGCGTCGGTCCCGTTGGAGACGCCGATGCATTCGGCAGCACCGATAAACTCGGCGAAGTTGCGTTCGAACTCCTGCAGCATGGATCCGCCGATGAAGCCGGCGCTACGCAAGGCCGACTGCATGATGGCCATCAGCTCGGGCTCAAGTTCGCGGTGCGGGGATACCAGATCAAGAAAAGGAATGGGGTCGTTCATTTTGCAGTCGCTCCCGACTCTATAAACCGCAACAGGCGCGCAGGATTTCCCGCGACGATGGCGTGGGGCGGCACGTCGGCGGTGACGACGCTTCCGGCTCCGACGATGGCATCTTCCCCGATCGTCACCTTGGAAAGAATGGTGGAACCGGAGCCGACCGAGGCTCCCTTCTTCACCACAGTGCGCTCCACCACCCAGTCCTGCTCGGTCTGCAGCAGGCCGGATGAAGTCGTCGCGCGAGGAAATGTGTCGTTGATAAAAGTGACGCCGTGACCGATGAAGACCTCGTCCTCGATGGTCACCCCTTCGCAGATGAAGCTATGGCTTGAGATCTTGCAGTTCTGGCCGACGCTGGCGTTTTTCTGTATCTCCACGAAGGCGCCGATCTTGGTTCCATCGCCGACCTCGCATCCGTAGAGATTGATGAAGCGTGACAGCTTTACGTTCTTGCCCAGCTTGACGTCGGGCGCAATCGCGGCAAATTCGCTCATAGCAGAACCTGCGCCCCCCGGTTCTGCAGCGACTGATCGGCAGCCTGCAACACTTTCACGATCCGCAGCCCGGCATGACCGTCGTTCAATGGAGTCTTGTCCTCCAGAATGCATTCGCAGAAGTAGGCGAGCTCAACCTTGAGTGCCTCTGTGTTCTCCACCTGCGGAGCCCACATGTCTCCCGAGCGATAGCTGACCAGCAGGTCGTAGACGCCCTCGCGGGTGTTCATGCGCACGCCGCGGTCGTAAATCTTGATCTTCTCGTCGGATTCGAGATCGTTCCACATCAGCATCTTCTTGTCGCCGCCGACCAGCGTTGTCCGAACCTTGACCGGAGAGAGCCAGTTCACATTGACGTGGGCGATGAGTCTGTTGCTGTAATAAACGGTGATGAAGGCTACGTCCTCCACACCGTTAAAGTGCTTCTGCCCGGTTGCGATCACGGCCTCAGGCTTGTTGGTGAGGAGGAAATCCATGATCGAAAGATCGTGCGGCGCAAGGTCCCAGATCACGTTGACGTCGTGCTGGAAGAGCCCGAGATTCACACGCTGGGTGTCATAGTAGTAGAGCTCGCCCAGTTCGCCGCCATCGATCAGTTCCTTGATCTTGCGGACCGCTCCGGTAAAGAGGAAGGTGTGGTCCACCATGATCTTGAGATTCTTGCGTTCGGCCAGCTCGATGAGCTCTTCGGCCTGCGCCACGGTGGACGTAAATGGCTTCTCCACAAAGACGTGCTTGCCGTTTTCCAGCGCAACTTTGGCCAGCTCGAAATGCGTCCAGACCGGGGTGACAACGGCAACCACGTCGACATGGGGCGAACGAATCACCTGCATGGGATCGCAGGTCACGTCCAGATCGGGATAGGCTCGTGCCACCTTATCGAGCGCATCGGGACGGCGATCGCAGACGACCTGAACCCTGGAATGTTCCTGGGCCTGGAAGTTGCGGACGATATTCGGTCCCCAGTACCCATAGCCGATCACACCCACTGACAGGGCCTTCTTTTCGGCCGGCCGCAGACGTGTGAGCACCTGACGATGGTGAGGAAGTGACACCACCGGCTTTCCTTTTGAGATGTCCACGACCGGTTGTGCAGCCTCCACAGGCCTTCTTATGGGTACCGCACTTGATGCCTGATCCATAACCCCTCCAGGTTCCGCGCTGCGGGAGAAAGTGGGTTGCCCTCGATTTCGCTACATCGCGAGTAGAACCTTGACAATCCTGCGAATTCGTCTATCGCAATCTGGCTGCCAGAGCCATTTCGCTTTGAAAGTTCCGAAGCTACAGTTGTTGCGCCTTTTAACCCGCAAGAAGGATGCGTCGCTATGCAATTCCTTGCGCAGTCGAGGAAGTACCTTGCTTTCTCCCGCGCTATCTGACCGGAATTTGTCCCGCATCCCAGGAGAGGCCGATACCAAAAACATTGCGCAATCCGCTGTAGGCGCAAGCCGGACCGGTACAGACCGTGCCTGTTGTCTGCCGCTGCAGATCGTACGAAACAAAAATGTTGGCGTATCTGCCCATCCTGTGATTCACCGTGCAGTTGGTGAACAGCGTGTCATAGCGGCTTGGCGTATTGATGTCGGCATTGCGCGAGAAGCCGGAGGTCAGCGAGGCCGTCCAAAGCTGCGAGAAAGCAAGAGCAACCGAGCCCTGGCCGGTGGTGTTCTTCGATCCTTGAAGCACGCCGGAACCGCTGGTGACAGCGTGACTGGCACTGCCTATAAGACTGAAGCGCGACGCGTGATAGTCGATCCGGCTCCGCCCCTGCCAGTTCAGGTGTTGAGGATTGGGACCAGGAGTCAGATGCGGCTGCGTCCGCTGCGGCCCTGCGCCCAGGCCAAAGCTAACGCTGCCGGTGATCTGCCGCGCGTACAGAAGCGAGGCATATTCCGTATCGATGGAGCCCTGCAACTGCTGATATTGGATCCGTGCAACGGCCGCTTCCAGCCCGATCGAGTCATGATCGTTCAGTTTGTGGCTGTAACCGCCAGCGGCGACGCTCTGTTCGGCGCTGGCAAACTGGCTGGAGTCGAAGTGCAGGATGCCGTATGAGCCTTCAACGGTGACAGCATCGCGATCTGTGAGCCTCGCATCGAGCTCGGCGAGTGTGGCATTGTTGACCGTCCCGACGCGGCCGATCTGCACGTTCTGACTGGGAGCAAGATCGGAGCGCAGCGGGGCGGGCGTCGATTGCAGACCCAGCAGGGCGCTCTGCGGCAGCGTGAACCCCATTCCTTCCATGCCGGATGCGCCAAAGCTTGAGCCCTGCGAATACAACACCTGGTCGGCGAGTCTCAGGGTGAGACTGCCCATTTGAACTTTGGAACCGAAGGCAAAGTTCTGCGTATTTGCGAGCTGGTCATACCCCTGCAGAGGCGCCCTGGAGTCGTAACGCATGGCGCCGGAGTAGAGAAACTGGGTATCGCGTCCCATATACTGCGCCCAGCGAATACCCGCGCCGAAGGCGGCGAATCCGCGATAGCTGCCGTTATTCGTGTTGAGTAACGCCGGATTGGAATCGAGCGTCTCGACAAAGCGCAGCGAGGGGTCAAAATAACTCTGCCGGCTCTCCCACGATCCCACGCCTGGTGTCTCTCCGCCCGAGAGAAGATGATCATCCGCCATCACCACGGTCTCGCGCGGATCGGTCACCAGCACGGGCGCGGCATCGAGCGGAACCGGAGAACTTGGCACCTGCGAGCGAACCGGCACTGCAAAGAGCCCGCTAAACAGAGCGAACAGTAATACGAGACGGGGCTGTTTCACGGCTGTACCTCACGGGACGACGACAGTGTCGCCGGGTCTCAGCATTATGTTCTGCTCCGGATTCTTGCCTTTGATCACCTCGGGATAGTCGAAGGGCAGCTTGACCTGCTTCCCTCCAGCCGTCCGCAGGACGTACATCTTGTGCGTGTTTGCAAACTGGATGGGACCGCCGGCAGCGGAGAGGGCCTGCAAAACGGTGAGGTTTGAGATCAGCAAGACTGCGCCCTGACGCGTCACTTTTCCCATCACATATGCGCGCCGGCTGTTCATCGCGGTCACGATCACGGTCACGCGCGGCTCCTGCAGAAACTCTCTCAGGCGGGCGGAAATGTCGGCGGCGAGTTGCATCGGCGTCAACCCGGCGGCCTGCACATCGTTCAGCAGCGGGAGAGAAATCTTGCCATCCGGCCGCACCGGAACCGACGACGATATATCAGGCTCCTTCCACACGTTCACCTGCAGCACATCCTCGGCTCCGATGATGTAATCGGGGGCCGGCGTGGAACTGACCCCGTAGGCGCTGGAGAGAGTCGTTGTAGCCGACGAGCCTGCCGTTCCGGAATAGCTGAGATTCTGCGCCGATGCCGAAAGCAGCGTGGCGAACACCAGAAAAACCACTCGAGTCATCGAAGGGCCCTCCTCCGCTCAAAATGCCGTGCGCGTACCGGAGAAACGTGAAGTCACGATCACCGCCCCTTACCAGTGCAAGTGGGCTGCCAGCAAAGTGCGATGCCAGCGGAGGCCGAGGGAAGCAGAATCAGTGCGTTCCATGGCACTTTCTGGTGGGAACGATCTGTTTTCAGTCATCTGCGGAGCTGCAAGAGGTATTCAACCCATGCAATGTGAAAAATTTTTCCTACCTCAGTGATGGGAAATTTCCCATAAACCAGCCATCTGATTTAAGTCTTCCCAAAGCAACAAGAAGCGCCTCCCCGCGACCATTAGTGCAGCGACTAACGTTACCCAGTGGTACACGCCCATGCGTTGTAAGTAACTGATACCTCGGAGTTTCTGTGACTCTGGATACTGGATGCGACTCCGCCGATGTTTGCTAGAGTCGCACTTAGTACTCTTAATCCTATGGAGTCCCCGCGGTATGAAACGTTGTCTTCTCCTGGTGGTCGCGCTTTTCCTCTCCTCGCTTGCATATTCGCAAAGCGTCCCCCCGGCAATCTTTTTCTCTGATCTGACCTCGGGACCAAACACAGGCGGGCAGAACAACTCCGGCGCATATGTGACCATCCACGGAAAGGGCTTCGGCTCCTCGCAGGGTACTTCCAAGGTCACGGTCGGGGGAGGCTCCGTGGCGAGCTATCTGTTGTGGTCGGATAGCTCAGTTACGTTCCAACTGGGGGCGGCTGCCCAGTCCGGCAGCATTGTAGTTACAGTCGGCGGAATCCCAAGTAATAGCATTCCCTTCACCGTCCGTGCGGGGAATATCTACTTCGTTTCGGGTAGTGGGAGCGACAGTAATTCCGGATCGTATTCGGCACCCTGGGCGACACTGACACACGCCGCCAGCGTAATTCAGCCGGGCGATACGGTGTACTTCGCTAATACCAGCGCGAGCACGCTGACGCTGAGCCATAGTGGCACGGCAGCGGCTCCCATGGCGTTCATCCCCTTTCCTTCTGGCAGCGGAAGCGTTGGAGCGACCACCGGAAGCGCGACCGGGCTAACAATCTCAGGGAGCAACTGGGTTATTTCCGGACTCACTTTGCGCGGCGCTGAAACCGCCGTGTCGATCGGCAGCGTGAGTGGAATTCGGCTGACCGGCAACGATATCTCCTGCCCCAATGCGACTGGCGCAGGCGGCTGCCTCTCGACTCATTCGGGCGCCGGGATGGCATTCCTGGGCAACAATATCCACGACACCAGCACCACCGCCGCCTCGGACTCCTACAGCGCAGTTTACCTGGCGGGCACGAAGAATGTGGAATTCGGCTGGAACACGGTCACGAACAGCGACGGACTCAGCGCGATTGAAGCACGCTCCGGCAACGCGCTGCAGTACCAGCTTTCGATTCACGATAACTACATCTATTCCACGCGTTGCCAGGCAATCGCAGTCGAAACCGGCTCGCACACCACCGGTCCTGTCATCGTCTATAACAATGTGATTGAACTCTCGGGCACCGGGCCGGCGTCGACGGACTCAGCCTCAGAGCTTTACGCTGCCCTGGTGGTGACGGGCGAATCGAAGACCCCGGTTCAGGCGTATAACAACACCATCTATGACGCCGGTTCGATGGGCGGAAGCGAAGCCGGGGCCGTGTTCGCTGCGGGCGCGCTCGAACTGAACAACAATCTCTTTGCCGTGCAGAGCAGCGAGCAGTATGTTGCGCTGGATACGAGCCTCTCATGGCTCTCCGGCTCGAATAATCTCTTCTACGGCGCCGGCAATCCGCTGGGGATTTTCGCCAACAGCGTTACCGGCAACCCTCTGTTTGTGAACACTTCCATCCATGATTTCCGTTTGCAGGTTGGGAGCGCGGCAGTCGATCAGGGCGAGACCGTCTCGCTAAGCACCGACTACAACGGCGTCCCGCGGCCGCAAGGCGCTGCGTTCGATATTGGCGCCTATGAATATTACTCATCGGAATCTGGAACGCTGAGCGCATCGCCTGCGAGCCTGAGTTTTGGCAGCACCGTCGTCGGCGAGAGCACGGAGAGTTCGACCGTGCTTACGAACACCGGAAGCACGAGCCTGACAATCTCTCAGCTGAACAGCAATAACTCCAGCTTCCAGACGAGCGGAGTCTCGCTTCCGTTGACTTTGTCCGCGGGCGCCTCGACGACGCTGCCGGTCGCCTTCTCGCCGACCGCCGCGGGCTCCGCCTCCGGAACCATTTCGGTGTCAGGCAACGCCGCCAATGGATCGCTGAATATCGCGGTTTCAGGAACGGCCGCGGCGGCTGTTCCTGCAGTCACCCTGGCTCCCACCAGCCTCACGTTTGCAGGTCAGACGGTGGGAACCACCAGCTCGACCCAGTCCCTTACGTTGACGAACAGTGGTGCCGCCGCGCTTTCAATCAGCGCCATCGCCGCCAGCGGCGACTTCTCGCAGAGCAATAACTGTCCTGCAAGCCTGGCCGCAGGTGCCAACTGCTCGATCACGGTTGCTTTCGCGCCGACGGCTACGGGAAACCGCAGCGGTACGATCACGGTGACAGATAATGCCTCCGGCGGGCCGCAAACGGTGAGCCTGAGCGGCACCGGAAACGCGGCGCCAACGGCCACGCTGCAGGCCTCCGTCTCCTCGATCTCCTTCGGCAGCGTGACCACGGGAACGACAACCTCGAAGAGCCTGGTCATCACTAACACCGGTAATGCCAGCGCCACGATCTCGGCCATCTCCACCGGAAACAGCGCCTTCACCGTCTCGGGAGCAACACTTCCGGCGACGATTGCCGCCGGAGCCTCACTGACGCTGACCGTCACCTTCGCGCCGACCTCGGCCGCGTCTTATAGCGGAACGCTGGCGATCAGCAGCAACGCCACCGACGCGACTCTCTCGGTGCCGCTCACCGGAACCGGAACGGCAGCAACGCTGCAAGCCAGCACCTCCTCGATCGCCTTCGGCAGCGTAAACACAGGAACCACTACCTCGCAAAGCCTGGTCATCAGCAACACCGGCAACGCCAGCGCTACGATCTCGGCCATCTCCACCGGAAACAGCGCCTTCACCGTCTCGGGAGCCACACTTCCGGCCACGGTTGCAGCCGGAGCCTCACTGACGCTGACCGTCACCTTCGCG
>Ga0326727_10013637_pt1 | contig 17985 bp, 14 predicted proteins | sample MB2enrmetagenome_FD_207643 | JGI IMG/M metagenome (GOLD analysis project Ga0326727, IMG submission 207643) | Lab enriched peat soil microbial communities from McLean, Ithaca, NY, United States - MB29MY | ecosystem: Environmental > Terrestrial > Soil > Wetlands > Peat | place: USA: New York...
AAACCGCCGCCGACATGCTGAAGCAATCGTTCTCCCTGATCGCATTGTTGGGAGCGCTCTTTTATTACGATTGGCGGCTGGCGCTCATCTCCATGATCCTGATTCCCATGGTGGTTTTACCCTCGGCGAAGCTGGGACGTTACATTCGCGCCTCGAGCCGCAGCAGCCAGGACAAGATGGCGGAGCTGAACAATGTCCTTCAGGAAACCTTTTCGGGCATCCGCATTGTCAAAGCCTTCGCCATGGAATCGTTTGAAATCGAAAAGTTCAAGCTCGCCACGCGCCGTCTGCTGAGGGTCAGTCTGCGCTGGGTGCGCGCCCAGGCCGTATCTTCGCCGCTCATGGAAGTCCTCGGCGCCGTCACCATCGCCGGCCTGCTGTATTACGAACGCGAGTTGATCAAGCACCACATGCAAACCGCTGGAGGCTTTATCGGGTTTCTGTTCGCGCTGCTGAAATCGTACGAGCCGGTGAAGCGGCTGACGGGCGTGAGCAACTCTTACCAGCAGGCGCTGGGCGCCTCTGAGCAGGTCTTCCATTTCCTCGATTCGGAACCGGAAATGGTGGACAAGCCCGCGGCCGTCAGTCTGCCCCCCTTCGAGCACGAGATTGCCTTCGAAGAGGTGGCGTTCGACTACGAGGACGGCGTCCCCCTGTTGCGCAACATCAACCTTCGCATTGGCAAGGGCGAGGTGGTGGCGTTGGTGGGCTCCAGCGGCGCCGGCAAAACCACCCTGGCCAGCCTCATTCCGCGCTTTTTCGACGTGACCCAGGGCCGCATCGCCATTGACGGCCATGACGTTCGCGACGTCAAGCTCAATTCCCTGCGCGCCCAAATTGGCATCGTCACCCAGGAGACGATCCTCTTCAACGACACGGTGTATAACAACATCTGTTACGGCAGCCGCCTGCCCACCGAGGCACAAGTGCGGGAAGCCGCGCGCGTGGCCCTGGCGGAGGATTTCATTCAGGAAATGCCGCAGGGTTACCAGACCATGATCGGCGAGCGCGGCCAGCGCCTGTCGGGCGGGCAGCGCCAGCGCATCGCCATTGCCCGGGCATTGCTGAAGAATCCGCCCATTCTGATTCTCGACGAAGCCACCTCCGAGCTCGACTCGGAATCCGAATTGCTCGTCCAACGCGCCCTGGCCAACCTGATGGCCGGCCGCACCGTGGTGGTGATCGCCCATCGGCTCTCCACCGTGCGCCGCGCTGAGCGCATCGTGGTGATCGACCGCGGCGCCATTAGTGAAGTCGGTACGCATGAAGATTTAGTTGGCGGCGGTGGCATTTACCAACGCCTGCACGACTTGCAGTTTGTGGATGTGGAGCCATGATTCGCAGCATGACCGGTTACAGCCGCGTGGAAGCCGAAGAGGCGGGTTTCGCCATCACCGTGAGCATTCGCGCCACCAACCATCGCTTTCTCGATCCCCAATTGCGTCTGCCCACCAGCCTCGAAGCCCTGGAACCCGTGGTGCGCGGCCTGCTCAAGGAGCACGTGGCGCGCGGCCACGTGGAAATCTCCGTGGGATTCACCGGCACGGCGACCACGGAACTGGAAATTGACCGCAAGCTCCTGGCGGCGTACCTGAAAGGGTTCCAAACGCTGAAGCAGGAATTCGGCGCGGCGGCCGAGCCCGACTTGATGGCCTTGCTGCGCGTCCCCGGCCTGGTGGTGACCAGCAACGGCGAGATGACGCCGGAGGAACTCGAGTCCATCCGCCAGGTATTGGCGCGCGCCGTGGGGCAGGCGCTCACCAAGCTGAATGAAATGCGTGCCCGCGAAGGGGAGTCGCTGGAAAGGGACTTATTATCGCGTTTGGCCCGCCTGGAAGACCTGCGGCGGACCATATCCCACCTCGCCGAGAAGGCCCCGCTGTTTTACAAACAGCGCTTGGAAAACCGCATTCGCGATCTGGCTGGCAGCGTGGAAATGGACAGCGCGCGCATGGCGCAGGAGGTGGCGTACCTCGCTTCGCGCTCCGACATCGCGGAGGAGTTGACGCGCTTCCAAAGCCACCTCGACCAGGTTCGCCAACTTTTGGCGGAGAGTTCGGAAGTGGGCAAGAAGCTCGATTTCCTGCTTCAGGAGATGAATCGCGAGGCTAATACTCTGCTCTCCAAGACCACCGACGTCCCGGAAGTGGGCCTGGAGATTACCCGGCAGGCCATCGAGATGAAGACGGAAATCGAAAAACTGCGCGAGCAAGCGCAGAACATAGAATAGAGTCCGGGGTCCGGAGTCCGAAGTCAGTAGACGGAAGACAGCAGACAGGGACAAGGCGCCATGACGCCGTATTCCGGATGTCGTTTACCGAATCCCGACTCCAGACTCCGGACCCCGGACTTCGGACTGGTTCTAACGTGCCAAAGAAACCTAACATTCCACCAGGTCGTGGCAGCATCATCGTGATTTCGGCCCCTTCGGGCTCGGGGAAATCGACGCTGATCAAGCGTCTGATGATGGCATCGCCGGGCCTGCGCTTCTCGATCTCTTACACCACGCGCGAACCCCGGATGATGGAGGAGGACGGCCGCGATTACTACTTCGTGTCGCGCATAATCTTCGAGCGCATGGTGAGCCGCGGCGAGTTTGTGGAATGGGCGGACGTTTACGGGCACCTTTACGGCACGGCGCACAAGCAATTGCAAGCCGCGCAAGACGAGGGGCACGACATCCTGCTGGATATCGATGTGCAGGGACACCAGCAGGTGCGCCAGCGGCTTCCGGAAGCGGTGAGCGTATTCATCCTGCCGCCGTCCTTTCAGGAGTTGTCACGCCGCCTGCGCGAGCGCCACTCCGACGCGCCGGAAGATATTGAACGCCGCCTGCAAACCGCCCGTGAGGAGATTGCTCGTTGGGTTGAATACGATTATCTGGTGGTCAACGATAACCTGAAAGACGCCACGCAGGCGCTGCGGGCCATTGTTCGCGCCGCGCGTTTCCGCCGCCCCAACCAGGCCGCGCGCGTGGGGAAAATTTTTGGAACCTTTGGAGGATAATGTCGCATGGAAATACCGCAAAACCTGGATAGCAAATTCCGTTTCATCCTGGTGGCTGCACGGCGCGCCCGGCAATTGCAAGGAGGCGCCCGGCCCCTGGTTCAGGCTCCCACGAAGCGCTCGACACGGGTGGCGCAGCAGGAAGTCGGCGCGGGACTGGTGCCGATCGAAATGATATCCCTGACCAACGGCGAGAAGAGCCAGAAGAAGAAGGCGGCCAAGTAAGAGTCGGGAGTCCGGGGTCCGGAGTTCGGAGTCAGGGGCACTACACAGAGTGCCTTCTACGAGAAACGGAATACGACACTATGGTGTTGAATCCTTAGCCCTGTCAGCCGGATCCCATTTGCTGTCTCCTGACTCCGGACCCCGGACCCCGAACTCCGGACTTCTAACAAAGGACCCCATGCGAGTAGCAGTCGGCGTCTCCGGAGGAATCGCGGCCTACAAGGCGGCGGAGTTGGTGCGCCTCCTCCAGGACAAAGGTCTGGACGTACAGGTGGTGATGACCCGCAGCGCGCGGGAATTCATCACCCCCCTCACCTTCGCCGCGCTTTCCGGGCACAAGGTCATCACGGAGATGTTCGGCGAGGCGCAGGGATCCTCCAACGTGGAGAGCGCCATTGAACACATCGCCGTGGCGCAGTCGATTGACGCCTTCGTCATCGCTCCCGCCACCGCCAACGTGCTGGCCAAGATGGCGCACGGCGTCGCGGACGATTTCCTCACCACCCTCTGCCTGGCCACCAAAGCGCCGCTGATTGTCGCCCCCGCCATGAACGTCAACATGTGGGAGCACGCGGCCACCCAGGAAAACCTGGAAACCTTGCGCTGGCGCGGCGTGCGCGTGGTGAATCCCGATGCAGGTTATCTGGCGTGCGGCATGACCGGCGCCGGCCGTCTGGCTTCACCGGAGTGCATCGCGCAAGCCGTATTTGAAACCCTCGGCCTGCGCGAGGACTTGACGGGCGAAGTGATACTGGTGACGGCAGGCCCCACGGAAGAACCTCTTGACGCGGTTCGCTACATCAGCAACCGCTCGAGCGGGAAAATGGGTTACGCCCTCGCCGAAGCCAGCCGCCGCCGCGGCGCGCGGGTTCTGCTGGTTTCTGGTCCCACGCACACGGAACCACCCGCCGCCCACACCTTCGAGCGCGTGCGGACGGCCGCAGAAATGGCGGAAGCGGTGCTGCGCCACGCCGATACAGCTACGGTGGTCGTGATGGCCGCTGCCGTCGCCGATTTCCGGCCCACCGCCGCCCACGCCGGAAAAATCAAAAAGCAGCACGGCGTCCCGGCGGTGAAACTTGAGCCCACGGCGGATATCCTCGCCGAAATTTCGCGCCGCCGGAAAAATGGACAGATTATCGTGGGATTTGCCGCCGAGACCGAGCATTTGGTTAAGAACGCCACCGCCAAGCTCCGCGCCAAGCGCCTGGACCTTCTGGTGGCGAACGATGTCAGCCAGGATGGCGCAGGCTTCGACGTGGACACCAATATCGTTACCTTACTCTTTCCCGACGGGCGCAAAATAGCGTTGGAGAAAATGAGCAAGCTCGACGTCGCCAACCGCGTGCTGGACGAGGTAGTGGAAATTCGCAAACGCTCGTAGCGCGGACCCCCGTATTTGGGGTCCGCGGCTCTTACCTCGCAAGATGGACTTGCCATAGCCGATGCCTCGGTGCGAAGCACCTTGGACTGCGGCGGCTCGACGCCGCCTTGAAATAACGCCGAGGACGATGACCACGGTGGCTCGGCGCCGCAGTCCAACGACGATGGCAAAGGCGGCGTCGAGCCGCCGCAGTCCAAGGTGCTTTGCACAACCTCATGTACAGTGGCGATTTGCTGGCTCATGGGAAAGTAGTACTGGTACGGTATCTGCGGCTGCTTATATGGACGACGCCACGCGCAAAGAATTAAAAGCCTGGCTGGAGTTCTACCAGGAACTCGGCATTGAGGGCTTTTACCGCCGCGAACCCGGAACGGTGGTTACGCCGCCCAGTCTTGAGGCGGCCCGGTCCACGGTAGCGCCCTCACCGAAGCCAGCCGCGCCGGCTCGTGTGGCCGTGCCTCCCGTGCCGACCCGCGTGGCCACGGCTCCTGCGCCTCCCAAGTCCGTTGCGCCCGCAACTTCCCCGCCCCTCGTCATTCGCCCCCCAGCACCTTCCTTCAGCCTGTTTGAAGCGGCGCCCGCGCCGAAGGCCGGCCCGGAAACGCTTGAGCAAATCCGCCAGGACCTCGGCAACTGCCGCCGCTGCAAGCTGGCCCCCACGCGCAAGACCATTGTGTTTGGCGAAGGGAATCCTCACGCCGAGCTGGTATTCATTGGTGAGGGGCCAGGCGCCGACGAAGACGAGCAAGGCCTTCCGTTCGTGGGCCGGGCGGGCAAGCTTCTGAACCGCATGATGCAAACCGTGGGGCTAAAGCGCGAAGACGTTTACATCTGCAACATCGTCAAGTGCCGCCCACCGGGAAATCGCACGCCGGAGAAGGACGAAGTGGATGCCTGCTCGCCCTTCCTCTATCGCCAGATTGAGGCCATCAAGCCCCGCCTGATCTGCTGCCTGGGCGCGCCCGCGGTCCGCACCGTGCTGGGCATCAAGGAAGGCATCACCAAAATCCGCGGCCAGTTTTATGATTTCGGCTCCACCAAAGCCCTCGCCACCGTCCACCCCGCCTACGTCCTGCGCAATCCCCGCGAAGAAAAAATCCTGCGCGAGGACTTTGAGAAGATCCGTGACTTCCTGAAGGGTGCGTAGCAAGGCTTTCATCCACAGATTACGCAGATTACACAGATTCTGTGCAAGGAAGCCGAGAGAAAAAGAGGATATAACCACACGCTCGATTGGGGACGGGCGTGGGGGGAATCGGCAACGATACCGCAGGTCGTCAAGACAACTTTGGTTCAGTTTTACCCCTCCCTCACCTTTTGTCCTCATCTTGCTTAATCTGTGGAATCTGAGTAATCTGCGGATAATGGGTTTTCACGACGCACTTTTACATCCTGCGGTTCCGATAACGCTGTTTGAGGTGGTTCCCCCCGCCGCCGCGAAGCCCGAGGCCATCGAATCCTCCCTGCACGAACTCCAACAACTGCGTGGCCGCGTGGATGCCATCAACATTCCGGAAATCCACGACGAGGACCGCCCCGGCGAGCGCACCAGCAAATTCATCGAGCGGGTCGAACCCCGCATTCTCGGCTCGCGCATCAAACGCGAACTGGGGATTGACGTGGTCATCAATCGCGTCACCGTTCACGATGCGGAGCCAGAGCGCTGGTTCCGCGAAACCTGCGGGCCGTGGGACATCCCCAATTGGGTTCTCGTCGGCGGTGAGTCGAAGGAGATCAAGTATCCCGGCCCCAACCCCGGCGAAGCCGCCCGCCTGGTGAAATCCCTGGGCCTGCCCGCCACCCTGGGTGGAATCACCATTCCCAGCCGGGTGAACGAGCCGGACCGCATTCGCAAGAAGCACGGGGAGGGAGTGGATTTTTTCACCTCGCAGGTGATGTTTGACTCGAACGATCTGGTGTGGCTGGTTCAGCGCCTCAATGGCATCGACGCCCGCATCTTTCTCAGCTTCGCCCCCGTCAGCCACCGCCGTGATTTGGAATTTCTCCGCTGGCTGGGCGTGGACATCCCGCTCGACCTTGACCGCTTCCTGCTGGGGTCCGAGCACGGTGAAGCCGCGCCCGCGGCGACCTGCCTGGAACGTTCCATCAACCTGGCCCAACGCATTCTGATGGACGTGTTTGATAATCTCCCCCCCGACCCGCCCCCCATTGGCTTGAACATCGAACACATCACGCGGCGGAACTTTGGTCCCGCGCTCGCCATGCTTGAGCGACTGGGAAATCTTTACGCGAGCCTGGTGGCGGCGCGGTCGTAGCGCGGACCCCCGTATTTGGGGTCCGCGGCTCTTACCGTGCAAATGCCACAAATGCCGGATTGCGCAGAGCGCAGCTCTGCGCAATCCGGCTCATGAAGATAGCAGTGCGAAGCACCTTGGACTGCGGCGGCTCGACGCCGCCTTGGAACGACTCGGAGGGGTCGCGCCGCCGCAGTCCAAGGTGCTTCGCACATGTGCATCGACGCAGGTTTCAGCTAATCTGAACTCTAAATACCCAATCTGGAATAGAATTACCCCGTGGACCGCAAACCCTCTTCAACAAAATCCCCTCCGCGTACGCGCCGCGTGAACCTGGTGGAAATTGCCGTAATGGCGGCCATGCGCCATACACTCACTTACCTGGTTCCCGATTCACTGAGCGTCCAGCCCGGCCAGCGCGTGCAGGTTCCCCTCGCCACGCGCAAAGCCACGGGGATTGTATTGCGCGCCGGCAGCACCCTTCCTCCCGGCATCCAAGCCCGCCCCATTTTGCGCGTGTTGGATGACGAACCCGTTCTCACGCCGGAGTTGCTGGCGCTGGGGCTTTGGATCGCCGACTATTACGTCGCGCCCGTTGGCGAGGTCTTTCGCGCCATGCTGCCCTTGCGCTCCGCCACTCGCCGTGCCCGCCTGGTGCGCCTGAGCGAGTTGGGGCGGCGGCGACTCCAGGAAATCAATGCAGAGACGGAAGAACAGCCCGGCCCCGAGTGCGAATTCCTCAACTACCTCGCCTCGCGCGGCAGCGTTTCGCTACAGGTGTTACGCCAAAAGTTCGCCGAAGCGTTCTTGGAGGGACTGAAAGAAAAATGGGTCGTGGTTGAGGAAGTCGAACGCGAGCGCACTCAGCGGCAGGTCTATACGGTGCGGGTAGCGGGTCCACTGCCGGAAAAACCGCTGCGCCTCTCGCCCGTGGCAAAGAGAATTCTGGAAGCGCTGGGAACGGAAGGGGCGGCGGCAGACCATCGCGAACTTCTCCAGACCGCTCGCGCGGATCTTGCCGCCCTCAAGAAGTTGCATGCCTCCGGCGTGATCGAACTTGCGCCTTCCCAGGCCGAACGGCTTTCGGCACCACAGATGGAGGCCTGGGCGGAAGCGGATTCATCCCTTGTCCTGACGCCCGCGCAGAGCACCGTGCTCGAGGACCTCACGAAGCAACTCGGGTCTGCACAATTTCAGACCGTGCTCCTGCATGGGGTCACCGGCAGCGGGAAGACGGAAATTTATCTTCGCCTCATTGCCCGCTGCCTCGCCATCGGCCGCACCGCCCTGATGCTGGTACCGGAAATTTCGCTCACCCCGTCTGTGCAGGCGCAGTTCCTGGCCCGCTTCGGCCGGCAGGTGGCGCTTCTGCACAGCGCCCTGTCCGAAAACGAGCGGCACGAGGAATGGTGGCGAATTCGCCGTGGCGAGGCCAAAGTGGTGCTGGGAACGCGCTCGGCGATCTTCGCTCCCCTTACCAACCTGGGCGTGGTGATGATCGATGAGGAGCACGACACGAGTTACAAGCAGGAGGATACGCCGCGCTATCACGGACGCGACGTCGCCGTAGTGCGCGCGCGCCTGGCCGGAGCGCTCGCGGTGCTGGGGTCCGCTACGCCATCGCTTGAGTCTTACTGGAACGCGCGCGAGGGAAAGTATCGGCTGGCGACGCTTCCGGAGCGCGTGGAAGGAAGGAAACTTGCCGACGTCGAGATCGTCGACATGCGCCAGGAATTCCGCGAAACCCACACCAGTGTGCCCGTCTCCCGCCGCTTGCACCAGGAGATCGAGAAGCAGCTCGCCAACCGGCAACAGACCATGATCCTCCTGAACCGCCGGGGTTACTCGTGGTTCCTGTTGTGCCGCAGTTGCGGCCAGACGCAGCGCTGCGTGAACTGCTCGATCTCTCTCACCTATCATCGCCGCGAGCATCGCCTGATTTGCCATTACTGCGGCTATTCCGCAGCCGTGCCCGCTCGCTGCCCGAATTGCGATAGCCAGCACCTTTATTACGTGGGCGAGGGAACGGAAAAGGTGGAGAAGAAGTTTGCCGAACTTTTTCCCGGCGCGCGTGTGGCCCGCCTGGACCGCGACGTGGCGCGCCGGCAGGGCCAGTTCCAACACATTCTCGATGAGTTCCGGCGCGGCAAGATCGACCTGCTGGTGGGCACGCAACTGATCGCTAAAGGGCACGATTTTCCCGGTGTGACGCTGGTGGGAGTGGTCTCTGCGGATATCGGCCTGGGGCTGCCGGACTTTCGCTCCGCGGAGCGCACCTTTCAATTGCTCACCCAGGCGGCGGGACGCGCGGGGCGCGGGGAAAGTCCCGGGCGCGTGCTGGTGCAGACTTTCTTTCCTGACCATTACGCCATCCGCCTGGCGGCGGAACAAAACTACGAAGCCTTCTTCCACAAGGAAATGCGCTTTCGCCGCATGATGCATTACCCGCCCGTGACCGCGCTGGCCAACGTCATCGCGCAGGGCTCGAAACTGGAACAAGCCGCGCAGGTGGCCAAGCATGTGGGCGATTTCCTGATCCCCCTGGAGAAAACCACCGAGGGCTTGAAAATCCTGGGCCCCACGCCCGCGCCCCTGGCAAAATTGGAAGGCCGCTTCCGCATCCAATTTCTGATGAAGTGCACCTCGCGCGCCCGGCTGAGTTCCATCCTGCAACGCCTGGCTGACTATACCGACCAGCAGGGCGTCCACCCACGCTCGCTGATGATTGACATGGACCCCTCCAACATCATGTAGGCAGTAGACAGTAGGCAGTAGCCAGTAAGCAGTGGGCAGAATCCGGGAAGGGGTGGGAAGTAGCAGTTTCTTTTTCTGCCTACTCCTTAGTGTTTAACGCCACTGAATATTGAATGGTGCGGGAATAAAGGTAAGAACGAGAATCACCGCCGCCACCACGGCCAGAATCTTCCGGTTCCGCCCGAGAGGTTCCACCGGCTCGATAAGCTGGGGGTGGCGGAGGCCGAGAAAAAGCAGGATCACAGTCCAGACTATCCAACCAGGCCAAAAATATCCGAGCGGCAGCAAGACCAGCAAGAAGCCTCGCGAGATGTTCCGGCTCTTGTCGCCCAGGACCGCGTAGAGGATGTGGCCGCCATCGAGTTGCCCCACAGGGAGCAGGTTCAAGGCGGTGGCAAAGAACCCTATCCAGGCGGCACAGCCCACGGGATGGGAAATAATCTCGGCCGGATTAATTCCGCTTCGGAATAGCTTGGCGAGAAGGATCACGGCCAGCGGCTTGTCCATTGAACTCGAATCCGGCGAAATGAACGGCATGGTGCCCTTGGTGAGGAAGATCGCGAGGATCAAGGCGGGCACGGCGACGACGAAGCCGGCAATCGGTCCGGAGATTCCCACGTCAAAAAGCTCGCGACGATTCATTATGGGCGATTTGATGCGGATGAAGGCCCCCAAGGTCCCAATCAGCGTGGGGGCGGGAATGAAATAAGGGTAAGTGGCGCGAATTCCATAGTGGCGGCAAGTAAGATAGTGGCCGAGTTCGTGGGCCAACAATATGCTCAGCAGGGTGAAGGAAAATGGCACGCCGAGAAGCAGCGACGCCGGGTGGCGCCACAGATCGCGGAAGTAGGGGAGGAAAACGTCCCAATCAAAAATCGAAAGATTCTGCGCGTAGTTGAGGGCGATGTGTGTGCCCACAATCAAAGTCGTCAAAACCGTGAGCAGGAAAAGCGCCAGATGAAACGGCAGGGAATTGTACCAGCGCCGGCGGGGCCGCGGGCTCCAGTGGGCAGGGACCCACGCGGGAGGGGACCATGGTATCTCGTTGACCTCTGGCTGGCCGATACGCCCGAATTGGGATTCATCGCCCATACGCAAGTGGGGAGGAATCCTATTCTCGCCCGCTCCTGGCCGCGTGTAAATAGGTTAGGAGAGAGATTGCAGTTCCTTGCCGGGCTTGAAGCGCACAGCCTTGCCGGGTGGGATACTGACTTCCGCCCCGGTGCGGGGGTTCCGCCCGATGCCGGTCTTGCGAGGCTTCACATTGAAAACCCCGAAGCCGCGCAACTCAATGCGGTCGCCTTGCGTCAGGGCTTTCTTCATGGAATCAAAAACCGTCTCGACGGCCATCTCCGCTTTGGTCTTGGTGATGCTCGTGCGGCTGACGACCTCATTGATGATATCCAGCTTTATCACGCAAACCTCCTGAAAATACAGGCTTTAATCCTATGAACAGAGAGAGGCATTGTCAAGAATTTTCTCCTCGACTATGATTTTCTTCTTTTTCCGTTTCCACGGGAATGCTTCCGTGGATTGTTGCCGCGGCCCCACGCCCGAATTTTACACGAGGTGAAACTGCATGCCGGTTAAAAATGATCGATGGATTCGCAAGATGGCCACGGAGCACGACATGATCCACCCCTTCGAGGAGAAGCAGGTGCGCGAAGGAGTGATTTCCTACGGGCTCTCGTCGTACGGATACGATCTGCGCGTTGCCGATGAATTCAAAATCTTCACCAACGTCAACTCGACGATTGTCGACCCGAAACAGTTTGACGCGCGGTCGTTCGTGGAATTCCGCGGGCCGACGTGCATCGTCCCGCCCAATTCCTTTGCCCTCGCCCGCTCGGTGGAATATTTTAAGATTCCGCGCAACGTTCTAACCATCTGCCTAGGCAAATCGACTTATGCCCGCTGCGGTATTATTGTAAATGTGACACCGCTCGAGCCGGAGTGGGAGGGCTTCGTCACGCTGGAAATCTCCAACACCACTCCCCTGCCGGCGCGCGTCTATTCGCACGAGGGCCTTTGCCAGATCATTTTTCTCGAATCGGATGAGCTGTGCGAGACCTCTTACAAAGATAAGAAGGGCAAGTACCAGTCCCAACAGGGAATCGTGCTGCCCAAGGTCTAGGCCGGTCAGTGCGCCCAAGGTGATCTGATGATGCGGTACGCTGGGTTGTTGCTGGGCGTTTGTCTGCTGATGATGGCGGGCATGCCGGCAAATGGCCAGACCGGGAACCCGCCGCCTGCTCCCTCAAGCCAGGTCCAGCCTGCTGCGTCACCGCCGCCCGCAACTTTCACCCTCACCCCGGAACGCCGCGCCCAGGCCATTGCCTATTCACGCTCACTTTATATCCTCTACCTCGTCGGAACTCTGATTTCCATAGGCATCTACCTTCTCCTCTGGCGCGCCCGCATCGCCGTACGCTTCCGCGAATGGGCGCGCAAGCTTTCGCGGCGCCTCGTTGTGCAATGTTTGATTTTTGTGCCGTTGTTTGTGGCGGTAGCGGCGCTGCTGAAGTTCCCCCTCAATTTTTACTCCGGATATGTTCTTGAGCACCGCTTCGGCCTCTCCACGCAAGGGTTCGCATCCTGGCTCGGCGATTGGGGAAAGAGTCTGGCCATCGTCGCGGCGCTCCGGGCCATAGTGGCATGGTTTTTCTATGGCCTGGTCCGAGTCAGCCCGCGCCGCTGGTGGTTCCATTTCTGGCTGGTGTCGATTCCTCTCGTCTTGACATACATCCTCATCGAACCGTACGTCATCGACCCCATGTTCTACAAGTTCACCCCCTTGCAGAAGACTCAACCCGCGCTGGTCGAGCGGATTGAAACCATGCTGAAGCACGCCGGCCTTTCCATACCGCCCACGCGCATCTTCGAGATGAATGCCAGTTCCACAACCAAGGAGCTCGACGCCTACGTCACCGGCCTGGGAGCCAGCAAGCGCGTCGTGGTGTGGGACACAACGCTCAAGACTTTGGGGCCGGATGAGCTGTTGTTGGTTCTCGGACACGAAACCGGCCATTACGCCCTGTATCACATTCCCAAGGAATTCGCGCTCGACGAAGCCGTGGCGCTGCTTTTCTTTTTCGTGGGATTCCTCGCCCTAAATTGGCTGGTGAATAAACTCGGGTCGCACGGCGGGATCGAGGGGATCGGTGATCTGGCATCGTTCCCCCTCGTGCTTGTAATCTTCACCCTGATGGTGTTCCTGTCGTCTCCCCTGGTGTGCGGCATCTCGCGCTACTTTGAACATCAAGCTGACCAATTCGGCCTGGAAGTGTCCTATGGCATCGTTCCGGACCCCAACGCCGCCGAGGTGCATTCGCTGCAAATTCTGGGCGAGATAGATTTGGCGGACCCTGATCCCAGTCCTTTTATCAAGTTCTGGCTTTACACCCACCCGCCGCTCGACGAGCGCATCCGGTTCGCGGCCACATACAAGCCGTGGGCCGAGGGAAAACCGATGGAACTGCTTCCCGACAAAAACGAGGTCCAAATCATACTTAGATAGCCGGCTTGGCCTCACGCCGGAACCGCGCACCTTGCGGCTTTTCTCACCTCTGTGTTAACGTCGTAAATTAGAAGTTTTCCAGGGATTTTGGCTGCGCAGAGGAGAGGATGATTCTCACCCTGGCGGGGCGGACTCCCCGCATTGTCGGCTCGGCGTATATTGCCCCCAGCGCCGACATTATTGGCAGCGTCGATGTTGGCGAGAACTCGAGCGTGTGGTTCCAGTGTGTGCTGCGGGGAGACATTGAACCCATCCGCGTCGGCGCCCACAGCAACATCCAGGATGGGACCATCATCCACACCATGCTGGGCGCTCCGGTGATGGTGGGTGATTGGGTCACGGTGGGCCATCGCGTGGTGCTGCATGGATGCACGGTGGAGAACCATAGTTTGATTGGAATGGGCGCGGTGCTGCTCAATCACGTTCGTGTGGGTGAAGGATCGATTGTCGCCGCCGGCGCGCTGGTGGCGGAAAACACCGTAATTCCCCCGCGGAGCCTTTACATGGGCGTCCCCGCCAAGCTGCGGCGGGAAGTTACGGAGGAAGAAGAAGCACTCATCAGAATGCATGCCGAGCACTACCTGGAATACAAAGAGCGATATCTGGCCAAGGAAGCCCCAACCGTCGCCGCGGCCCTGGACGAATCGCGAAAACTGCCAGGCTCATAAATTTTGCCCAAATGGCTGAGGCTAAAGACATCGTGTCGAATCGAGTCGAACCAATTCGTTCTGTGAAGGGAACACGCGACCTATTGCCGCCCGACACAAGTCTGTGGCAGCGCGTCGAGGCCGAGGCCCATCGAGTCTTTGCCGCTTATCATTACGGTGAGATTCGCACCCCCATTTTGGAAGAAACCACGCTTTTCGCACGCGGCGTGGGTGCCGAGACCGACATCGTCATGAAGGAAATGTATACCTTCCTCGATCGCGGCGAAGAGTCGCTGACGTTGCGCCCGGAAGCAACGGCTTCCGTGGTGCGGGCTTACATCGAACACAGCCTTTACAACCAGGGCGGCGTCCAGAAGCTGTACTACCTCGGACCCATGTTCCGCCGCGAGCGCCCGCAGAAAGGGCGCTACCGCCAGTTCTATCAAATCGGGGCGGAGGTCCTGGGGTCACAGAACCCGCTGGTTGATGTGGAAGTCATCGAGATGCTGGTACTGTTCCTCGAGCGCGTCGGGATCCGCGAGTATCAGCTTCTACTCAATTCGGTGGGTTGCCCAACGTGCCGCGCGGCGTATCTGGAAGTCCTGCGCCAGGCGCTGCAAGGCGTCAAGGCCACCATGTGCGAGGATTGCCAGCGGCGCGCGGACACGAACCCGCTGCGGGTGCTCGATTGCAAGGTGGAGGCGGACCAGCCGATTATCGAAAAGCTCCCCAAGATCATTGAGCACCTCGACCCCGAGTGCCGCCAGCATTTCGAGCGCGTTACCAGCGAGCTAAAGGCGCGTGGGCTTGTCTATCAGCTCATGCCGCGTCTGGTGCGCGGGCTCGACTATTACACGCGGACGACGTTTGAGATTACCAGCGGCGCTCTGGGCGCCCAAAACGCGGTGGTGGGCGGCGGGCGCTACGACGGGCTTTCCGAAATGCTGGGCGGCCCCCCCACTCCCGGCATCGGTTTCTCGATCGGCCAGGACCGCCTGATTCTGGCCGTGCAGGCTGCGGCGGTGCTTCAACCCGGGAATCCTCTGGCGGCTTATGTGGTCTGGATGGGCGAGCCCACGATTGCCCCCGCGTCGCGCCTGGTGCGCGAGTTGCGCGCACAGGGCGTGAGCGTCGAAATCGATTACGACTCCATGAAAATCAAGAAAGCCCTGGGCATTGCCAGCAAGCTCCAGGCGCGCTTTGCCATCATCATCGGCGAAGGCGAGCTGACCAGCGGCAAATTCCAAGTTAAGAACATGGCAAGCGGCGAGCAAGAACAGCTGGATCCCAGCCTTATCGCTGATTATCTAATAGGGAAATTATGAATTATAAATTATGAATTATGAACCAAGGCCGTGAGACTCCGCGTTCAGCGGAGAGGCCATTCGTCCATTCATAATTTATAATTCATAATTCCGAAACTTAATTGCGGCGGTGAACTTGAAACTTGACCTTCTCGGTGATCGAAAACGAACGCACTATTGCGGTGAGCTTCGAAAGGAGCATGCCGGGCAGACCGTTTTCGTGGCCGGCTGGGTGGATGTCCGCCGCGACCTCGGAAATTTGATTTTCCTCGATTTGCGCGACCACACAGGCAGGACGCAGATTGTCTGCAATCCCGCCATCAGCGCGGAAGTGCACGACCGGGCGGAGGAGATTCGGGCCGAATACGTGGTTGGCGTGGAGGGCGAGGTCGTGGTGCGCGCGCCGGGAACAGTAAACCCGCAGCTTGCCACGGGCGAAGTGGAAGTGATGGCGCGCACCCTTTTGGTCCTGAATGAGGCGAAGACGCCGCCTTTCCACATCGAAGATGAGACGAAGACCAGTGAAGAGACGCGCCTGCGTTACCGCTACCTCGACCTGCGGCGCGGACGCATGCAGCGCAACATTCGCTTGCGCAATCTCGCCAGTCAAGTGGTGCGCTCGCACATGGGCGGGCACGGATTCCAGGAAATCGAGACGCCCTTCATGACCCGCTCCACGCCGGAGGGTGCGCGCGACTACCTGGTTCCGAGCCGCCTGCACCATGGCTATTTCTACGCGCTTCCGCAGTCGCCGCAACTCTTCAAACAGCTCCTGATGATCGGCGGCTTCGACCGTTATTACCAGATCGTCCGCTGCTTCCGCGACGAAGATCTGCGCGCGGACCGTCAGCCGGAATTCACCCAGATCGATATCGAGATGGCTTTCCCCCAGCGCGATGTGTTGTTCGATATCATCGAGCGCTTGATGGAAAAGCTTTTTGCGCTGGTGGATGTCAAAGTTGAGCGGCCGTTCCCCCGCCTGTCCTACGACGAGGCGATGGAGAAGTATGGCTCCGACAAGCCCCACACCGGTTTCGGCCTCGAATGGAAGCGCGTAAGTTTTGCGCCCGGCGAGGCCGAGAAGGTGCGCGTGGCCCAACCCATCAAGGCGTTGCGCGTACCGGGATGGAGCGACGCTTCGCGCAGCCAGCTTGATAAGCTTCAGGAAGCCGCGAAATCGCTGGGCGCCGATTGGTTCTCGTATGTCAAGCTGAGTGGACCCGTGCCCCAATCGCCGCTCACCAAGGCGCTGGGCGAATCGGCTGTGGCGACGCTTGCTGCCTCCGCACAAGCTCAGCCCGGCGATTTGCTTTTGCTCCTGGGGATCAAATCGGCGTCCAGTCAGGACGCCTTCCGAACGCTGGATAACGCTTCCGGCGAACTGCGGTTGGACATCGCCCACAAGCTCGAACTGCTCAAGCCGGGCACGTGGAATTTCCTCTGGGTCGTCGACTTCCCCATGTTTGAGTTCGATGAAAAGGAAAATCGCTTCGGGGCCATGCACCATCCCTTCACCTCACCGCGGGAGGAGGATTTGGAGAAGCTCGAGACGGACCCCCGCGCGGTCAAAGCCCGCGCCTACGATTTGGTGCTGAATGGCTCGGAGATTGGCGGCGGCTCGATTCGTATCCATCGCCAGGACATTCAGCGCCGGGTGTTCAAGGTGCTGGGCCTGACTGAAGAACAAGCGCGCGAGCGTTTCGGATTTTTCCTCGACGCCCTGGAATATGGCACACCCCCACACGGCGGCATCGCGCTCGGTCACGACCGCATCAACGCCCTGATGGCGGGCGAGTCGAGCATCCGGGAAGTTATCGCCTTCCCCAAAACCGCCAGCGCCATCGATATGATGTGCGAAGCGCCCGCCGGCGTCGATGCGGGGCAATTGGATGACTTGGGGCTGGAGCTGAAGCGGGATTGAGTCATTGGTTCATTGAATCATCGAATCATTGAAAGCACACGTGCACCTCTGCGGAACATTCCGCTTGGGCTTTTTCAATGAATCAATGACTCAATGATTCAATGAATAAATTTCATGTCCATCATTCACATTCTCCCCGAAGCCGTTGCCAACAAAATCGCCGCCGGCGAGGTGGTGGAGCGGCCCGCGTCGGTGGTGAAGGAGTTGCTTGAGAACTCCCTGGATGCAGGCGCTGGCCGCGTGGAAATTTCGGTCGAGGGCGGCGGGAAACGCCTGATTCGCATCGTCGATGATGGGCAAGGGATGACGCACGACGACGCGCTCCTGGCTTTTGAACGGCACGCCACCAGCAAGATTCGTTCGGCAGAAGATCTTTTTGAGATTTCCACCCTCGGCTTCCGGGGAGAAGCGCTGCCCTCGATAGCGGCGGTCGCGCGCCTGGTGCTGGAAACCCGGCACGCCTCGGAGAATTCCGGGACGCGCGTGGAGATCGCCGGAGGCAAACTGCGCGATGTGAAGGAAGTGGCTTGGCCGCAGGGCACCAGCATCGATGTACACGAACTCTTCTATATCACTCCGGCGCGGCGCAAGTTCCTAAAGTCCGAGTCCACCGAACTCGGGCACATCGCCACGTTAGCCACCCACTACGCCCTTGCCCACCCCGACAAGAGTTTTCGCCTGGCTTCCCTCACCAACGAGATTCTGAACGTCTCTCCGGTGGGGAACCATCGCGAGCGTCTGTACCAGGTCATGGGCGGACAGATGCTCGAGCAACTTCTGGAGCTGGCGCCGACCGAGCGTCGCGTGTTGACGGCGGCTTCGGCTGAGGCGGGCGAAGAGGGCGACGCCCCCGAAGAGGCGCCCCTGATCCGGGTGCAGGGCTTTGTTTCGCGGCCCGACGTTCAGAAGTTGAATCGGAACAATATTTACTTCTTTGTAAACAGGCGGCTGGTGCGGGACCGCCTGATCCTG
>Ga0326727_10013638_pt1 | contig 17985 bp, 14 predicted proteins | sample MB2enrmetagenome_FD_207643 | JGI IMG/M metagenome (GOLD analysis project Ga0326727, IMG submission 207643) | Lab enriched peat soil microbial communities from McLean, Ithaca, NY, United States - MB29MY | ecosystem: Environmental > Terrestrial > Soil > Wetlands > Peat | place: USA: New York...
CGTCGGCGGCGGCCGACGGCGACCTCCGCTCCGCCTTCCATAGTCCCGCTCCAGCCCTACCCCATGTACATTCCACCGTTCACGTCCAGCACGTGGCCGGTGATGTAGGCGGCGGCATCCGAGGCCAGAAATTTGACCGCCTGCGCAATTTCGAGATCGGTTCCCGGCCGCCCCAGCGGAATCGCGGCGATCATGGCCGCGCGCTGTTTCTCGTCCAGCACGGCGGTCATGGGCGTCTCGATGTACCCTGGCGCCACGGCATTCACGGTAATCCCCCGCGAGGCCAGTTCACGCGCCATCGAGCGGGTCAGCCCGATCAGCCCGGCCTTCGAGGCCGCGTAGTTCACCTGGCCCGCCTGCCCCGTGCGGCCCACCACGCTGGTAATGTTCACAATTCGTCCCCAGCGGTTCTTGAGCATCGGGCTCAGCAGGGCCTGGGTCAGCAGAAAGGCCCCGGTCAGGTTGGTCCGGAGCACATCGTCCCAATCCTCCCGCTTCATGCGGAGCATCAGCCCGTCGCGGGTGATGCCGGCGTTGTTGACCAGGATCTCGACCTTGCCGTAACTCTCGACCACCGATTTCGCAATGGATTTGATCGATTCCTCGCTGGCCAGATCCAGCGGAATCGCCGCGGCCTCGCCGCCGGCTCCCTGAATCTCCTCGACGGCTTCAGCCAGCTTGATCTCGTTGCGCGCCGCCAGCACCACCGTGGCCCCGGCCCGCGCCAGCTCCAGCGCACAGGCCCGTCCGATGCCTTGCGAAGCCCCCGTCACCAGCGCAATTCTTCCCAGCAAATCCTTCATACTCTCCTGTCAACCCCGCGCGCACACGACTCCGCGCCCTTTCGTCCCCTCATTATAAGGGGGCAAAACTGAGGTCAGGAATCCCTTTTCAACTGCCGGGCAATCCTCTTTCCAGACTTTTCAGGAATCGGAAGCGCTATTTCAGAAATCTCAGAGCCGTTGCCGGGCGCCGAACAGCGCCGTCCCCACGCGAATGCGCGTCGCGCCCTCTTCGATGGCCAACTGGAAGTCGCCGCTCATGCCCATCGAGAGCGCCTCGAATGAGAGCCGGGGATAAGTGGCGGCCCAGCGGTCGCGCCACTGGCGCAGGCTGCGGAAACAGGCGCGTGTCTCCAGCTCAGGAACGCCAAAGGGGGCGATCGTCATCAGCCCTCGCATTTGCAGATGGGGCAGCGCAGGCAGCCTCTCCAGCAGTTCAGCGGCCTCGGCGGAGCCTGGGTCCAGGCCAGCCTTCGACTCCTCGGGGCTGAGCTTGACCTCGACCAGAACCGGCAGCTTTTTGCCCAGTTTGACGGCCGCCTCATTCAGCCGCTCGGCCAGCCGCACTGAGTCCACTGAGTCGATGCCGTCAAAAAGCTCCACGGCGCGCTGCGCCTTGTTCGATTGCAGGTGGCCGATCAGATGGACGTGGAGGGCGGCGCGGTGGAGGCACGAAGGCGCGGCCTCCCGAGGATTTGCCTCCGTAGCCGTTAGGTTCGCATTTGGGCTTGCTGCTTCGAGCGATGCGGCCAGTTCAGCCGCCTTGGCGGCAAACTCCTGCACGCGGTTCTCTCCGAAAAGTGTCAGGCCCAGCGCGGCCGCCTCGGCTATTGTGGCCGCCGGGTAAGTCTTCGAGACGGCCATCAGCTCGACCTCGGAGCGAGTGCGTCCGGCTTTTCGGCAGGCCGCAGCAATCTCCTCTTCCAACTGATCGAGATTTTCCCTGAGTTCCGTCATTGCGCTCCCATCCGCACCCGGCCTCGCCCAGACTGCAAGCTAACCCGCTCCTGCGAGCGAATAGCGAGCGGCTGCCCCGCCGCAGGTGGTCAGTGCCCGTGCTCCTCGAGGAATTTCTCCGCTTCCAGAGCCGCCATGCAGCCCGAACCGGCGGCGGTGATGGCCTGGCGATAGCGGCGGTCCTGCACGTCGCCGCAGGCAAAAACGCCGGGGACGACGACGCCGTTGCGGGTGACCAGCACGTTGCCGGTGGTGCGGATATAGCCGTCGCTGTCCAGATCGATTTGGCCCGAGAACATCTTCGTATTGGGCTCGTGGCCGATGCCGAGGAAGAGGCCGCTGACGGGCAAAATGCTCTTCGTCCCGTTGCTCACGTCGCGCAGGCGCACACCCTTCACTTCCTTTTCCTCGACGCCCAGCACCTCTTCGATCACCACGTTGGTGCGCAGCTCGATGCTGGGATGCGCCATGACGCGCTCCAGCATGATCTTTGAGGCGCGGAAGCCGGGGCGTCGATGGAGCAGCGTGATTTTGGAGGCAAAGCGGGTGAGGAAGAGCGCCTCTTCCATGGCCGAGTCGCCGCCGCCCACCACGGCAATCTCCTTGCCGCGGAAAAAGAAGCCGTCGCAGGTGGCGCAACTGGAGACGCCGTGGCCGATCAGCGCCTGTTCGCTGGGCAGACCTAGCCAGCGGGCGCTGGCCCCGGAGGCGACGATCAGCGTGCGCGCCGAAATTTCGCCGGCCGAGGTCTGGAGCCGGAAGGGATTCACATTCAAATCCACCGCGTTCAACAGGGCCAACTGGAAGCTGGCGCCGAAACGCGCGGCCTGCTTCTTCATGTTGTCGATCAGTTCGGGGCCCTGTACGCCCTCCGGCCAGCCGGGAAAGTTTTCCACCTGGGTGGTCATCGTGAGCTGTCCGCCAGGCTCGTGGCCCTCCAGAACCAGCGGGTTGAGTCCGGCGCGGCCGGCGTAGATGGCGGCGGTGAGTCCGGCGCAGCCGGAACCAAGGATTACGGTCGAGCGAATCTCTGTCATGAGCCTTCCCGAGTCGATTTTAGACGCTTTTGGGCGGGAAGGCGGAGGCATTAGCATTTCCCCGGCTACTTTTTGCCTCCCGGTAGCATGGCCTTGAGCTTGCTCATCAAACTCGGCCCGGCGGCGGGCGCAGCGGCCGCAGGCGCAGTGGCCGCGGGCTTGGCTGGGGAGGCGGTGAATGAGACTGGCGGCTTGGCGGCTGAAGACGCAACTGAGAGCTTGGACGTCTTGGCGGCTAGAGGTGCAGCCGCAGCCGTGGCCGTTGGAGCGCCCTGCGCTTTGGCGCCCTTCTTTGCCCCTGCGGAGGTCTTCGCAACCCCTGGCAACGGCGTCGAGCCATTCACCACGTTGGCCGCCAGCAGCGTCGGCACGGTTTCATTGTCGTTTTTCACAAGAATCGAAATTCTACGGTTCGACGGATCAAAGGGATTGTTCTTTACGCGCAACATTTGGTCGGCGTAGCCGCGCACCTGGGTCACCTGGTTGGAGCGCACGCCATCCTGCTGCATCAACCGCCGCGCCGAGTTGGCGCGGTCGGCCGACAGATCCCAGTTGCTGTAACCCGAGCTGCTGGGGTAGGGCGTGGCGTCCGTGTGGCCCTCGATCAGCAGCGAATTGGGCAGGGTCTTCAACTCCGCCGCCAGCAGCGAGAGCAGTTCCTGGCCGCTCTCGCTCAGTTGCGCGCTGCCGCTCTGGAAGAAGGTCCCATTTTTGCCCTCGATCAGCTCAATGCGCAGTCCCTCGGGGGTAATCGTCATTTCGATCTGCTTGGAGAGCTTTTCCAGCTCTTTTCTCGCTTGAATCTCCTTCTCAAGCTTCTCTTTCAGTTGCTGCAACTGATCGGTGCTGGCGCTGGCGATGACGTCGCTGACGCCGGTGCCGCTCATCGTGGTTCCCAACAGAGCGCCGGTTCCCTTGGGGTCGTTGAAGTAGCCGGCCACGGCTTTTTTGACCTTCGTGCTGGAGCCCATCAGCCACAGCACGATAAACAGCGCCATCATCGCGGTGACGAAGTCGGCGTAGGCCACCTTCCACGCGCCGCCGTGATGGCCGGCGTGGCCGCCCTTCTTCTTGATGACGATGATCGGCCGGCTCTTGCTGTCCGCCATGATGCCGCACTCCTTCTAAAAAACAGGGGGTTGCTCCAGAAAATAGGCTGCCAGTCCTACGCCGCAGCCGCTTCCGCCGGGACTCCGCCGCCCTTGCAGTTCTTTTCCATCTCGTCGAAGCTGGGCCGCACGTGCGCAGGAATCGCGCGCCGCCCCATCTCGATGGCGATCATCGGCGCCGAGCCCTTCAGAAACGAGAGCATCAGCACCCGCAGCACGTGCAGGTATTCGTTGTGCGAGTCGGCTGTTTTGGCCATATTCGAACTCAAGGGACCGACCATGCCATAGCAGGCCAGAATGCCCAGGAAGGTGCCCACCAGCGCCGCCGCCACATGTGCGCCGATCTCCTCCGGCGGGCCGCCCAGCGAGCCCATGGTGATCACCACGCCCAGCACCGCGGCCACGATGCCCAGTCCTGGCAGCGCATCGGCCACCGTGGTCAGCGAGGCAATCGGCTCCGTCGCCTCGTGATGATGCACCTCCATGTCCAGCTCCATCATTTGGTCCATGTCGAATGGATCCACGCCGCCGGTGATGGCCATGCGCAGCGTGTCGCAGACGAAATTCAGGGCATGATGGTCGCTGAGAAACTCCGGATAGTCCTTGAAGATCGAGCTCTCCTCGGGCTTTTCGACGTCCATTTCCACGCTCAACAGCCCCTCTTTGCGCACCTTGTTCAGAAACTGGTACATCATCTTCAGCGTGCTCAGGTAGCGCGCCTTGCCGAACGGAGAGCCCTTCAGGATTCCCAGCAGATTTCCTACAATGGCCTTGATGATATGAATCGGATTGGCCACCAGCAGCGTACCAATGGCCGCGCCGCCCAGAATAATTAGCTCGGCCGGCTGGATGAGTACGGCTATGTGGCCCTTTTCCATCAAAAAGCCGCCAATGACCGACCCAAAAACCACAAGAATTCCTATGATGGCGAACATGCTTGCCCCCCCGGCGCAGGCGTAATCTGGTTTCCTCCTGCATGAAAACTGGAATGCATTGCGACTCTTGCTCTTTCCAGTAAATTAGCCAAACTCTCACCCCCTTTCGCCTGGGCCGCTCCAATGCTCACGGTGAGCGAGATGCGGTCGCCCCACCAGCGAAAGTCCGCCGTCCGGGCCAGGCTGGCCAGCGCTCGCGCATGCGCGGCCAGCATCTCGGCGGTGCGCTCGTGCGAAATGACCAGAAACTCGTCGTCGCCCCAGCGCCCTATCTCCTCGGCCGGGCGCAACCCATTGGCCAGCGCCCGCTCCACCTTTGCGAGCATCGACTCACAGGCCTTGGCGCCATGCGTCTTGCGCAACGCATGGGCCTGGTCGACGGTAATCCACAGCACTCCGAGGCTCTCCCCGCCCTCCTGAAAATCCTCCAGGGCCGATTCCAGCCGGACTTCAAACTCCACCAAGTCCGCTTCCGCGCTGGAGTCCTCGCTGTGCTCTCCATGCGGCAGTGCGTCCAGGCTCTCGACGGAATGAAAGACAACCGCCATGCCGATGCGCTTGCCCAGCCCGTCGCGCAGCACCAGGCCCCTCATTGCCACCGGCACATTGTGACCCAGCTTGTGTCCCAGATGAACCAGAACACCGCGCCCTTCGGGCGACTCCGCGCGTAAATCCAGCCCTTTCGGCCATGGGCCGGTTAGCGCCAGCGCCTCCGGAACCACCCGCGACAGCAGGTCCGCGCTCGCGTAGCCGGTAATGGCCTCCGCGGTTCGGTTCCAGAGCACGACTTGCCCCTCGGTGCCAATCAGCGCAATGCCCTCTGGAAGACTATCCAGCGCGGCTTCAAGAAGTTCCGTGCGATCAGCCATGGATGCCTCACCCCTTTTACATCGGCGAGGCGCGCGGCAACTTCACCGCCACGCGTTGTGGAGAAAATCCTGACTTTTTGCCAATAGAAAAAAAGTTTAACCCGGGAAAAACCGGGACAAGCCGGCCTCCGCCACGCCTTCCGTTCCCGTTCCTCATCCGGCAGGGGGCGGTTAAAGCGGTTCCCCGATGGGTGTGCTCGGCCAGCTTTTGAGCAGGGCGGCTTTTCCTCAACGGGGCCTCTGCGGGCAGGTCTTCGTCCGTGGAGTGAAAGTTAATACCGCCTTGCACAACCTTTATGACTCCACAGAAACTGGAAAACCACTCTAAATCCACGGCTGCCGCCGCAATTTTTCGCGAAATTCGGCGTTTTCAGGCTGTAATCTTATTCTTGAGCAAACATTCGATCGGAAAAATCTTTCAGGCCCGGCGAGATTTAGCACCGGGCTGGTCACCAAAGGAATTTGATCTGGTCCCCAGTGTCTCTGATTGAGACAGTTCAAGGATTTCGCGGCAATCTGCCGATAGTGACACAGAGAGCAGAGGCCGTTGCCTGAACCCATGCTGTTGTTTCCGGTGCGCCGGAAGAGCGGGCGGGTGGACTTCGACTTGTCTTTCAGGACTCTGAGCAGGTGAGGCGCGCAACATGAACAAGATCATCCTGGCCGATTAGCAAGCGATTTTTCGGGCAGGCACCGCCAAGGTGCTGGCCATGGACGAGGACGTGCGCATCATCGCGCAATGCACGGATCTGGACCGCATGCAGCACGCGATCACCACCTTCCCCGGCTCCATTGTTTTGTTTGCCGCTTCATTGCGGCCGGATTTGGACCAGTTGCGCAAATTACTCGATGCACTAGGCTGCCGCGGCATTGTGATTGCCGAAAACAGCGAGTCCGCCAGCGCCTACCTGCAGCAGGGCTTTCATGGCGTGGTCTACCGCAGCGTCACCGGGCCGGCCTTGGTCGAGTGCGTGCATGCGGTGGCCGCCGGCGAAACCTGGCTGCCTCCGCAGTTCATGGCGGCGGAATCGCCCTCGGAGGATATGGTGGGCACCAGGGTCCGTGACCGGCTTACTCCCAAGGAGATGCGCATCGTCGCGCTGATCGTCCAGGGCTGCAAGAACCGCGAGATCGCCACACGCCTGAAGACGACCGAACAGGTCATCAAAAACTACCTGCGCTCCATTTACGACAAAACCGGGGTTAGCGACCGCCTGGAACTGGCGCTGTTTACCATCCACCACCGCGCGCTGGCCGCCGCCGCCGCCGAGGTGGGCAGCAAGCTGGAAGCCGAGGAGGCTGCCGCGCCCAGGGCCATGGCGTAGCGACATTCCAATCAGTCTGCAAAAAGCAAAAGCCGCAGGGAATCTGCGGCTTTTGCCTTTTGCGGCTACAGCATTTTCACTTCTGCTCTATACGGGGATCATTCCCGCTATAGCAACTGGAGAACCCTTTTAGTGCCCCGCCGGCCCGCCGATGGGCAGCACCGTCTTGCCAAAGGTGGAATTTGTCACTAGGGCGAAGCTGGTGTACATGGCCAGCAAGCCGCAGAGCAGGCCCACCCAACCGCCCGCGCGGCTCACGGCGGGCGCGGCCAGCAGATCGCCAAAGCCCAGCAGGAAGAAGGTGATCCACAGGGTCAGAAAGACCCACCAGAGCGCCTTGATCAGGCGGAAGGTGGCAATCCACATATAAAGCGTGAAAACGCCCCACAGGATCAGCACGGTGGCGATGGTGCTGCCCGCCTGGCTCAGGTCCAGCACGCCATGCCCGCCCAGCAGGACCAGAAATGCAAACCACCACCAGAAGGCTCCGTAGCTAAGAAAGGCCACCATGCCGAAGGTGTTGCCGGTGCGGAACTCCATCGTCCCGGCGATGATCTGGATCAGGCCGCCAAAGGCGAAGGCCAGCGGCAGGATTACCGGCTCGCCCCCCTTGGGTAAAAGGCCGGCGTTGATCAGGCTTAGAATAACCGTGGTAAATCCGAAGCCAATCAGGCCCAGCGGCGCGGGATTGGCCAACCCGGAATGCGACTCATCAGACATAAAAACTTCTCCCTGTTCTTTCAGCAAGATAGCAACCGCGCCTCTGCCCACTCATCTCCCGCAGGCCTGCTAGTGGTAGGTCGGGGGCATCGAGAAAACAGATTAGAGGATTGGCCGGATGATTCCATAGGCGCAGGGCTTTGTCAAGCCGCAAATGCCGGGCTTTGGCCGGGCATTTGCTGTTCAGTTCGGTTTCCCAAGTCGCGAGTTTGAGAGCTAAAAAAACCAAGGGCTCTGCTCGGTCAAAGCAGCGCCGATGAAGCTCCGCGCGAGCGCTTCAGCGAGCCTGCGCCGCACGCCGTGGGGTGCCCCAGGTCTCGATTTTGAGACCTGGGAGACCACAAACCTAATGCGAGCGCTACAGCTTTTCCGCCACGCTCTTGGCCTGGGTGAAGAGCAGCAGGTAATCCGGGCCGCCAGCCTTTGAGTCGGTGCCGCTCAGGTTGAAGCCGCCGAAGGGGTGTGCGCCCACCATCGCGCCGGTGCATTTGCGGTTGAAGTAGAGGTTGCCGACATGAAATTCGCGGCGGGCGCGGTCGAGCTTGGCGCGGTCGGTCGAATAAACCGAGCCGGTCAGGCCGTACTCGGTGCTGTTGGCCGTTTTGAGGCCCTCCTCGAAGCTAGAAACCTTGATGAGAGCCAGCACCGGGCCAAAAATCTCCTCCCGCGCCAGCACCGCCTCGGGCGCGACCTCCCCGAAGATGGTCGGCTCCAGGAAATAGCCGCCTGCCTCAGTCTGAATCGCGTGGCCACCAGCCAGCAGGCGGCCTTCCTTCTTGCCGGTTTCGATGTAGCGCAGAATCGCGTCGAGCGCGCTCTGGTTGATCACCGGGCCGAGGTTCGGATTGGCCGCCGGGTCGCCCACGGTCAGCCGGGCCACGCGCTCCCGCAGGAGTTCGACGAAGCGGTCGTAGATCGGCGCTTCGACGATGGCCCGGGAGCAGGCCGAGCACTTCTGCCCGCTGAAGCCGAAGGCTGCGGCCACGACGCCCTCGACAGCGGCGTCCAGATTGGCGTCGGCCGAGACCAGGATCGCGTCCTTGCCGCCCATCTCCAGAATTGTTCGCTTGATCCAGATCTGGCCGGGCCGGGCATTGGCGGCGCGCTCGTGAATCTCCAGGCCGACTTTTTTGGAACCGGTGAAGGCGATGAAACGGGTTTGGGGGTGCTCGACGAGGGTGTTGCCAAAGGTCGCGCCCGAGCCGGGGCAGAAGTTGACCACCCCGCCCGGCATTCCCGCCTCTTCCAGAACCTCGACGAATTTGGCGGCCATGGTGGGAGCGTCGGAGGAGGGCTTGAGGATGACCGTATTGCCGGTGACGATCGAGGCCGCCGCCATGCCGGCCATGATGGCGAAGGGGAAGTTCCAGGGCGGGATTACCGCGCCCACGCCGAGGGGAATGTAGAGGAGTTCACAGCGCTCGCCGGGGAACTGAATGGGAGGTTGGACGGCGGCTAGCCGCAGCGCCTCGCGGGCGTAAAACTCCAGGAAATCAATGGCTTCGCCCACGTCGGCGTCGGCCTCGGCCCAGTTTTTCCCCACCTCGAAGGTGAGCCAAGCGCAGAATTCCAGCTTGCGGCCACGGATGATCCGGGCCGCGTTGAGCAGCAGGGAGGCTCTCTCCTCTGCCGAAGTCCCGGACCAGGATTCGAAGGCCAGGAGGGCGGCTTGCATGGCCGTTTCAGCCTCCGCGGCGCCGGCCTGCTGGTGGAGGCCGACAAGCTGGGCGGGGCGCGCCGGGTTCAGGGAGCGGATTTTGCTCTCTGTCTTGAGCCGGTGGCTGCCGATCACCAGGTCGTATTCGCGGCCCAGTTGACTGGCGGCCAGGTCCAGCGCAGCCTGCATCGCGCGCGCGTTTTCCGGCGCGCGGAAGTCGGTAAAAGGCACATTTTGGAAGCCGCCTTGGGGCGAGCACGGCTGAATCGGGGAGGGGAAATCCTGGGTAGCCATAGCGCCTTGATTGTAGTCCAAGGCGAGGCGGAGGGGCGCCTGTGGAGACCAGAGACTTCGCGCTAAATCAAGCGGTGAACGAATTTCTAGAAATTTTACCGCGCCTGCCCGGCCCGATGAATAGTCTCGACCGGCCGGTTATAGCGTCCGCAGAGGGCATTCCAGCGGATTTGGGCGATTTCCTGGAGCATACGGAAGCCGTCGCGCAGGTAGCTCATGCGGGTACGCTCATCGTGGGCCCAGCTTACCGGCACTTCGACGACGCGGTAGCCGCGTCTGAGTGCGATCAGCAAAATCTCCGGGTCGAAGCCCCAGCGCTCGATGGTCTGGAGCTGAAAGACGGTCTGCGCGGCCTCGCGGGTGAAGGCCTTCAGTCCGCATTGCGTGTCGGCGAAGGGCAGGCGCATCACGGCGCGGGTGACGGCGTTGAAGCAGCGGCCAAAAAACTGCCGGTAGAGGGGCTGGCGCTGGGTCTGGCGGTTGCTTTCCAGCCAGCGCGAGCCGATGGCGATGTCGGCGCCCTGCTCGATGGCGGAAAACAGGCGTTCGGCCTCTTCGATGGGGGCCGAGAGGTCGGAGTCGGTAAAGAGCGCCACCTCGCCCCTGGCCGCGAGCATTCCCGAGCGCACGCTGTAGCCTTTGCCGCGGTTGCCGGGGTTCTCGATCAGCCGGAGTTCGGGCGCCGTCCGGGCAAAGGTGCGCGCCACCTCGGCCGTCGCGTCGGTTGAACCGTCGTTGACCACGATGATCTCGGCCGCCCAGCCGTGGGCGCGGATGCACTCCACCACCGAGGCGAGCGTCGCCGGCAGGCGCGCGCTCTCATTGAAAGCCGGAATCACGATGCTGTACTTTGGCCCCGCGCCGTTCGCCGGCCCGGCATTCTGCTTTAATTCGTCCGCCACGTCCCCGTCCCCCGCCCTGAACTCTCATCAGCTTCCGGATGGGGGATTTCAGGAAAAGACTCTGGTTATCATAAATGCCGCCGCGCAAAGTCGCCCGTATAATCTTCAACGCGGGTTACTCCCCGCCAAGCTGTTGAGAGGAAAAGGTCCAAATCCACAAAGAAGCCTTCTTTTTCGTGCCAGGAGAGGCTGAATCCGGTTATGCTGTGAGCGGAGGCCTGGAGAACATGACAAAGGCAGATCTGGTGGAAAAGGTGACCGGAGTGGGCGACCTGACGCGCCGCGACGGCGAGGTCATCGTCGAGACCATCTTCGATGCGGTGATCGGGGCCCTCAAGGGCGGAGATAAGATTGAGATTCGCGGCTTTGGCTCCTTCCGCATCCGTCGGCGCAACCCACGCATCGGACGCAACCCGAAGACCGGCGAGCGTGTCGAAGTTCCGGCTAAGAAGGTGCCTTACTTCAAGCCTTCCAAGGAGTTGCGCGACCTGGTCAATCCCCAGGAAGCCGCCAGCGCCTCCTGAATGCGCGTCCTCACCGGCGCGCCCCGTCCGGGCGAATGCCGATAAGGCTCATCATGCGCCCTGCATGGCCTTGTGAGCCGCGATGCGAAAAAAACAGCTCCGGCTGGCAGCTTGTGCAGCCGCCCACCAGATGAATTGACTGTGGCTTCAGGCCTGCCGCGAGCAACTGGCGGCGGTTGGCATCCACTAAATCGAGGTGCAGGCTGGGGCCGATTGGCGAGTGCCCCGGTGCCCGCTGCGTCAAAAACAGCATCGGGTAACGGGTGCGCACCGAGTCCGAGTCGTAGACCTCGCGGAAGAGTTCGCGGGCGTAAGCGAACTGGGATTCGAACTCGGAGAGCACCTCTTCGCCCACTGAGTAGCAGCAGGGACCGATGCCGGGACCGATGGCGGCCATCAAATCCTCGGGCCGGGAGCCGAACTGGAGCCTCATGCGACCGATTCCGCTCTCCACGATCCGCTGCACCGTCCCCCGCCAGCCGGCGTGGAAGGCCGACACTGCGCGCCGCTTGCGGTCAGCCACCAGCACCGGGACGCAATCGGCGGTCTGAACGCCCAAGAGCAGACCCGGCTCATCGGTCATCAGGCCGTCGCCTCTGCGCTCCAGCGGCGAAGAGCTGTCGATGGGGACGCTGGTCCGCGACTCCCGATTTCTGGATTGTTCGCTGTTGGCCTCCTCGGAGTTTGCCAGGAGGACCAGATTCGAGTGAATCTGCCTGAGAGTGACCAGCGGCGTGGCCGCATCGCCGCTGATCGCCTCGACAAAAAGCTGGCGATTTTGCGCGACCGTCTCCCGGTCGTCGCCAGCCGTAAAGCCCATGTTCAGATCGCCCGGCGCTCCATCGGCGCAATAAGCCCGGCTGAGGCCGCCGCGGCGGGTGCTGAAGCCGTGCCAGAGCCAACTTGTCTTTTCCTGGCCAAATTTCTCCTGACCCAACTTTTCCCGGCCCAGCTTCTCCCAGGCGGGAACCGCCAGCCACGCGACGCCGTTGGGCGCCACACAGGCGACGGGCGCGGGCGGCGTGAGCTCCTGCCGCTCCGCGCGCTCGAAGCGCATCCGGTGGGTGACGCCGGCGGCCTTGCCGCGCAAGTTGCGCTTCAGGCCCGCCTGTTCAAACAGCGCGTCAATCGCCTGAATTTGCCGCGCCTGAATTTGCCGCGCCTGAATTTCCGGTTTGGAATAAGTCTCTGGAGTGCGGGAAGAGGGCATCTGTCTCTCATTTTATCTGGCGCCAGACGAGACTTGGGCCTGCCTTCCGGCAGGCCCGCTCGCGAGGCAATGAAAGGAAGGGGTGGAGAGGGGAAATTGGGAAGAGGTTCTTACTGAACCTTCAAGAAGGAGTGGATACCTTTCCTGGGAGGGTGAAATTTCGGGGAAGCCTCTGCTTATTGTTTGTATAGATGCATGAACCCATAAAAAGTTGCACTGCTTCGGCAAAAATCTTGGCCGCCTGGATTACTTGCGGAATAGTCTGTGCCGATCCGCCGAGGGTGCGGAATCGGCGCAGCGCATAGAAAAGCAGACGCAACCCCTGCTGCGTTTCTACCGCGGAGCCGGACCGCGAACAACTTGTGCAAAATCTTCAGGGCGCACGTGCCGGAAAAACGCGGCCCTCACCTCGCCAGCATCCAGCGCGTAGTAGCGCTTGGCCGCCCGTATGGGCTCATCCAGCGGGAGGCCGATCTCCGCCCGTCGCAGAAGCCCAGCGGCGACCTCGTCCTCGCTCGATTCGCTCAGCGGAATCTTCCGCAGAAGCAGCGCCTTGGCTTGTTGCAGCTCGCTCGCCGATACGTCCTCGGTCCGCATCCGGTCCAAATCGCGCACGACGAGCGCCCGCGCCTTCGAGACGTTCTCCGGGTTGCAGCCGTAGTCGACCGAGTAGGTGGCTCTGGTCTTCGAGGCGTTCAGGTTCACATCGACGGAATAGACGTAGCCGGCCACCTGCCGCAGGTCATGGTAAAGGCGCGTCGCGTAAAAGCCCCCGCCCAGAACGTGGTTGCCCAGTTGCAGCGGATAGTAGTCCGGATCGAAGCGGTTGAGCTTCAGTTGCTCGGAAAGGGTGACGGAGTCCTGCACGGCCTCTGAATCGGCCACATCGACGGCGGAGGGCTTGTTGCGCGGGACGGGTGGCAGGGTCGTGTTCGGCTTTGGGCCCACCGCCTTCCAATCGCCAAACCACTTTTCGATCACCGCCCGCGCCTCTTCCGGCATAACGTCGCCGATCACCACGATGGTGGTCAGGTCGGGGCGAAAGGTGGCGGCGTGGTACTGCTTCACCTCGTCCAGCGTGACCTTGTTGACCGTGGCCGGGGTGGCTTGGCGCAAAACCGGGTCGCCGGCCGGCAGCAGGGCCAAATTCAGCGCGCGCGAGGTTCGGTAGCCGGGGCTTTGCAGTTCGCCAGCGACGTACCCCGCCGTCTGCCGTTGCACCACGGCAAAGGCCTCGGTCGGCAGCGCGGGATGAAGTTCGTTGTCGGCCAGCAGTTCCACGCCGCGCGAGAAGTGCTCCTTCAGCACGTCCACGGAGAAGTTGAAGCCCGCGCTCTCATTGGCGGCAATGTCGTCCAGCGCCTTCTGGAAGGCCAGCCGGTCCAGCGTTTTTGTCCCGTAGGAAAAGAGCCCGTCGAGCAGCTCGGAGACCCCCTCCTGGCCGGGCGGGGTCTCCAGATCGGATTCGTGCTTCACCGCACCTGCCACAGAAACGGTGGGGCTGGTCCGGTCCGTCTTCACAATCAGGCGAAGCCCATTGGGCAGCGTAGTCTCGGTGACCTTGATGAAATTCTTCGGGACTTTGAGCTGCGCCAGCGCGCTGGCCGCCCACGCGGGCAGCGTGACCGGCTTGGTGGGAGCCGAGGTGACCTGCTCCGCGCCGCCAAAGCCCTTCTCCGAAACCGGCTGCCCGGTCGGCACCGGCTTCAAAACCGCCGTAATCGAGTTCTCGTCGGTCAGATATTCTTTGGCCACCCGGTTTACATCCGCCAGCGTAACGCGCTTGATCGCCTCGACGTCCTCATCGGGCGAGTTGCGGCCCTCGGCGGCCAGCGCATTCGACCAGAGGTTAGCCAAGCCGGGAATCGAGTTGCGCTGGAACTCGGCCGAGGCCACCTCGCTGCGGATCGCCGCCGCCACCAAGTCCTCCGGAACGCCCTTTTGCGCATAATTTGCCAGAATCGTCCGCATCTCCTGGATGGCGGCCTTGGCGGCGCCCGCAGCCTCCGCGCCGGAGGGCAGAGCGACCATTCCGTAGCCAACGCTGGCCTTGCTGTAGGTCTCCGCCAGGCCGAACTCCGCTGCCAGTGCCTTACCGGCCGGAACCATCCCGTACAGGTCGGCGCGCTGGCTGGCCAACACATCGACCAGAATCTGGCTGGCCGCGTAATCCGGCGAACTGGTTCCCGGCAGCCGGTAGGCGATGAAGCCGAGAAGATAGGGGAGATTGCTGTCCAGCGCAAACTGCTCCGACTTGACCGGCTTCAGATCGACGGCCGGGCGCGGGGGCAGGGCGTGGCTGGCCACGTCGCCGAACTGCCGCTGAATCTTGGCCAATGTCGCGGCCGGGTCCACGTCGCCCACCACCACTAGAATGGAGTTGCCCGGCGTGTACCACTGCTTGTAAAACTCCTGGAGCATCTCGCCCGTGGTGGCGTCGAAGGAGCTCTTTGTGCCCAGAGGATCGTGCGCGTAGGGAGTGCCCGCGAACATGTCCTCATTCAGGCGGTTCATGAATTTGTAGGTGGGATTGGAGAGGTCGCGCGCCACCTCCTGCTCGATTGCGCCGCGCTCCTCCGACCATTCTTTCTGGGAGTCGTCGATGCCGTGCAGACAGGCCGCCTGCGCCCCGAGCGCCACATCCAGGTCGGCCGCCGGCACGGTGGCGTAGTACTGGGTAATGTTCTGCTGCGTATCGGCGTTGTTCTCGCCTCCCAGTTGCGCATAAATCGCCGACGTCTGATCGGCCGTCATGCCCGCGCAGCCGCGGAAGGCCATGTGCTCCTGCGCGTGGGCCATGCCGGGAAACCCCGCCGGCGTCTCGTTGCCGCCCACCAGGAAATTCGCCTCCACGGTGACCACCGGAGCCAGCGTGCTGCGGATGATGACGACCCGCATTCCGTTGGGCAGCGTGGCGCGCAGAAGGTTTGCCTGATCTGGAGCCGCCGCCTGAGACGAAACCTGAGCCGAAGCTGGAGCTTGATTTTGAGCTGAAATCGGAGCCGGATTCTGAGCAGAAGCCGCGCGCGAAGACAGCCCGAAGGCGACGAATAATAGCAGCAAAAGCGAAAGGCGCTTTACATTCACTTCGATCTTCTCCCGACTAAATTCTACCCAGTCTCGTTCTTTCCAGGCCGGCCAAATCCCCGGCCAGCATACTCGAAACGGCGCTGAAGCCGCTCTAGAAGCGTAGCGTCCGCACCACGGGCCACAGGAAGTAGAGACCCATGAAAATCAAGACAATGCCGCCGATCAGTTCGCAGCGGCGTCCCCAGAGGGCGCCGATCTTCTGGCCAATCCCCAGACCCAGCAGCGTCATGCTGAAGGCGACCACGCCCACCACGATCGCCGAGCGCAGGATGAGAAAGTTGACCATGGCCATGGAAATGCCCACCGCCAGTGCGTCGAGGCTCGATGCCACGGAAAGAAAAATCAGCTCCCAGCCGCGTGTCGGATCGATTTTGCGGCGCTCCTGTTTTTCATTGCGCAGCGCGTTGCGCACAATGTTGCCGCCGACCAGGGCCATCAGGGCGAAGGCAACCCAGGCGTCCAGCCCATGCAGCAGACGTACGATGTAGCTTCCCAGGAACCAGCCCCCGGTGAGCATCATCGCCTGGAAGGCTCCGAAGTGAAAGCTCAGGCGGAGGCGCTGCCGGCGCGAGGGCACACCCAGAGTAATGCCCGCCACCGTGGCCACGGCAAAGGCGTCCAGCGAAAGGGAAAATGCAATGGCGAATAGTGCGGCCCAGCCCAAAATTAGTCCTCTACGCCCGCAAACGGATCGGGAAAGCGTGCGAAAAACTCTTTATCAAGGTTAGCAGGCTGGCAAGTTGCACCCCGGCACGGCTAGCCTGCCTACACCGGCTGCTGGAAAGCATTCCGAGCCGCGAGAAGTGTCAGGGCACGACTTCAGTCGTGCCGAATACGGACGAGGCGGAAATTCGGCTTTAGCCGCTGAGGAAATGCATCTCATCGAAAATGCACTACCTCAGGGGCTAAAGCCCCCCTGTTTTTCAGGTCATACGGCACGACTAAAGTCGTGCCCTGACTCAATTCCAGACCTGCGTGAAGTTTTCCGCAGCCGGTATAGGCTGGCCGCGCCGCCGCCGAAGGATCAACGGCATTTCTAGCTGTTTTCACGGCAAAAGGCCGGAATTTTTACACCGCAAAGTCAATAAATCCCCGCTGCGGATCGGTGGAGACCAGCTTGACTGTCAGCCGGTCGCCCACGTCGAGGCCCTTGCCGCCTTCGACCAGCATTCCATCCACGTGTGGGTCGAAGGTGCGGACGAAGGTGCCATAGTGGTTGACGCCGGTGACGATGGCGCGGAAGCTCTCGCCGATGCGCGGACGCAGGACTACGGCGGCGATGCGCTTCTGCATCTCGCGCTCCACCTTGCGGGCGCAGTCCTCCATCAGCGTGCAGCGGACCGCGATCTTGTCCAGATCGCCCAGCGAGTAGGGCTGCGGCGCCTTGGCCAGCCAGGCCTTTAGCAGGCGCTGCGTCACCATGTCCGGAAAGCGGCGGTTGGGCGCGGTCGAGTGGGTGTAGTCCTGCACGGCCAGGCCGAAGTGGCCGGGGGAAACCTCGTTGGGCCTGACCAGCACGTACTCGCCAGGGCCCATCAGCTTGACGACGGCCAGCGAAAGGTCTGGGAAGCGGTCGGGGTCCTTGCGCTTCTGGGCGAGCAGGAAGTCGTTGAGGGCCTTCGAATCCGGCTCGGCGGGCAGCACCGTTCCCAGCGCCTCGGCCAGCTCGGCGATGCGCTCCCAGCGCTTGGGCGTACGCACGATGCGGCGGATCGAGGCCACGCCGGCCTCTTCGAAGGTTCTGGCGATGATGCCGTTGGCCGCCACCATGAACTCCTCGATCAGCGAGGTGGCGCGGTTCTTGGTCAAGCGGACGATCTCGATCGCCTGCTCGGCCAGCATCACCGGCCGGGTCTCGATGGTCTCCAAATCGAGCGCGCCGTGCTGAAAGCGGCCATCGACCATGCGCTGCGCGGCCGTGTCCTGCAGCTTCAACTGCGCGGCCAGCTTGGCGTTGGCGGCCACCTTTTCGGGCGTCGGCCCCGTGCCCTCCAGCCAGGCGCCAACGCTGTTATAGGCCAGTTGCGCGTGATTTCGAACCAGGGCCCGGTAGGCTTTTCCGTCCGTGGCCGCGCCCGCCTGGTCCACTGAAAACTCGATCACCATGGCCACGCGGTCCTCGTTCTCATTCAGCGAGGTCATGCCCTCGGAGAGCTCAGTGGGCAGCATGGGGAAGATCCGGACGCCGGTATAGACCGAGGTCGTTTCGCTGCGGGCGTGGCTGTCGATGACCGTGCCCTGGCGTACGCGCGCGTCCACGTCGGCCACGCCGATCAGCACGCGGATGCGGCCATCGGCGAGCTGCTCGGCCCACTCGATCTGGTCCAAATCCCGCGAGGTGTCGTTGTCGATCGAGGACCAGAGCAGGCCGCGCAGGTCCTGAATCCAGTCCGCGGGCGTCAACGCGGAGTGGGCATGGATCGCGCTCAACTTGATCGCGCTCAACTGGTTCTCGGTTCCCTTGGGAAAATCCGGCTGGAAACCATGCTCGATCATCGCGGCATGGGCCGCGACAACAAGATTGAAGCGGGTCGACTGAGTGGAATGCATGAAGCTTCTGGCTCCTTCAAAGCG
>Ga0326727_10013639_pt1 | contig 17984 bp, 14 predicted proteins | sample MB2enrmetagenome_FD_207643 | JGI IMG/M metagenome (GOLD analysis project Ga0326727, IMG submission 207643) | Lab enriched peat soil microbial communities from McLean, Ithaca, NY, United States - MB29MY | ecosystem: Environmental > Terrestrial > Soil > Wetlands > Peat | place: USA: New York...
GGTTGCCGCAACTCCACACCGCGATCACCGAGAATCGCAAATCGAAGAATCCGATTGTGCTGGGCTTTCAAGGAAAGGCGCAGCTTGAGTACATCTACGGCCACATGGCCGAGGTCATGCTCTCGCAGCCTGCGACAAAAATCTTCCTCAAAACAACTGAGCCGAAGGCCGCCGAGTGGGTATCGAGCGCCATCGGCAAAGTGGAAATTGAGCGAATGCGGCAGACCCATTTCGACGGCAGCCGCACGGGAAAAAACTTCACGCTGGAGCGTCAGGTCGAGCCACTGGTGATGGATTCTGAAATCTCCGGCCTGCCCGACCGGCACGCATATCTCAAGCTCGGCAACTACGTTGCATGCTTCTCATTTGCCTACCACGACATCCCGGCAACGCAGCCATCTTTTGTTCCGCGCCCGTTGGACGACGATGAACTCGGCTTCGATCCGAAGACGCTGGCGAAGAAACCGTCAGAGCCTGATGCCATCGAAGAAAGCGCCGAAGCCATCCAGAGCGGCTTTTCATTGGGAGACTGAGCCATGTTGAAAATCTCGAAAGCCCTTTCCGCAGGCAAACTCGAAAACTACCACAAGCAGGAATTCACTTCGCCGGACCAAAGCTATTGGAGCCAGGGGCAGACCGTGCAGGGCGAATGGCAGGGCCTGCTTGCCGAAAAGTATGGTCTCACTGGAGCCGTTAGCGCCGATGAGTTCCACCGGCTCTCGGACGGTCAGCACCCGCAAACCGGCGAGCAACTTGTTCAGCATCGGCAGTCCTTTGAGTACCAGGACGCCAATGGAAAGACAATCAAATCCGTCGAGCATCGCGCCGGGTGGGATGCGACCTTCAGCGCACCGAAGTCGGTTTCGTTGACAGCTCTTGTGGGCGGCGACAGCCGGGTCCGCGAGGCTCACCGCATGGCGGTCACGACCGCTCTCGGCGAATTGGAGAGATACACGCAGGCGAGGCTCGGTGGCAATCGGCCTGCCGAGTCCACCGGCCAGTTCATTGTCGCAAAATTCGAGCACGACACATCGCGTCCCGTCGAGGGCTATGCTGCTCCGCAGCTTCACACCCACGCCGTCATCTTCAATGTCACTGAACGTGCCGATGGAACCACGCGGGCGCTCCAGGAACGCGGATTCTTCGAGTCGCAGCAGTTCGCCACTGCCGTCTATCAATCGGAGTTGACCTTTCGGTTGCGCGAGCTGGGCTACGAGATTGCGCCGGGCAGAAGTGGCGCACCGGAGATCAAGGGATATACGCAGGAGTATCTTGACGCTTCGAGCCAGCGCCAGAATCAGATCCTCGCTCACATGCAGCAGAATGGTCTCTCCGGCTACGAAGCGGCGGAGATCGCCGCCCACGCCACGCGCGACAAGAAACAGATTCAGTCGCCTGCCGAAGTGCTCTCGGCGCACCGTAAGCTGGCCGCCGAGTTCGGCAATCAGCCGAATCAGGTTGTAGCTGCGGCGCACGGGCGTAGCCAAAAGAAATCGACCGAGCGCGCTCCTGAGAAAGCGCAGAAGGCCGCGCAGGAAGCAGTGACCTTTGCCCGCGAACGCAGCTTTGAGCGCGAAGCCGTCACGGATGAGCGCGCCCTCTTCCGCGATGCCTTGCGGCGCGGCATGGGCGAAACGACCTACGCCCAGGTTCGCGCGAGTGTTGAACAGCGTTTGGCCTCCGGCGAATTTCAGCTTGTCACCGCGACGAAACACGGCTCCGCGCGACAGTTCACCACGACGGAAACCATCCATGCTGAGAAGGAAATCTTGCGGCAGATGCGCCAGGGACAAGGCCGAGCCGACCACATCATGCCTGTTCAGCAGGCCGTGGCGCATACCGCACAATATCCGATTCTCAATTCCTCGCAACGCTCGGCGGCGGAAGAAATTCTGACCTCGCGCGATAGGATACAAGGTTTGCAAGGCAGCGCCGGCGTGGGGAAAACCACGGCGCTCAAAACCGTGAGCGAGGCCGCCGCGCAGCGCGGGATGATTGTCGAGGGCTTTGCCCCGACCTCCCGCGCCGCGCATCAGCTCCGCGATGCCGGTATCAATGCCGATACGCTGCAAGGATTCCTTGCTCGCCACAAGCAGCCGACACCGGAACGCCACCTATATATGGTGGATGAATCAAGCCTTGCCAGCACCAAACAGGTGCGCGACTTTCTTGCCAAGCTCGACCCCGGCGACCGGGTTCTCTTCATTGGCGACACGCGCCAGCATCAAGGCGTCGAAGCTGGCAAGCCCTTTGAGCAGTTGGTCGATGCCGGAATGAACACGGCGCGACTTGATCAGATTGTTCGCCAGAAAGACCCGGAGTTGCTGCGCGCCGTGGAATACTTGTCGCGCGGCGAAGTTGCCGAAGGCGTCGCGCTTCTCGAACAACAGGGCCGCGTCACGGAGATTGCCGATCCTGAGAAGCGCATCGCCTCGATTGCCCGGAACTATGCCGACAATCCCGCCAACACCATCATCGTTTCTCCCGACAATGCCTCGCGCCGCGCGATCAACCATGCGGTTCGCTCGGAGTTGCAGGAGCGCGGTATCGTCGAATCTGAAAACCACTCGATGCGCGTGCTGGCACCGCGTTCCGATATGACCGGCGCTGATCGCGCCTGGGCTGCACGCTATGAAGTTGGCGACGTGCTCCACTACCAGCGCGGCAGCAAGACTCTCGGCATCGAGCAGCGCAGCTATGCGCGCGTGGTCTCGACCGATCCGAAATCGAATCTGCTGACCGTCGAGAAGGCGGATGGCCAACAGGTCACCTACGATCCGGCCCGGCTGCACGGCATCTCCGCTTATCGCGAGATCGAACGCGATTTTGCTGTGGGCGACCGCCTGCAATTCACCGCGCCAAATCGTGAATTGGGAGTCGCCAACCGTGACCTCGGAACCATTCAGAAGATCGGCGAGCACGGCGAAATGACCGTCCGCATGGACGGCAGCAAAGACAGGGCGGTCACCTTTGATCCGGCTGAGATGCTGCACTTCGATCACGGCTACGCCGTGACATCGCACAGTTCGCAGGGACTCACTTCGGAACGCGTTCTCGTCAACATGGACACCAACGTCCATCCCGAACTCATCAACACCCGCTTTGCCTACGTTTCTGTCTCCCGCGCCTCACAGGACGCGCAAATCTTTACCAACAACCTTGCCCAACTCGCCCCGCAACTCAGCACCGACATCTCCAAGACCTCCGCGATCAAGATCGGCCAGAGCGCGCTATTGGCTCCTGAAATTGCCTTGACCTGATTTTTCAGACGGCGTCTGAAAAATCTGAATCGGTACACCAAGATTCGGCCAATTCTCCAGACGGTGTCTGGAGAATTGGAATACGTCAGACTCGTCCGGTGAATTCTTTCGACACTGTCGAAAGAATTCAGAGGCCATTAACCACCATCTATTGAGCTGAATAGCAAATCACGCTTTCTCTACTCAATAGTCATACTTGACATATACGTCATGCTAGGCTATTTTGCCTAGAGAAGGGTTTTACCTATGCCAGTCGTTCCTCCCTTCGACAGCGACGGCCTTTTGCCGCCCGGAGACTACGAGCTTTCTTTCGATGAACTGCGCCTATCGGAGCTCGTGCGTGGCGGCGGAAAGCAGAATACCGACTCGACTTGGGATGCCGCCTGGCGCGAGCAACTTGTCGGCGGATTGGAGATTCTCGCCCGCCAGCTTTGGCAGGTTGGCATCCGCGAAATCTTCGCCGACGGCTCGTTCGTGGAGGACAAAGATCATCCCAACGACATCGACGGATACTTCGTGTGCGACCTGAAATCGCTCGCATCTGGCGCGCTGGCGCAGCAACTCAATCGCCTCGATCCGTACAAGGTGTCGACCTGGGACCCGGCCTCGCGCCGCCCTTATCGTGGGTATCCCAAGCGCCAGCTTCCCATGTGGCACCGCTATCGGGTCGAGCTATATCCACACGTGCCCGGACTTGGCCTCGGCAGCGGCATCCGCGACAAGTTCGGTCACGAACTTGAGTTTCCTTCCGCCTTCCGCCAGTCGCGCCGGGACGGCAAGCCGCGTGGCATCGTAAAGATCAAATATGGGGGACCGTCATGATTCGCAATGAAGCTGAATACCAACTCGCAACCACTCGTCTTGAGGAAGAACGCGGCCGGCTCGCCGAGCATAGGGACCGGCTCAAGTCCACGGGGCTTTCCGACGACGAGATCAAGCGCGTCATCGATCCCATCGAGTCCTTTCACCTGCAATTGAAAGAGGAAGTCGAGAGCTATGAGCGGCTGAAACGGGGCGAGTTTGACGAGTTGGAGAACCTTCGCGGACTCGGCCAGATGCTGATTTCGCTGCGCATTGCCCAGGGAATCTCGCAGCGCGATTTGGCCAAGCGGCTAGGCGTTCACGAATCGCAGGTATCGCGCGACGAGCGTAACGAATACTTCGGCATCACGCTGGAGCGCACAATCCGGATACTGGATGCGCTCAATGTGCGATTGCGCACGAAAGTGGAAATCGAGCCTGACAAGCAGGAGATGGCTGTCGCTTGATTTGACGCCAAGGAAATTTCACAAGAGAGGCACGGTATTGGTTTGATTTCCGCGCAGGAGTAGTGTGTAAGAGGAGGGGGAAAATGATCGATATACCGACGCCCGCGTCGGTTCGACGCAAACTCATTGAGCAATTCGAGGCACTGGCACTCTTTAAGAGAGACCGCTGTACAGCCCTCTACAACTTTTGTAGGGCGCTTGAGCTGATTCCAACGCCGATCTCCGATAATCCTGACCTTGCGATGGCAAAGGGCCGACATGCTATCGAGGCGAGCTTCCGGTCGATCCCTGCTATCTTCCGGTTATGTCCGGCTACATCCATCCCGACATCATTCGAAATGAACACGGCTGCGCTGGCTGAGGCATCAGAACTCGTCGACTTTGCATCTCGTTTCGACCAAATCATGTACTGCTTTGAGTTGGCAGATCGTGAACAAAATGATTCCCGTTACGATCCTCTCACGCAAAGCACGGTATTCAGTTACACCTCGCCTGACGAGAGTGCCGCAGACACCTTGTTGCGGACCCATGAAAGAGATTCAAGGATTTTGAAGGCGAGTCCGCAAGATCATGCAACCAGCCTCGAACTTGCGCAGCAAGTTAAAGACGAACTCAATAGAGCCATCCATTTTTCCTCCCCAGACGCGATCAACTACGCCTGGACGACAACACTGCTAGGTATAGCGAAAAAGCATACAGACCTCTTGGCCAGGGCGATGCCGTGGGATTTCCCTGAGGACCTTTCCGTTGGCAATCTAACCTTTCGAGACATCCGCAGATTTTGGGGAGTCCTTCTCACACTGGCGCTCATCCATGACGGTGCTCACATCATGGCGTCGCAGGGGCAAGTGGAGAAAATTCCGCGCGGAAGCATCCTACTACTGAAGAGTCGCGAAGAGTGGACTGAACTCATCGGTGATATTGGTGGTATTGGAATCGGTGCAGTTTCAGAGCTTCTTTGGTGGTATACCTACGACCTGAACGTGGCGGAAGCGGCCGGTCCTATCCAGCCATTTATTGAAGTGGTCGCTGGCCAATTGGCTTTGCCGCTGAGTCTCGTGACTACTCACAGTGTTGAGCGTAATCTCCAAAAGATACTTAGCCGGCATCCTAATTTGCGATCCTTCTACCCTGTAGTGAAAAACGCGAAGGAGCGAATCGCATTGACGCATTTGCGCACTCTCTTTCCTGAAGTACAATTTGTTGTTAAACCAACCGTCATTATCAAAGGCATCACAGACGCGGACCTAGTGGTGTACGAAAGAAGCTCGGGGTTCGTACTCGTGATTCAACACAAATGGCTAATTGCGCCTGAGACAGTTGCGGAGTCGGGTGCAAACGATGACGAATTGCGCAAAGGAGCAACACAGGCGATCCAGTCAAGAGACGTGTTCCGTAGAGATCATGTCATGATGAGACAGGAATTGGGCCTTTCTGCTGACCAACTTATCGACAGAGTGGAGGCAGTTGTTATCTGTCGTGGAGCCGAGCCAACCGGCTTCCTGGAGAAGTTTGCTGTTCCCATCGCGCTAGAGCAGTCTTTTGAGGAGCTATGGCAGCAGTCATCTAGCTCACTATTGAAGCTGTGGGACAAGCTGTCTTCACGCCCCGACCATATCAAAGCCGCAGCGCGTTACGAGGACACCCCGGTTACCATCATGGTCGGTGAACTTCGCTTCACGTTTCCTGGGTTTTCGCTCGGTATGAAGTTGTGATATTTCCAATATCGTAAACTGGGCATCCTGCGCTTTTTCTTCTTAATGTTCGCGCAGCCTTAATCTGCAATTGAAAGACGATTGATTCTTTTGCGGGAAGGCGGCTCCGCCCCTTCCCCCGCTGCGAACGCCGGTAAAACTGGCGTTCTACGCTTCCCATCCATGCGGGCCTGTCTCCTGCCCGCAACGCCGACCCTGAAAAGCAATGCAGTGCAGCCTTCGGCTGGTCCTCCCGTCTCGACATTCATTTCCCGGCGAACTCTAGGCTCCGTTCGGCTCCTTCTGTCAACTCCGCTTGTGCAGCTCCGCGCGGCATAACAGCCGCCGTGCTCGCTTCCGCTCCCCTTGCGGGCTTCGGGAGTTGACAGCGCCTCTCTGCGCCCAATTCGCCAGTCATGAAATGAATGTCTTTTTTTAGCCCTCCCAGGGCTTAAAAACGGCAGATCTCACTCCCAAGGAGCCGAAAATCATGACCTACGCAGCTACCAGCAACAACAGCAACGCCACCGCGCCGCACAGTAAAAATGCGGCGCTCCGCAGTGAATCCCCCTACCAGCAGCGCACCACGCAGCGCGACAACCCCACGCAGCAACTCATTAAACAGGCCGTGGATTACCTGCTTGAGCAGCTTGAGGCGGGCAAGAGCGAAACATTGACCGCGTATCTCGCGGCGATGGCCCGTTTCCATGCGTATTCTTTCGGGAACATTCTCAGCATTGCGAGACAACGCCCAACGGCGACCAGAGTCGCCGGGTTCCACACGTGGAAGGAGTTGGGCCGGTTTGTGAAACGCGGCGAAAAGGGTATCCAGATTCTCGCCCCGATGGTTGGACACCGCCGCAAGAAGGACGACGCCGACCGCAACCGCACGCAGGACGACAGCGGCAAGCCCGCGCCCGTGTTGATAGGCTTCCGCGCGGTCTACGTCTTCGATGTGGCGCAGACCGAAGGTGCGGACCTGCCCGAGTTCGAGCACAACATCACCGGCGAAGTGGGCGAGCACCGCGACCGGCTGATTGCTTTTCTCGATTCGCAGAATATCGCCCTCGAATACACCGAGAACATTGCGCCCGCTCTTGGCGTCAGCTACGGCGGAAAAATCGCAATACTTCCCGGCCTATCGCCCGCTGAAACTCTGGTTTGTTTGGTCCATGAAACGGCGCATGAACTTTTGCATAAAAGTGACCGCCGCACCATGACCACCGCCACCGTGCGCGAAACCGAAGCCGAGGCCGTGGCCTTCATCGTGGGCCAAGCTATCGGCCTTGAGATGGGAAAAACCTCTTCGGACTACATCCAGATGTACGCAGGAAACGCGGCGCTTCTGGCCGAAAGCCTCGAAGTCATCCAGCGCACATCGGCGGTCATCCTCGACGCCATCACCGGCGAACCGTCCGGCAAACTGACCGCCTCTTCGGTGACAACGACCGAGGTGCAGAACGAAATGGCGGAGGTGGCGTAATGAAAACCATTCTTCGCATTCTGGAGCGGGCCGGAGATTACCGGCCCACGCTCTACCTCAAGATCGAGAATCCGCCTTACATGGCGCTTGTCATCGAAGCCACGCCGGAGCCGGGGCCGACCGGACTGCCCGCAATCTCCATCGCGCACTACGGCGAACAGAACGGCGACCTGATGCGCGACCCGGAGATGTGTTTCGAGTTGTCGAAGCCGCCACTCTGCGGTTTGTCATTATCGAGTTTCTATTTTCGGAATGACTATCTCGGAGTCGAGCAGTATTCGCGCTACCGCGATGGCGAGAACTATGTTTTCGTCCCGGACCTCCACCGGCAGCATGAAACCTTTGCGCGGCAGTGGGACAGAAACCTTTGCACACAGGGTTTTCTTGAAGCTTTCACGGACAAGTCGATTCGCGGCTAGTCCGCTCCCTGCGGAGCGGACCCACGCCCGACGTGTTCCCGCTCCGCGCGCCCTCACCCTTCAACCGCTCGAAAGGAGCAATGAATCATGGAAGCGACCATTATCAATGCCACTGAATACCGCGAGCTTTCGCTCGCTCTGCTCAACGAATCAAAGGCCAATCCCCGCCGCGTCTTTGACGATGTTAGTCTTCGAGAACTCGCCGCCAGCATTCGCAGTCAGGGTGTGCTTTCGCCCTTGCTTGTCCGGCCACTCACTGAAAACGGCTTCGAGATCGTGGCCGGTGCGCGACGTTACCGCGCCGCGCAGATGGCCGAAGCTGTCACCGTACCAGTGCGCATCAAGCAGATGAGCGACGCCGAAGTGCTGGAGGCGCAGCTTGTCGAGAATCTAATTCGCGCCGAAATTCACCCGATGGAAGAGGCCGAAGGCTTCGCTCGGCTTTTGGCGCTGGAGGAGCCGAAGTACAGCATCGAACAGCTTGGCGCGCGTGTTGGAAAATCAGCCGCGTTCATCGCTTCGCGCCTCAAGCTGGTTGACCTTGTACCCGCTGCGGTCGATGCTTTCTACGCCAACGAAATCGGCGTGGGCCATGCGCTGCTATTGGCAAAGCTGCCCGCTGACCAGCAGCAACAAGCCCTTTCGGCTTGCTTCAAGGAAGTCTACAACAGCAGCCAGAATCCGGCGCGGATTCTTCTCCCGGTGCGTAATCTGCAATTCTGGATTGAGACGAATGTATTGCTCATCTTGAAAGACGCACCCTTCGATAAGCGTGACGCGCAGCTTGTTTCCACGGCGGGCAGTTGCGCCGATTGCCCCAAGCGTACCGGCCACAACAAGCTGCTTTTCGGCGACGACCTCGGCAAGCAGGGCGACCAATGCACCGATCCCCGCTGCTACAACGCAAAACTCGCGGCGCACGTGGCGAAGGCCGTTGCCACCAACCCCAACCTTGTGCAGATCAGCACTGCATATGGTGGGCAGAAGGAAGGCAGTCCGGTTCTGCCGCGCAACAAGTACACCGCAATCCGCGACGACAAGCCCCAAAAGAAGGAAGATGCCCAGCGCCCCGAGTTCAAGGTGTGCAAGTTCGCTACCGATGCCATCATCACCGAAGGCAGCGACATCGGCACCATTCACAAGGTGTGCGCGAATCCCGATTGCCCGATTCACCACGCCAGCAAGCAACGGCCCGCAACCGATGCAGCATTCAAGGCAGAGCAGGAGAAACGCCGCCGAGAAGAGGCCATTGCCCAGGCGACCGGCCTCCGCGTCCTGAAAGCAACCAGCGACGCTGTCCCCGTCCGCCTGATGAAGCGCGACCTGCTCTTCATCGCCGAGCATCTTGCCGCCGCCTTGGACGAGCGCCGTCTGGCGGTCATCTTTCGGCTTCACGGCATCGGCAAGGCCAACGGAGCCGGTGAAGCACCGGCCAAGCTGTTCACATCCTTTCTTCACAAAGCAGACGAGAGCATCCTTGGCCGAATATTGGTGGCAATCACCGTCCTGCAAACGGCGCACAGTTCCAACGAATCCGCGAAAGCCCTGCGCGAAGCCGCCGAGTTCTATAAGGTGGACGTGGCCGCAATCACGGCCAAGGTCAAGCAGGAGTTCTCCGCGAAGGAAAAGGACAAGACCGCGAAGAAGGCCGCGCCGAAGCCACCTGCCAAGATCGCAAAGAAGGCTGTCGCCGCATAACCCTCAACAACAGGAAAGACTGCGCGGAGCCTTAAATCAAAGGCTCCGCATTTCTCTGTCCGTTGCCCGTCTTCCCGCCCTTATTTGCGCTCCCGCCTCGGCGGGAGGCCATCTCTTGCCCACCCGACGGGCATGAGCGCGCCGCTGCGCGGTCAGGAGCCTAAACACCGGCCTCCCAGCCTCGGCTTATTGTCCAAATATCCGAGGAATGTCATCAGTCTTCTTGGCGCTCAGTTCGCCGTGCGCGAACTGGTAGCGAAACAAGACGGGGCCGTTTCAGCGGCTCTGCGATGTACAGTAATTGGTAATGCCACAGTGAAAGGCAGCTACCACGATGCTCTTGCTGGACAAAAAACGTGAAGAGAAGCTTATTGCTCTGGCGAAGACTTGCTTCGACCCGCTCCCGTCTGCGGCGGAAGAAAAGGTTCTGCGCGATTCCGGCAGTTCCGCATCCCGGGACATGCCCACTGCCGATGCTAGTCGCCCAGACATCCGACCGGAGTTTTTGCGCTGGCTGGCCACAGACCCCGAAGCCGCCACCCATATCGACCCCAAAGGCCTCCTGGCTTTAAACATCACCTTGCTGAACAAGCTCGACCTCCAGAATTGCCGCGTTCTCGTGCCCCTGCACTTCCAGCATTGCACTATCAAGAATGAAATCGACCTCCGTTCCGCAGAGACCAGAAGTATACAGTTCCTCGACTCCTCGTTCGATGGAATCATCAGGGCTGACCGAATCAATGTGGATGGTCCGCTCTTCCTCAGAGGAAGCAGTTTCGCCAAAGAAATTCTACTAGTCGGCGCAAAGATCAAGGGTTCTTTGGATTGCATGGGCGCAAAACTGAAAGCGAACGGCAACACGCTTTGTGCGGACCGCGCTGAGATTGGAGGATTCCTTAATCTGGGGCAAGGTAAAGATAATAGCGGCAATCCGCAGATATTCGAATCGAAGGGCACAATTAGACTATTGGGGACAAAGATCAAGGGCGATCTGTCTTGTTCAGGCGCGAAGCTACGAGTGAAGGAGGGAAATGCGCTGTATGCAGATAGCGCCGAGATCGGGGGCAACGTCTTCCTAAACAATGGTTTCGAATCCACCGGCGCGATTCGCCTGCCGGGCGTGCAGATCAAGGGCGATTTGTATTGCTCCGGCGCGAAGCTACGAGTGAAGGAAGGGGATGCGCTCTTTGCGGTTGGTGTCGAGATCGGGGGCAGCGTCTTTCTAAACGTATTTCAAGACAGGGATTCTGGGCGACGCGAGGATTTCGAGTCCACCGGCACCATTCGCCTGCTGGGCGCACAGATTAAGGGTATCTTGTCTTGCTCAGGCGCGAAGCTGAAGGTAACGGCGAGGGATGCGGTCTTTGCGGACTGTGCCGTGATTGGAGCCAATGTCTCTTTCGACAAGGGCTTCGAGTCCAACGGCGCTGTCCGCCTGCTGGGCGCGCGGATTGGCGGGGAATTGGCATTTATCGGTGCGAAGACAGCTTTAGTCATATGCAAGGATCTGCGCCTCGGCGGGGATATGTTTTGGATGGGTATTCAGGAACCTGGTGAGGCGATTCTTCACTTGACTGGCGCTTCGGTGAAAAATCTGCGCGACGAGCGGGAAAGCTGGCCTCCCCCAGGGCACCTTATTCTGGATGGGCTGGCCTATGAGGAATTAACCCTTCACAAGCGACAATCAGCAGAGGAAGTCATGAGTCATGCCTATGGTCCTGAACTCCCATTCAACGTTGATAAGCGCATCGAGTGGCTCATGCTCCAGCCACCTGACCGGCGAACTGAGCCGCAGCCGTGGATACAACTCTCCAAGCTGCTGGAAGCCAAAGGGGATCGTAAGGGTGCGAAGCGCGTTGTCTTCAAATATCGCGCTTTGCTGGCCGAGGAAAAGGAGTTTCACCCGCTGCGTTGGCTGGTTAAACTGTTGTTTCGTCTGGAGAGTTTTCGACGCGTGTGGCCTTATCTTCGGCACCCAAATCGAAGCTGGGCAATCGCTTTTGCGTGGCTGGAAGAAGCGCCGATACGCATCTGCTGGTCAATTGCGTTCACCCTGATGGTTGGTACGCTGATCTTTGCGGGAGCCTTTAGTAGTGGCGCAATGCTCGCGTCGGTTCAAATTCAACCCAATGCTGTTCTGCCTAATGGGGAGAGTAAAAACTTATCGGCACACTATCCGCTGTCTCAGCCGTTTTTGTATACGCTGGAAAATGCTGTTCCGCTGGTGAAGCTGGGGATGGATGAGAAGTGGATGCCGGACCCGAAGCATAAGCCGCAGCCGTGGTTTCCGCAGTTCCGTTGGCTGGATTGGCTGGGGTGGTTCAACAGCTATTGGTTTCTAGTGACGAGCCGCGTACTGCTCATCTGTCTAGGCTGGTTCCAGGCTGGTGTTCTAGGCGCAGTGCTCCTGAGACGCTTCAAGGAGTAAGGGAAGGGGATAACAAGACCGTTGGCACTGATAACGGTAAGCCGGGGTGGGCGCGAAGTGGAACACTGAATGGGGTGTTCTAGAGGCTACTTTATGTCTGTGTCTCATCCGGCTGTGAAGGCTGTGCCTGCCGCGCTGTTGAGTCTGTCCGCGCTTCTTGCTCTCTCGATTTCCCTTCTACTCACTGCCTGCGGGATGTACCCTTCTGATTCCTTCGTTCCACGCCGTAAAAGGGCTGGCTACACACTTGTCGTGTTCGGCGCGGTGACACGGGCCCTATTCACACGAATCCTGGCTCACTGCGGTTCCGTAGTGTGCTCCTCGACCCACTTTTGTACTCGCGCTTGAGCGCTGGAAACATCGCCCTGTGTCAGGTGTGACGCAGCTTGGTCCCGTTCCTCGACAGATTCAAGATTGAAGGTTTCGGGTTTACCGGAAACCGGAACATCGACCCTGTAACCGTGCAGTGCTGCCTCAAGCGCGCCGAAGTTAGACCTATATTTCTCGAACAGGACACGTGCCACCTCGAACCAGAAGTAGGCCTCTACATAGTCCTGCCGCACGCCATGGCCTTTGAGGTACATATATCCCAGGCTCAGTATCCCGGAATAATTAAGATCCTCAGCCGCTCTCTGGTACCAAAGTGCCGCGTGAGTATAGTCCTGAGGCACCCCAACCCCAAAGCAATACAGGTCGCCGAGCAGCCGCTGTGCTGTGCTGTCGCCCCGCCCAGCCGCATGGGAATACCAGGCCGCCGCCTGTTCCCGACTGCGCGGCACCCCCTCGCCATTTTTATACAGATCACCAAGTCTACGCTGCGAATAAGAATCACCTTGTACGGCCGCCTTGAGAAACCAATTCACCGCCTTGGTATAGTCCTGAGGAATGTCGGCGGGGGGAATAGTACCGTAGGCATTGAAACTGCTGAAGTATTGGTCGTGCGTGTACATTTGACCGAGGCTAGCCTGCGCTCCGGCATGGCCCTGATTGCCTGCCCTCTGGAGCCACTCGAACGATTCGGCGGGATTGCTCGACAGAAGCAGTCTTGCCATTTCATATTGGGCCGAAGCATCTCCGCTTGCTGCCCTTTGCTTGACCGCGTCTTCGTGTTGTTCCTGCTGATAAGCCTTAATTCTGTTCATCAAGATCGCCTCTGCGCTCGAAACAACGCTCTCGGAGCAGATGAGGGGATTGTAGCGCCATAAGGCCGGACACCGAGCGGCATTGGGCAGAGCCCCCCTTAAGTCGGTTCACTGTTCCATTGCTCCCCAAACCCCGTCCTTGAACCAATCCGGGTGTTCTTTGGCAATAATCGCCCAAATGTTTTTGTAGAGCGGCCAATACCAATCCTCCGAGTCCGCACCCTGCGCCACTTTCCCTAACGCCTCCCTTCCTGCCGCTGTGCGCCAAAGCCAAAGGTTGCGGTTGCGTACCGCCTGGTCGAAAACGAGTCTGCCCTCCCGTTCGTTGGCGGCTAACAACTGCTCAGGCGTCAAGCGTCCGTCCGCATACGCTGCCGCGCGCAAGCCCGGATCGTCGCTAGTCAGCAGCCCCGGTAACAGATTGGAATTCTTGCTTAGCGCGAGCTTTGCCAGCCCCCTACGCACACCCTGGTAGTCAGACAAAGATCCACGCGCGTTGTCCTTTGTCTCCTTCTCGGTCAGCTTGGAGTTGGAGGGTTCTGGCCGCCAACGATTCACTAGTCTCAACGGTTCCTTGATAGAAAAAGCATAGGGTTCCAATCGGTCGTAAAGATAGGACAGCGCTCTGGCCCAGCTTTCGCTGGGTTCAACGCTTTCGGCGAGCTTCCATGCCGAATCGAACACCGCATTGTATCTGGCACTTTCTGACCCATCCACGAAGTCTTCGCGCGGCGTCCACATCCGTTCGTTGTGACTTAAGATTGCAACAATGAACATAAGGCTCTCGTCAGAGAGCGCGTCCCACGGCTTGGAGCGTTCCAGCAGCTCACTCAGAAAGTCGTCGTCGATCCAGGGGTTCTCAAGCAGTGCACACAACTCTTCCTTAGGGGCTTCGGCGAGCCACGCGGCTGCTTGCTCACGGGCTTCTTGCTTTCGTTCGCCAAACAACTCGACGGGAAAGTGGGTGTATGCGGGCCAGCGCGTCCCGTTCGAGAGGACTGCAAGCCGAACTGCACCGCACGGCTGTGAGCTTTGGAATATGGGTCGCAAGGTCTCCATGAACCGCGCATATCGCGCCAACGCAAGGTCGATCAACGGGCTGGAACGGCCACGCAGGGCCACCTCGGCCTCCTCGTCAACCGGGTCGTGGTCAAGCTCGTCTATAGACAGCTTGGCCCTCTTCTTCAAGAATTCGGCTACGGCCTCCGGCGACATTGCCAGCAACTCCGCCTCTTGAATGATGCTCTTGTATCCACGCATACGCCTCACCTCCGGTGAGTCCTTGCAAAATTCGCCCCGGAATTGTCTTTACGCTTGTGAATATAATAGAGGCCAGATGCTGCTTCTTTTGTCTACTCTCGTCGTTCTTGTCCTACTCGGGCTGATTTGGGTCGGCCAAAGGGTCGCTTCTCTAGCCAAGTATCAGGCTGCGACAGCGACTTTCATCGAAACGGAACTCAAGGAGATCAAGGCCGCGCGGGAAGAATCGCCCACACCGTTGGCCTATGGCTGGTATGACAACGGCTGGCCGGTTGCGAAATGTAATGAAGAAGACAGGGCACCTTTGGAAAATCCAACACCCCAGCGAAGCCCTGACGAATATGCCACCCAGATGTACGTCTTGGAATACAAGTCCATGCAGGACGCGTACCAGCGGAAGAAGTTTCTACGACAACTACGTGATGAGGCTGCGTGGATGGAGCCTGAACTGCTCGACGTCATTTACGCTGACAAAAGCGCATTCATCCGGGCGTGGGCAGCAAGTCATCTTGAAACCGACTACATAGACTACACAGACGACAAAAACCCGCGTGAAGTAAGGAACTACGAACCCGCTCTATTACAGGATTCAGACCCCATAGTACGCGCTGCACTCTGGAGCAATCCAAAGTGCCACAGACTGCCCTGGGATAATTTCTTGGGCGAAGCTTCCAAAGGATGGAAGGAGCAACTGCAAAACATTAGTCAACTCGAGAGGCTCGGGCTCATGCGCAACCCAGAGCTTTCAATGCGCTTCATTGTTACACTGTTGGAGACGCCCTCTGAAGAATTGAACATGACACGGAAGGAACATGCCAATGTCCTGTGCGCGGCGGCAACTAACCCAAAGATCGTTGGGAGTAGCAGATTCACCGGAAGGATAGGCTGGGTAGGAGGGGGCGAAGGAAATCCCCCCTTCAAGGAATATGGAACGATGTGGACGCTTTGCTTGGACAAATGGATTGATGAGAGTCTCGTGCCCTATTTGTTCTTCAAGTACATTCAGACGACGCCCGAGGTCAAGCTGGCCATATATACACGATTACTAGAAAAGGCGGAGGATCAATGGCTCCGGGTTGAGGTGATTCGGTCTTGTGACCCCTTTGATGATGGGCCTATTCTCAAGATGGCGTGGAATGATCCCGATGAGAAGTGTCGAGAAATCGCAAGAGAGCGCATTGGAGGGTTAACCGAATTTGTGGGCGTGCAAGAAACGCACAATCGCTAAGAATCGCTTTGGAGTGGCCTCGAGTCACAAACTACTTATATCTACCGTGCTCATTCGCAAATGGCCGAAGTGTTCCTGTCCCGCAATGACATCAGTAGGGCTTGGCTGATAATCAGGTCTGGTCAGCGCGAGATCATAATGCTCGCCGTCCCGATCAACTATTACCAGACAACTGCTCTTCCGAAAATGAGCGATGGCTGCTCCAGCCAGGCTGTGAACGATCTCGGACAGTTCCGCTTTGTCGCGCTTTTTCGAGGCAACAAAAACAAATATCCGGTCTCGTCCATCAACATGAGCGCCTCGAAAACTAACGCCTTGCGCCTGTTTCGATACTCTCTCAGTCACATCGTAAAAAGCCCGTCCCAGTTCGGCGCGCTCGCGCAATCTCATGTCAACCAGTATCTCCTGCAACAGAATGTAGTTCTTACGCTCCCCATCCGGGTCAAACAAAGAGAGCGCATCCGCGCTTATTCCCTGAGCGTAGTCTGGGTCTCTGACTGCTAGGCGATCCGCCACATGTTCAAGCAGACTGCTGAAAAAACGGTTTTCCGCGTTGCGTTCCTGCGCCTCTCTTGCTAATCCGGCGTTGGCTTCAAGCGTATGCTTGGCATCTTCATACCCGATACATCCTGCGAAACTTCCGCCATTCATCAGATAAAGCTCAAACAGCGGCCCTTCATTGCCAATGGTGTGGAGACAGGCGGTGGACAGGGTCCGTCTGGCATTCAGATATTCCAGGAGTTCGGGGACAGTTCTGAGCTGCACCACGAGATTTATAAAGTCGTTGATCGACATATAGGTGATGGGTACTCCCAGATATTCGAGGGGGAGAGCAGCAGCTATGGAGGACAAGTCGACCGGATGCCATGTTTCAACCATGGCTATACCGTGAACTATCGTTGGTAGCGTATCAAACTCAAATCTTCCTCGCCTGGGATGTACACACCATTTAGGTTGATCGCTCGGATTCCTAATCGCTCCACGAATTTGTTTCACGGCATTCTGGATATACTTCAAAACCCACGTTCCATTGTCGGCAATGGTGAGCTTATCGGGGTTCTCTTGGGCTTTCTGGGAAAGGAGAATGCACTGCTGCTTGTGAAGAATCAGGTGGTCGATTACTTCTTTTTCGGTCTTGTCGATATGTTTGGGACTGCGGAACACAAATTCGGAGATGAGAGGGACAGAGAGCAGTTCTTCAACCTGCAATTCAGCCCAATCGGTACGCGCAATTTGTGGAGCGGCCATGCCTCAATTATTGCGTCTTCAGGGTGCGAAGGCAAGAATGGCAACAGATGGGAACTCCGAAATGTCTTACCTCGAAGTTGCAAGAAATCCAGCCCCAACCCACCCCACGGCCCGAATCAGACCCCAAGGAAGAGCGAATCCAAGCACGGGGCAAATCGCAGCCAAGAGATAGAGCCATCGGTTTGGTGCCGGTGTCGGATAAAGTGTCTGCCCGTCTTCCGTCTCGATTGATTCAACCGTATAGGCCCATCCCTTCGCCCAGTTGATTGTCTTGATTCCTCCAGCATTCACTTCGGAAGGAAGCGGCACAGCATTTTCCATCTCAGCCGCGCTGAACTTGGCAGGAACACCATTTGCTTCGGACGGTTCCGCTGTTGCCGCGTAGGGGTCAGCATTCTTCTTTGGAGCGTTCTTGACGAACCGATCCTCTTGTTTCTTCTGATCTTGCTCTACCAAAGTAGCTCCAGGCGGAAGCTTGATCTGAAAACATCCGCTGGCATAACCAAGCAAGCGGCACTTACGTTCCTTTTGAGCGTTATCCGAATTCGCCAACAATTCAAATTTGGCGTGGCGCTCCCTCTGATTCAGGACGCTTTGCAATTCCAGGTATGAAGCAAAGCCGCCAAGGATAGCCCCTACCGCTCCCAAGAACAGCGCTAGCCGCCGCGTTCCTTCTCTGAAATTCACCGAAGCCGTTCCTTTCCAAGTCGCTGTGATCTCTATTTGGCTGCCGCGCCAGTGTTGCCGTAAACCTGCGCCTCACCCGCTTGGGGCAAGTGAAGGAGTTATTGTTCAAAGATGAAAATTCATTTCGGGCACAACCGATGAAATTGTCATTGCTGATTCGTCTGGACGG
>Ga0326727_10013640_pt1 | contig 17984 bp, 19 predicted proteins | sample MB2enrmetagenome_FD_207643 | JGI IMG/M metagenome (GOLD analysis project Ga0326727, IMG submission 207643) | Lab enriched peat soil microbial communities from McLean, Ithaca, NY, United States - MB29MY | ecosystem: Environmental > Terrestrial > Soil > Wetlands > Peat | place: USA: New York...
TCGGCCCCAAAGAGACGAGTGGCGCCGGGGAGGTCGGCGACGAGGGTCGGTCCGCCGATGAGATAGGTTTTGGCCCCTTGATAGGCGGCTTCCGAAGCGGGCAGACTGCCGTCGGGGTTGGCCACCAAGATAGAGTAGTTGTTGGCTGCGGCGTAGGAAGCAACGGACAAGGCATCGGCCAGAGCGCCGTAGCCGACGACGAAGGAGCCGGCGGGAGCGGTCAGTTTAGCGGAGATCGCTGCGGCGGTACCAATCCGATCCGTCCCTTTGAGCACGGTAGCGGTCACCCCGCTCAGAGCGTTGACTTGATCGACGACAGTTTTATTGATGGCGCCGACTACATAGACATTTTTGACGCCGAGTTTGACTAATTCTGCTTGAGTGGCAGAGGTCAGGGTGTTGTTGTCGGTCAGGAGGATGGGGGTTGTTTTGCCGGCTAACGGCGCAGCCGCCAGGGCGTCCACCAGGTTAGCATCGGCGGAGGGAGCTAAGATGGCCGTGTCCGCCGTCTTCCAGCCGGAATCGGCGACGGCGACGGCCGTGCCGACTCGGTCGGAACCGGAAAGTCGGGCCGTGGTTACCCCACTGTCGGCCAAGGCATTAAATGGGATCATGGTCATCGCCATTCCGGCAATGGCTAAGGTAGCTAAAGTCTTTTTGGTTGTGTTCTTATTCATGTAGTTAAAATCTCCCCTCTTTTTCTATTGTGTTTTTTTCTTTAATTGTTTTAAGGCGGAACCTTATAGTGAGCACTGAACTATTAATCTATTGTTCTTCTCTTTCCGCCTCCTTTGATTGAGTATGGTTCTTTTAGAGATTGCGCAATATCTAAAAGCATACCAACAGGCTACGAACAGGAGCGTCCCCCTAAAAACTAACGTTGAACTCCGCCTGTGGTATACTTTAGACCCGCCTAAAAATGGAAGAATCACAAACAGGCCCTGCACTCACTTTTGTTACGCGAAGCTTCCTGCTTGTTTGTCCGTTTGTCTCACCAAGGCCTCCCGGCCTTCGGACAGCTCCCCCTAATTATTCGCCCCGACATTTACCGACAATATATTGCATAATTTCTATAATGTCGACTCGATTTCGGGTATGTCTCAACAATACTGTAAACAATGTAAAAATTCAACATGTAAGATATTCATATACTAGTCGATATCTGGAAGTCCGTTTCTCGGTAGTATCTCATTAGCAATTAACAACGATGCGTTTAATGTATGAAAGACTTCAGCCAAACCTCGCTCCCTGCTGTAAGTATCCCTGAGTCACCCCAACAATAATGTCCAATTCCCCTTAAAGCAATATCCATATCACCTTAAAGGATTCAAAGCCCAAATCTTCGGTATTTAATAGCTTACGCACTAACTCTTCCTGATTGCGCACTAAAAACAGCTAATGAAGTTTGTTTCTGATTATGACTGTAGCCGGAAAATTCTTTTATTCATAATCTGTGCTTGAAGTAGTGCAAAAGAAGGCCCTACAAGGATATTTTGGAGACAAAATGGTCCTAATATATTCCAACAAGATAACAATTAGTATTTATAAGTATTTACATTATTCCTGATAAGTACTATTCTTCCGACAGGAACCTTTAACTTAACGGCAACAGGTGGCAGTGCTAATATTAAAGATGCTGAAGGATTCTTATTTGCAACTGCCACACAAAGCTTTGCTGTTACAACAGCCACAACTGCAACACAAGTAAGTACCATAACCCCATTAAGTCAAACTCAAGTAGATGTAGTATTTAGTGCCCCTGTAGTATTTACAGATGGGACATTAATGACCTGGAGTTCAGATGGAACTACTTATAAATCCGGGGATTCAACAGTTGTGAAAGTGTCGGATACAGAATATAAAGTGAATTTCACCGCAAATGTACTACCGGCAGGTAACATAACTATTAAAGTTGCCGGCTTGCATGATTTCAATGGTCAGACCGTACTAACGGCATCAAAGAGTGTCACCGTACCATCCAACGCCTTGTCAACATTATCTGGTTCTGTGGTAGAAACCAGCGATAAGGTTTTAACTTTAACCTTTACTCAACCATTAGACACAACAACCGCAACAACTGCCGGAACCTATGTCTTGACCAGCACTGCAACAACTCCTGTCGTAGTGGCGGGTGTAGTACCCACCTTAGATAGCACTAAGATGATTGTTACGTTAACGTATCCTGCCTCGATAATACCCGGAGCGTATACACTGGCAGTTTCAGGGTTAAAAGATGTTATTGGCAATTCAGTGGCGGTCGCTAACCAAAGTATTAATATTGCCAGTACTACTAAGGTGGATTTAAGCACCGTATCAGCTACTGAATCAAGTACTACTAAAGTTATTGCGGTTACTTACCCAGTAGCAATGTCAGTAAGCGGCGCAACTTCAATAACGAATATCGCTAACTATCAGTATGCTCCTGACGGATCGACTTGGGGCAACCTTCCCGCCGGAACAAGTTTATCCGCATCAGCGGATGGCAAAACAGTAAATATTACGTTGCCAAGTTCTGCAACGGTAAGTAGTTCAAGCCTGATTGCCATCGGTAATAACACAAGTACCTCCATGAACTTAGTTGCTGACAGTTTTGGGAATTTACAGGGTCAATTACCTGGCGATTTGGCACCGGCTTCAGGAACTGCAATAGGTGCAGTGGGTAGTCAAGTAGCTATTAGTGCAGATACCGCATCAACCTTCAGCACTACAAAGATTGTTGATGCTCACACACTTAAAACATTGGTAGTTGGCAGTAAGATTGCAACTTTAGCACCCGGTGATTTCCAATATACCCTTGATGGCGGAACAACCTGGACTAATGTAACAACAGCAGCATTAGTAACTGATGCAACCGGACAATGGGTATCAGCTACAATTCCTGACACACTATCCGCAGCAAACGATGTATCCAAAATCAAAATGAGAACCATCGTAGCGCCAACTTCGAAATCAGCATTAGGAACTGTTATAACAGCCAGTACTCCATCAAGTGTTGTTGCTTCCGGAACAGATCCATTTAAGGCTTCCATAGCAAGTGCAACTATGATTGATGCTACACATGTCAGAGTAGTATTTAATGGATTTATTAATGCCGCTACTGTAGGCGGAGCGGGAACCCATATTGACAATGGACTGGTTATTACAGCAACGGATACAGCATCAGCAGTAGAAACGATTACGGGTTATGATTCGGGACCATCTGCTACACATATGAAAGCAGTAGTCGATACACCCAATTCAATAATCATTACTTTTGCCAGTACTGCACCTATCGACTTAACTAAACCTGTCACTGTTAAGACACTGGACCCAGACTCAACTGCGGTAGCAAATTACCCGTTAGACGGAAATGGTGTAGCATTAACCGGAAATACTACCGGTGTTGTCGCTGCGGCAGTTAAACTTCAAGCTAGCACAGCTATCACAGGAACTGCTATCCCAGCAACTCTAAAAGCTCAAATTTCCGCTGGTGATACCATAAACTTAACCTTCAATAAATTAGTTGATCCAACTACGATATTAGCCGGATGGGATGGTACGACTGATTCATCTGCAAGAATTAAAGTTGGAACCAATGGCTTATTGACAGTTTATAAATCGGATGGAACGACTCAATATAACTTCGGTCAGCTTCCGGGCTTTGCTGTAGATAAAGCAAAGAATATGAAAGGCTCCATTGCATTGACCGGAACAACCTATTCAATCCTGACGATCACATTCTCAGATGAAAGCGGAAATCCAGTCGCGAATAATGACTTAACCGCTGCCGATGGTGTAGTTAGGTACACACCCGCAACGACCTTAGCCACAGTTGCAGGAAATCCAATTGACACAAGTGTTACTTCAACTGTAACAGCACTTTCCAATCCATTATTAATAAGTGCTTCAATGACTACACTTAATAACACCCACAAGTTTGGTACGACTACTGGAGACGCGATCATATTAACTTATAACGAACCAGTAGCCACAAGTATCAGTTCAGGTGCCGGGTCAACCTCTGCCTCTGATCTAGCTAGCCTAGATTCTCATTTAGTTGTTGTAGGTGGTACCTATACAACTACAGTTTCCGGGAAGACGGTAACGGTAACTTGTGTAACACCGGCTACCACTCCTTTGGACAATACAACACCATTAACAACCTTAGTCGGTGCAGCATCTTCCGTAATTACAGAAACAGTTGGTTCAAATAACTCGGCAGCCAGAAATACTGCTCTAACATTAACCAATAATTAAGTTAAATAATCGTTAATGTTATAAAGGCGTGATCTGCTGACAATTCGGACAAAAGAGTCTTTCGCTTCGGCGAAAGGCTCTTTTTATCTCCATAAGCTGAAACCTCATCGTTGAAAGGTAGCTCAATCACTCCAGCCTCACGTTCCCTCAGCGGGACGAGTGGCTTTCTCCATGTACTGAACACCAGAAAGGAGTGAAGGTTCATAACCTCATCAAGATTTTATTAAGATTCTATCAAGATTGATTGAAAGTCATTAATTCTACATAATATTCTATAACTTTTAAAGGAATTTCTTCAGAATAGGGAGAATAGCTTTACTACATTACCCTGGTCTGAGAACATGACAGGAATATCCAAGCTATTGGTATCTGCCGATTAATACCGATGGTTCAATTACAATCCTTGAACAAGTCAATAGTTTAGGATCAACGATTAAATGAATAAAATTATCGAACCAAGCAAAAATCACAAAAAAATTATGGTATGATAATATCAGTATGATTTTAAAGGAGTGAACTTGTTAATGTATCAGCGGAAAAATAACTCAGCTACTAAAAAGAAAGGGCTAGTCAAAATTGGTTTGTTAATCTCAAGTCTCATGATTATATTTCCTGTAAATGCCTTAGCTGCACAAACCGATAACCGAATAGCAGGTCAAGATCGTTTCCAAACTGCCACTGCAATTTCTGAAAAATTTAATTCCGGAACCGTTCAGGATGTAATTATTACTTCAGGCAATAATTTTCCGGACGCACTTTCGGCAAGTGTCTTGGCTAAAAAGTTAAATGCTCCGATATTATTAGTCAGCAGTACAGCTGCGGATTCCACTGCAGCTTTTGGCTACATTACGCAACACTTAAGTCCATCGGGAACGGTTCATATTATTGGCGGGACAGGAGTCATTGGGAAAGATTTTGAAACTCAGCTAACCGGCATGGGGTATCAGAACGTTGAACGAATCGGAGGAGCAGATCGCTTTGCCACAGATATCCTAATCGCTCAGAAATTGACGGTAGACAAGAATACACCTGTTGTAATTGCCTCTGGGGAAAATTTCCCCGACGCTTTGAGTATTTCCAGTATTGCGAGCAGCAAAGGCTGGCCTATTTTATTGGTGGGTAAAGATTATCTGCCCCAGGCCATTCAAGATTATCTAGCTAATGAACAACCTTCAAATGTGTACATTGTCGGGGGAACAGGCGTTGTTTCGGAGGACGTCGAGTCTCAAGTTCAATCTTTGGTCACTGGCGCTTCTATACAGCGTTTAGCCGGACAAGATCGACTTGAGACAAACGCTTTAATAATTCAAACCTTCACCCCAAGCCCTAAAAATATCTACTTTGCAACAGGCTACGACTTTGCAGATGCCTTAGCAGGTAGTGTATTAGCCGCTAAGACAGGGGACCCGATTGTTTTAGTTGATCCTAGTTCCAGCACCTTACCCCCAAAAATAGTCTCCTACTTTACCAACCTCACTGGTCAGAAGGATTCTCCTGAGCTTGTTCCTTTCGGAGGAATTTCGGCAGTTCCTGAAGCCCAGCTTGACACAGCAAGCAGCCTTCTCAACGTTCCTCAGCAGAATGTTCCAACGACGCCCCTTCTGCCAACGGGAATCAGTTTAAATAAGAGCAACACCACTGTTTCGGTTGGAGCCAATGAAACCTTAACTGCAGTCATAACGCCAACCGACGCTACCGATACAAGTGTAACTTGGAAATCAAGCAACCCGGCGATTGCAACCGTCGACTCTAACGGCCAGGTGCAAGGTGTAAGTGCCGGGACTGCAGTGATTACCGCGACATCTGCAGACGAAAATGTGACGGCAACTTGTACAATAACCGTTCCTGCTCAAACCAATCAAACTAATCCAATAACGGTTCAGAACATTGCCGCCGTTTCCGTCAATACTAAAGCGGGTGTTGTTCCGGCACTTCCAAGTACGGTTACCGCTACCATGAGTGATGGAACAACTCAGACTGTCAGCGTGACATGGGATTCCGTTGATCCTTCTCAATACGCTGCTGCCGGTACCTTTACTGTTAATGGGTCCATTACTGAGTCTGCCACAGTTAAGGCATCTGCCCTCGTAACGGTTTCCCCCGCTGTTTCTCAACTCTCAATTATCGGTACACCTAAAGCAAATCTTGTCTTGGGCAACTTAAGCGTGACAGTTAACGATCAAACCTTGGTTGCAAAGGTTATGGTCAACGGTGCCCAAGTCAATGTTACTCCGCAAAATAATGTTTACGCTGTGCCGATTAGCAGTACGAATGATCTGGTGGAGTTCGTTGACGCTACCGGCAAGACATTAATTGCTCAAAATCAAGCTGCAATAACGCCACCTTCAGGAACAACACTAAGTGCTGTCAGTAAGACATATAATGGTTTGTTAGGCTACCTTAGCGTAGTCGTTAATGACTCTTCACTTGTCAAAGCTGTCACACTTGATGGCGTAGAATCAACCTTCAGTATTGTCGATGCCACACACATTAAAGTTCTTGGTTTAAGTACAAGCCCTTCAACTGTAATTCTGGAGTCGACCAGTGGTGAATCAGTGACGGTGCATTAATAGTCTAACCTGCATTTACATTTAATTGAGAAGAACCGAGGCTGCGGTCTCGGTTTTTTCCTAGCAAGAAATTATCCTTATGCAATTAAGGACGGTTCTCGTTTGCACTGGGTTGCGTTTTTGACTCCAATTTTCGTGTAAAGGAGACTACATTTATGGGCCTGAAATTATGGAAAACAATCCTATCGACAGCACTCGTCTCTGCACTAACTGTTTCGAACGTAATACCTGTTTTGGCTTCGAACGGAGATATCTATGATAAGACGAACAAGGTCACCTATGCTTCCGCTGATTACAATTCAAATACCGCCGTGTATGATCAATTAATTGATCAACTGACTATGGGACAGGGTTTAAACCGATTCACCTATGAGTTTAATAACCTACAGTTTAACTTTGACGAATACAGCGATGAAGTAACTAGATTAATCGCTACAAACCTCTCGCCTACAGCAGCGAAAACCGCTGCCGCAGCTGAACCCGGACTGCTCAATCAAGTCGGATCGGGAACGGTAACCAGTGTAACTGCAATTAACGGCCTTAATGTTCCCACCGGAACAACCTATCTGCTTTGGGACTTCCGACAACAGTGAATGCGACCTTGAGCAGCGGAACCGCTGCTTTATCTGTTACTTGGGACGCAGGGACCCCAGCCTACTTGGCGACTACTCCGGGCACTTATGTTTTTTCCGGAACTTTAACTATGCCAAGCGGTGATGTTACTAATCCAAACAACGTGAAGGCCAGCGTTAAGGTTATTGTTACTTCCTCTGATGAGCTTACAGTTACTGGCATCAGCTAGACTCTTGAGATTCTTCGAACCGGTCCGGACAAGGGTTTCTTAGAGCTTATAAACACCAACATGACGTTCAGCGTTATAATTTAACTATTATAATGCTGCAAAGCCTCACGTTCCACACATGGGACGTGAGGCTTTGTATTTCCACTCCAGAGTGGACTGTGAGATAAGATCTCAGGTAGACTCACGAGCTTTCAGTAATTCAGAAACCTTATCTTGAAAGCCATATTTCGATAAATACTCTACTAAGGCTGCTTCATATCCTTGTTTCTGACTCATGCCATGCTTTTGGCATAAAGTCATCATAAGCGTTGAAAGACCATCGGATAAGAAAATGCTCTTAGTCTTTGCCTGATCAGGAATATGATAAACCTGTATCTTATCATCAGCATTCATAGATTCCAGGACTTTGATTAAGTTATCCTTCGATTGCCACAATAATTCCAAGAGGGTTCTATATTTTTCCAGACTTACATTTCCGGTTAATAAAGGATCGGTACAAGCATCGACTTTTTCATTAAGAATATCCTCCGTCCCGCTATCAGAACATACCTAGAGTTAGAATGATTCGTATTTTTATAATTCAAGGACGTGGAAGACCAAACATAACCATGACGAAGCATATAAGTAGCCATTTCTTTATGTCCTAAAAAGCCAACCTTTTTGGCTATTTCACGTGCCCCAAGAATACCTGTATTAAAGAGGCGAACTATATCTTCCGGGTGAACATCAACATTAGGCGACTTAAACTCTTCTTTAGCTGGTTCTTCAACCACAGCTTGCGTGTAGATTTGCCGTTGACTATCCCAGGAAAAGCCGTGTCTTCTCATATAGATGTCCAGACTCTTCCAAGTGCTGTACCCAAACTGATCTGCTATTTTGTCGCGTGGTTTCCCTTCTGACAACATTTCTAAAATCCGACTGACACGCTCATTCTTGGCAGGTTGAGTAATTTGCTCAGACATGGACAATACCCCTTTTCCAATCATACAACTCAATCAAAACGTGTTCACCGCCTCTGACAACTCATCCATTGTGGCATGAGTATAAATGCTCGTCGTTTTTAAGCTGGCATGCCCTAATAATTTCTGAACACGTACAATATTGACGTTATTGCGGACTAAATGACTGGCAAAGCTATGCCGTAAAACGTGACAGGTCACATTTTTAGTCCAACCGAGCTGAGCCACTGCTTGCTTTAGGGTCTTGTTAACCATACTGGCGGATAGTTGTCCCGATACTTTCGTGGCAAAAAAATTTGAACTGCTGCATTTGGGCCTTCCTACATCAACATATTGACGCAATAGGGGCAACAGCCGATCACTAATCGGAATGATTCGGCTTTTGTTGCCTTTGCCATGCTTGACACGTATTACTTTGGCGGCGAAATCAACATCTTGCAGCGTCAAATCCAGGGCCTCTTTGATCCGCAGACCCGTCATAAATAATGTGTAAATAAGAACTCGAACCAGGTCATGCGTGATTACAGCGACAAGCTTCTCAAATTCCTCATCACTTAAGAAAGTCCTCTCTAACTGCTGTACCTTGACGGAGTCGACGCGCGCAGCAACGTTGTTACTGACTAACTCTTGGCGGGTAGCGAAGTTGTAGAATGACCTTAAGATATAGACCATCCTACTGCGGCGTGAGGCGTGGCTCCCTCTGATTTTGAGCTCATGGAGGTACTCTTCGATATCTCGTACAGTAATCTCATCAAGATAAACGGGACCATTATACTGATTCTCGTAATATTGCGTAAAGTTTTGAAGTTCGATCATATAGGCTCTCAATGTTTCAGTCGAACGTTCGTTAATAATTAAGTGCTTTTTAAACAGTACTATACCCTCTCTCAATAATACAACTGCACCTCCCCAAAAATTATTTCTACAGGTAATATTTTATAAATAGCCTCATTATAATATTCAAACCACAAAAGGATAATTATGGTTCTTAGAATCAATTAAGAGAATGTTGTTATTTGTCGTTTCTTGTAGTATAATATCGTTATAGTCCATATATAGGATTATATAGACTAATATTTACCTATATAAGTAAGTCATAATAAGTCCACGATTTTTAAGAGTACCCATTGTACTCTTGATTTAGAATAAAATTGATACTACAGTAAAATGCATTGACTTAATTCTCGGACTGTGTGAAGCTCTCGGCTATTGAACGAATAGCTATTAAATTAAGTAAAGACAGTTCAGATTATGGCAATTCCTGCATAATAACACCTCTTTCGCAGATCAATTCACATTTATGGTTATTATACCAAAAACCTAGCATTTATGTTGATCTTTCTTGATCCCCTAGGGTCGGAAAAGAAAACCCCCGAAAACGATCTTCGGAGGCCTTTTCCGACCCTAGTATGACTTATATTGTGAGACTACATTGCCTTGAATTAGAGCAGTTGCTTCATCTAGATGGGCGACAACAAATATTTGGTTGGTAATTCGACTAAGTACGTCCAACTCAGTGATCGTGCGTACCTTTTCCTGGAGCGCTTGAGATTCAACACCAAAACGAGCTTCGAGGTATTGACAAATTGTCTCTGCCTTCCCTTTGGCTTCCCCTATGACTTCCCCTTCATCCTTTGCTGACTTCATCCAAGTTATCTGATCCCGACGTTCTGCTTCCCTAGCCTCATAGAGCATCCTTGCCTTCTCATCTTTACTGATGATCTGCAATAAGTCATAGGCTTTCTTGATGTCCTGATTCTTCTCCGCTAACATCTCCATCACTCCTTTCGATTTGGCATCAATGAATTCCATCCATTCCACTACCGGGTCATTCTCATCTCTTGGTATTTCCGGATCGACGAGTTTGGGCATTTCCAAGAAATGAACCTCTAAGATATCTGTCAATAGATAGCCCGTTTCGTCCTCCGTCAAATGATAGCTGGAATAGACCTTTTGGAGGGGGGTACACTTGAAATCGACGATATTGATGGTGATACATTTCTTGAGCGCATGAAAGGGGTCACCTGGCTTGACCTGACTTATATACATCTTAGACCAGTAGAACATAGTTCTTTCTGGCATGAATTTTGTGGGTAATATTTGGATCTCTATATCGATTTGTCTCCCAAGTCTTGTCTTGACTCTGACATCTAGAATGCCCTTTTTGTCCTCTACAAACTCCCTTATGAGTTCACTATTGATGATTTCCAGGCCCTCAAAGTCTTCCTTAGGTAATCTGAGGATGGCGCTGAGAAGGGCTATGAGCAGGTCTTTGTTCTTTTCATCGCCAAAGATGAGCTTGAAAGCAAAATCGTTTTTTGGCGACATTAGAAAGCCATCATCTATGGGGATCTGTTTGCTTTTACTCTTCCTTTTGCTGACCATTGCCGCTGCTCACTCTCCTTTCGATTTATTATACAACAAGCTACCAATTCATGCCATTAGATTTACTCCTTTCTTAGTCTAGGGGAAATGCAGAAAAAGCCCCACGTTCTTATGATTGAACGCGAGGCTTAACCAATTAGGCTAGCTGTCACTTTCGCACTAGCCGACTCAGCAATCGTTCCTGTAACCGTAAAAGTTCCCTTAGCAGCATAACTGGCAGGAGCAACAGCTGCCCAATAAAGGTTTCATTAGCATTTCGTTGCAAAACTACGAAATCATGCAGTTCTGAATTAGTGATTTTGCCTCATCTACACTAGCGACCATGAAAATTTGAGGTATAATCTGGATGAACACATCCAAGTCTGTCATATCTCGAACGATATCTTGAAGAGCTTGGGACTCTGCACCAAAGCGAGCTTCAAGGAATTTGCAGATGTCGTCTATCCTACCTTTAGCCTCTCCTTTATTCTCAGCTGACTTTATATTAGTTAGCTGGTCACGTAGCGCGGCTTCTCTGGCATCGTACAGCATTCTTGCCTTTTCATCCTTACTGATGATCTGTAATATATCATAGGCTTTCTTGATGTCCTGATTCTTTTCTGCTAGCATCTCGATCACTCCTTTTGATTTTGCATCCAAGAATTCCATCCATTCCACAACGGATTCATTCTCGTTTCTTTGAATCTCTAAATCGGCCAGTTTAGGCATCTCCAAGAAATGGACTTCTAAGATGTCCGTCAATCGGTACCCCGTTTCATCCTCTATTAAATGATAGCTGGAGTGCAGCTTTTTGAGTGGAGTACATTTGAAATCAACAATGTTTATGGTTACACACTTTTGTAGCAAATCATAGGTATCTCCCTGCTTTACTTGGCTAGTGTACATCTTTGCCCAGTAGAACATGGTTCGTTCGGGCATGAAGTCTATAGGTAGTATTTGGATTTCGACATCAATTTGTTTACCTCGTTTTGTCTTGACTCTCACATCCAGAATACCCTTTTTGTCCTCCGCGAACTCCCTTAAAAGCTCACTATTGATGATTTCCAGGCCCTCAAAGTCCTCTTTAGGCAAGCCAAGTATGGCACTGAGAAGGGCAATGAGCAGGTCTTTGTTCTTTTCATCGCCAAATATTAGTTTAAACACAAAGTCGTTTTTAGGTGACATGAGGAAGCCATCGTCAATGGGGATCTGTTTGCCTTTAAGCTTATTTTCCTCTACCATTGTCATTTTTTACTCCCTCTATTCTATATTCTCATTTTGCAAATCTGCTGTTTAAGGTTCTAGTAATTAAGAAAAGCCACCATGAGAACACTGAGCTTCTATAACAATAGTATACCATTTTTTAACGATTGCGAGTAGCTTTCTGGCAATCACGTATTTTGGCGAAGAAGTCAAATTCTTCGCCAAAATACGTGGTGATAAGGCAATTCGTAATAGCTTTACTGATTCTTGAGTAGTTCCTCAATCTCGCGCTTAAACCCATACTTCTGAAGATACTCCACCAGGGCCGCCTCCATAATTTCCCTTTGGGTCACATTCTTTTCCTTGCTAAATTCTCCGGCCAGCCTAGCTATCATATCGCTCATATAGATGGCTTTTGTTTTTACCAGACCAGGCAGGGCATATCGAGGAATTTTGCCATTTTCCTTCGTGTCGGATAAGAGCCGGTAAAGCTCATCTCGTTTTTCATACAAAAAGCGAAGGAAGGATAGATACTGTTCTATCCCTTACTCCACGTGTCCTCAGCTACTCGAAGCGGAGCTATAACCAGCACGTGATTAACTTCATGGAGAAGTTCACAAATAGCCGTTAAGGTTATTACACTCTTACCCATGCCGCACTCTAAAAAACACCCACACGCTTTTTGTTTCAAAATAAACTCAGTCGTGTACGTTTGGTATTCGTGTGGACAATACTTCATCCAGGAACTCCTTTACTTGTTCCATGCTGTCAATTACCCTGACTTTGTGCCCGAACGTCTCAAGGAATGCTGCCATTTTTACTTGTTTAGGCGACCTATGTTTTCTGTGCCATATTACGTAATGCTATGCCTTTTTCCTTACGTTTTTCGGCGATAAATTCACCGAATAAATACTCCATATCCCCACTCCTTCTGACCGATAAGCTGATTGGCTTATACGTAGCTTATTGCAAATTTGTTTATCTGTATACAGGTAATATTTACTTAAGGATCTTGTCGTTTCACTCTTGAATTTCATTTTATAATACCACCTGCTTTAAAAATAGACAGCACAACCGTGGCATCCTATTGTCTGTTCCATCACAGTTTCCTGCTATTATATAGTGTCTCTTTCAAACAGAAAAAGCCCCACGTTCTTTTCTGAACGTAAGGCAGAGCTGTGTCCTTAATGTAAAGTAGTATATGGTTTATCAGTGTGTCAGACGAATAATTTCATCTCCTTTATCATCTTCATTTAGTGGCGTGTCCAGAACTAGTGGCACTTTTCGCTACCGACATCATCGTCACTACTTTAGGTTTAATTCCAGTCAATGTCTGAATGACTAACGGTTTCACCGTTGGCTATTTCTTTTTCTGATTGGGTTAACCTCTCTCTCTCCAGAGGGGTCAGCTTTGTGAAATCACTGTCCCATGCAAGGACCATTCTTTTAATCATTTCGAATGCCAATTCCTGTTCCGACTCAGGAAGCATATCAATCATATCAATAATTTGCTTTGAAACTGTGGACATATTATCATCTCCCTTACTTGTAAATGTCCCCTCGTGATCCAATATCCTTAATCATTAAAACTTCTTCATCATTAAGATTTATATACTCATATAATACCCGATATCTTCCTATTCGTAAACGGTAAACAGGAGGATTTATACCCTGCATCTGCTTAATATCACCCTTTGGTGGTACTTCAAGCAGCCCTTCTATTCCTGTTTTAATTCTCTGCTTTATAGACTTATCAAAACTATTGATCGCTTTGACTGCAACTCTGGAATATACAACTCGCAATCTCTTCTCTCCCTTCGTTTATTTACGCTCAAGTTCCCGAGTACAAGGCGTTGTACAGGAGTACCGACGATATAGAGTACTGATGCTGAGTTAACTGTAACATTAGCTGTAGCTTTAACAGTCGTACCCGCAATCGTACCACTCACTGTAAATGGTGTTCCCGCAGTACATAACTGGCAGGAGCAACAGCTGCCCAGGTTACCGTGACAGTTTTTGCCGTTCCGTCGGACAAGTTAGCGGATACAGTCGTCGGTAACACCGGAGCTGTTCCGGCAACAGTCGTCACGTTAATAGCACGAAACCCCCTAGGAGTGGGCATAAAAATAAGCCCTGAAACCCGCATGAACTCAAGGGTTTCAGGGCCTATTAACTTTGCATTGTAGTTCAATTACATATCATTAGTGACATGATACATACGCTCATGAATTCTAAGCTAATCATTCATAAAGGTTTCATTAGCATTTTGTTGCAAAACTACGAAATCATGCAGTTCTGAATTAGTAATTTTGCCTCATCTATACTAGCGACCATAAAAATTTGAGGTATAATCTGGATGAACACATCCAAGTCTGTCATATCTCGAACGATATCTTGAAGAGCTTGGGACTCTGCACCAAAGCGAGCTTCAAGGAATTTGCAGATGTCGTCTATCCTACCTTTAGCCTCTCCTTCCTCTTTAGCTCCTGCGACATTCGATATCTCATCAAGAAAAGCCTTTTCCCTCATCTCATAAAGCCTTCGTTCCTGAGCATCTGCCTTAAACATTTCCTCAATTGTAAGCGCTTTACGGATAGCTGGATTACTCATCGCTAATGCCTCCAATTCCTCACCTTGGATATCATTGAGATATATTAACCATTCTTCTAAGGTATTTTGGGGTCCTCTGCCGAGTTTCTTGATCTTTGTCAATTCGAGAAAATGAAGTTCTAAATCCTCATTAAGTTTTTTTCCTGTCTCAATGTCTCGAATATCGAAGATATGATGATATCGTTCATCCTCTTGAAAATACGTAAAGCCCAATATACTGATACTCACAGTCGGGAGCAATTGAGCAAACGGTTTCCCTTGTTGCAGTTGGCGGTGATATAAACCGGACCAATAATACAGAATCCGTTTGGGCAGATAAAATTGTTTTTCAACTTGGACTTCCATATGAAAGATATGCCCTAGTTCTGTGGTTGCGACCACGTCCAGACGAATTGCTTTGTCCAAATAACGCTCAGGATCAATCTCTCGATCCTCTAACTTCACGCTTTTAATTTTATCGTGAGAAGGTCTGTTCTGCGTTGCATTGAGAAAGTCGATTAAAACGTCTTTTCCTTCCTCAGAACCAAAGACCCGTTTAAAAAAGTAATCGTTCGTCCTTCGCAAGACAAACGTAGAATCTGCCGCCATGAATACACCTCCCTTACTTTCATATTATACCAAATACTTGCTTTGCTTTCACCAAAACCTTCATGAATTTTTACTGATTCTTGAGTAGTTCCTCAATCTCGCGCTTAAACCCATACTTCTGAAGATACTCCACCAGGGCCGCCTCCATAATTTCCCTTTGGGTCACATTCTTTTCCTTGCTAAATTCTCCGGCCAGCTTAGCTATCATATCGCCCATATAGATGGCTTTTGTTTTTACCAGACCAGGCAGGGCATATCGAGGAATTTTGCCATTTTCCTTCGTGTCGGATAAGAGCCGGTAAAGCTCATCTCGTTTTTCATACAAAAAGCGAAGGAAGGGTAGATACTGTTCTATCCCTTCCAACATGCTCTCTCTTAGGTTTTCTTGGGGTATATCTGCGGCATCGTCTACCTTACCAACCACTTTGACATAGTTATTTTTGTAGACATTCCATTCATAGCCTTTTGTTTTCAAATACTCGGCCATTTCTTTATGATCCTTGAATCCTTCTTTTTTGGCCACCAACATGGGATCAGTATCCTCTTCTTCGAAAGCGGTTATAATGCTGACAACTTTTGTCGGGGCGCAGTCTTTAGAATCTTTGCTTAATTTTTCAAGCCTTATGATGGCCGGGATGTATTGACCTTCCCGGCTATCGTAGACGAAGTTTTTTCTCCTCATATAAGTATCCAGGCTTCTCCAGTTCTTGTACTTCAGCTCTTCAGCCACCTCTTCTCGGGTCTTGGACTTCATCCTTTCTAGGACCTTCTTAACCTTAGAATCGTAAATCGCTTGTTGATCACTCATGCTTTTCTCTCCCTTTATAATAAATTAACCGCAGCGTTGAGTTTATTAATATCTTGATGCAAATACCTAGAAGTCACCGTCAAATTTGCATGACCCAGGAGCTTCTGGATACTTACGACCGAGGCTCCTTTTTCAAGTAAGTTGGTACCAAATGAATGCCGCACATGGGCGCTGATGTCTTTATCCCAGCCCAGCTTATCGGCAGCCTCATGAATAAAACGATTGATATAACTGCTGGAGACCTTACCTGTGCTTTCTATGGCGAAAAAGCGACCGGATTCTGATTCACGGATGTGTGTCAGGTAATGACTCAGAATACAATGAAGTTTCTTGTTAATGGGCACATCCCGGTCTTTTTTGCCTTTACCTTCAATAATGTGGAGCACTTTGTTTTTAAGGTCTACCTCCTCCAGTTTTAGGTTGATCATTTCTGACATTCTGCCACCTGTATAAAACATAGTCTGAACTACGGTTCGAATCACTGGGTGGTCGATGGCTTTGACTAGATCATTAAATTCCTGTTCCGTGATAAAAGCCCTTTCCTTTTGCTTGATCTTAACGGGTTCCAAAAAGCTGGCCAAATTCCTTGAACAAATATCCTTTTTACAGCAGTAGTTGTAAAAGCTTTTGATGATGTATAAAGATCGGCTTCTGCTGGCAGAGGCGATTCCTCGTTCTTTTTCATGGAGCAGGTAGTCTTCAAGATCTTGAAGACCAATATCCTCCACATAGACCGGACCATTATGCTTTACGGTTACGAAGTTGCTGAAGCTATTTAGTTCAAGAGCATACCCTCTGATGGTTTCTTTAGATCGATCAATGAATTCCATGTGTTTTGAAAAACCTTTGATTGTCTGATTTAGCAGCATTATTATCCCTCCATTAGTATGTTACCTTGCTAAAAATTCACTAGGAAAGTTAAGTGTTTATGGTTAAAAAAGAAGCCGTTGTAGTTGCCGGTAGTGAATGTTAGCTCTGAACCACCATATTAGCAAGTCAATTATTAATTCGTGTTTCAATGGTAAATATTGAAAATTCGAAGAATTAATAGTATCATAGAAGTACGAGTGGAGGCTGATTCATCATGAAAAAGATTAAAATATATTTAGATACTTCCGTAATAAGCCATCTAGCAGCGGAGGATACACCGGAAAAAATGCACGACACGCTTGACTTTTGGCAGGAACTGAAAAGGGATAGCTATAAAGTGACTATTTCCGACCTCACTATTGCCGAATTGACCAAGTGCCCTGAACCAAAACGCACACTTCTTTTTGAGCATTTAAGCATAATTAATTATGACGAAGCACAGGAGACCCAGGAAACGATTGCTCTTGCAGATGATTATTTGAAGCAAGGGGTATTAAACCCAAAAAGTAGAGACGATTGTCGGCATATAGCTATTGTAACCATCTTTGAATGCAAGTATATTGTAAGCTGGAATTTCAAACACTTTGTAAATATCAAGACGATCAATAAAGTACAGGCTGTTAACAAGCTGATGGGTTATGATGAAATCAGCATACTACCACCCTCAATGATGCTGGAAGGAGAGGAATAATCATGATCAGTGAGAAGTTTAATATGGATGACATTCACCAAATGAGATATGAGAACTACGAGAAAACAAAAGGTATGAAATCAGAGGAACTGATTGAGGAAACCAGGCGTGAAGCCGAGGGAGGCAAAAGACTTCTTGAAGAATTAAAGAAAAAACTTGTAACTACACAGCACCGCTGTATTTGAGCAACACAAATTAGGGGTAAATAGTACCCCTAAGAATGAACACGAGTTAATTATAGAGAGGTGACGAAGGGATAAAAGGCTTTCCAGCAAACGCATCC